>Ga0255763_1001667_pt1 | contig 22574 bp, 13 predicted proteins | sample 041ome_2_FD_179963 | JGI IMG/M metagenome (GOLD analysis project Ga0255763, IMG submission 179963) | Coastal salt marsh microbial communities from the Groves Creek Marsh, Skidaway Island, Georgia - 041406US metaG (version 2) | ecosystem: Environmental > Aquatic > Marine > Intertidal zone > Salt...
TTCGCACTCAGCGCTGCTTTGTTCTTGTCTTCGTTCATGGTGTTGTTGTTGTTATTGGACATTTATTGTGACGAGACGAGATGAAACTGTCGCGTCGTTCCTCTCTCTCTCTCTCTCTCTCTCTGTTGTGCGTGTGGGTGTCTGTCTCTGTCTCTTCCTTTGTTGCGCTTTGTGCGCGTGGTGATTAGTAACGAAGAGTTATTCCTTCTGAATTTCCCCAGAATTTTCCCCTTCTTTCCCTCTGTCTTGTCGACACAACAACACCATGTCGACGACGGTTCCTCCTCCTCGTTCGATTTCAGACCACGGCAAAAAAGGAGCGAACGAGGACGACGGGGCTTTAAAAACGACTTTTGGTGAAGAAAAAGGACAGAAACAACTTCCGTTCGTGTACTTGGAACCGTTTTTGGATTGGAACGCATTCAGAGACGACGAAGAAAACGATGGAAAGAAAAAGAAGAGTTTCGAGTCTTCGTCGACGAGGGATTCGTTCTTAGTGGACGCGGGCGGGTACCACGCTCGGTCTGGGTTTGCATCTTCTTCTTCAAACGAACCGTCTCTGTTCTTTCGGTCGGTGACCACTCGCGGGTACTTTTTACCTAAAGATTTGCTCGCCAAGAAAGGAGAGAAGACGAAAGGCGTCTTCGTCGGCGAGTATAATCCAATCTTTCAAACGTCCGAGGAGTGCAACAAGAAATCCCTATTAGGTCGATTTGAATGCGGGAGAACGAGCGCGACGGTGAGTGCGAAAGATAACGGGTTGTTTTGCGATCAGGAGTTGTTCGAGGCCGTGGTGGCGAGATGTTGTCGAGACTCGCGTTTGGCGACGTCGGCGAACGGAGAAGACGGAGAATCTGTGCGAGAACGGAAAATGATCGCGACGGAACCGCTCGGGAATCCCGTGCGGTTGAAATCGGACGCGTGCGAGATTATTTTGGAGAAAATTGGGTTTAAGGAGTTACAATTAGTCAGCGAGTGCGAATCGGTCGGCGCTTTAGAGAAGATTGGTTCCGGCGCGGTTATTAATTTAGGTCACTCGAACTGTTCAATCGTGCCTTTTTTGAACGGCAAAGCGCAAATGCAAGGCGCGACGAGGGTAGACGTTGGCGGAGAAAAGTTAATCGACTGCTTTGGAAAGATGGCGTTGGATTCGCAACGCGCAGAGAGCGTGCACAAGGCGAATTTTTTGAACCAAATGTTCGTGGAGACTGGGAAAATCGGGAGCGGTCGCGCGGCGATGGCGTTGCAAGGACAGTTGTTTCGAGAGATGGCTTTCGTATCGACAAATTACGAGGAAGAAACAAAGGCATGGAGAGACTGTTTGAACGGTAAAGAGTACGCAAAAACGAAAATCTTACAATTTACACCTCAATACGGCATCAAAGAGTTGGATTTGAACGACGTCGTCGCGAAAGCGAAACACAACTTCGATAAAAAAATAGCCATGGTGAAACGGTTTGCACAAGGAGACACTGTTCGAAACAACACGGAGAAGTATGCGAGAGAATTTGCAGCCATAGAGAAAGATCCGAGAGCATTTTACGAAGGTTTGTTGAACGCGTTGGAGACTGCGGAGAAGAATTTGAAGGACGCGCGATACGCTCGAAGTTTAGAAGTTCGAGGCGTCACGGAGGAAGAAGCGAACGAGGAACGCGAGCGAGGAGGCGGTGGTAGAAAAGGCGTCAGGCGGCAAACTACCGCGGCGAGAAAACGCGCGAAGTTAATGGCGATGCATGCTGGCAATAAAGAAACGTTAGACGAAGTAGAAGCGGAAGAAAAACAAAACACGACCGACAAAGGGTTCGGCGACGGCGAAGACGATTGGTCCATGTATTCACAAATGGCGCGAGGTGCGGATAAAGCCATCGACGGCGAAATAAAAGACCCGGGCGCGCAAAAAGTATCCGCGTGCGAATCGCTGTGGGAAAAAGCGAGAGCAGAGGTCTTAGCGGTGGACCCGCAATACGAAATCCGAAAATTGTCCGGTATGGAAGCTCGACAATTGAAAGTGAGAGCCGAACGTATTCGCGCGCCAGAATCTTTGTTTCATCCTGAGATTTTAGCGTCCAAAGGTATCGTTCGACAAGTGAAAGACACTCGTGGAGGTTTAGCCGCCATTGTTGACGAGTTCATCATCCCGCAAGGCGGCGTACAAGACGCTTTAAAAGAATCTTTCAAAAGATGCGGCAAAGACGTCGAGCACGAAATCTTGCGAGAGAAAGGCAAAGACGCTTCGATCGTTTTAACCGGCGGACTCTCGCGCCTCCCTGGTTTGCAGACCCGTTTGCAGGACTACGTGATTTCAAACTCATACCCAGGCATGGCGCCGACGGTGACGTTGAGTAAAAACGGTAGCAAAGACGGCATTTTTGACGCTTGGAAAGGTTTATCGTCTTTGTCGTCATCGTCGTCATCAGCGGGTATCGTCGTCACTCGAGATGAGTGGCTCGAAGGCGGCGAGAGCGTTTTTCATTCCGAGAGATGATGTGTAGTAGGATATATCCATAGAGAGAGAGTGTGTGTGTGTGTGTGTGAGTGGGAGAGAGAGAGTAGAGATTTAATAATAGTAGCGCTGTACGCGAAACAAGAACAACAAAGAAAAAACACCTACAGGTAACACCACAAAAATTCCTTCCCCAAACTTAATACTAAACCTTTAATATATACATAATATATACATAAGCGTCGATAGTAACAGCACTTAGATTACAGAAAATGTCCAATCGTCATCATCCTCATCATCACAAGAAAGGAGCGTGGCGTTCGGTTAAACGAGAGCAAAACCCAAAATCCATTCAAGCGACGGTCTCCTCGACCAATTTCCGAGTTCGGGAACACGTCTTGCAGGAAAAACAATTCACGGACGAGTCGATATCGGTACAAGTCTTTCTGAAAAAGAGCAAAATAGAAGTCTTCGTATCCTGCGCGTTGATCGTAATGGCCGTTGCGGTTGGTTTAGTGAACACGTCCGCCTCGATAGAGAGGCAAAAAGAGGTGTTCTTTAAACCGGTAACTGTTTTGTATTTAAGCTTCATGTGGCTTCTGTCCTCGTATCTTCTGCGAAAGCGACAGAGCGAAATAGTGCGGGTGATACCTAATCTCGGGGTCGATATAAGCGGAGACCGCTTTTACGATATAGAAAAGATAGAGAACGTGATTATAAACGAAACGGTGACGACGACGGATGCGTTTTATTACGTAGCGTTGATAGTGAAAGAAGGAGGAGGAGGAGGAGAAGGAGGAGAGAAGGTGGTGCCGTTGTTTCGAAACGTGAACCCGGTGCCGGCGCAGGTGTTGAAGAAGGCGTTTATTAGCATACGAGAGAAGTTAGGGATGAAGGTCTAAATAAATGGCATTGTACCAATACTATTTATTATCGTTAATCTAAGGTGAACATGCGACTCCCGACGTCCTCGGTGATGAACTCGAACCCGTCTAAAATCCCATCCCCGGTTGTCGCCGAACATTTTTGCACTCGCCATCGTCGTTTGCTACTATTCGACGTCATTCCACTCAACACCTCGCTACTGCTAACACTAACACTATTACTACTACCAATACTAACCAATCCTAAAGCCTCCGCAATATCCCTTCCACTCATCGCCCCTTCCACGTCTTGCTTATTCGCCAACACCAACAAACTCGCGTCGACGAGTTTCTCCTCCTTCAATATCACATCCAGTTCGTTCTTACAGTCTTGTAATCGAGCGACATCGGTGGAATCTACCACCCACACCAACGCGTCTGTTTTTTCGAAATAGTTCCTCCAAAACGTCCTCAACGTTTTCTGACCTCCGACGTCCCAAACGTTCAATCGATAGTCGTTCAAGTGCAAGCTGGAAATGTTGAACCCGAGGGTTGGTGAAATTTTCGAAATGTCTTCGCCGTTTATTTTTTTCACGATCGTCGTCTTCCCGGCGTTATCCAAGCCCACGACCAAGACTCGGATTTCTCGCTCTTTGCGCTTCACCTGTTGATTACGTCGTTTGAGAGAGAGAAGAGACAGAGAAGATATCAGCAGGGGGGAAGTTTCTTCATCTCGAGAAAGTCAACGCCAACGAGAGGCGAAAGAGTTGTTTCGAGCTCGAGGGAAATTTTCGAAAAATCAGAAATCAAACGACGCGCGCTCGTTCGAGACGACGCCTCGACGATTTCGACGGCATCACGCTTTATAAAACAATAGTATCGAGCACCGTACCTTCTTTATTATCGTCGAGAGTCCCATGATGTAACGATGTGTGTCTTTTTATATGTGATGATGTTTTTGCTGATGAGTGACTTTTTTACGCGTGCAGGAGAGAGTTTTTCGCCAAAAATTCCTCCTCTGCTCAGGTTTTTTTGCCCATTTGACCTACGAATACACACAAAACAAACGCTCGTATAACCGGTCGAGAGAAGAAGAAAGAGAAGAAGAAGACAAGGAAGAAGAAAAACAAGAACATCGACATGTTTTCGCTCTCCTCCTCCTCGATTTCGATGATTTCAACACCTTCCAAACCTTCCTCCTCTCGTGGTGGTCGGGGAAAAGCATTCTTTTGCTCTTCTGATGATGGTGGTGGTAGTAATGGTGATGACGATGCGCTTTTGCGCGACAAAACGTTGCTCTCGAAAAGAGATTTGATGAAACGAGTCGCCGGAGGAGCGTCCGTGATGTTGTCGTCGTCGTCTGGTTTGATTTTACCCGGGCTGGTGCCAAGCAGCGCGTTTGCCGCTGCCGGAGAAGAAGCTTCTTCTGCTTCTGTTGCTCTCCCTAAAATACCGAGAACTGAGGTTCCGTTGAAGTTTACCCAAGAGTACCCTTCCGCGGTGATTAAAGGATGCTGGCAGTTATCGGGTGGACACAAAGGCGACCCGGCGGATGACAGAACGTCGAAAGATAAAGGCGCGGTGGAAGATTTTGAGACGTTTGTAAATGCGGGGATTACGACGTTCGACACCGGGCCGACGGCGTGCGGATACGGCGACAGCGAATTAGTGATTGGAGATTTTTTAAAGCGCAATCGAAACAGTGAACAGTGTCGAGTGCACACGAAGCTGTGTTGCGTTGGGAGAGAACAAGTTGCGATGACTGAAAAATGGGTGAAAGAGAACGCGTTTGATGTTCCGAGCAAACGCTTAGGCGGGTTGAAGAAGATCGATATGGTACAAATGTATTGGAACGATTACGGGAGTTCGCAATATATTGATTGCGCGTTGCATTTGACTGATTTAAAAGCGAAAGGTTTGATTGGCTCCGTCGCGTTGACGAATTTCAACACGAAAAAAATGGAAGAGATGATTAACAAAGGCGCGGAGATTTCTTCGAACCAAATTCAGTATTCGTTGTTAGATCGACGACCGGATTTGAAGATGAACGAGTTTTGCAAGGCGAGCGGAGTGAAATTGTTACCGTACGGCGTTTTAGCCGGCGGTTTTTTATCGAGCAAGTTCTTAGAGACTGACGTAAAAGACGTCGTTTTAGATACCGGCTCGAAGAGGAAGTATTCGTCGGTGATAAGAAACTTCGGCGGTTGGGGTAATTTGCAAAAATTGTTGAAAGTTCTCGACTCGATTGGGAAAAAACACGACCAGAGCATCGCAAATGTCGCCACTCGATGGGTTTTGGAGAAAGAAAGCGTTTTGGCGGTTATTTTAGGCGCGCGAAACGATTTTCACGTCGAAGATCATCAAAAGTTATTCCAATTTACGCTCGACGCGGAAGATAAAAGTAAAATCGACGAAGTTTTGTCCTCCACGACCAAAGCAACCGGCGACTGCTACGATTGGGAACGAGGAGGAAAGTGGTAATTTTTAACGTCTTCGAGCTGGAAATAATAAGCGAATAGCGGCGTTTAGAGTTGTATAGCAGAATAATAAATAAAAGCAACACGTGTTGATATAATATTAAAGGAATGATGACAATATTAGTATATTAGTTGTTGTTGTTTGTGGTTCTTTTCGTTTCGATGCTCTCATCTCCTTTTACGCCGTTTTATTCGTCTCTTCCCATTTCATCTGATTCGCGTTCAAGTGCTTCCACCCTAACGGCCCATCTACGAAGTGATGTCTCAACGCAAACAAAAGTCGACATGTGTTGAACGCTGCGAAGCACATCCACACGCCTGGTAACGTCGACCCTTCAAATCTCAACGCAGTCAACATCACCCCGGTGCTCACAAACATACCGCCCGCAAGTCGCAAAAAGGCTTGGTGACCTTGCATCAACCCTTCCGCAACAAATACGATACCGTTTAATGGCTGCAACGCCGCTCCAATCAAGGTCGGTAAAACAGCAAATGTCTGCACGTCTTTGATCGGCGTGAAAAACGGAAGGGCAAAAATTGCCGCCGATTGCATGAAGAACAAGAAAACTCCGATTAGAATGCCCCAAGCTAACAATCTATCCGCGACAGCTTTTGCCGCCAACGGGCCGCCCAACTCTTTCGAGTGCATTCGCTGCGGGATCAAAATCGTCGCAATCGTCGACAACGCCAAGATAGCAATCGCGCCGAGCTGAAAAACTTGCGAGCTAACCGTATGTGCCGCCGCCGCGGTGCCCGTACTATCCATCGTCAAAATCGTTCTCGTCACCGCTAAAAACGTAATATTTTGCGCAAGCGATCGCAACTGCACTCCGGCGCCACCAACGAGTAAAGCACCAATCGCTTTCGCATCTGGCGGTTTCAACATCGACCTCACCGTAACCAAATTTCGTTTCAATAAAGTCCCGATGTACAACCCAGCGGCGACTAACTCACTCATCGACGTCGCCAACGCGGCACCAGCCACTCCTAAAGCTTTAACCATCCCAAAACCAAAAATAAATATCGGATCTAAAATAACGTTCATTAACTGTGACGCCAACGTAATCTTCATTGGCGTCGTCACGTCCAACGTACCTCGAAACGCCGCGAATCCAACCGTACTGACAATCGCCGGAATAAACGTCAACGCTCGAATCCCGATGTATGGCGCCGCTTGTATCCCAGTCGCTGAAACCGGATCTAGACCAACTAAACCTAACGCAGGATTCCTCAAACATCCCATCACAGTCATCCCGAACAAACCGACTATAAACGCGCAAAATATCCCTTCGCCGATTTTATTCTGCAACTCGGCTTTATCCCCACCCGCAGCCGCTCTCGCCACCATCGGCGCCACTACGGAAGGAATGAACGATATGATCCAAAATGCCGACTGAAAGACTTGATTCGCCGCGCCTTGCGCTGCCAACGCGACCGCATCGCCCATTCTTCCTACCCAAAATACGTCAACGATGCCAACCAAAGGAATGATAAGAAAATTTAACACCGCCGGTATGAACAGTTTCATGATTAACTTATCCGTCTCGTCGTTGCGAGGTAACACTTCCGGATCTATAGCCATGCCAAATCTAGGTTTTACTATTTTCTTGATCTCGCTGTTATTATCTTCTTTATTCTCGTCCATGGTCGCATCAAACGCGTGTGCGACCAAATTGTTGTTTTTGTCCTTCTTCCTCGAGTGAGAGGATAATGTGTACGTATTGTTTTTGTTGCTCGTGAAATACTCCCCCGCGCTGGAGCCGCGTTCGTCACTTTTTGTCGCGCGAACAACAAACGATGATCTCGTTTGTATCGTCTCGCCCCTTTTCTCAGAGCAGTTTAGCGTTTCCTCCTTCTTCTTCTTCTTCTTCGCGCGGTGTTGGGAGGTCGAGATGCCGGTCGAGAATTGACACGTCGTTTTTCTCATTACATTCTTTTCACCTCCTGAAGGAGAAGAGCTCGCGACACCCGTCCTCGACGTCGACGTCGAGCTCAACATGACGAGAGTAGTATTGCAGTATCGTCTCTCTCTCTCTCTCTTTCGATGTTACTTTATCTCAAACACAAAACAGACGACAGGTGGTAAAGATATGTGAGGGAGTACAATGAAGCATTTCCGCACAAGGAGAGAAGTCTCCCAAGATGTCCTTTGCCACGTCGACATAAACATAAAAAAACACAACAAAAAATCAAAAATCGAAGACAACACCTTTATTGCTGGACAACTAACTTTAAGAAGATGACAATTTGAACTACATGATACACACGCTAGTTTTTCTTCAACGCTTCCGCACAAACGCTCATGGCTTCCGCGACGGTCGCACTTTTCGCTAACGCGTCGACGTCGACGACTGGATTTTTCTCCCCCAAGTCTTTGGCGATTTGCGTTTCGATGGAACCGCCGGATTCGAGGAAGCACCCGATGCATTTTTTCGTGGACGTTTCGATCCAAAACGAGACCAGTTGCGGCTTGAAGTCACCAATTGGGCCGACGGCGGAGACTTTCCCGGTTTCCATCGCCGCGTGGCCTCCGAAACCGTAGAATTGCCAAGAGACTGGGCGGTCCGAATTCGGTTGCTCGAATACCCTGGAGTAGAAGAACGGTTCGTATTTGTAATCCGGGACGTCTTTTTCACCGATGAGAGTTCGCGCGCAGTGCGCGGCAGATGCTCTGGCGTGTTTCACGTGTTCCATTCTGTAATGTTCTTCGTTCTCATTTGGTCCAGTCAAACGAACCGGAAACGAACACACGTCGCCGATGGCGTAGACGTCTTTTTGGGACGTTTCAAATTTGCCGTTTACTTTAATCCCGCCATCTTTTCCTTTCTCCAACAGCCCGCCAGAAGAAGAGTCACAAAATGGTTCCACGTTTGGTCGAACGTCCGAACCGACACCAAGGACGACTAAATCGGCGTCCAACTCTCTCCCGTCGTTCAAAATGACCGATTTCCCGTCGTTGATTTTCTTCACCGAGGCGTTTTTAATAAACGTCGCGCCTTTCGATTCGTACAACTGTTCGTAATGCGCGGCGATTTCTTTCGTAAACAACCTCGCCATGATATTCGATTCTAACAAAACGACCGTTGGTTTTAAACCTCTCGCACACATCCCCGCGGCTACCTCTAAACCTATGTACCCGCCGCCGACCACCACCGGATGTTTCGGCTTGGCGTCCATCGCTTTCACCACTTCCAACGCGTCCTCGTGACTTCTCAAAACTTTACACATCTTTCCGTCAAAACCTTCAATAAACGACCCTTTGTGTGCGCTCACCCCAGTTGCAATCACCAACGCATCGTACTCGATTATTTCTCCGCTCGCGGTTTCCACCCGTTTCTTCTCGTAATCGCACTTCGTGATCTTGGTTCCCAATTTCGTCTCCACCTCTTTCTCTTTATACCACTCCTCCGTTTGCCTCTCCCCACCGCCCCCGACGCAGGTATGAAACCCAGGTAATCTCGCCGGTGACTGTTCGTTCAAAAACGCCTTCGACAGCGCCGGGCGTTCGTACGGCAGGACGTTTTCCTCCGACACGATTGTTACCGATGATGATGATGATGGTGACGACGACGACGACGACGACGATGGTGCGCCAACTAAAGCTCGCACGAGGTAGCCCGCGGAATTCCCGCCGCCAACGATCACCACTCTTCTTTGCGCCATTTTATTATGTACTTATATATGTGTGTCTTTATACTTTTTCGCTTTCGGAAGAAGGTGTTTCGTTTGCCGTTATACGTAGAGTTTTAATCAGAGTTTTATTCGTAGTACTAGTACTCTCGTGTTGGAAAACAAACAACAGATTTCTGTCCTTTTTTTGAAGCTTTTTTCTCTCTCACAAAGAGAGCTCGAAACCACAGAAAAGAGAGAAGAATATTCGTATCTCTCTCCTCTGACAAAAACCGTCTCTCTAATCTCTTCTCTCTTGTGTTTCTTTTGAAGGGCGGGTGTTTACGTATTATTAAAGCGTTTCAGAAGTGCGCGCAAAAAGTGTGCTCTCTCTTCTTTCTTTCTTTTTCGGTGGTTTAGTACGCGCAGAGACGACTGTGCGACCGAGAGAGAGAGAAAGATTTAAACGCATCATTAAATATCCGTTGTGGTTGTTGTTGTTGGTTGTTGGTTTGAATAAAGATGAGTTTTACCTCGAGCACGAGCACCACCGTTTTGGCGTCGCGGCTGTCTTTGACAACGCGACGAGTTGATTCGTCGACGAATACTACGAAGAGTAACAACAGAGGTTGTCGAAAAGGATGTTTCGCGCCTCCTCGTTCTTCGTCCTCGGTGGACGAAGCGAGATCGACAAAGAGCAGAACGGCGAAAGGGAAGAAGACCTCCTCTTCTTCGAGTGGTGGGAAAAAGAAGACGGGATCTTCTTCCGTGCAACGAATAATTCATACGGATAAAATAGTCTCCAAACTGAACGCGGTTTTAAACAAAGACGAACAAAAAAAGTCCTCAAACAAAGACTCCATCGGGAACATCGACGAAGAGTTATGCCCGACGAAAACGAAACCGTGGTCGGAGATTAAGAAGATTGCGAAACCGTCGCAAACCGCGTGCGGATGGGACTGGACGTTTTATAAGTTGTCGAACTTCTCGAGCGAGGAGAACGCGAGAGAATACATGGCGATTAAACCGGTACCGGCGGTGAAGTACCGGGGGTATTATTACGTCGTCGATCATCATCACACGTTGGCGGCGTTAGAGTTAGCCGGGTGGGACGTGGATGTGACTTTGGAGGAGATTTACGAGTTCGAGGACGACTTGAGCGAGGAGGCGTTTTGGGGAATCATGGAAGGGAAAGGGTGGTCGTTTTGCAGAGACGAGAGTTACAAGAGAATAGATTTGAAGGATTTACCGGAGAATTTCGAGTTGTCGTCGTTTCGTAACGACGTCTTTCGCTCGTTGGGGGGATTCGCGAGGAAGTTTGGCGTTCTCAAAAGAGGCAAGTCGTTGGAGGAACGTTTGTTCTTCGAGTTTCAGTGGGGATACTTTTTTTGGTTACACAGATCGGACAAGTACGGATTATGGCCGAGCGCGGAGTTATCGAGAGGTTTCGATAGACTGATGACCATGATTGAAAACACCGACCAGGACGAATACATCGACAAACGACGGGACGTGACGGATATGATTGAACTCTCGGAACGCGTTTTGCAACCTTTGTATTCGGTGTTGGTGCAATACATCGGTCCTTTAGCCGCGACGTACGACCAGCTCCCGACGGGCGAAACCAAGAAAGTCCCAGGATTAAAAACGTTATTTGGAAGAGACTATTTACCCGGAGCGGTGAACGAAACCGCCGTTCAAGGGTTGATTCACATCAACTCGTTGAAGAACAAAAAAGTCGTCAAGAAAGTCTTGAAAGAAGCGACGGAGAAAAGCATCGACGACGTTTGAGAAGAAGAAGACGTTGAGAAGAAGAAAAAACAAAGTGTACTACTAAACTAATACTACATACTCTAGAAAGAAAGAAAGAAAGAAAGAAAGAAAGAGAACGACGATCGCGGTATCCTTGCATAGCTTTTGTTTACAACAGATTGTCCGATTGAGCTCTCGCTAGACGAGCGTGTACAACAACTATTGAAAAATCCTCCTCTCACTCTCTTTTCCTCATTTGTTTGTGAAATGCCTCCGCCTTCGCACTCGTTGTTCAAGCAGCAGCGCAGGCAAAAACTGAGACTTCTCTGTCTTTTATTCCTGTCGATACCTTTAATCGTGGAGATTAAATCGCATTACTATTCCGCAGATGATGATACGAGTCGACAGAGAGTGCAAATTCATCATCGTTCCAGCAACGACATGGAACAGCACTTGCAACAACTCTCAGGCCAAGACGACGAGGCGAGAGATGGAAACAACAAGAAAGTATTACCAAAGTTCTTAGCCGGCGAAGAAGACGCGATGAAGTACATCGACGGGCACGGGAAAAAAGGTGGAGGAGGACGAACGCAAAGCGCGCACCGGAGAGGGTGGGTTGCGTCGAGTAGTAGTAGTAGTAGCAATAGCAATAATAATAATAAACCGGATAAGAAGTTTTACGACGTGTACTTGAAAAACGCGATCGAGAATAAACCAGCCTATCCTCTCTTGAAAGGCTTTCTGAGAACGGTTTTGGAGGCGTATCCAGAGTCGCGAACGTGGTTCGACGGCGGCGCGGGGACGTGCGGGACGATGAGAGCGTTGAGAAGCGCGGGGAAAATAGTCAGAGGGATTGAAATATCCGACGTAACGAAGACGTCGTGTAAGGAATTAGCGAAAGAAGGGGTGGTAGAAACGGGCGTTTTAAATGATTTGAGTCGCTTCGAGGACAAGCGGTTCGACGTCGTCTTCTCGAGCGAAGTCTTAGAGCACGTGCCGACGCATTTAGCCGAACAAAGCGTCAAAGAGTTGGTACGAATCGCGAAAAAAGACGTGTTTGTCACCATCAGTTTACGAAGGAGTGGTCTAGACCCTAAAGATCCGAAGAAACCGGCGATTGTGCACCTCACCGTCTGGCCTCGCGAAAAATGGGAGAAGGCGTTCGTCAAAGCCGGGTGCGAAATCAATCGAGCGGCGTTGAAGAAATTCGAGAAATACGACGAGACGAAATACGGAGCCAGACCAAACTTTTTCGCGTTCACCTGTCATCAACACCAAAAAGGCACCACCGAAGAAGAAAACGAAGACGAAGAAGAGCAGGAGATTCAATCGTAATACGAATCATCATCATCATCGCAATAAGTGGCGAAAAAAAATGTAGCCGACCACGCCGCAAAAGCGATATAGAAGAGGAGGCCAAAGGAACATCAATAAAGAAGACCAAAATCGCGATACTAAATTAACCCTAAACATCTCTGTTTTTAAAACCGTATCTTCTTCACCCCGCAACTGCTTTCCTCCTCATATCAACACACAGAAAACCTTTGTAAAGTCACATCATGTCGTTCGCTTTGCAAACCGCCTTGCCGATGCGCACCACCGCGACTTTCTCCAGGTTCGTTTTACTCTGTTCCTTTGTTCGTTGTTCATTCGCGCGTGGTCTCTGTCTCTTTATTCTCTTCTTCTGAGTTTAAAATATATTATTTATAAAGCGCGCGATCTCCGTCCGATTCTCAAGTGGAAAAGGTGGGGATACGGTCCTCCCAACACATCCCATCCGCGAATAAAATTGCGCTTTGTTTACTCACAACTTCACAACGCTCTTCTTCTTTATCACGTCTCTTCATCTTTCTCTCCACGTTCGTCTTGAATGGGTATCTTCTACGTACCGTTAAAAAATATAAACAGCAAAGTCAAATCGCAAACGCGATCCACCTCTCGAGGGGCGAAAGTCCAAACCAGAGCCTTCTCGGACGTGAACTTGGCCATCTCCGGCGCGAACGCGTTGATGCTCTCGCTCGGACGATTCGTCTTCATGCCGTATCAAAGAGCTGAAATCGCGAAAGCGGGTTTGCCGACGCAAAACGGCGAGACGCACTACGCCGCCGGCGACGTGAAAGCAGAAGAGGCTTCGTTTTTGAACACGACGAACGACCCGAGCGGCTTTACGTTGATTGACGTCATGGCGTGGGGGTCTCTCGGGCACGCGTTGGGCTTCGCCGCGCTTGCTGTCGGTTCCTTCTCTTTGCTTTAAGCAAACTGCTCGACCGAGGAGGAGCAAAGTGCTCTGCGCCTAGAACCTTTATTATAAGTAGTCAAAATCAATATTATCATTTGTGCACACTATGTTACATCAAGTACTCTCTCTTTGCTCTCTCCTCTGCTCTTTCCTTCCTTTTTGTACGAGAGCTCCGAGAAAAAACAAAAAAACGCTAAAATTTCTGAAAAACAAAAAAAAAACGCATTTCTTTTTGTTAACAACAACAAGTATCATCACGAACTCCTACTCTTCGCGGAAAAGCGCAGGAGTAGTTGCGACGACGCAGAGCATAACAACGACGAATACTAAGCGAGACCAAGAAAGAGTGTTTTTATTTTCGAGAGATTTGTTTTCTCTCCAAGCGCGCTCTTTGTATTTATTTTTGTTCGTGTCGGCGTATTTAATTCTGATCTCGTTGGCGATTGTTATTGAATTGACTCGATCGGTGGTACGGTTAAGCGCGTTCGCGTACGGTTTATCAATCGCGTGAGAGTTTAAGTTTGTTTCCTGTTATCTTCTTTCTGCTGTTCGGTCGTTGGGTGTTCGTGCGCGCGGATGAAGACGATGACGATCCTTTCGAAAAGAAGAATGTTTTTCTTTTCCTTGCTCGTTGTTACTTTTTGGGGTGCCTTTGCGCGCGCCGAAGAAACGACGAATAACGTTCCGAGCGTCTCGACGTGTTTGTCGATGCCAGACGTGAGCGCGTGTGCCAGTCCGACGTCAAACACGTGTAAAGCTTTGTTGAACACCTGGAACGACGCCGGGTGTTTCTGCGATGGCGTGGAGACGGTGGATATTTCGGCGTACGCGAGCGCTTTGGAAGGCGCGATGTTAGCGAATGGCATCGCGAAGCACGACGCGTCGACGGATTCTGTTTGCGTGCAAGCGCTGGCAGAGCAATCGTCACTTGGTTCGCAAGATGTTTTGAAAGCTCCAGCGTACGCGTACGCGGTGAAAACGTCTTCGACGTCGTACTCCGTACATTGGGCGGCGAGCGAGAAGTACAAGGACGAGACCGTTTCCTTATATTCGGTCACGCCTTACATTCCTGGTGCTGATAAGATGCCCATTCGATACACGTGGCCATATTATGGCATCTCATCGACGTTAAATAGTAGTGTCGCTTTTGGCGGCGCTTTATCTACCTCAGTCGACTTGTCGGATATGGAGCAAACCGCGTCCAGTTTGGGAAGTGTCATTGTTTTTCTAGTACACGCCGTCGTGATCGATGGTACTGGTACAAAAACAGTCTCTCCGAATTTCGCGTCGGCTAAATACGTCCCGGTTCTCGCCGGAAATCCGATTGTTGAGATGTTTGCCTCGGCGACTTCATCTGATGTTTCTACGTCGTGCGGTACGTTCACGTCTCCGTGCGCGTCGTTGGCGGCAACGTTGGCGTCGACCTTGTTCAGAAACGCTGTGAGCAAGAAAGTGTCGTTGCTTCCCGGAACGTTCGCTTCGAGTTCGTGCGGTCTTTCGATAACGTCTCTTGGACCAGTAGAGATTTCTTCTCTCACTGGGTTGCCCGATTCAACTACAATCGACTGCGGATACGAGAACCATTTTGCCACGATTTCCGGCGACGACGATGCAGTCACCATTTCTGGCGTGACTATTCAAAACGGTCGCAGCGAAACCGGCGGCGGATTAAAAATCGCAAACTCGGCGACTTCTGAGCGCGTTCAGCTCTCTGATGTTGTCGTGAAAGACTCCCTGGCAGAGAATTTGGGTGGTGGTATTCACGTTGTGAGCGCCTCTCCCAAGTTTGATAACGTCGTCGTGCAAAACTGTTCGGGAGGTAACGACCGAACCGGGAACGCCAATCGAGGCGGTGGTATTTACATCGAAACGAACTCGAGTGTCATCGCGAACGATTTGACCGTGAAAGGTTGCTCTCTGGATGTTTCTGGAAAAGGTGGTGGTTTGAACGTCGACGAATCTTCCAGCGGCGTTTTCACCAACGCCGTCATTGAAAACAATTCAGCATTTTTCGCGGCTGGTATTTTCATCGGGAACAATTGCAAGCCAAAGTTTATAAACGCGAAGGTTTCCGGGAATTCGGCGAGTTACGGATCCGGCATTGGTATCTTTAATGGTGGTGACGCCGAGTTTGTGGATGGCACGATTTCCAAGAATACGCCAACGGCAAATGCCGAAAGTTACGGTGGTGGTCTTCTCGTTTATTCAGGCGCTAAAGGAACGTTTACCGGCGTTACCTTTACTGAAAACGAAGCAGATTACGGTGCGGGAGTCATGGCGTGGCCACAAGCAATTTTACTCACGTTTGATTCCTGCATGTTTACGAAAAACGTCGCGAAAGTCAACGGAGGCGCCATCAACGCCAAGACGGCGTCAACAATTGTCACGTCCGCGCAGACAACTTTGGCCGGAAACGTTGCCCAAAATCTCGGTGGTGCCATTCATGCTGAACCGTCAGCGTCGGTAACGCTTTCGTCTGAAACGACCGTCTATAAAAATACCGCCAAAAATGGTGGTGGCGTGTCGTGCGTCGGCGCGGACATCACCATTAATTCGGCTTCGAAATTTGTTGAAAATGTCGCTTCTTCATATGGTGGCGGTGTTTACCTCGAGTCATCGTGTAAGACTACTGTGACCGCCGCGGTATTTTCCGGGAACACTGCTGGCGGAAGCAACGAAACGGTATGCCCGAGAGTTCGCGGCGCTGGTGGGGGCGCGTTCGCCGTCGTCGGAGTATACGACGTCTCTTCCGTATCTCAAGGCGCGACCAACTTGGAAATCTCCCAAAACACCGTTATGACGAAGAATGCGGCCATCGACGGCGGTGCAATCTTTGTGTTGTCTTCCAGTGATGCCGCGACGACGAGCTCTACTTCTGGTTCCACCCCGTCTGTGTCTTTGTATTCCGAAGGCGCGATCGTTACCGTTCGAGAAGGCGCGACACTTCTCGAAAATACAGCCTTTGGATGTCACGGTCCTGGCGAAAAGCGCGGCGCTGGAGGCGGCATTTACGCGAGCGTTGGTATCGTCACAGCTAAGGATGCCATCTTCTCTAAAAACGTCGCCGCTACACACGGTGGAGGTATTCGCGCCGTAGACAACGTGGCATCTTTGAAGCTCGACGCAACGACCATGGCTGAAAACGTCGCCAGTGATGGATTTGGAGGTGCTATTGCGAGCTCTGCAATCGCGTTTCGAGTAGAAAACGGAAGTGTCATGTCGAAAAACGAAGCTACTAATGGTGGTGCGATTTCCATCGCGCCGCCGTCGGAAGAAAGCGGTGCTGACTCGGCACTCGATTTCGAGCTCGCGTCTCTGACTCTCGACAGTAACGTAGCCTCCAAAGTAGGCGGCGGCGTTTATTTCGACGCCAACTTTGCGAAAGCTTCGATAACACCAACTACGATGAATACTTTATCACAGTTGATTTTTCGTTCGAACGTGGCGGAATCTGGCCCGAGCGTCTACTGGACGCGAGCGTCTTCGCCGAACGTCGAGTTTACGTGCGAAAGCTGCAGCAACTTGCCAACCTTTCATCCAGAAGATTACGCAACGGAGGCGTTGAAAGTTCAAGCACCGGCGCATGTCTTAGCCGAGCTCTCAAAAGGCGTTGGATCGGGTGAAGTTGCCAAATCGTTCTCGGTTGAACTCGTGGACTATTACGGGCATGTCGCGGTTTCTGAACCAGCGTCATCAACGTGTACAATATCTACTGCTTCGCACGAATTGGACGACATCGCTATCACGGATTACGCTGGAGACCTTGGAAGGCTCGAATTTTTGAAAAATCACTCTCCTTTGGTCGTTTCCGGCGAACTCTCTGAAAATTCTCAGAAAGGCGTTTCAACCTTTGACAAGGTGACATTTCGGGGCGAGCTCGGTGACGTATACCGCGTATCATTTTTATGCAAACGCGAGAACGATGTTCAAATCGGCGACGAGTTGATATTGAACGCGCAAATCTTAAACTGTCTTCCCGGGTACCAGCCTAATTGGATGAACTTAGAGAACGGCGAAAAATCTGCGAGAATATGCAGTTATTGCGAAGATCGAACGTTCAATCTGGATGGAATACAATGCAAGCCGTGTCCTGAAGGTGGCGATTGCCGCGGTGGGAGCGATATCTCCTCACTTGAAGGTTGGTGGCGCTCAAATGACTTGTCCGAGTACATCTTCCAGTGCCCCATGGGTGCGGAAGCGTGCAAAGCGACTAACTCGACTGGCAACGTCGCATGCGAGGACGCCTACGAAGGGCCGGTGTGCGCGTTGTGCAAAGAAGGTTTCCGAAAGTTAGGCGGCAAGTGTTTGAAGTGCCAATCAAAACCCATTACAGATGCTATTCCAGTTATCGGAATTTTAGCCTTGATCGGGTTTATAATTTACATTTTCAAGAAACCGCTCCAGGAAGCAGCCGGAACGGTACTCGCCACGTGCGTCATTTACGTCTTTCAAACGCTCGGTTTGTTGTACTCCTACGACGTCAAATGGCCTTCGCCTATGAAGAGAACGTTGGGAATACTCGACGTGACCAACTTAAACTTGGATGCGTTAGCGCCGGGATGTTCGAACGCCTCAAACACGTTTTACGTGTCATACATTGGAGCTTTGACCGTGCCGCCGATCATCTTGATGCTTACTTTCGTCGCCTTTAACACCGCCGGTGTGATTAGGAAGATGAATAGGAATACATTCCTCGGTTTGAACATCAACGACGAGATATTAATCGAATTCCAAGGTAAATGTAAGCGTAACTGCGTTTGGATGCTCGTTTTAACCTACGCTGGCGTCACCAAAACCGTCTTGCAGCTCTTCAACTCGAGAACTCTGGACGTTGGAACGTTCTTACGCGTGGATTATAAAATCGAAGCCGAAGGTGCGACGTTCAACGCCTACCGATCGTCCGCGTATCTCGCGATGATTATTTATCCGTTCGGTCTACCGTTGTTTCTTGCATGGAAGTTATTGAAACGACGTCCGACCGGGAAATTATCGGAATCCGATTCCTTGCGTTCGACGTACGGTTTCATGTACAAATCCAATCGCCCGGGATGCGAAGGATGGGAGCTCGTTTTGTTGGCGACCAAGTTCTTTTTAGCCGCCATTCCAGTGTTTGCTACTGAAAGAAACTTGCGCGGCGATCCGAATTCTGGCTACGACGTCTCTTCTGAATTCGCATCGGCGTGTCAAATCGCCATGGCGCAAATGCTCTGCGGCGTCGCTTTCTGTTTGGCATTATACGTCAAACCGTACGCTCAACCGTTGCATAACCGCCAATTCTCGTTGGCCATAGGTACCGTCATCTCCTGGTTGGCTGTTACGACTGCCGTCTTTGCTAACCCACAAGCGTTCACGAACACTGAATCTAGCGGTGTCGGTGCCGGTTTGGTCATCTTTTCTCTCGTCACTTTAGCCTACGCCATATCTGCGTCGGCCAAAGCCGGAGAAAAGCCTTTCGCTCGCGAGAAAAAAGACCCGGACGAACCGTCGTTTTGGAAATCCCAATCGATGTTTTTAAAATCGTTTAAAAGATCTGATGTGCAAACGACGAAAAAAGGCACGTCAACCACTGAAGACAACGACGAGAAAGCTTCTTCTTTGAAGCCTCTCGCGGCCGAAGCCGCCTAAAGCGGCGGCGTTCACTTCGTCTTCGACTCTCATGACCTGGTGCATTCTCCTTCACACATATACATACGAAAGTCGATCGAGAACACCGAAAAGAATCCGTATTTATTCAGTTATTTATTATATTATACATATTCATATTATTATTCGATGCAACACTTCCCCGGGCGGGCGCGTTATATGTCATAAAAGACGAAGACTCGCTGCTAATCTTCCTCGCGTATTTTTTCATTCTTCGAAACGCACCCTAAAACGACCGGTCTTCTTCAATTGCTCATTTTCAGCCATCCATCATTTTCCTTCTCTTTTCTTCGTTACTTTTTGGTTGTTTCGAAACACCTCTTTGGGAAAGAAAAAACAAACAAAAAACATGCAGCATCGCTCTTCCAACGCGGATACGATTCGCGCCGAGAGCGAGAAAGTGAGGCAGGCGAACGAGGAGCGATTGAGAGAGAAGCGAATGGTACGTCGTCGTTTGATTTCTTTTTTCTCTAAACTCTCTCTCTTCGTCACTTTTGTTGAGCTTTTTGATTGATTGATTGCCTTTTCGGATACGATCGGGTGACGAATTCCAGAGTTTCTTTCTCTCTCTCTCACGTACCTTTTCCGCACTTAAAGCATCACGGATCGATGATCTGAAAGCCTTTCTGTATTTTACCATTCGCACATCAACTGACGCGACGACACTTTTCTTTTCTTTTATAGCAAAAATCCTCTCGCTCGAGCGGATCTGCCTCCCCAGGGGCGATAATCTTTTCGATATTAGTGCTCGTCGCCATCGCGGTGTTTGCGATTGGCCATCCGTCCGGGCAAAAATTGTCGAACCAAGCGTCGAGGAAGTTTGGATTAGGTGGACGGAGTAGCAATGACGGTGATTTCGATGTTGATAGTAGCGGCGGCGACGCGGTGGACGTTTCGGAAGAGTTGGCGCCGTCGGAGACGATGTCCGAGGAGGATCGAGAAGAGATTGCGGCGGAAGAAGCGGAAGAAGCGCAAGAGGAGGCGGCAGAGGAAGCAGCAGAAATGGGTTTGAATAACGATGCGGCTGAAGCGGTGCCATCGAGATCGAATATGGATTCTATGGCCAGATGGGCGGCGTTGGGCGTGCCCGAGGTGTGCATTAGACCGGGCGTCGCGCCGAGCGGCGTGATTCCAGGATTAGAGCTTCACGATCGATACGACGACGCTTTTTACACGAAACCGGCCGGAACAACTGCCGCGCACACGGATAAAGTGCAACACACGGAAGAGCAGCAAGCGGAACACGAAGACGCGAAGGAAGAGTTGCAAGACGCGAAGGAAGATTTGAAAGACGCCGTGGAGGAGTTGAAGGAAGAGATTATCGAGGAGAAAGAGGAAGAGGCAGAATTGGCTGCCGAAGAAGGCGTTACGATTTCCGACGAAGAACAAACGGAAGACGAGACCAAGTTGGAAGTTGGGCAAGAAGACGCCGAGACGATTGCGGGTGCGTCTTCCGACGAAGGCGAAAAGAGACGCGCGCGAAGCTTGCTTGGGAAGCAAAAGAAAGCAGGAGGGAGAATCACTGGCACGCCCTTAACGGCGACTTCGGTGCAAAACGTTCCGTTAGCGTCAGCCTCGTTCGGTCGCGAACGATACGCTGGGCCGGAAACGAACCCGTTACTCGTCGAGGGTATGTCTGAAAACGCCGACGATATCGACCAAGCGGACACGGAACAAAGAGTCATGTTTGAAGTCGCGAAGCTGTCGCTCTTCGACATCGCGTGTCAGTTTGCCAACGCCGAGTGCGCGGATGCAGCGGCTTTACAGTTGGCTGCCGCCTTAAGAGCGGACGCCGAAGCCGTTATCAATCCGGACGTGTCCCCAGAAGAACTCACGGAAGTCTCCGCGAGACTCTCCACGTTGCACAGCAACCCGAGAACGATGTTGAACTCGTCCAAGTTACCGGCGATGGGCAAATCTGGCGAACTCGGTTCGTGTGCGTTAACCAGCGACGCGGAATATGACCCAAGCGGGCAACGATTTGACGCGACTGTTTCTCGATTTGCCTCGGTCATTGACGTCCACGACACGTTGGTGTACTGCGCGCCTGATTCTAAGTTTTGCAAATTCACGAAACTCACCGAACCGATCACGGAAACGACCGTTCGATTGGACGCGGCTTCGTATTTGATGGCCAAAGCGGCGGGTAAAACCATCCACTCCATCTTGGCCAACGACGAAGGTTTAGGACGAGGTATTTCCAACTGGGGCTACGAAGGCGAGCCGACGCACAACTTTATCACCACTTTAATGCTCTTGCGTTCTGGTTTGTGTGCTCGATTGGATGTTTACGGTCAACCGTCCATCCCTCTCGATTGGTTCCGCTCGCAAGGATACGGTCACATCACCGCCATTCCGGGAGATAGCGAAGAGGATCAAAAATTAGCCAAAACGCTCGTCCAAGAGAGGTACGCTTATAGAGTGGTGATGGATCAAGGGAAAATGTGCTTCTTCAAGTAAACGAGGGAAGCAGCAAACTCTCTCTCGGGTGAAGAGACGACGGCGGCGCGAAAGAGAGAGAGAAAAATAACTACCACTAGAAACACATTACTATATATAATATTTTTATCACGGTCGTGCAGTATATACATTCTTATTTTAAATTCGATTTCACAACGTACAACGACGCGTTTCGGTAGCGCTTCGTCAAAACGGATGTCTACTTCTCGTCTTGGCTTTTCTTCTCCACCCCGGCAACTTTCGCGTAGTGATCGGTCACGATGTTAATATCGCACCCGTACTGCGCGTAACAGGCTTCTAACTTTTTGCCTTCCAATCCTGTTTATTATTAGTATTAAAAATGTCAGTAAAAGTTCTGTCGTCAGTCTTCGCATAAAGAGGGCAATAATGGTGACTCGGATGCTTCTTGTAAGATGATGAAAAGAAATGAAGATCGCATATTCTTCTTTCTCTCTTCTGGATTTAAATCAAAACGTACCTTCGCACTCTTTAATCGCGTTCTTAATCTCTTCGACGTCGCAGTAGCCTCTCGCGCCGCCTCCACCAGCCGTGAATTCCTCCTGTATACATAAATAAACACGTGAGTAATCTATAATAATTGGACACAACAACAACAACAACAACTGTAAAACGTACCGCTTTCTTCAATTTCGGTTTCGCCGGTTCCGCGCGAACTTTGAAACCCTCTCCTCTCCTTCTCTCAAAATTTGAGAATAAACGCACTCTCTTGGAAGAGAAGGAGGAGGAGGAGGAGGCTTTGCTCGTCGACGCTGCCGCCGATGATGATACTAAATTGATCGGAAACATATTTTTATTATTTTTGCTTCTTTTGCGAGTGAAGAAAAAAGACTAGAGTGGGTTCGCGAGTCAAATTTTGTATCATGTGTAACTTGTGCCTCAAAAGCACGTAAAATCCACCAAAACACCGCGAAACGTCGCGATAATTTATTCTTAAAAAATCAAGGCAGAGCGTTCAAACATCATTATTATCATCACTTGTTCTTTTGTGATCGTTTTCATCGCGTTTAATCATCTGTATTTGACCATGGGGAGGTATTGGAATGCGTGGAAAAAATGGAGGATTTGTA
>Ga0255763_1001677_pt1 | contig 22480 bp, 19 predicted proteins | sample 041ome_2_FD_179963 | JGI IMG/M metagenome (GOLD analysis project Ga0255763, IMG submission 179963) | Coastal salt marsh microbial communities from the Groves Creek Marsh, Skidaway Island, Georgia - 041406US metaG (version 2) | ecosystem: Environmental > Aquatic > Marine > Intertidal zone > Salt...
GATACTGCCCTCACTCAGTTCCTCTTTTCTCTTCGCCCGATTGCCAATGATTCTATTGTGCTGCTTGCCCTTTTCCTGTCTTTACGCAATCGGCGGGATTCACTTGGCACATTTGATGAACTTTCCCATTTCTGCGTCCATGACTCTAGTGGGCGTTGCCCTTTTTATTCCCTGCTGTTTTTTGGGTCCCAACGGCGGACTGCTTTTCAATTTACGAATTACGCAAAAGCGTAGTACCACAAAAAGCTTGTCCTCCTAAAACACAAAAGCCCTCACATGGAGGGCTTTTGCTCAAAACTTAAAGTAAGGCTTCTTACTTCTGTGCTAGCGCAATTTTGCTGGCTTTTTTACTGGAACAGTTACAACCATCAATTGATACGCTATCCCCGGCAGCAAGTTTGGTTGGGCACTCAAATCCATCCAATGCGGTTTTGCTGGAAACCTTTACCTGCTTTTCACGTTTTCCCTGCTTTACAGTGAGGGTTTTGGAATCAGCATCAAAGCTCACTACTTTACCCTTGATGGTTTTGGATGGGCATCCTGCAAAGACGGAAGCAGTAAGAAAAAGGCTGGCGATAAGACTGGTCACTAATTTCATAAATAACTTTGGTTGAGGGTTGAGAAACATTTATTGTCTATCTACCAATCTACTATTTCAAAATAGACAAGAAAGAAGTATTTAAACTTAGCCACTTATTTTATGAAAGCACCTTCTGTATTTCTGATTCTTTTTTTGATTGGAACGAGCTATTTCGTTCGTTCTTCACTGGTCGCCCATCCCATACCCGATCTGCCCATTTTTGGAAAGTTTGACCAAAATGGAAGCAGTCAGGTTGAGGTGGAAATAGATCCCCGTGCCTTTGCGGATGATCCTGAAGCGGAACCTTTCCTGACGGTGCCAGCTTTGGAGGAACTTAACATGTCCGCCCGGCAATATTTATTGGACCAGAGTTTTGAATTGCTCGAAAGCTCTCTTCAAATCCGCATGAATGAACAAAGTTGGTATCTTCCTGATTTTGCATACGAATTTGCTGAAACGGTAAATAAAGACGAAAACAACCAAACCATCATTAAGATCCGGGCTTTTACCTCCGTGGAGAGAGAAAGTAACTCCTCTTATCAAATTCGGGCAAAGGAAACGGCCCCTCTTGACTTAATTTTCACCAATCAAATTAATGGTGTTCCTCACCGAAGGGTAAATGTTCTATTTCCTGGAGAGGAAAGTTTTGTCCTCCCCTTGCCTCTCTTGGTAAATCAAAATCAGTCTACTGAATCGCTTTCCAGTGACTCATTGGATAACCCACCAAGGAAAAGTGATTCACATCACACACTGAGCACCCTGCTCTCCTTTGCCAGGCAAGGCTTTCTTCACGTCTTACCCCTAGGAGTAGATCATATTCTTTTTGTTTTGGGAATTTTTCTCCTTTCCCGAAAATGGAAACCATTACTCTTTCAAGTATCCGCATTTACCTTAGCCCATACCCTTACCCTTGGTATGGCAACAGTCGGATGGGTATCTGTACCATCCTCGATTGTGGAACCGATCATAGCTGGAAGTATAGCTTTTGTTGCTCTGGAAAATATTTTCTTCCCCAAATATCATGCCCGCCGGCTCATCATTGTTTTCCTGTTTGGACTGATTCATGGATTGGGCTTTGCGGGTGCATTGTCTGACCTTAGTCTCGACCCTACCGTTCTGATCACCTCTTTGATTGGGTTTAATCTTGGGGTGGAAGGGGGGCAACTTGCTGTTATTCTCCTAGCGTTCATCGGGGTATGCCGTTTTAAAGACAAGCAAAAATACCGCAGGGGAGTTGTGATTCCTGTGTCACTTGGAATCGCCGGACTTGGTATTTACTGGATGATCGAGAGAATCATTGGATAAGTATCAGTTTCATCCTTCAAAAATTATTTTCTTATTTTTTGTTTTTTTCGCGTGCAAATAGGATCTTGTGGACTTAACTGATAAATAGTTCTTATAGACCTAAAATGTCCCGCTTATCCATTGCCTTAGTTTTTATTATATACACTAGCTTTACCTTGGCTCAGGCAGAGAAGCAGGAATTTAAGCTCTCATCCGTCCAGCTATTGGATGAAGTATCTCAAATTGATCAGATTCTGCAAAAGGAGCACGGTGAAAGAAAAATTAACAGCCCTGCCAAAATAGATAGTGGATTATTACTACGCAGAATTTTTCTAAGTGCAGCCGGCCGAATCCCCACGGTGGGCGAATACCAACAATGGTTACAAACAAACGACTCTCTGGATAAAGAAAAGTTAATTGATCACTTGATTCTATCGAAGGCATATTCCAGCCAGATGCTCAACTGGTGGGCAGATCATCTTCGGGCAAAGTCTAACATAATGGGTCAGGCAAATCAGATTGGTGCAGGATTCCTTTATGTGGATTGGTTGAAGACTCAAGTATCGGAAAATGTTCCCTATGATGAAATGGCCCGAATGGTAGTCGCCTCGGAAGGATACCCATGGGAAAATGGTGCAGTGGGATACTACCTGAGGGACGATGGTATGCCCTTGGAAAACATGTCCAACACCGCAGAGCTTTTTCTGGGTACCCAGCTAGTTTGTGCCCAGTGCCACAATCATCCTTTTGATAAGTGGACTCAGATGGAATACTATCAAATGGCTGCCCATACTTATGGAATGGTTACCCGTATGCAAGGGAGCACGGTTGAAGAAATCAAGAAATTAGCCAAAGACTTTAAGAAAAGCGGAGAAGCCATGCAAATGATGTCGATGTCTTCCAAGCCTGATCAACTCGAGAAACAGGCACGGGCTTTTCGACAGGCAGTACAGGATATGTTACTTCCTCTTCAATTCGGTGCACGACGCAAAGATCGAAAATTAAAACTGCCTCACGATTACAAGTATGATGATGGGAAACCACATCAAGTCATCCAAGCTGGGGTAATTTTTAAGAATGATGAAGACTTAAACTCTTCTGAATCCCATGATCTGGTAACTCAATATGCCTACTGGATGACCTCTCCTCAAAATCCCCGTTTTACTAAAGTTGTGGTCAACAGGGTCTGGAAAAAAATATTTGGGCGGGGACTGGTTGAACCTCTGAACGATTGGAGAGAGGACACGGAAGCCTCCATACCCGAACTTCTTGAGCATCTATCCAAATTACTAGTTCGCCTGGATTACGACCTGAGGGAATTTCAACGTGTTCTTCTCAACCTTAATATTTTTGAAAACCAAGCCCTCGACCAAGAATTAGAACCTTTAGCCCATTACCACTTTCAGGCTCCGACTTTGCAAAGAATGTCAGCTGAGCAACTATGGGATTCCTTACTCACCTTGCTGGTCCCTGAAATTGATCACCGTCAGCAAAAGGAAGGGGTTGATTTTCTTCAGACCAAAAAAGCAAACTTAGAAAAGTACCGTCTCAAAGTGGAAGGAATGTCTTCTGAGGAATTGTTTGAAGTCATCAAGGAGGGAAGAAAGCAAATTGTAGAAATTCAGGAGGAGATTAATTCCATCAATGCCCAAATCAAAGAGGCAGTGGAGCAGGATGATCGCGAATCACTTGGTAAACTTAAAAGACTGCAAAACGAAATGCGGGACAATCAACGCTCCGCACTCGCGACCCAGATCATGGGAGATGAATTTAATGTTTACTCCATGTATAAAAATTATCCTCCTAAAAGAAAACGACAGCTTTCTCCAGAGGAGAAAAAGTTTCCGGCCCATTTACGCCGAGCATCGGAGCAAAATTCGCCTGCAAATGCCGACCATTTTCTCAGGGAGTTTGGACAGTCCGACCGTGATTTAATTGATAACGGCCGAAAAGAAGCATCCATACCTCAGGTGCTAAACCTAATGAATGGTAACCTCCGCTGGAGGTTGATTGATAAGCACTCCCCGCTTGCGAAAGCGGTTATTGCAGAAGAAACCTTGGAGCAAAAAATAAAGACCGTCTACCAAGCCATGCTCCAAAGATTACCAACCGAAGAAGAAATAGAGATTTGCTTAAATAGTCTACCATTTCCAGATTTACCCACAACACCAGTTCTCAAGGAGTCGCATACTCCCAAGCAGAAGGAACAAATTCTCCAAAAAGCAAAAAAGCAAAAGGAGTATTACCAAAACAAGGTGCACAATGAACTTCGCCACCTTGCCTGGGCACTGCTCAATACCCGGGAGTTTTCATTCATCCAGTAATTGCCATGAGTACCCAAAGCTTTTTTCAATCCGAACTAAACCGCAGAGCATATTTGAGTTATGCCGCCAAGGGCTTTCTAGGTGTTAGTATTTTGCCCTGGGCTACCAACTCGCCTGCAATAGGTGCAGGCTTGGGACTGAATCGTCCGGTAAATTACGCACCAAAAGCCAAGAATGTGATCTATCTCTACATGTCTGGCGGAATGAGCCATCTCGATACTTTTGACCCAAAAACTTCCGAGGTGCGGGGCCCCATGGATCAGGTAAAAACGAAAACCGATGGCATTGTCCTGGCTGAGACTCTTCCCTTACTGGCTAATCATTCCGACAAAATTGCCGTCATCCGTGGGCTTACTTCGACCAAAGGTGCTCACGAGCAGGGCAATTATTTCATGCATACAAGTTATGATAAGAGAGGAACGATCGTGCACCCCAGCATGGGTTCCTGGCTTACAAGACTGGATGGCCGGTTTAACCCTACCCTACCCGGTGCCGTGGTTGTTGGAACCGGCAATCAGCATCCACTTTCCGGTTTCCTCTCCACCCAACACCAACCACTAAAAGTTGGGGCACCTGGAAAAGGACTGGCCAACTGTGAACACAAAGGATTTGACGAGGATACTTTCAACCGGAACTTGAATTTATCGAAAAAATTAGATGAGTCCTTTGTCCAAAAATACAACCTTGCAAAAGTACGCTCCTATGCAGACATGTATGAAGACGCTGTCCGCTTGATGCGGAGCAAAGACTTGGATGCATTTGATTTAACCCAAGAATCTCAAGCCGTTCGCAATGCCTATGGACGGGATAACTTTGGACAAGGGGTTTTATTAGCGAGAAGGTTGGTTGAAAAACAGGTTCGTTTCGTGGAAGTGCAGCTGGGTGGCTGGGATACTCATAATAATAACTATGAGCGTGTTTATGAGAGGTGCGATATTCTCGACCAGGCACTTTCGGCACTTTTGGATGATCTTCACAAACGGGGAATGCTTGACGAAACCCTGGTTGTTCTCGCCACCGAATTTGGCCGCACTCCTGACTACAATGTGAATGAAGGTAGGGACCATTACCCCAAAGCATTCTCCTGTATGCTCGCCGGTGGAGGAATACGAGGTGGCCAGGTCTGGGGAGCCACCGATGAGGAAGGTCGTGAAGTCGTTGATGGAGTTACCCAAATACCTGACTTCAATGCCACCATTGCTTACGCCCTTGGGCTTCCTCTGGATGAAATTGTGTTCTCACCCTCGCGACGACCTTTCACTCTGGCAGACAAAGGTCATCCGCTTACTCAGTTGTTTTAAAGCCCAAGTTTCTTTGTAAGCTTGGTTTTTCTGAGGCGATTGGGCTCGACCTTTTCCCAGCAGACCGCCATGGATGGAACCTTTAACCAAATTATTAACCTCCAAATATGAAGTATCTCGCCTACCTTGCGCTCATGCTTCCTTTCATTGTGTCAGAAGCCAAAACATCCTCATCCTCATCCGAAAATGTTATTGTCATCGAATTGAAAGATGGCCCGGTTGTTATTGAAACCTTTCCGGATGTAGCTCCCAAGCATGTGGAGCGTATCGAAAAATTAGCAAAAGCAGGTAAATATGACGGCGTGGCTTTTCACCGGGTTATCGAAGGGTTTATGGCACAAACTGGTGATGTCGAGTTCGGCAATGTCAAAGACTTCAGTTCCTTCCGAGCAGGCACCGGTGGATCTGACCTCCCTGACCTCAAGGAAGAGTTTAATGATAAAAAGCATGTTCGTGGTACCTGTTCCATGGCCCGTTCATCCAGCCCAAATAGTGCAAACAGTCAGTTCTTTATTTGTTTCGAACCGGCCCCTTTTCTCGATAAACAGTACACTGTTTGGGGTCAGGTAATTGAAGGAATGGAATATGTGGACAAAATCAAACTGGGTTCAAGCCGAGACAATGGATCAGTGTCTGACCCGGATCACATGATCAAGGTAACTGTTGGAAGGTCAGCGGAAGACAAGAAAGATTCAGAGTAAAAATAAACTGATTTTGTGATTTTAGCAGGGAACTTTTCCCTGCCGCTTATTGGTCATCATGAATCATTTCTTCGCACTCTACATGGTAGAGGCCGACGAAGAATTCTTCATCCCATCTCTCTTGCACCGTAAAAGTTCCTAAGACCCGGATCACACGGTCCATCGCTACATCCACCCCTTCTTCGGAACGGGCAACCACCCATCCGTTTGCTTCGGGTGCCTGACCAAAGCAACAGCTCAATTGATCAGGCATCAACAGAAATTCTTTCACCCGGTTCTGTTCGTCCACCACAGTGGGAACCATAAAGCCCTCCAGAGCTACGGTTGTCCCAGATAAATTTCGGATCTTTTTGGGAACACGGCTCGCATAGGCCGAAAAATCAAACTCCATACCGTCCAATTCCCAGTCAATTTCATAGGGAAATTCAGTGAGGGTGGAATAGGCTAATGGTTTGTATTTGCTCGAGGGGTCATGGGGCGGAAGGTTGTTAATGACAGGAGCAGATTCGTTGTAATCTGAAGACAACAAGGTCTGACCAAGGACAATCTTACCCTCGATAACTTCCGTTGTCTCACTACCGGAATATACAGCTTTGCTCTCATTCGTTTCTTGAACTCCCTTTAGCTTAGACTCTTCAACTTCTATAATTTGTTCACTTACAGGATGCCCAGTAATGGGCTCACCTACTTCTGAGAAGACTTCTTCTTCCGGAAAATGATAATCGACCTCTGAACAACTGGAAAAGGCTAAGGCCAGTAGAACCAAAACAGAGGAATGGTTGTTCAAGATCTTCTTTCGGATATTAAAGGTAAACATAATCTTAAGTTATCCATGAGGATTCAAAGACTCCTGAAGGTTAGAGCAATAAAGCTTTCTCGCAGGCAGCCAGGCACTGATTAATCCTAGTGCCAGAATACCTAAGCTGGTAAACAAAATGGTATTATCCAAAAAGGGTAGTCCCATATTCACTCCTATTTGGGAACGAATCACGATCGAGAAAACCTGAGACAAAAATAAGTAGATAAGTAAAGACCCTATCACTCCCGCTAAAGAGATTAGCATGGATTGCCAAATAATGGACCCAGTAACTACGGATCTACCCGCACCAATGCATCGAAGCACTGCGAATTCCCTACGCCTTTCATGCATGGTGGAGCGTAGTGTTGCCAGAATGATCAAACCACCAACCAAAGCCATTAACAGTGCAAGTGCTGCGACCGTCCTCTCCAACCATGCAAAACGGTTAAAAAAAGAAGAAAGAATGGCTGGCACAGGCCATGCCAATGTCGCCCGATCCCCCTGCTTATTGTACTTCACATCGAGAACCAAGCCGGATGACCCTTTCAAATTTAATAATACACCACTAATAAAATTGGCGGCAGCGGGATCATGTCCTTCCATCATCTGCACACCTTTGAGTGGAATCCAGATCACCTGATCTGCCGGCGTGCCCGTCCCTTCCAGGATGCCAACCACTAAATACACATCCTCATGCTTGGTATCCGGATTATATTCCAGCCCGTGGTAGGGATGAAACTTATCCCCCAACTTGAGACCAATTTCCTCTGCCACTTGAGCACCAACCAAAGCTTCTTTGGCCGAATCGGAAAAGATTCTTCCGGGCGATTTTACCTGATATTTTTTTCCCGGTTTCCACTCGTGCTTCGCAAATAAACTTGAGGTGGTACCAACCAGCCGGTAACCCAAATAATTATCCCCCAAGGCAAAAGGATATGCCTCAGATACTCCAGGATGGGATTGAATTGCCTCATACTGCTCCCAGGCCAGATTCCCCGGGGAATTTTCCATGTGAAACAAAGCGTTGAGCACAAGCTGCAACTGGGAACCCCTCGCTCCCAACACAGCATCAAACCCACCAGCAGACTGAGCAAAGGCAACCTTGACGGATTGCTTGGTTTTCCATGCCCCCATAAATAAACCACCGGATAAGGAAATTGTAAAAATAGCAATCCAGGTGGTCAGCAGATTCTGCCTAAGTGCACGCCAGGCGAGTTTAAAGGAAACGCTCATGATACTTCCTCAACTCTTTTACTGAAGTTATTCATATCGCTTCCTGTTCGTTTAACATGATTGATTTCTTCCCAGTCAATTTGCTTCTCAAACTGGGCAATCACCCGGGGGTCATGACTGACCAGTACCAGAGCACTGCCCCACTCTTCACACAAGGAACGGAGCAATTGCAGAGAGCGGTCGGTGTTTTCTGGATCGAGATTTCCAGTCGGCTCATCTGCTAAAACTAGTTTAGGGCGGTTTACCAATGCCCTTGCCACCGCCACGCGTTGTTGCTGACCAATCGAGAGCTGATATGGCAAATAATTAATTCTATTACCCAAACCGACTGCCTGCAGCAAAGATCCGGCATGCTCAGGGTCCGGCTTTCCCTTTAATTCCATGGTAAGCAAGAGGTTTTCCAGGCAACTAAAACCATTCAGAAGGTTGAAGGATTGAAATACATAGCCGATCTGATTGAGCCTTAACTGATCTCTTCGTGACTCATCCATTAAATGTAAACCTTGTCCCGAAAAAGTAATTTGACCTGAATCAGGTAATAGGACTCCCGCAAGCAAATGAAGAAAGGTGGTTTTTCCACTACCGCTGGAACCCTGCAATGCCAACTGATCCTTTTCTCCAAGATTAAAAGATGAGACATTTACAATCATCTCTGTTCCTCCCTCGGAAGAAGGATAGGACTTTTGAAGGTTTTGTACTGCGACTAAAGTCATCGTTGAATCCTTGTTTTAGGCGAATGATTGAATACGATCAAGCGGTATGGAACAGGGAGAAGTAATTCGTTTTTCATTCTTTACAAAAATCTCCTCTTTCACATTGAATGTGCAATTGAAGTTGTGGTGGATTTCAAGAAAGTTAAAGCAAACAGCAAATGGGGGGTAATTCCCTTTCAGATTGATACTTCTGGCAAAGTCAGAGTGCTGATGATTTCGACTAGGCGCAAAAATTGGAGCCTTCCAAAAGGTAACCTGATTCGCAGGATCGGCCCCCAGCGTACAGCCCTGCTTGAAGCTTATGAGGAAGCTGGTATTGATGGTACCTTAGCAACCAAACCCTTGCTCTGCCCGATCGGGAGAATCTGCATTTATCTCTTCCCTATGAAGGTGACCAAGATTTATGAAGACTGGCCTGAGTCTGGTTTTCGCAAAAGAAAATGGATCGAGATTAGCAAAGCAAAAGAGATGCTCCACCACCGGGAGATGGGAAAAATTCTAAAAAAATTCTTTCCACAAAATTCCTGATTTTCTTTGTCCCCACTTTTATTCCTCAATTATATATGAGGTATGAAACACGGACGATTTGACTTTGAAAAAAACAAGCCCATTTTTCAAACGCCAAAATATACCGGTGTTACCCTATCTCTTCTTTCCATGTTTGTGCTTGTTTGCATGTTTGCGGTTTGGGAAAAAATGCCAAAACAGGATACACCTGATCCATTGTTGGTTTGGGTCCCCGAGATAGCATTTCAGCCGGTGCATGCTGCCCAGAAAGCATTCGAGCAAGAGCTCGGGGTAGAATTATCCTTACAAACCAGTGCAAGCTTTCTTGAAAATCAAAAGATGTCTGATGCTCATAACCCTGATCTTTGGATATATGCAAGGGACTCTGCTTCCTCAGATGACATTCTTGTTTTTAAACAACAAAACTCTCTTGTTCTTGCCCACAAAGACATTGCAGACAAAAACCTCACTCTTGCAGCTGGAATTAATTTAAGTTCGGGAAACTCTGTCTTAGCCTTTCAGTTCGCTCGCTATTTAGCAGCTCCTTCCCGCGGGCAATTTAATTTTGCTGAGCACGGCTGGACGGGAGTGGATAGCGACACATGGTACGCAGTACCCGAGATCAAAATTTGGGTGGAAGATGAAATCTTCTCAAAACTTGATACTGCATCTCAATCTTTTGAGAAATTGGAGGGGGTCAATGTTAGCCTAGAACGAATTTCTTGGGAAAATATCATCCAATCCTTAGAGATCATCCATAAGAGTAAGAGCCGAAAATTTCTTCCTGATTTGATATGGGTCAGCGACGCACTTCCCAGCAACATTGATTTAGAAAAGTTGGCATTTTCTCATCTCAAATACGGTCAAAAGTCTAAAAAAGCAACCGTCTGTTTGATTAACGAATGGTCCATCCTTTCCCAGACCGGAAAAAGGTTTTTTTATTATTCCGCACCATCTCTGTGAGCAAAATAAATGAAGGGCTTTTGCATTTCGATTTTTTGATTTAATGAAGCAATTTTTGATCACCTTCTTTGCTGGGCTTATGATTCCTGTTTCTTTGCTTTCTTCAGCAATAAAGGCCTGGGAAAAAGAATCCCCAAGTGGATATGAAGATTTACTTGAGATAGAGGCTCAAATTGCCACTACCTTCGATAGAACCAAACAGGCAGTTGTCTCTATCGAGACAAATGATGGGGCAGGCAGTGGCGTAATCGTATCTGCAGATGGACTGGTTTTAACCGCCGCTCATGTCATTGGAAAAAGGGGGAAAAAGTTAACCGTTATCCTGCATGATGGAAAAAAATTTTCCGCACTAAGTTTGGGTGGGTCTGTTTTTTCAGATGCTGGCATGCTAAGAATGGATACGAATGAAACCTTTGGTTTTGCAAGTCTTGCCGAGGTGAAGGAGTCAAAGCTTGCCGATTGGTGCTATGCTCTGGGTCATCCTAACGGCTTTAATGAATCGAGGGGCCAGGTACTTCGCGTGGGTCGTATTATTGGCAAACAAGATGAAACCATGCAGACGGACTGTCGGCTCCTCGGTGGAGACTCGGGAGGTCCTTTGTTTAATTTAAAGGGTCAGGTAATTGGCATACACAGCAGAATATCTCAATTACCAGATGAAAATTTTCATATCCCCACGGAAACATTTCTTTCAAATTGGGATTTTTTTATGAACGAAGAATTCTTGAGCGATAAAAAACTAGCAGATGGTGGCTTTTTAGGAGTTGCCAGTTCATGGACAGAAGACGGCCTGACTATTCTTGCGATCGTGCCCCAAAGTCCTGCGGAAAAATACGGCTTACAGAAAGGGGATTTATTAATCAGTATTGATGGCATCGCTCTTGATTCTCGTGAAAAACTAGCCATCTATGTAGCCACTAAACTTCCAGGAGATAGTGTAGTCATCGAATTCCAAAGAGATGAAAGAACGATGAGTGTTAAAGTACCTCTAATATCGCGAAACCAAAAGGAATGAAGATCTTTGGCTATTCCTTTTTCGCGTTGGCTTGTTCCTTTCTTTTTTCAGTGGAAGAAGTCGATCAAAATATCCTATTAGATCCATCTCTTCGTCTAAATGGTCTTCAGGTACAGAAAGCATTTTCCGGAATGAGTGAGTTGGCTATCAAGTCTACAGTTAAGCTGATGAGGAACGATAAGGTTCTAGCACACGGCACCCTTGTAGATCCTCGAGGCTTCGTGGTGTCTAAAGCAAGTGACTGTATTGGAGCCCGCTCTTTGGTGACCAATGAAGGTCTTTCATTTCCGGTCAAGGTTCGTAAAAGGCATGAAGGGTGTGATCTGGTTTTGCTCGAAATCCTGAATGATCGATCGGATTGGCCGTTTGTAGAGTTTTCTGAAAAAAATGTTAGTATGGTATCAAAATGGGCTATTTCTGCTTCTCCTGATCTTTCGGAGATAAGGATTGGTATCTTCGGTGCACCTTCCCGAAAAATTGGTCGGGAAGGTGGAGTGATGGGTGTTGTACTTCATGAAAAAAGCGAGGAATTGAATGGGGTTTTGGTTGCTGAGGTTATTCCACATTCAGCCGCAGATCGGGCTGGTTTAAAAACTGGTGACCGTATCCTTAAAGTTGACCGGAGGAGCGTTAAATCGCCAAAGCAGATAAACCAGGCAATGCAAGAGAAGGATCCAGGAGATCTCATTCTCTTGGAAATTAGCCGAGATCAAAAAAATAGTGATATAAGGGTTACGCTAGGTCACCGTTCGGTCACCTTTGATTTGTTTAACAGGAATATTTTGATGAGTGGTCCAATATCTAAGCGTAGAGATAATTTCCCCACAATTTTACAACATGATATCCCACTTGAATACAACCATATGGGGGGACCTGTTTTTAACCTAGAAGGGGAATGTGTGGGAATCAACATCGCACGGGTAGATCGGGTTACCAATTATGCAATACCATCCTATCTGATTGGCCCCATCCTATCCGAATGGGTTGAAAACTAATTAGCGGAGTGGGAATCCGATTACATACCTGAATCCGATTTCAGATCCTCGGTAAGAAGGCTCATAAGAGGCTCTGCTCGCTGATCTGCATTCATGAGCTGTACGGTAGAAACTACCTCCTCTTACTACCTTTTTGGAGCCGCGTATCGGACCAATTGGGTCAGTTATATTATCATCATCAGAATAATTACCATGATAATTATAACACCATTCCATTACATTGCCATGCATATCATGAATTCCCCATTGGTTGCCGGGATAGAGCGGAGAATTTGGCCTGATTTCAGAGAGTGTTCTTCGGTTAAAAGGCCGAAATGCACGAGATCCAGATGATAGATCCGGTCTTTCATCCAGAATATAAGATGGTGATGACCCATCTAGATTCGCATTTTCACCACTTAGATAATCTCCATCTGCGATACCAGTGAATCCAGTATTTCCGGCCCGACAACTATACTCCCACTCTGCCTCCGTGGGCAGACGGTAAACCAAATTCATCGGGAGCTCTTTTTTTTGGTATGCGTCCTTTGTTCTTTTCCAGCAATAGTTTACTGCCTGAGAATAAGAAATATGAGTAACAGGAAGGTTTTGGCTCAGCCTTCCTAAAAAAGTACTCTTTTGCTCGGCAAGAAAGGAATAAATTGCTTCGATATTAATAAATTTCCCATCTTGTATTTTGTAGTTGCGGCGACCCTGTGGTCGCTTCCATGAGCCATTTGATCCGGTTACTTCTTCAACTGTAAAATGTAGAATACCAGCTTCTTCAAATCTGTGGATCGAATAGTGCCCATCCTGATATCCACTGGATGAACATAATTGATCCAATGTTTTTCCTGAAATCCAAAATATCTTTTCTCCTTTTTTTTGCTCCTCATCGACAAACTGATTCCACTCACTGTTGGATACTTCGAATTTCTTAATCCAAAATGGTTTTGTAATTTTGACTTTATGTAAAAACTCATCCGATTTACGTCCCTGTTCATCAGTAGGGCTTCCCATCCAAAATTCTCCAGGAGTAATGTGAGCAAGATCCTTGCGATTAAATAATTTCGTCAATTCGCCTTTGCTGGGGCCTTTTCTCAACTGCTTTTCGAAAGGGATGTAAGTGGGTCGCAAATCCTGATCTGGTTGATCTTCTGAACAACTACTGACAAGGAAAATAATGAATGTCAGAAAGCAAGTTACAAAGTGTAAAACAAATTTAGTCTTCATAACTGCATGAAAATTGCTTGCAATGAATTAGCTATCTTATGGTTAACCTGTCTCTGAAGTTGATTCAGGCTGGGTCATTGGAAGCTTGATGTAAAAAGTAGTGCCTTGCCCATCCTTGGAATCAAACCAGATCTGCCCGCCGTGAGATTTGACAATCACATTATGGGCAATGGCCAATCCTTGCCCAGTTCCCACACCAACTTCTTTCGTAGTAAAAAAGGGCTCAAAAATACGCGTCTGTACTTCATGAGGAATACCGCCTCCATTGTCAGCGATAGCAATGATCACACAGTCATGGTCCGGATAATGCCTGCTTGAAACAACCAAATTTCCTTTAGTCCCCTCTTTGAACCGGTCCCGTATCGCATGGGCTCCATTGACAATAAGATTGAGCACCACTTGATTAATTTCCCCAATATTACAAGGAACCATCGGGATTCCTTCCTGCAATTGAAGGTCCAACTCAGCATGATATTTCCATTCATTGGTTGCAACCACCGTGGTTGATCGGATTGCCTGATTCAAATCATTGGGTCGCTTCGCTGACTGAGCATCCCGATAGGCAAAATTTTTCATCGACTTTACAATCGTCGTAATCCGGGAGATTCCCTCTGCTGCCTGCTCAACGGCTTCAGGTGCATTTTCCTTGAAGAAATTAATGTCATCATCACTGGGTGCGTCAGGGGATTGATCTAATTTTTTGATGAAGCCATCCGTCGCATCTTTAAGGAAGAGAATGTTGTCATTGGCAAACTGGGAAGGTGAATTGATTTCATGGGCAATACCTGATGCTAATTGACCCACAGCTTCCATTTTCTGTGCATGGACCAGTTGGGTCTCCAACTCCTTACGCTGGGTAATTTCGAGTTTTAATTGATCATTCGTTTTCTTTAGCGCAGCCGTTCTTTTAGTAACCGTATCTTCGAGCCCGATGATTAATCCTTGCAATTTTTTGGTTACAGAACGGATTTCTTTAGGGCCAGATTCTTTCAGGTTAAAGGGTTTGTTGTGGTCGATCGAAGCAATGGCAGCCGCTTCCAGTTTTCTAATTGGACTGGCAAAACTTTTGTAAGTAATAATTGCAAGAAAACCGACGAGACCAAGATATAGAGCACTTGCAGTAAAAAAAAGAATTGAGTTTAGAGATTCCTCCTCCTGTAAACTGGCTAATTTCTTCTTCATGGACTCCTGTGCCTTCCAAAGATACTGGGCAGCTTGTGCTTCCAACTGATCTAATTTTTGAGACAGGCTTTTATGGGCGTCCTGATAAGCATCAGCAGCAAGGTGACTTTTAAAAGAGCCAAGCTGAGCAGAAACAGAAAGTTGACTTAATTTGTTAATCGCTTCCTCAAGGACTAGTAAATCTTGCTCAATAGGATTTAGCACTTCTTCGGGATAATTTAGAAAGTATTTTTGAGAGATACGGATCAATCCCTCCTTGGACAAAATCAGACGGTCTTTGGCTACTCCAAATACACCTTGGTATCTATCAGGATAGATTTCTAATGCCTCAAAAACTCCTCTGGTTGTGGCAAGAAAGGCCTGAATATCCTGATATTCACTGGAGGAAGCACCGGAATTCTTGCTCTCTTCTTCTAGTTCTTTGGTTGACTGATTTACGCTCGCCAACATCCACCACCCAAAAATACCGACTAGAATTGCCCCGCCTAAACTTCCTGCTGAAAGTAAACCTATGTATGTTTTTACTTTCACGACTTGGAATTCATTGAGGGCTAAGTATTAATCGGCAGGTATCTTCACACTAATTTCCTTAGGGAAAGGAAACTCTTCATAACATGAAATATAGTTTCGTATGACTTTCAGTAATTGTCGATCAACATCTGCACCTCCTGAAGCGATCAGCATGCCCTCCTCTAAGAGTAGATCTTCCATCAAAATCATCCCAATTACCAATTCTCGGGGAGAAATCCTTGAGAGTTTATATGTCTCCGAGCTTAAGGAAAGGTACCGTTGCAGTGCCTCCACCACTTGAGGATCATACACTTCGGTTCTTGAGTGAAGCGTCGATACAATCAGTGATTCTTCATGACCCTGCTCTGCGTAGTAATCATAGTCCAACGCCACCTTTAAAATGGATGCTCCGGTTCTTACCCCAGTACCATCTTCCTCCTCGAATTTATGCTGAACATCAATACGTTGCAGAATCTTTTTGATTCCCTCCAATCCTGGAATTAAGTCAATAATTTTAAGCGTCTCATCTGGTAAATCAGCGACCATAGATTTCACTTCAGGGGCTAGTTCCTTGCGATGATAGATCGCATCACTCAAATGCTGAGGAATGGATGAATAAGCAATCTGGGAAAAGATCGCCGCCATACCAACCTGCCAGGAATCAGGCATATTGACCTGCTCCGCTAATGCGTTAGAAATTCTACGCAACCTTTGAGCCCTTCCGAAAAAAAGCGGTTGAGAAGTTGCCAAAGATTGGGCAAGTGCATCAACAGCTCCACGCAGGGTTTGATCCAACAATATCCTTTTACTACAGATTAAATCATGCTGCTCCACCGCATCATTCAATACCTTATTTAAAGTTTCCGGTGGGCAAGGTTTGGAAAGCATCCGGAAAACATTTCCCTCATTGACCGCGGCCATTGCGGATTCAAAGTCGGTGTATCCGGTGAGGAGAACTGTGACTACTTCCGGGTTGACCTTTTTGATCGCGGCGAGCATTTCAGCCCCATTCATGCGTGGCATTCGCATATCAGAAAGAACCACTGCAAATCCACCTTCCCGCTCAAAAAGATCGAGCCCTTCTTGCCCGTCTGAAGCAAGATGTATATCAAATTTATTTCTAAGATTGAGCCGGAATCCACGCAGGATGGACTCCTCATCATCCACACACAAAATTTTTTTATTCACTTTTGGGTGACCGTAAAAATCAAACTAGTGTTATCTGGTTAAGAATTGCTGTAACGAACGAATCTATCGCTTGAAAAAATATTCAATCTATTTTCTGAATGCAGCGATCTTTTGCTCCACCTTGGTCTGATTACTCCAATTTTGAGGTTTGGGGAAATCCTGGTTCTTCAAAAGATCATCCATAGTAACTTCTTCTGTGGGCAAACCGCCTTGGGGTACATCCACCTTTGCAATCCATGCAATTGCATTAAGCACTAAACGCCTAGCGTCCAAAGATGCCCAGTTTTCGTGAAAATGAGCACCTGTAAAACCAAAACCCCGACCATAGTTATAGTCCGCACCCCGTTGATAGCTCCATGCAACATGCTGTGCCTCTTTGCGCTTCAGCACAGCATCAGCAACATCCGGGTTACCATGATGGGGATGCTTATCAACACCAGGTTTCAAGCGTTTCATTGTCTGCTCTGGGGGGTGGGCAGATAAGATTGGAGTTATTCGACCAATTGCTGAGGTAGATTCGCGAAACCTCATGTGGTAATACCATTCATCCATCATTGCAAAAGGTTCAACACCCCGGGTGATGGGATGCTCAGGAAGCAGAGTAAATTCTGCATTCCAAACCGGGTTGACCGACCAATAAGGCTCAAAATAGCCTCCAATCCATTTTAAAAAATGATCCCCTGCAGGACCTTTGGTTGTCTCCACGCCATAATGAATACACCCAAGACCAACTCCTTTGCGCATGATTTGATCAAAATCCCCTAAGTTCTTGTTGAGCAGATGACGAACCCCTCCATCGCAAGCAACCACGACCGCATCCGCACCATCAAAAACAGTGGGATCTTTGGGGTAGCCTCCGTCCGTAACCACAACAGCTTTTATGCCCAAATTTGCAGCTTCGAGATGCTTGGCCAGCAACTTACATCCAGCGGCATGCTCATGAGCAAAAAAGCCATGACTCTTGGGGCCAGCAACAAAAACAACTTTCTTTTGTGCAGCACATAGTTGAGCAATCGATGCCATACAGAATGCAAGCATCCAAGATAATAAAAACTTAGTTCTCATAGGCAAAATTGGTATATTAGTCATGTCAATAGGTCAATGGACTAAAGGCTTTCAACCAGGATTAGCTTATTCAGGCGCCACAGAAATTTCTACTTTAGAGATTGGTAGAGAATAACAAATTCGGGATCTTCCTTGGATAATTGAGCATATGCAGATGGGCCAAGCGCCTCCATAGCTTTTCCAATTTTTAGTATTAATTGCTTATTACTCAGTGCCGTAATGGAAGAATCATTCTCGTGCAAAATTCGATACTTTCTAACCGCATCACATAAATACATAGCTTCATAATCCTGATCCGAATTTAGTTCTTCTTTTACAGGATCAGGATCTCCAGCAGGTTCATTTGGAAGAGGATCAATTATCCAATGATGTTCCGCCTCCTTGATATAATCCTTACACTGCAAAATGTAAGAAAGCACCACACTGGAAAGAGGCTCAGTCATATCAACTGGTTTCCTGTAAATCAATCCACCCAGTCTTGATGGATAAAAATACTCTGCTGATCTTGAGCGAATGACCCATTCGTTTAAAGTTGTGCTATGTTTATAATCATTATCCACCATGGCAAGAAGCCATTGTGAACCATTTGCAGAAGGAGGAGGAATATCCGCTGGAGGATTCCGCAAAATACATGCTTTGACGATACCTGGTGTTTGTTGGCAAATATGTAATGTCCATGATGCTAAAGTAGATTGCCCGTAAAGGATTATATGGTTGGCAATATTAGGATAATTTGACTGGAGGTAAGTAATTTGAGCTATTAAAGCTTCTTTGGATGATGCAGATACTAAAACACTGGCAATTCCTTCACTCGCGAGAAAGCCGAAGGGCTTTTCGAGGCTGATAAATAATTTTTTAAGTTCATTCGATTTTTTCTGATGAGCCAGATAGATGAATAAACAATCTGAATATTCTATTTTGTCACCAATTCTTCTGGCAGAACCCTGATTTACATCATGCATGGTGGCAGGTCTGAATAATCCTGGCAAAACTGCACTTTTGATCAGACCCAAGTCACGAATATCGTATGTAGCCAAGGGATTGGTTTGATTATGAAAATAATTTGCTACCCTATCACGCACGGGTCTTAGGTAACCTAAGATCTTTTTTGAATAATCAAGTTCCCTTTTCAACACTTCATTAGAAGTAAGAAAAGGGGAAGAGGAAACCGGTTGCAAAAAGTGATCCAATGGTAATTTACTGAGGTAAGGATTGATCTCACTGTTCAAATAATCTCCCCAACTGAGATTAAGCCTGAATTTAGCATATGGCTCCACCAGACGATAACTCGCTGCCTCAATCATGTATAGCGATGCAAGAATCACGATTAAGCCAAGAATAGATGAAAGTATTCTGCGAAAAATCATCATTTCTAAAAAAATCTTGGGCTGATTCTCATTGGTACTCTTTTAAACAAGTCGTTATAATCTAAGTAACCTCTTCTTCCTTTTTTTCTTCACCTAGATCTTGGACTGAATGATCCGTCTTCTGGTTCTTTAGTGTTTCTTCTTGCGAGTCCTCTTCTGCAGTAATCGCCTCTTTTTCTACTGCTGTTCTTTCTGTTGCTTCGTCCGTTTGATTTGGTTCTGCACTCACAGAATCACTAACCGTATGCTGCTCATGCGTCTCTCCTCTTTTAGATTCAGCTCCCAAAGCTTCCTCTGGGTCCTTGGATTTTGTGTCGGGATCCAACGCTTCTTTATCGGTATCTTGAGCACCATGAGTTTTTGTCACCATATCACGACTAAGTTCTTCAGCAGTCGGTATCGATTTTTGAATCAAATGGCTCCGCATAGGATTTATATCATTTGCAGAATCTAAACTTGGGGACTTTCTGCGCACATGCAGACCATACCACATCAGGGTAACGCTAAAACTGTAAACAATAATGGTAAACAGGTAGAGTAAGATTTTATCTTCTCTAAGAATATCGCGTTCATCAGAGATAAAATAGACCCAGAAATTGAAAAGGATGACAAAAGGGGGAATAGATATGCCAAAACTTAATGCCTTTAGCTGTAAACGAAAAGAGGGAAGAAAGCTTACCCCAATTGTAAATATTGAGACATAAAGCCCAGTGATCACAAAAATCATTTTCAGTGCATAGGTTAACTCACGGTAGGAGCCAACCTTACCCAGTCCTATTAATTCAGGAATGGAATACCCAATGAAAGAAAACTGAGCGATGAGTTCAGAGATTTGCTCAAGGGGAAAGATATCGAAATGCAAGGCGGCTCCAAGAAACACCATCAGCACAAGAAAACTTGTGCCAAAGGTCAGAAAAGCGGTTCTTGAAATTGCATGCATAGAAACAAACTCCCACTATTTCTCACGACAGAAAAAATTTTGGCAAGAGAATCTTAGAAAGGAAGATTATCCTCTGATTTTTTGGCAACCTAAGAAGAGCACTGGGGTCAAAACCTAAATTTACTCGATGCAGTCATTGTTTATTGAGGAACCCGAATCTTCAAATCATCCCAAAACATTTCTTTTTCTGCATAAGCAAAACCCCACAGTGCACATCTGCCGCTTTTTATCTGATTCTGGATTACAACCTTTCCCATAGGTACAGCCTTTTGAGAATCATTCTTTTGGGAGACAAATATTTCACACTGAAAGTTATCCCCTTGGCGATTTATGTGAAGTACAACCTGCATCCAGTCACTGGATGACCAGTTTGATAACGATACCTTGCCAAAAATTGCCTCTGAATAAGCCAGGAGGAACTTCTTAGAAACTGGATTGGTCCGAAAAGTAAGACCTCTCATGCCGCCAAGTGAACCAGCAAAGACACTATGCCTCCTGCTTTTCACAGCACCCAAACAGGAAAATGAAACCTCAAAAGAGTCTGCTGATAATCTGGGTCCATAAAGAAAGCCATGCTCTCCAACTGGCTTACCCTTGAGTTCAAGGCATTTGTTAGCTTCTTTCTCAATCACTTGAAAATCTCCATCCAGCACAAAAAAATCTTCCGGCAGTTCTCCTTCCGCCACATCAGTAAATGATTCTTCGTACACTATTTCCCAAGATGAAGTATCTGGATTTTGGGCCTGCAAAAACTTTACTGCGATCAACCCATACAAAGTTAGCCAAAAAGTAGTTATTAAAAGTTTTTTATTCATTCCGTAATTTATAAAGAAATGCACTTTTTAAACCAAAGTGGACGGCAAGAACTGTGGATAAATAGGCAACGAATGCCAAACTAAACCCAAAACCTAACAAGTTGATACCAGAAAAGTTTTCTTCGCTTACCCACAAAGCTGGAATTAGTCCAATCAGACCTGCTCCAATTCCTATTGATAAACCCCAATATACAATTTGAAGATTTTCCCCCCTAAAAATTTTTCTTAACTGGGAAGGCGAAAAACCAACTGCATGTAAAGTGGCCAGTTCAGAGCGGCGTTCCCATAGGTTTCGCAGAATCACTATTAAAAGACCTAAACTTCCCAACAGAACGCCCATGCCGCCCAATACCTGAAAAATGGAGAGGTATGTATTTTCCACCTCATCAAAAGCAGCCAATCTGGAGGAAGTCGCCTGACTTTGCACACCATAATTAAAGAGTCTGTCTTCTAAATGACTGGTGGATCGATCATTCCCGTTATTCGAAATCCAAAATTCCCGCGAGCCTCCCTGCCCTGGATATTTTTGCAACCAGTTTGCTTCCGAAATAAAAACGCCTCCCTGTAGAAAACTTCTTTTGAGAACGGCGGTAATCACCACCTCAAAATCATTCCCAGATTCATCGGTGTACAGAATCCGGTCACCCAGCTTTTTCTTCATCGACCATAGCATGGAATTTTGATCAACCACAGCTGGGATCATACTGGCTGAATAGTTTTGCTCGAGGGCAGACCAATTTCCCTCAGTAAAATCAAACCTCCCGACTAAACCATCACTTGGCACCCCGTAAAGCGGCGGTCTTATGGATTGATGTAAATTCAAACAGTTTGCCTCGTCACCATCATATTTCCGCACAGGAATAATGGAAACTCCTCGAAGGAGGCTTTGATTAAGATCGAATAGCTCACTCGTTTGCTCACTTAATAAGTCATCGTAGATAGGTAGTGTTGTTTTGAAAATGTGGGAGAAACCACCTGTTCCGGATCTTTTATCCAAAATATCTTCATCTGAGTTTTGCTTAAAAGCACCCGCACCGATGACTAGGAATGCACCCACTGCAAGCATTCCAACCACCGTAATTTTTCTCGCTGGCCGGGTTTCCAACCGACGAAGTAAATTGAAAGAATCAACCTTTGCCCAAGACAAAGAACGGCTGTGTCTCCAATAACGGAGTAAACCAGCAACAAGTACCACTCCCCCTATCCCAAAAAAGCCAGGCCCAATAGGTAAATGCATCTTCCAAATTCCTGCAATTAATAGCATCACGCATGCCCAAAGAATTCTTTCTGTTTTGTGGTTGAGATTTACCCATCGATAATTTGTTTCATTGTGCCTTTCATATTTCGTATATTGCCCACTCTGCATAAGCTCAATTGGGGTCTTCCGGAAAACCTTTCGGCTTATCCAAATCAGGGTGATAAAGCTGATCGAGGTGACCGCACATAAACCAAGGAGGATGGAAGAGCTTGTAGGAAGATAAAAAATCTCTATCCGGGCCACCGCACCACTCCAGGATTTACCCAGCAGCCATAAAACACCATGCCCGAAAAACCAGGCAAAACCAACACCCACCAGTGAGCCAAGTAAACTAACCACTGCCAATTCGGCATAGGTAATAAACTTAACCAAAGATCGCTGGCACCCCAGGGCCAGCAGTAGGCCAACTTGCTGGTTGCGTTGCTCCAATGAGAATCCAAATACTAATGAACTAAGTGCCAAGCCTGCAAAAATGGCAAAAAACCCGAAGGTTAGAAAAAGCTGCCCAAAATCAACCGGCCCATCTAC
>Ga0255763_1001705_pt1 | contig 22241 bp, 14 predicted proteins | sample 041ome_2_FD_179963 | JGI IMG/M metagenome (GOLD analysis project Ga0255763, IMG submission 179963) | Coastal salt marsh microbial communities from the Groves Creek Marsh, Skidaway Island, Georgia - 041406US metaG (version 2) | ecosystem: Environmental > Aquatic > Marine > Intertidal zone > Salt...
ACACGTCGTCGTTATGTCATTATAAAATTGCCCTTTACAGAAAGCATATTCATCTGCTGGTGGGTAATCATTTGGGTTAGTGGCGGGGGTGGTGGTGGAGGTGGGGGTGGTGTTGGAGGTGGAGTCGGGCTTCTTTGGCCACTCTAAACACTTGTCCATGTCAAAAGCATCCAAATCAAAAGAGCCACCTGTGCATGTGTATCCAAAACCACCCGCCATGACGACTGAACAAAAACAAACCATCATGATGACTATGATTATTGATGAATCCTCACCAGCCATTATTATAATATGCGCTATAAAATAATGTGGCAAGTGTTCATTGCGCTGTACTTTTCCTATCTCATCCTCGGACCTCACTGGATTGCGAAACTGGTCAGAGGCGAATCCCTGGACATTGTTAAGAGTCCACGCCAATTCCTGACGCGCGGTGTGTTCATAAGCTACGTAGCCCTACTGTACACCGCATGGTTTCTGTACAGACCATCGCTCTCGTCATTCATGAATGCCCTCGCCGTGTCATTGGCAGCCACTTTGGCGTACTACAGCCGGTGGGGTCCAGAGAAGACCCTCCCCATGCACGCACTGCTGAACATGTTTATTCTCGTCTCTGGTAAAAAGTTTGTAGATACACAAACATTCGTGACACTTTTCTTGGGTCTTTTTTATTTCATGTTTCGTGAAAAAATTTATAATTAACCCCCAGACGTCGAGGTTCATTGTTTTGATTATACAATGTACATTTACGTTCTAGAATTACAATATGGTAATTATTACGTTGGTAGAACCAGTGATATACAGGGGCGTGTAAAATCACACTTTGATGGTACAGGTTCTTCCTGGACCCAAAAATATAAGCCTGTACGATTAGTTGAAACCATTGAAAATGTCGACGCATATGACGAAGACAAGGTCACACTTAAGTACATGGAATTATATGGAATAGAACATGTGCGAGGTGGTTCATTTTCTAGAATAAATTTAACGCGCGAAGAACAGAAAACATTGACACAAATGCTTCGCGGACATCACGATCGGTGTTTTAGGTGTGGCGAAGTTGGACATTTCGTTGCAGAATGTTCGTCAAATGCGTATGAGTCGTGGACGATTGAAGAAGATGACCGACTTCGTGATGAAATGAGGAGTGGTATGTCCTTGAATGAGATGTGCGAAAAACATGGTAGAACAAAAGGTGCTATTCGGTCGCGAATGAAACGTTTTGAAAATTCCCTCGTTGAACCACTTTTATCAGATGCCGAAGAAGATTCTCCATGTTGGTGTTTGTAATAAAAAAAAATTATAATTAAATAGTAACATGGTACACATCATCGGTGCCGGACCCACTGGCATGGCCTTGGCGTGGGAACTTCGACACGCGGGTCAGGACGTGACCATATACGAACGCAAACCATCCGCCGGGGGGTCGTGGTGGGAACCCGACCTCTCCAAGCGCGACCTCCACGCCCATCGCATTCTCTTCGACAACGCGTGGGTGAATGCGCGTAATCTCATGAAAGAGATGGGCATTCCGTGGACGGACCTTTTCGAGAGACACGCTGACGACGTGTTCCCGTACATGTTTAAAACGTTCAAGTTCAAAGATTACTTGGCACTCCTCACCCTCCCGTTCGTGGCGAGACGGGACCGCACGCTTAAGGACGTTCTCAAGGGTCGCATGTCACCCACAGGGGAAAAGTTCATGGAGCACCTGCCCCTCATCATCGATGGCGTCACGTGGGACGTGATGAGTTCGTACGAAATGTTAGAGAGTTTCAATCACGTCACATTTTCCAGGCAGTGGACGCAAAAGGTTTCGGGAAAAGTCATGGGTGACCGCATGCAGGAAGCGCTCGAAGCCGCGGGCGTGCGTTTCGTGTTCAACAAGGAATTAAAACACCTTGAAATGAGCGACGATGGCTACGTGGCCACGTTCTCCGATGATTCGCGTCTCACGGATGACCTCCTCGTCCTGTGCGTGGACCACAGCCCCGCCATTGAGCTCGTGGGTGATAACTGGGGTCCCGATGCCCAGAGACAACTTAGAGACACGACCTATGGGTGCATCAATATCCTCATGGACTACCCCACGGGTGCCCCCGCACTCAAGGATGACCTCGAAATCGCCGTGAACACGCCGTGGAAGCTTCAACCACGGGTGTTATCCGATGGCAAGACCCTGTCGTGTGTGATATGCAACCTCACGGAGGACATCCTGACGACGAATCCAGAGACTCTTAAAACGGGTGTCCTCGAACAACTGGGCGTGCCCGCGCCCGAGACTGAACCACGCGTTGGATGGGGCTCGACGTGGGATGGCGAGCGTTGGCAATTCCATCAAAGTTCGGGGACGTTGAGTTTAGAGGGACAGCTTCCGTTCTATGGTCGATGTCCTCGCGTGGCCTTGTGTGGCATGATGTCCGAACGGGCGACGCCGTACGCCTCCCTCGAAGCCGCGGTGGAAGTCGCGCGTCGTTTCAGTCACGAAACGTACGGCACGCGCACCCCGCTTCAACCATTTCGTTTGTCTAGTTTTTTGATTTTATTACTTATAGTTTTTGTCGTGTTAATAATTAAAAGGAATGCATAGATTTCGTGGAATCATTCATCAACCCATGTACGAACACAACGATAAAAAGTACCTACGCATTCGTGTCCCCCCTGAAGTGGCCCAATACATCACACACATGGAGGCCATGAATGCCTACAAACTTGCCAAAGATGCCTACCTGTACGAGGATTTTTTCAACGACACGCTCGTTGTGAAAGTGCCTTTCCGGTACCGGCGCGTGACGTGTGCAGTGACAGGGAACAAACCCATACAGGAATTGGTCATGGGTGACGTGGTCCAGGTCGAGATTGAATACACTGGCGCGTGGACCGCGGGAAATTATACCGGACACTCGTGGAAAATTAAAAATATTGACACCTAGTAGTATGGTGTCAAACACGGAAAACAACTTCAACAATTTGAACCTGACTCCTGAGCAAAAGAAAAACTACAGGAACAAGTTCGTAAACGCGCGCACGCAGAATGAGAAGGAGCGAGTGATAAGGAATGCGAAGAGTGCATCACGAAAAAATAACAATATCAATGTCATGCAGCGCGTGCAGGGCATGAACAGGCGTGACATACAAGCTGTCGCCGAGGTCGCGAACAACGCGGCGGGTATCGTCGCCAAACTGATTCGCGGGGGGTACGGCAACGACGCCATGGCTGTGCTCGTGTTCGGCTTGACGCGTCTCGTGGGCAGTGACCGCCTTCTTGGGAATGCGATTCGAAGTCTTCCCTACATGCGCCCGTCCACCTCGGCTCGTGGTCCCGTAAACTACGCGTTTAAGATTGCATTGTTTGAGTTGCAAAAATATTTCACAAAGGTTCAAGTGCCGTATTTAGAAATTCGCGAACGCATGCTGGCGACGTATGGTCCCGCCCGTGCGTCGGCTTTTGGTCGACTCATGGACACTGCAGTCCTAATCCTCACGTTCGTGTACCTCGCGGTGCGCATTGGTCGATTTTCGGATGAACTCATGGACGTCGTGCGCCCCTCGCTCAGTGAACTCTACAAGAGAATTCAAGACAAAAAATTAGTGGCAACGGCTATCGGTGGTGTACTCACGTTTTACGTGCAAATGGCACAGCAACAAATGTTATTAAATAGACAAACTATAGGTTTTCTGCTAGAACTCGTGTCTAGAGAATTCATTAAAAGGAAAAATCCGACACAAACCCAGGTGAACGCGGCGATTCAAACCATCAGCGATGCCCTTCAAGGCATGCGCATACAGGGTACGGTGGCGCCACAGCGTGCCATCAACTATGTGCGAGAAAATTCACCTCCCCCTAATGCGAGAGTGCCACCACCCATAGTCACCAGTCCAGGTGGGACACGAATTCCGATGGGAAACTTCGAAACCCCACCCGCGTCTCCGCAACGCATTCGCGCCAGGTCAACGAATGGCAACTTCTACTCGTTCACGCGCAATCAATGGAGCCGACTTTCAAACGTGCAAATGGCGACGTCGCCGCGTAACCCCGTGGTGGTCCTGACTCACGATGGAAAAACAAAGTATGCCCTAAAATCTAACCTCCGCACCACTAGATAAAGTCCCTCGAGACTACTGGTCATTAATAAATTAAAGTTATGTCTCTTTAATTTATGAGTGATGTTGACGAGAAGTGGGTACATCGTGAAAGATGGTCCACTCTCTGAAATAAAAAAAGAGTTGACGGTAAGACCCGAGGTCAATGGAGACTTTGGATTTCCCCCTCCACCTTTTAAAGTTTATCGAAAAGCTAAGAATGGAGTGTGCGTTCCAAGATTCTACGGAGTTGATAAGTTTGGAGCTCCCCGAGAGGACCGCCGCCCCGAACCGGTTCGAACGGGAATCACATTCGCGGGAACCCTCCGAGACACCACGCATCAGAACGCCGCACTTGCTGCAGCTCTCAAAGCAGGTCACGGAGTTCTGTCGCTTCCGTGCGGCTATGGCAAGACCACCGTGGCCTTGGCCATAGCGTGTAAACTGGGATACAGAACCATGATTGTCGTGCACAAGCAGTTTCTCGCGGACCAGTGGAAAGAGCGCATACGACAATTCTGTCCAGGGGCGACCATAGGTGTGGTGCAGCAGAACAAAAAAGAGACGGACGCGGACTTTGTCATCGCCATGCTCCAATCCCTGTCGCTCAAGGAATACGATTACACCGACTTTGACACCATAGGCACACTCATCGTCGACGAGGCCCATCACATCTGTGCCAAAGTGTTTTCACAGAGCCTGTTCCGCATGTGTCCTAAACACGTGTTCGGTCTCTCGGCAACCCCGGAGCGAAAGGATGGGCTCACGAAGGTGCTCCATTGGTTCATGGGTCCAACATTTTTCGCCGTCGAGCGTAAAAACCAGGCCCAGGTGGAGGTGTTCCCCGTCAGGTACGACCATGGATTGTTTAAAAACCCCCCACCGTGTACGAGATTTGGTAAAGTGTCCCTCGTGAACATGATCACCGAACTCGTGGAATCTCGCGATAGGAATAGGATGCTAGTAGAGCTCATCAAAAGAGCGTCGGTGGGCACGAGACAACTCCTCGTTCTGAGCGACCGTAGGCAACACTGCGAGATGCTCCACCAGTGTTTTCCCAAAAATTCGGGTCTGTACATGGGGGGCATGAAGGAGAAAGACTTGCAGGAATCCTCGACGAAGAAAATCATCTTCGCGACGTTTTCACAAGCCCACGAGGGGTTAGACATCCCCACGCTCGACACCGTGATTCTCGCCACCCCAAAGTCGGACATACAACAGAGCATCGGACGTATCATGCGAGAGACCAAGGGAAAGAAGAACAATCCGCACATCTACGACATCAGCGACCAGTGGAGCATGTTGACGGCGATGTGGTACAAACGCCTCAAAGTCTACAAAGCCGGGGGATTTAAAATTCATGGCAAGTGCGAAGACGAGCGCCCAGAATTCCCACAGGGAAAATGTTTATTTATAGTATAACGATGTCTGGGGCATTGATTTCTCTCGTGAGTAAGGGTGCACAGGACGTGTACATCTCCAACGACGAGAGTGACGTGTCCTATTTCCGAATGAAGTACACGAGGCACACGAATTTTTCGCAAGCGCCGAAACACATCGCCACCCTCGACGAGAACACGTGGAATTTTAAGATTCCCTCGGATGGGGACATCATCAACGGTCTCTGGGTCGAGGGTCACGTGGCGGCGAACGTGTTTTTTGAATCCACCATCGACCTGTACGTGGGTGGGCAAAAGGTGGACAGCCAGCCGTTTGAGTACCTCTCTGACATATGGACCATTTATTTGGCGGACACGTACACGAAGAGCACGCAGATTAATAATAAAATTTCAGACACCGACACAAACTTTCTTCCGTTCCACTTCTTTTTCTGCGACCACCGCGCGTTCCTCCCGCTCTGTGCCCTGGCCTATCACGAGGTCGAGGTCAAGGTGAACTTCAAGGCGGCAAACTTCACCGCCTATGGACGCACCGCGCCGCAGCGACGGTTGAAAGTGTACGCGAATTACACCTATCTCGACACGAGGGAGAGAGAGGCGATGATTCAGCGACCCATGGACCTGCTCATCACGCAGGTGCAACATTTCAACACATCACTCAGCGCGGTGAATGACAATCGCACCGAAGAGGGGGGGTACAACGTCATCGACCTCTCGGTGTTAAATCACCCAGTGAAGTCTTTATTTTTTGGATTCCAAGCTCTCAGCGAAGACGAGCAGACCGATAGGTTCACTTTCCTCAACGCGGACATCCAGTTGAATGGCCAACCTTTGCTCGAAAAAATGACGCCGACGTATTTTCACACCGTACAAAACTACATGAAGTCCACGTACGGTGCTTCAAGTTTCCAGAATGAAAATTCAAACCCCTACTACACCAGATTCTTCGTCTATCACTTTGGCCTCAACGCTTCAGAGTACTTCCCCAACGGCACGACAAATTTTTCCAGACTAGACTCAGCGAAGCTCATCCTTCGAGGCACGGAGAAAGGGTCGGCGAGACCGAGTGACCAGGACCTGAAAGTGGTTGCGTTGTCCTATCAGGTGCTTCGAATAAGAGATGGAATGGGTGGAATTTTATTCGGTAGTTAAAGTAGAATATGGTGTTCTTAGGGAGTCGAGGTAAATTCGACCAAGTCACCCTCGTTCGCTTGGACCCCCAACGTCCCACAGAGGACAGCACGGGACAGGTCGAGCAGAACATTTTCACGGGTGACTTGGAAGCGTCCAACGTCTTCACGAGTAACATTGGTATTTCAAACTTGTATCCGACGCACAACTTTGACCTGGGTTCAAACCTGTGGATGAATGTAGAAGGACCGACGACACTCAGTGTGAGAAAATTAGCCCTCTTCGAACAGGCGCTCGTGTCGACGCAATTCGGGGTGAACACGACCGCACCGATTTTTCCATTTCAGGTGAACGACACGACGAAGAGAGTTTTCGTGGACAACGCGGGTCAGGACCTTTTCAACGTCGAAGGAAACGTGTCATGTGAGAACATCATCGTCTCTCAGGGCATATCTGCCGAAGGTGACTTGACGCTCACGGGGAACATCGTCGCGACGAAGATTACCATTCAAGAGGGTTTAGAATTTGGCTCAAACATCGTCATCGATGACGTCGGCGACCCAGTGCTTGGTATCATCGGGAACGTCGATACCACGGGGGACATGACCATCGTTGGAAACCTGTACGTGAATGGAAACGTGTACATCACGGATACGTCCATCTATGCGAGACAGGACAACCTGTCGGTGACCAACGCCATTCTTGAAGTGGGTGCTGGTAACGACACGGGCACGTTCGACACCGCGGTGCTTTTCCACCAAGACCCCTCGAATGTGTTCATTGGCTATTTCCCAGGTATCGGTGGCGAAGAATTGAAGATAGGGCGAACCATCACCGGTCCGGCGGACGAAAACATCGTCGTTCTGGAAGATGCCAACGTGGACGTGCGCGTCTATGGGAACGTGTACACATATCACAACATTGGCGCGGCAAACATTAATCCCGTGCACAATCTAGACGTCGGTGCGAACCTCTGGGTGCACGACACCGCCTCGAATGTGCTTCACGTCACGGGCAACGTCTACATGGACCGCGCGACGTTCGGACATGGCTTTAACTTGGGTGCAAACGTGGTGGTGGATGATTCGGCGTCGAACATTTTCCAAGTCAACGGACGCGCGGCGTTCACGACACTTTTTGCGACTGAACGCATAGGCATAGCGAACACGAACCCCTCGCACACGTTGTGCATTGGGTCAAACATTCACATGCATGAAACCGGGGCGAACCTGGCCGTGTTTCACGGCAACGTGGTGAGCCACAACATCATGACGCAGAATAGATTAGGTGTCAGGGTGTACAGCCCTGATGAACCTTTGCACGTCAACGGCGACGTGCGCTTGGGTGGCAAGAGTGGGGTCGACGCGAACTCGGACACCACCATCAAGTCCACGGGAGGCATCGTCGTGCACGCCGACGACTTTGGGTCGGATAACAGCCTCACACTCAAGTCTGGGTCAGTCTCCGCCAACGTGAGTAGCATAGAGGTGTCGTCCGGGGCCACGGATAGGACAAAGCAATATATTAGATTAAAAACTAAAAATACCGACAGGGTCGTCATCAATGAACGCGGCATGGTCGGCATCGCGAACACCTCACCGTCGGCCAATCTCACCATCGGTGGCAGCGTCCAGGTCGTGGGAAGTAACGTGTTCGACGTGGGCGACGTGTGGGGAACGGACAAGACCACGCTCCGCTCGGTGGTGAACCCCTCCCTCGGATTTACAAATTTGCAAAGTCGCGTGCCGTCGGGGAAAGCATTCAACATTCACGTCAGCTCATCGGCAGCCATGGGTAATCCTAAAATGACCATACTCGAAGCTGGAAGCGTCGGTATCGGGACGTCCACGCCACAACCCCGGGGACTGCAAGTCACTGGAAATGTCTTCATCAATAGCCAAGTCACGGCGAGAAATAATTTTTATCACGAAAGTTGTCCACTCACGGTGACGAATTCAATCTTAGCGAACACGCCGGATAGCATGCAACCCGTGATTCAATTGTGCCGCGATTCGACGGCTCTGTCGAGTTACGGGGCTCGCGCCGCCCTCGCGCTTGGTAAACACGTCGTCGAGGGGAGCACGTCAAAAACGCGCATGGACGTGACTTTAGCGAACGACGACTACGCCGTCTCGAACGTCATCATGACCTTTCTCTCGTCCGGGCTCGTGGGCATCGGGACCCACACACCCCAAAGTAAGTTGGAGGTGCGCGCGTCGGGCTCTGCGAACCCACAGACAAATAGTATTCTCGTGTACAACGCAAATGACATCCCCAATCAGGATGCCATCGTGTGCATGGAAGTCAATGACGACACGAGCGACGCCCTCACGAGTTACAAGGTATCCACCGGAGCCACCACTGGGTGGTCGTCTGGTGGTTCATTTTCGGACAATGGAAAGTATAAAATTGCAAATCACGCCGGAGACCTGAACGAGAACACGCGCATGGTCATCGACAGCGTCGGCAATGTGGGCATCAACGTCGACACGCCGTCGTACAAGCTTCAAGTCGATGGTGATGTGGGCATAGGTAATAAACTTGTTTTTAAAGGTGTCACGGCGGGTGCCGATACCAGTGACCAGTCATTCATTCAGGAAAAAGCCTACGGCACCGAAGGTCGCACGGAGTTGGTGTTGTTCAAGACGGACAACGCCGCAGCTTCCACGGGTCCTGACCAAATTCGACACATCGCGGCGAGACATGTGTTTAACGTGTACAATCCAGTCGAGCTTCCTATCAGTAGCACTGACATTGATAATATATTGTCTGATACCGCCGACATTGAAGCCATCAACTATTTTTCGAAACCCGTCATGAGCGTAGAACGCGAGCGTCGCGTGCTCATCAACTCCGTGGAAGACGACCTCGCCGCGGACACGCGTCTGTACGTCGAAGGGAACATTAAAATCATAGACAATCGCTTTTTAGATTTGGGCAAGATGCACGTCCTCACGGAGACATCCTCTGGTAAAAACGTGCTCAAGACGCTCGAACAGAGTGACCTTTCGGTGCGTTTCGGCGAGACTGGGGATTTCGAACGCGTGCGCTTTTCGAACGATGGCACCAACCTCATCAACGCGGGTTCGAGTGCAATCACGCCCACGCATGCGTTGCACGTCCACGACGACACCGAAGACGACGTCACTCTTTTGAACGTGCAGTCACCCGCGGGTGCGAGCGCGTCCAAGTACACCGCCATACAAGTCACCACGGACAGTGGCTACGGCGCGTTCTTGAGAGCACAGAAGGGTGCGTCGAACAGCGTGGTGCTTGGATACTTGAATAACGGCACACAGGTTGACGGACTCTACGTCGGCGAAGACGGTCGCGTGGGTGTCGGCACGTCCAAACCCGCCGCATCGATTCACGTGTACGATAGTAACATCTTAGTGCACAGCAGTACGTCCAATGCTCTCATGGAATTTAAAACATCCGGTGGGACGTCGAACATTTACATGAACTCGCTGGACAACGACATGTACATGTATCCCGCCGGTGGTAACGTGGTCGTGCAGGGTTCACTCACGGTGCAAGATGACATCGCCTTTGGTGGGCGCATCGAATTCGGTGATGCCGTGGGTATTAACATCTCCACGCCTCAGACGACGTTACACGTCAACGGTGGGACCATCATCAACTCGGACCAGGTATCTCGAAAAACGTACAGCTCTACGTTCAGTGTGCTCGACACCGAGGGGAAAAATATCATCCTCACGTTTGGAAATGGAGCGTTTTACGCGAAAATTACCGCCATTCTGAGATATGCGTCGGATGGTCGGTACTTGAGCACGATGGTCTTGGAAGCCCAGGGTGGGCACACCACGAACACGACGACGTCGGATATTGCAATCGCCATAGGTACGAAGAACATCTTCTCGGGAACGAATCCGTATCCTTGGAGTGACGTGGTCACGTTGACCCCGACGACGATTCAGATGACACCCTACAACGTCACACCCCTGGGGGGTCTTGCGCAGACTGCGTATTACTATGACTTTTTCATCGAACTCACAACGTCTAGGGGGGGTCGTCTTCTAAACGTCAAGGCAAACACCGCGACGAAAGCATCGTACACCTATTAAACAACTTTGCCAGGAGGGTTATGTATCCTCGTGGGAGAGTTTATACTTCACATGCCATCTAAAAGTGCCAAAATAACAACTCCGACGATGAAGAAAAGAATGACGTAATTGCATTCCGTTTCCTCCATCATGGGAACACGTTCTGGGACTCGAACTTTAACCTTTTCTTGAGTGGGGCGCGTCACCACACTTTCCTCAATGGGGCACATACTCAATGCCATCATCTTCCTGTGTTATATTACCTAAAGATTTATTTCTGTCTTCTTCTTTCGTCCACGACGCTTCGGTGCGGCTTTTTCCTGGACATCCACCTCCTTGATGTCCTCGTCCTCCTCCTCCTCCGCTGCAGTGACGATGTCCGAGATGTCATCCGCGTCCTCGACGTCTTCCTGAAGCGTTTGCGGTGGTTCGACATTACTGCTCATTGGCGGCGGTGGGGGCATCATGATGTTACCCATGAGGCTGCTGATGTCGATGCCCGGACCTTGCATCTCGTACGCACCATTCGGGGGCGGTTGCGGCGCGTTCCGCGGTATCGCGTTTTGCACGGCGCTCACCATGCTCTGTTGCAAGCCAGGGTTTTGCTTTAAGACATCTTGTAAGTTTGGAATCGCCGCCTTGAACATGCTGTTCGTGAGGTGAAACATCATCGCAGAACCACCCACCATCATCACGAGTTTGAGTTCCGGTGCGACCTGCATCTTCTGTCCGTATTTCACGTGCAACTCCTCGAACACGCCATCGTAGTCGTCCAAGTTTTCCATGATGCTCTCAGACCAGCCGTCGAGTTGAAGTTCGAAGGGGTTGTACTTTTTGTTGGCCCATTCCAAACCCGTGATGGTCGCCATGAGCGCCTTTCGAGAAAACTTGATGCTCTGGTCGACGTCGATGGTGTACGTCACGCGCTTGTACTCGGTGCGCAACTCCTCGATGGGGCTGTACGCGTTGAGACGCTTGTTCACGTTGAACCCCTTACGTTCGAGTCTCGCCAACTTGTTCAGGATGTCCAACTTTTCGGCATCGATGGAGTCGTATCCCTCAGAAGGCTTTTCCTGCTGGTATTGTGGTTCAGGCGGACCCTCGTCGTAGTCGACGTCGTAGTCCACCTCCTCGTCGTCCATGTATTCCTCAGCCCGCGAAGGCGGTGGGCGCGGGGCTGATTGCTTGTTCGGATTCACGAACGCGTCGATTTCTTCCTGGTGGTATTGTTGTTGCACCACGCGCGGGCGACCGGGTCTCGGCACCCGTCGCGGTTGCGGGGTCGAGATTTGAATCTCGTCCATGAGTCGCTGTTCGCTGTCATCGAGTTTCATGACATTAGTTTCACCTCGGTCCAGTACGATTTCTCCGTCCATCTAATGTATTACTTTAAAAGTAATTGAATTCTTTAACGCACTTTATTTTCTCAAGATACAATATAATGTTTAACCTCAACAAGACCAACCGCCGCGCTCTGACGAGCATCGCCATCCTCATCGTCCTCATCTTCATCGTGATGAGCGTGCGCAGTACGTACGAGCCGATGCCCCTGGTCATCAAGGCGAAGAACGAAAAGAATTTGTTCGACCTTCCGTACGATTTGAAGTGCGTCGCGGGCTCTGGTGTGGAGGGCGAGAGCACCTACTCCATGCGCAAGCCGGGTGGTCTGTGCGGCGCCGAAAAGTTGGTGCGCGAACAAGCGGACTACGAAATTATCTAAACGTACATTAATATAAGAGATGGCTCTGGTCACGTCCAACGCGACGATTCCCGACCTCGACTACGAGTATCACACGATCACCTTGGATAGCGTGGGTCAGGACAGCGCCAACACCTTCACCGCGCACTTACAAAACCCACTGCGTAACGTCGTGCAAGTGCGACTCTTGGGCGCGCACATCCACTCTAACGTAGAAACCGAACACGTGTACCTGTCTATCGATGAATTGGACACGCACTTCAACGACCGCGCCGCCATTCCCGGCACGTCGAACGTGCACACAGGACAGGGGAACATCTCGATCGTGCGAAGCGCCTTCGCGAGCATCATCACCGATGGGAATCAACTCATCACGTTTAAAGATGACTACCCCATCGCAGTGCAGTACATCGACCCAATTCGTCGAATCGACAAGTTGACCGTTCGCATTTTAAATCAACTAGGGACCACCATCAAGAATTCATCAACGAGTGATGGTAATAATTTTTTCGTCCTCCGCTTCGTGTGCAGACGACCGAATCTTTAATTTTTCTCAAGGTAAGGTAAAGTACGATGTCCGCGGGCATCACTCAACTCGTGTGCCTGGGCGCTCAAGATGAATGGATCTCGAGCGAACCAGAAATGAGTCATTTTTCGGCAACCTATCAGCGACACACGCCGTTCGCACAATCCGTGGAAAAGCAGTACATTCAGGGAGCCGTTCGTTCGAATTCGTATTCGTCCATCACGCTCGGGAAGAATGGTGACATGTTGGGCTACACCTTTTTCACCGTGGACGATGGCACCCAGACTCTTGAAATTTCCGACTGGACGCAACTCATCAAAAGCGTGGATTTAGTCGTGGGTGGTCAAGTCATCGACTCACAGAGCTCCTTGTTTTCTCAAAACGTCGCACTGGATATGTTGGCAAAAAACACCACCAAGAGTGCGCTCGGCCCAGGTGGTCGCACGTCGTGGTTCTACCCCCTTCGCTTCTTCTTCTGTGAAGCCCTGGAGAGCGCCCTCCCGGTGTGTGCTCTCGGCTACCAAGACGTCGAGCTGCGCATTCGTTGGGGTCCTCTCGCAGGAAACTACACGTGGGAGTGTCACAGTAATTATTATTTCCTGGGTGAACTCGAACGCAAACAAATCGCCGAACAAACAATCAACATGCTCATCTATCAAATTCAAGAAAGCGAGGCGTCGCACGAACTCACACAGGAGTTAACCTTCAATCACCCCGTGAAGTTCATCGCCAGCGCGAACGCCGTGACCGATACCACGCTCACGACGGCGTCGAACCGCATCAAACTCTCCGTCAACGGCGTGGACTTGTCCGCGTTCAAGTGGGCGAGACCACACTTTTTAGACGTCAGTGCGTATTACCACACGCTCTCGGTGACGTCACCCGATGTGTTCATGCACAGCTTCGCGAACAACACGGCGTCGTTGCAACCTACGGGGACCCTGAACTTCTCTCGCGTCTCGTCGTTTAAAATACATTCCGAGAGCCAGACGCTCATCGATAAAATTTATGCATGTTCCTATAACATTTTCACCATACAAAATGGTATCGGTGCTCTTCGATATGCAAATTAAAATACTAGGTAATATCAAATGGTGAAGAACCTTAATACCGTGGAACGCGGCGAGAAAGTTCGCATTGGTAAAATTCAACCGAGTACTCAGGCTGGGAACACCATCATCGTGAACGCTTCGGACACCATAGTACACGCTCCACACGCGGGGATTTTCGTGTCACCCGTGAGATACGACGCGACGTCTACGACCAACGTTTTGGCGTATAACACCGAGACGAATGAAATCGTAAGCACACAGGTTGTGAGCATCGATAAAAGTCTGCAGTACGTGACCGAAACCGGGAACAGCACGACAGAGGTGGTGCAGTTATTAGGCGGTGCCGTGTTTAGCACTCTCACGGGCTTGGGTGGGAATGTGTACGTCGACGACACTGGGACCACGGGCAACGTCTTCTATGCGAAGGGTAACGTGGTCATCGACGGGAACCTCGTCGCCTACGGCGAGACCACGTTCATTTCGTCCAAGAACATTTCAATCACGGACCCAATCATTGAATTGGGTCAGAATAACGTGAACGATGCGTTGTCGTACGACCTCGGTCTGATTTTGAACAGACCCTCGGAAAACGTGGGTGTGGTGTACATGGAAGATAGAGATGAATTCGTGGTGACGTACACGTCCAACACGGCATCCGATAGATTCATCGAAACCTCGGAGAATCTCATCACGATGAACGTCGTGGGTGATGTCTACTCGAACGCATACTTTGGCGATGGACGCACCCTCACGGGCGTGGCACACAAGGCCCATCTCGAAGATAACGTCACGCGCATCGAAATCTTAGAGACCGATGCGGCGTCCAATGCCATTCGAATGTCCAATCTCGAAACGCAAATGTCCTCCAACGGTATTAGAGTTGGGAACTTAGAATTAAATTTAGCATCAAACGCCGTTCGAGTCGGTACACTCGAATACAATCTCCTCAACAATTCGCAGAGGATTTCCACGCTGTACACCTATCACGCATCGAACGTGATTCGCATTCAAAATTTAGAAAGTAATCTCGCAGAGAACGTGTACGTGCGCATCAGCGACCTCGAGAGCAATCTCGCGGATAACAGCAACAGAATCACCACTCTGAGCGCGCGCCTGGCAGACAATAGTTTCAGGATTTCCGTGAACACCGCAAACATCGCAAACTTGCAAGTGACGTCGTCGAACAATTTTGCAAACATCGCGACCCTGCAAGCCGACGCACTCTCAAATAGCATTCGAGTGAGCACGTTGGAGACCGACCTCTTGAGCAACGCCATCATCCTCACCGATGCGGTGTCAAATCTCGCGGCAAATAGCGCGCGCATTTCCGCCCTCGAAGTCCTGCCCGCCCAGTTGGTGGATAACAGCGCACGCATCGCCGCCCTTGAGGTCGACCCCGTGTTCGAAGGCATCATCACAGGGGATGGGGCGAACATATCCAACCTAACCCTGCAATACATTTCTGACATGGGAAACACGACGTCGAACACGCTTCATCTCACCGGGGACGTCGCCATCAAGACGGATGGTTTCGTAGGCGTGAACATCGAACCCCAATATGAGTTGCACGTGGGTGGAGATGTTCAAGTCACTGGAAATATTAATTCGGAATTCGTAACCCTCAATGGCGAATCGAATCGAATCACGGGAAACACCACGATTCAAGGAAATCTCATCGTTCATGGCGCGACGTCCTATTTGTACTCGGAAAACCTGTTCATCCGTGACCCCATCATTGGTTTAGGGAACAATGGCCTCGCCGACACGGGTATCATCATCGCCGTGCAAAATCCCGCCAACGTCGTGTTTGGCTATCACGCGAGTGCGACGGAATTCATCGTCGCCCATAGCACGAGCAGTGTCGACGGCGTGTCCATCACCCCCGACCCCACGAATCCAATCAACTTTCACGTCTACGGCGACCTCGAAGCCAATACAATCACGACCGTGGCCGACGTGGTCGTCGGCGGGAATCTCGAAGTGCGAGGGAACACCACGTTCTTACAAGTAGATAACCTCGCCGTGGACGATGCGGTGATTAAAATTGCCGCGAACAACACATTGACCACTCTCGATTCTGGTGTGGTCATGCAAAGAGCCGAAGCGAACGTCGCGATGGTGTATCGAGGCGACGAGAATGAATTGATGTTCGCGTACACCAATGACGACGCGTCGGGTCTCGATATCACGCCTCTCACGACGCGACAGATGAACGTTCACGTCTACGGCGCACTCTACGCAGATGAGAGCATTAACGTGAACAGCAACACATACATCACTCAAAGTGGTATGGTCTATGCGAACGTGTACTACGGCGACGGTGGTCTGCTTTCGAACATCACACAGACCCTCGAAGGCATCACAGCCATCGGGAACACCACGCCGTACACGATTGAATTCACGAACACGACCGAAGGCATCAACGCGGTCGCGAACATCGTGACCCAGGGATACTATTTTGGAAATGGAGAATTTCTCGGGGGCATCTCAAATGCATACGTCACACATGATATCATTTCATCAAATTTAGAAACTGCGAGGACGTACATCACGTCCAACGCAGACATTCTGAATCAAAACATTGCATCAAATTTGGAAACTGTGAGAACATATGTCACCTCGAATGTGGACATCCTCAATCAAAACATTGCATCAAATCTCTCCACGACCAGAGATTATATTACTTCCAATGTGAACATATTGAATAATAACATTGCATCAAATTTGGAAACTGTGAGAACATACATCACATCCAATGTGGACATCGTCAATCAAAACATTGCCTCAAATTTGGAAACTGTGAGAACATACATCACATCAAATGTAAATATTTTGAATGAAAATATTGCTTCAAACCTCACGACTGCAAAAGTGTACACGAATGACATCGTCGCATCTAACGTGGACATCCTCAATCAAAACATCGCGTCGAATCTGGAAACTACGAGGACCTACATCACATCCAACGTGGACATCCTCAATCAAAACATTGCCTCAAATTTAGAGACCGCGAGGACGTACATCACGTCCAACGTGGACATCTTAAATCAAAACATCGCGTCGAACTTGGAGACCGCGAGGACCTACATCACATCCAACGTGGACATCTTGAATCAAAACATTGCCTCAAACTTGGAGACCGCGAGGACGTACATCACATCCAATGTGGACATCTTGAATCAAAACATCGCGTCGAACTTGGAGACCGCGAGGACGTACATCACGTCCAACGTGGACATCTTGAATCAAAACATTGCGTCGAACCTCGCGACTGCAAAAGTGTACACGAATGACATCGTGGCATCCAATGTGGACATATTGAATCAAAACATCGCCTCAAACTTGGAGACCGCGAGGACGTATATCACATCCAATGTGGACATATTGAATCAAAACATTGCATCGAACCTCACGACTGCAAAAGTGTACACGAATGACATCGTGGCATCCAATGTGGACATCGTGAATCAAAACATTGCGTCGAACCTCACGACTGCAAAAGTGTACACGAATGACATCGTGGCATCCAACGTGGACATCGTGAATCAAAACATCGCGTCGAATCTGGAAACCACGAGGACGTACATCACATCCAACGTGGACATCGTGAATCAAAACATCGCGTCGAACCTGGAAACCACGAGGACGTACATCACGTCCAACGTGGACATCTTGAATCAAAACATTGCCTCAAACTTGGAGACCGCGAGGACGTACATCACATCCAATGTGGACATTCTCAATCAAAACATTGCGTCGAACCTCACGACTGCAAAAGCGTACACGAATGACATCGTGGCATCCAATGTGGACATCTTGAATCAAACCATTGCCTCAAACCTCACGACTGCAAAAGTGTACACGAATGACACCGTGGCATCCAACGTGGACATTCTGAATCAAAACATCGCGTCGAACCTGGAAACCGCGAGGACGTACATCACGTCCAACGTGGACATCTTGAATCAAAACATTGCCTCAAACCTGGAGACCGCGAGGACGTACATCACATCCAATGTGGACATTCTCAATCAAAACATTGCCTCAAACCTCACGACTGCAAAAGTGTACACGAATGACATCGTGGCATCCAACGTGGACGTCCTCAATCAAAACATCGCATCGAATTTGTTAGTGGCGGAACAATACATCGCCTCAAATTTGGAAACCGCGCGAACATACATCACAAGTAACGTACAAATCTTGAATGATTACATCGCACTTAAATCAAACATCGTAGACCCTCTCTTCACATCTAACATTACCGTGTCCTCGAATGTCACCACGAGTGCGCTCGCCGTGACGACGTTAACCGCGGGACGCGTGCCTTACGTGGGTGCGGCGAGTTTCCTCGTCGACCACGACCATCTGACGTTCACACAAGGCGACCCGAGTGTGTTGAGCGTGGGTGGGGACGTCAACGTGTCCGGGAACCTCTTCGTACAGGGAAGCACGACATTTTTACATACGACGAATACCATCATCAATGACGCCTTGGTGGAATTGGCAAATAATAACACGAGTGATACCTTGGACATGGGGTTCATCATGACTCGTCCGACGTCAAACGTGGGTATTGGTTTCAGAGGGGACGAGAGTGAATTCATGATTGGTTACACCCTCAGTGACCCATCGGGGTCGGACCTCACACCGGACTCGGGCAATGACCTCGCCGTGCACGTCTATGGTAGCTTAGACGTGAACACCACGCTCGCGGTGGACACGGATACCCTTTACGTGGATGCGTCTGAAGATAGAGTAGGGGTGAACACGACAACCCCCGGGGTTGCCCTCGACGTGCGCGGGGACGCCAACGTGGCGGCGCTCTCTGTCCACAGCAATGTCGATGTCGCAACTGATGATTTTTTCGTGGACGTGAACACGAGTCGCGTGGGTCTTGGCACTACGCTGCCGAGTTACACTTTGGACGTTCGAGGTGACTCCAATGCAGCTGCGTATTGGGGTGATGGTGGTTTCCTCTCCAACGTCACGCTCCAAAGAGTGACCAACTTAGGGAACACGACGACGCAAGTCGTGTCGCTGTTAAACACGCATACTGCGTTAACAACAGACCTCACGTCGAATGTTGGGATTAAGCTCGACCAGTTGGCCAACGTGGTGTTGACGGACACTGTAATTGAAGACATGCTCGTCTACGATGGCTCGAATTGGACAAATCAAAAACAGAATCACACGTTTCTACAAGCCAAAGCAGAAGTCGCGCTGAGTAAGGGTGACGTGGTCTACGCGACTGGAACGACTGGGAACGACATTTTCAACGTCCAAAAAGCCGATGCCCGTGACCCTAGTAAAATGCCAGCAATCGGTGTGTTGTATCAAGATTTAGCAATAAATGGCCAGGGTCTCGTCGTGACATTTGGTCGCGCCGATGGCATTGAACTGCCAAACTTTATCACAGGTGAGACGGTATACGTGAGTAACACAACACCTGGTGGACTCTCGAACGTTGCCCCTCATGGCGAGACGAACGGTGTCCCTGATCTCATTCAAAACATAGGTATCATAGTCAAATCACACCCGAACAATGGTATCGTGTCCGTGACTGGTGTCGGTCGTACGAATGCGATTCCAAACGCAAACGTTATTACAGAGACCCCTTCGTACGTGTACACCGATGGCAGTGATAATATAAACACTCTACACAAGATTGCGCCGACGAATTTGTTGACAAAACTTCAAACCCTTCAACAAGTGACCGACACCGGTGCCACGACCACGAACGAGGTGAGCTTTACCAATACGGGAACATGGAGTCTCAAGGCATCTGGGAACATCTACGCGGCGTCGAACGTGACCGCCCTTGAGTACTATGGTGATGGTACCAAACTCACTGGGGTGGCCCTCAAGACAGACCTCACGGATAACGCGGCGCGCATCAGCGTTCTCGAAACCGACGTGGCCACACTCACGACGGACCATCAGGATAACGTAGCGCGCATTGGCGTTCTCGAAACCGACGTGGCGACACTCACGACGGACCTCACGGATAACGTGGCACGCATTGGCGTTCTCGAAACCGATGTGGCCACACTCACGACGGACCACGAGGATAACGTGGCACGCATTGGCGTTCTCGAAACCGATGTGGCGACACTCACGACGGACCATCAGGATAACGTGGCGCGCATTGGCATTCTCGAAACCGATGTGGCCACACTCACGACGGACCACGTGGATAATGTGGCACGCATTGGCGTTCTCGAGACCGATGTGTCCACACTCACGACGGACCACGTGGATAATGTGGCACGCATTGGTGTTCTTGAAACCGACGTGGCCACACTCACGACGGACCATCAGGATAACGTGGTACGCATCGGCGTTCTCGAAACCGACGTGACTACACTCACGACGGACCTCACGGATAATGTGGTACGCATCGGCATTCTTGAAACCGACGTGGCCACACTCACGACGGACCACGAGGATAACGTGGTACGCATCAGCGTTCTCGAAACCGACGTGGCGACACTGACGACGGACCATGGGGATAACGTGGCGCGCATTGGCGTTCTCGAAACCGACGTGGCCACACTCACGACGGACCACGTGGATAACGTGGCACGCATTGGCGTTCTCGAAACCGACGTGGCCACACTCACGACGGACCACCAGGATAACGTGGTACGCATTGGCGTTCTCGAAACCGACGTGGCCACACTCACCACGGACCATCAGGATAACGTGGCGCGCATTGGCGTTCTCGAGACCGACGTGGCGACACTGACGACGGACCACCAGGATAACGTGGCGCGCATTGGCGTTCTTGAGACCGACGTGGCCACACTCACGACGGACCATGGGGATAACGTGGCGCGCATCGGCGTTCTCGAAACCAACGTGGTGGACCTGTGGGACAATCTGTACAGCAACGTGGCACGCCTCGACACGGCTATCGATGACATCACGGATTTGGAAAACACGCGGGCGACCTACCTCGACCCTACGTTTACGTCGAACATCGTGGTGAATAACGTCGCACACGTGAGCAATGGTCTCGCGGTGAATAACACTAGATTTTACGCACACACCGGGTCGCTGAGTTCGACGTCGGTGTTGGGGTTGGAGTTCACATCGAACGTCTTCTACGCACGCGTGGTCGCACAACTTCTCAATGGTGACGAGGACGTGAACACCTTGGTGCTGGAACTTCAAGGTGGGCACAGAAATGCTACCCCGACTAAAAACATCAAGGTGGGGACGCTGAATAAGTTTGGCGACACCTCGTACCCATGGAGTACGTCCGTGACGACGACCACGACTGAAGTCACGATACAACCTGAAGACCCCAATCAAGACTATGACTACGACATCGCCGTGGAATACATATCCTCAGGCACAGACGCAAAGCTCGTGGCGATAAAAGAGGGTGTAACCATCGTTAAAAATTTCGCATATTAAGGTAAATGACGACAAACATTCAGAGTTTTGCCGGGGATGTCAAGATTGACAACGGCAATCTCTCGGTAAAGTCACTCGAGGTCAAGGATAACATCACTAAGTTGGCCTCGAATAACTCTTCCTATTCAAATGTCGGTATTTTGATGACTCGTAAAGGTGGTGCGAGTAACGTAGCACTCGTGTTCAGTGAGGATGGTTCGAACGTGCTTTTAGGATACACAAACGACCAGGGGGGCGACGACCAAGTGGACATGTTGACCAGTGCACAGGCAAACCTCGTGGTGTACGGCAACATCTACGTCACGGGGTCGTTCGTGGGTGACGGTGCCTCACTCACGGGGTTGGTGACCGATTTGCAATCCGTGACCGAGTTCGGGGGGTCCACGGACCAGACCATTAGATTTACAAACGACGACACGGGCATCATTGTCTCTTCCAACGCCCTGGTCTCAGGAAACGTGACGGCGGAGGTGTACTATGGCGATGGTGGCTTGTTGTCGAACATCACACAAACCTTGGAGGGTATCACGGCCATTGGGAACACGACGCCGTATACCATTGAATTCACGAATACCGACAATTCATTCGTGACCTCTGGCAACGTGGGGGTCTCGAACACCAATCCAACGGCGGACCTATGCGTGGGGTCGAACGTGGTCATCGATGACACGAACCTCAATAAAATCGACGTCGTGGGGAACGTCGCGTGCTATCAGCTCAATTTAGGGACCATCGAAGTACTTCCAGCGTACTCCCTTGAAAACGTCACGCAGATTTCAAACACCACGACGAGAACCATCAGTTTTAATAACAGCACCTTGGCTTTCGACACGCAGAAAATGGCGGGCATCGGTATCATCCCGTCAT
>Ga0255763_1001714_pt1 | contig 22192 bp, 19 predicted proteins | sample 041ome_2_FD_179963 | JGI IMG/M metagenome (GOLD analysis project Ga0255763, IMG submission 179963) | Coastal salt marsh microbial communities from the Groves Creek Marsh, Skidaway Island, Georgia - 041406US metaG (version 2) | ecosystem: Environmental > Aquatic > Marine > Intertidal zone > Salt...
GAACTGGCCTCGACCGCGTCGCGGGTAGAGGGAGAAGAACTGGCCTCGACCGCGTCGCGGGTAGAGGGGATCAGACTCGCGGAGCGCAGAAGCGGGTGAGCGCCACGGAGAGCGCGTCGGCGACAGCGTCCTGGAATTCCGCACTCATCAGCCGCTGGGCATCGTCGGCGTTGGACAGGTAGCCGAGTTCCACGCGCACGGCGGGCATGCGGGTGCGCCGTAGCAGGTCCCAGGTGCGTGGATGCACTCGGCAGTCGAGCAGGTCAGTGCGTGCGACCAACTCCTCCTGCAGGCGCTGGGCGAGGACGCGTCCGCTCGAGGAGTGCTGCCCACCGCGGGGGTCGCCGTAGTAGAAGGTGGCGAGGCCATGCGGAAGCGGGCTCGTGGCCTTGTCCACGTGGATCGACACCACGAGGTCGGCGCCCACCTCGTTGGCGAACTGCGCGCGCGCGGTGTCGTCAGGGAAGGGGCGCTCTGCCGTTGCCTTGGCGGGCCTCGTCAGCAGCACCTGAGTGCCCAGTGCCGCAAGGCGACCCTCGACGCGGACCGCGATGGCATGACACAGGGCGGAGTCCACCGTGTTCCCTGGATCGAGGACGACGACCTTGTCGGCGATGCCGGACTGCAATTGAGCCAAGGTCATCTGCTCGCGCAACTGTGAGGCATTGCCACCCGACACGGTGCGGACGAGTCGTTCGAAGGCACGGAAGGTGTCCGGACCGCAGGTGCCATCGGCGGTCACGCCCACACCCTGCTGGAACTCGCGAAGCGCGCTGTCGGTCTGCTCGCCGAAGATGCCGTCCGGTCGTCCGAGGGAGTAGCCGAGCTGACTCAGCCGTCGCTGCAGTTCAGTGACGTCGTCTCCGGACATGAGATGACCGGGGACGTAGGACAGCACGCGATCCCCGAGCTGCCATCGGGCCTCATCGAGTCGCCGGAAGGTGTTCGGCCCGACGATGCCGTCGACGGTGATGCCGCGCTCCTGCTGGAACGTGCGCACTGCCTGATCGAGGGCCTCGTCGAAGACCTCGGGATGAGCGACTCGGTCGTCGCACAGACCCAGGTGGGCCAGACGAGTTCGGACCTCTTCAATGGCGGACCCGACGTCACCACGCCGCAGCAGGGCAGACATCGGGTCAGGACTCGAGACGGGTTCGACTAGCCCAAGTACGGGGCGAGGTCGGCGAGGAGCGCTGCCTTCGGCTTCGCACCGATGATCGTCTTGACGATCTGTCCGCCTTGATAGACGTTCATCGTCGGGATGGACGTGATGCCATAGGAGGCAGCCGTCTGCGGGTTCTCGTCGACATTGAGTTTGGCGATGACCACTGAATCGTGATCCTTGGCGATCTCCTCGAGGATCGGTGCCACCATCTTGCATGGCCCGCACCACTCGGCCCAGAAGTCGACGATGACGGGCTTCTCGCTCATCAGGACGTCGTCGGCGAACGATGCGTCGGTGACCTGCTTAGTGGCTCCCATGGTGCTCCTTGCGACTCGGTTGACTCGGCTGAGGACTGCTCGTGCTGAGGCTACTCGCCGTGGTGGGCGAGGAAGCGCTCCGCATCCAGGGCGGCGGCGCATCCGGATCCGGCGGCGGTGATCGCCTGCCGGTAGGTGTGGTCGACGAGGTCGCCGCAGGCAAACACGCCAGTGAGGTTCGTGGCGGTCGTGCGGCCCTGCACCAGGACGTAGCCCTCGTCGTCGAGGTCGACCTGGCCGACCACGAGCTCGGACCGGGGATCGTGACCGATGGCGACGAACAGGCCGGTGACCGGCAGTTCACGGCTCTCACCCGTGACAGTGTCCTTCAGGACGAGACCGCTGACCTTGTCCTCGCCGAGGACGTCCTCGACGGCGCTGTTCCAGGCGAAGTGCAGCTTGGGGTCGTTCTCGGCCCGCTCGGCCATGATCTTGCTGGCCCGCAGTTCATCGCGACGGTGGACGAGGGTGACGGACTTCGCGAAGCGGGTCAGGAACGTGGCTTCCTCGACCGCGGAATCCCCGCCGCCGACGACTGCGATGTCCTGATCGCGGAAGAAGAACCCGTCGCAGGTGGCGCACCACGAGACGCCATGACCGGAGAGTCGCTTCTCGTTCTCCAGCCCCAGCTCGCGGTAGGCCGAGCCCATGGCGAGAATGATCGCCCGCGCCTGATGGGTATTGCCGGACCCGTCCGTCACCGTCTTGATGTCACCGGTCAGGTCCACGCTGACGATGTCGTCCGTGACGATCTCGGCGCCGAATCGAACGGCCTGGGCGCGCATCTGCTCCATGAGCGCCGGGCCCATGATCCCCTCGGCGAAGCCGGGGAAGTTTTCGACCTCGGTGGTGTTCATGAGGGCACCGCCGGCCGTGACGGATCCCTCGTAGACCAAGGGGTTCAGCTGGGCGCGGGCGGCGTACACGGCGGCGGTGTAGCCGGCCGGGCCGGAACCGATGATGATGACGTTGCGGATCTCGCTCACGTGATGCTCCCAAGTGGTGGACTCGAGCAGTGGTCAGGCGGCGCACTCAAGCACCGTCGTCAAGAATGCCCTAGGGGGTATCCCTGCGGGCTACGACAATCCTAGGGGGCGGAGTATTCCGAGGCACATCATGCGGTGATCGGGAGGTTGAACAGCGCGGGAATCGAGAGCCGTTTTCACTTCATGCGGATGTGCAGGTCGACCTTCACGTCGCACTCGGGGTCGACGACCCAGATGTCCAGCTCCTGCATGTCCGGGCGGGACTGATCACCGGCGGGGTAGTCGGGGGCGACGATGACCCCGGCGTCCTGGCCGTCGAACGTGGCCCAGTCGATCAGGAGAGCGGTGGAGGTCGCCCACTGGGTCAGCTCGGTGATGCAGTCGCGCAGGCGAGTGGCCGAGGCGAGGATCCCCTGAGGCTCGGGCACCGGCACCATGACCTCGTCCGGCATGTCAGCCATGGCGGATTCGGCGGCGGCGGGCTCCATGCCCATCTCCTGGAGCACCTCTGTGACCTGGGTGCCGAGCTCGTCGGAGGTGTAGTCGGTGCGCGTGTCCACGAGTTTGAGAGCCGGGGGCACGATTCCGGCGAAGGAGAGCATGGTCGGCTCGGCGGCTGCAGCCCGCGGGGCGATCGCGGAGTCCACCTCGACACTCGCGTCGGAGGCTGCCTCGACACTCGCGTCGGGGGCCCCCTCGGCCACGAGGGACGGCTCACTGGAGCCGGAGAAGGATGTGACGGCCAGCCCGATCGCCAGGACAGCGATCGATGCGGCCACCAGGCCCCCACCCCAGCGCAGCCAGCCGGGCGAGCGGTGGGGTGTGCCGGACTCTGCCTGAATGGCGGCGGACAGGCGTTGCCAGGCCCAATCGGGCATCGGATCGCCCGGTTCGTCCGTCTGGAACCCCTCTGTGGGCTCTTCAGGTCGCAGGAAGCTCAGTCGGCTGAGCTCCTGACGAACCTGCTCAAGGACCGCGGGGTCACTCTCGTCGGAAGGGTCGTGCAGGGGGAACTGATCGTCACTCACGCCCTGTTCCACCTCCCCTCTCCTGATCGCTTCGAGTGCTCGAAGACTCGCGAGAATTGGACTCCGCATCGGGTGTGACGGCACCTGTGGCGTCAAGGTTCCGCAGGAAGTCCAAGCTTTTTGCCAGACGCGCCCGGCCACGGTGGCACCGGCTCTTCACGGTGCCCTCCGGGATGCCGAGCTGCCGAGCGGCGTCCTCGACGCTCCAGCCCTCCACGTCAACCAGCAGGATGGCGGCCCGCTGGTCCTCCGGCAGCTCCGCCAGGGCCGCGGTCACGACCAGCTGGGTGTCGCGGCGGTCCATGTGATCCACCGGATCGGCCACGACCGCCCCGGGCAGATTCTCGTTGTCGTCGGGGAGGGGAGACGCGGCTCGCACGGCCCGGCGACGGAGTCGATCAAGGCTCGCATTGACGACGATCCGGTGCAGCCAGGTGGTGACGGCCGAGTCACCGCGAAACTGTTCGGCCCGGCGGTAGGCGGAGATCAGGGCGTCCTGGAGGGAGTCGGCGGCCTCCTCCGGATCGCCGGTGGTGCGCAGGGCCACGGCCCAGAGACGGTCACGATGCCGACGCACCAGGGTCTCGAAGGCGAGGGGATCCCCGGCCACATGCGCGCCGAGGAGATCGGCGTCGCTGCGGGGGTCGGCGGTCACACGAAGAGCCTAACGGCGGGCGGGACGACCCCGGCGCCCCCGTGAGGGGGCACGGGGAGTGCCAGTGATCAGCCGGTGACGACGACGCTGCGCACGCCGCCCTGGAAGCCACTGCCGGACTCCTCGGGGGGTAGCTGCGTGAACCACAGCAGGACATAGCGACCCGGGACCGCCCGGGGCGCTCGCACATCCAGACGATCCCCGGGGGCGAACGCCGAGCCCAGCGGAGTCCACAGCGCCGGATCACGCTTGATGGAATCCGCGACGCGCACGTCCAGCCCGGTGCCACGTCCGACGAGGTTGGCGGACACCTGCCGAACCTCGCGATTCTCACCCAGATCGATGATGAGCCCCACGCCGCCCTTGCCGTCGAGATCGGCGCTGGAGTAACGCGAGGTCAGCCAGGCGGTGTCCGGATCGACGTCGTTGACGGTCGCGGCCAACTCGTCGTTCTCGCGGCCCTTGCGCTTGTCGGGCTTGCCGTTGCCGTCGTCGTCGCCATACGGGTCATAGGAGCGATAGCCGACGATCTCGAACGGCTGATCGACCCCGACCACCTCCAAGTCGTCGACGGGCAGTGCGGGCGAGGTCAGGATCTCGCTGCTCTCATCCGCGAGCACGTCCTCCCCTGCGGTGTCGGTGGTGAGCAGGTTCCAGCCGGCCCATCCGATGCCCGTCACCAGGGCGACCGCGAGTGCGACCGCAACGAGTCGGCCGGCCACGCCGAGGACCCGTCGCCGCGTGGACGGCGGCCCGACGTGGACGGGCTTGAAACTGGTCGTCACAGGTGTCACGTGATCGAAAGCAGCCCCGGCGGCAGCAGCGAACGCCGCGGCCGAGTCGACAGCGTCGCGGCCCCGGCTGGCGGGTGCGACGGCAAGGGAACGTGCCACCACGTCGTCGACGTTCTCCGGAACCGAGGCGCGCACCTGGGATGGCGGCAGCACCTGCTCGCCGGTCCGCGGCGCGCTGGCCAGACCCAGCGGCACGCCACCGGGCCAGTAGCCGGTGGCCAGCAGGTAGGTCAGGCAGCCCAGCGCGTCGACGTCGGCCTCGGCCACACTCTCTGCCGCGGCCCCATTCGACATGGGATCGGTGCCGAACACGCTGGCATCCACCCCGAGCCCACGGACGCGGATCTCACCTGCGTCCGTGACGAACACACTCGACGGGCGCAGCCGCCCGTGCCCGATGCCCTCCGGTGCCCCCGCGGCGATGGCGCGGGCCACATCGGCCACCAGGTCGAGGGCCTCTGACGCGGCCATGGGGGTTCCGTCACGACCGGCGAGAAGTTCGGCGAGGGTGCGGCCCTGGGCCCACTCGCTGACGATGCCGTTGGCGGCGGGAGCGGAGTCGGTCGCGGGCAGGGCGATGATGTCGAGCACCCGCAAGAGGCGCCGATCATCGACCAGGGCCGCGGTCTGCGCGGCCGCCACGACATTGGCCGAGCGCGGATGAGACAGCGGGACGACCCGAATCGACACAGCACGATCCAGGGTGTCGTCGTAGGCGTGCCACAGGGACACTCCGTTGACGGACTCCGAGACACAGGCCAGGAGTCGGTAGCGACCGAGTCGCTCCGATGTCCTCATGCACTGTCCTCTCGTTGCGATGACCGCGCGGTGAAGCGTCGGCTCATTCGTTTCATCAACGAGAGTACGTCGGACACTTCCCGCACCCGGAATGCCCACGCAGCGAGAACGAAGACCGCCAGTCCGACGGCGGAGACGACGGCGACGGTGAGCAGCAGGTTCAGCCGCACCTCGAGGGTCACCTGGCTGCTCGGCGCCCGCGCGGAGAAGGCGGCCGCGGTGACCACGAGCATGACGGCAATCGACACGGCCCCGGCCAGCAGAACTCGCACGAGCGCCCAGACAGTTCGTCCGGACTCCAACGTGCCCAGGCGCCGTGCCAAGGTCATCCAGGCGATCGCCAGTCCTGCCCAGTAGGCAAGCGAGTAGGCGAGCGCGAGCGCGGCGACCTGAGTTCCGCCTCCGCTCATGAGGTTGAACAGCGGGTAGGCGAGCAGCAGCATGACGGCGCTGAAGGCGACCGTCACGAAGAACGGCGTCCGTGTGTCCTCGAGGGCATAGAACCCCCGAAGCAGCACGTAGAACAGGGTGAACGCTGGAAGGCCGACCATGAACATGGTGACGGTGATTCCCATGAACGCTGCCTGCTCGGGAGTGGCGGCACCGTAGCCGAACAGCAGGATGGAGATGGCCGCTCCATTGACGGCCAGCACTGCAGCGATGGGAACGATGAGAACCGACACCACCCGCATGGCGCGCGCGACGTCTCGTCCGACGTCCAGAAGCAGACCAGCGTGCGCGACGCGGCTGAGTGACGGCAGCAGTGCGGTCACCAGCGAGATGGTGATCACGCTGTGCGGAAGCATGAAGACCAGATGCGCCTTCTGGTACGTGGTGATGCCGGCGGCAACCATGTCCGATGCGGACGCATTGACGTTGGCCTGCGCCGCGAAGCGGGTGAAGAACAGGTACGTGATCTGGTTCACCAGCACGAGGGCGACCGTCCAGGTCGCCAGCTTCGCTGCTTTGCCGAGCCCCGAGTCGCGCCAGTCGAACCGCGGGGTCCAGACATACCCGGACTTCAGCAGGACGGGCAGCAGCAGCACCGCCTGCACGATGACGCCGAGCGTGGTGCCGATGCCCAGGAGCAGAACCTGGTCGGTCGACAGCTCGCCGTCAGCGGCGGCTGACGTGCCGGCGATGACGAGGAAGATCGTGAACGTCGCGATGGCGATGATGTTGTTGGCGATCGGCGCGAACATCGGTGCGGCGAAGTGACCGCGCGCATTCAGGACCTGACTGAGCATCGTGTAGAGGCCGTAGAAGAAGATCTGCGGCAGGAACAGTCGCGCGAACGCGACGGCCAGGTCGTACTCGGCCTGCGGGTAGTCGGCCGGCGTGTAGAGGTCCACGATCCAGGGCGCTGCAGCGACCGCGACCACCGAGAGCACGAGCAGGGCCGTGGCAGTGATGGTGAGCAGGCGATCGGCATAGGCCTTGCCGTCGTCAGCGTCGTCCTTCATGCGCCGAACTAGCTGCGGAATGAAGACGGCATTCAGGGCGCCGCCGATGACGAGGATGTAGATCATCGTGGGCAGGGAGTTGCCTAGGGAGTAGGCATCGGAGACGAGATAGAAGCCGAGTGCTGCCGTCATCGCGATGTCGCGACCGATGCCGGTGATGCGCGACACGACTGTGCCCGCGGCCATCACCGCGCTGTTGCGGGCGACGACGTGGCCCTCGTCCCGCTCGTTCATCTCCCCGGGGGAGGAGGGCTCGTCGCTCATGATCTTGTCGTCGCTCATGTGTCACTGGCCTTGGCGACGGAGTCACGATGTGCGTTGCGGATGCGTCGGATCACTCCCACGATCACGAAGATGACGATCGCGACGAACGCAGCGGCTACCACCCAGGCGGCGGCGCGTGCGTAGGCCGTAGAGGTGACCGTGATCAGGGCGGGCTTGCCGTAGACCTCGCCGTCAGGACCGAGCAGCTGCACGGCAACCGTCAGGGGCTCACCGCCGATCACGCGAGCATCAAGGTCGATGCTCGCCATCTTGCCCGCCTCGATGGGGATCCCCTGCGTCGGTGTCGAGTCCAGACGCAGCGCGGGACGGCCCTGCAGCGCGACCCCGACGGTGACCGAGCGATCAAGATCGTTGGTGATCGTCACAGGCACCTTGCCCGAATCACCCGACAGCGTGATCGTGCCCTCGGAGAGCACGCGCACGAGTGCCGTCTCCTCGTTCAGGGAGTCCTCGATCGTGGTCAGCAGATCCGAGCCGGTCTGCGGCTGACTGCGCCAGCCCGCCGACGATGCTCTCAGCAGCGCCTCGGAGAATGGCTCGGTGACGCCGGTGGGATTGTCGATGATCGATGTGAATGCACTGAGGTCCTCGCTCGCCCGCGCGATCCTGCCGACGTAGGCCCTCGCGAGCTCGTCCTCCTTCGCCTTCTCCCCGTACCCACCCCGTCGACGGTTGGTGCTGGGCAGTGGCTCGTCCACCAGTGCGTCGAGCGTGATGGGCTGCAGCCACGGTGCGGATCGAGTGGCCCGCAGCAGGGGCGAGAGCAGCGAGGCAACTCCATCCCAGCGCACGCTCGCGGGGGCTGCCACGAGGGCTCGTCCGGTGGCCTTCGACTCCTGCAGGCTCTGCGCCACGGTGGCGGTCTCGGCGAGGAATTGCTGCCGGGCCACGATCACCTCGCCGGGTGTCCGCTGCGGCTGACTGAGGATGCGCGTCAGGCCCGGATCGGTGAGCACGGCCGTGACGGCCCCGGAGTCGGTGGGCAGCGCTGCGGTGGCCTGGCCGTCCACGACCTCCTGCTCATTGGTGGACGGCATGGCGTCGGCGGACAGCACGACCGCGCGCACTCCGCTGGAGGCGAGGACGTTCAAGGTGGGCTGGTCGAGGCGACCGAAGGGAGCCCAGAAGACCTCCCCGTCGGTCGGATCACCGAGGGCGGCCGATGCGATGCGCGGACCCCGCGTCACGGCCCGCACGACGTCGGTGGACAGGCCACCACGCGTGAGAGCTGATGCGTCGACGTCGGCGTAGGGCAGGGTGGCCACGCCCGCGACCCGGGTGGACTGTCCGACTTGATCGAGCCACTGCGATGCGTCCTCGTCGCCGTCGCCCACCACGATCGATCCGTCGCGCACGACTTGGTACCCGCGGGTCATCTGCTCGGCTGTCTGCACCAGGGACGGATCGACGATCCACGAGACGGTCGCCTGATGTCGCTGACCGATCGAGGCGAGTCGTTCGAGTCGACCGCCGGGCGCCAGCTCGGTGGGCAGTTGGTCGTCGAGCAGCACACCCTCGGAGGTCACGGCTGGCCAGCTGGCGAGCGGCCACAGCCAGGCGAGGGAGAGGGGTTCGATGTCGTCTTCGTCGGGGAACCATGGGACGAAGGTGCGGAGCATGCCCTTGCGGGAGTCGAACTCGTCCACGCCGACCGCACGGCCTTGCACCTCCAGGGCCACCGCATACGAGCCCGGATCGGTGAAGCCGATGGCGGACACCGGAATGCGAATGGTGAAGGCGCGAAGCTCCCCGGGTGCGAGGCGGTCGGCAACCAGCACTCGAGTGCCGGGCAACGGCACGTCGGTGGGCTCGCGTCCGTCGGCGGTGAGCGGGGTGTCGGCGGCTGCCACGACGTCGGCTCGCTGCTTGATGGGGGAGGACGAGCGGCGCAAGCGCACGCCCACGTCATCGATGGTCTCGCGGGAGGTGTTGATGATGCGCCCCTTGATGCGCAGCGTCGCCTTGGGGCCGGGGATCGCGGGGGCAAGGGATTCGAGGACGACGCGGAGGGGGCCGAGGGATTCCGCGGCCGGGAGGGTCATCACGGCCGGGAGGGTTGTGAGGGCCGGGAGGGTCGTGACGGCCGGAGCACCCGCGGCTGACGGGAGTGCCGCAAGGGTGGCGGACGCGGCGAGGAGAAGGGCGAGCGCGGCGCGAATCACGTGAGACCCGCAAGCTCGGACGGCAGGTTCGCCAGGAGTTGACGCTCGTCGTCGTGCGTCAGGCGCTCAGCGACGTCAGCAAGGGGCACCCATGCCACCTCGTCGACCTCGATATCGGTGTCGGAGAGCTCCCCACCGCGGGCATGGAGCAGGAAGTGATGCACGGTCTTGTGGATCGGACCGACGTCGTTGCTGAACCAGAAGTCGATCGTGCCCAGGGGTGCCACCACCTCGGCCTCGATCCCGGTCTCCTCGCGGACCTCGCGGACGGCCGCCTGCTCAGCGGACTCGCCAGGCTCGATGTGCCCCTTGGGCAGGCACCATCGCAGGACTCCCCGTCGGTCACGCCGGGCGATCAGGGCCGCCAGAGGCGTCGATCCGGAGAGATCCACCACGATCCCCCCAGCGGAGGTCTGTTCACTGGCCTGCCGGTCGGAGGCGTGGCCTTGACTTCGCCGCGAGCGAGCATCGCGGGTGTCGGCCATACAGGCAGGATAGGCCAGCGCCGGTATGTGACAGCGGTGCTGACTACGCTCAGGCCACGTGACATCCCACGAGCAGATCCCCACGTTGCCCCTCGACGAGGCAGCCAAGGCGCAGCTCATCCACGCGGCGGGCGTGCTCACGACACTGGGTCGGGTCTTCGAGCAGGCCGGCCACGAACTCTCCCTCGTCGGTGGTCCCGTGCGGGATGCCCTGCTCGGTCGGTTCGCGAAGGCCGAGGCTGACCTGGACTTCACCACCGATGCCCATCCCGACGCCGTTCTCGCGCTGCTGGAGTCGGTGGCGGAGACCACGTGGGACGTCGGCATCCGCTTCGGCACGATCGGTGCCCGGGTGGGCGGACGCGAGGTGGAGATCACCACCTATCGCGCGGAGGCCTACGACCCGGAGTCCCGCAAGCCGCAGGTGGACTTCGGCACTCGGCTCGACGAGGACCTCGTCCGTCGCGACTTCACCATCAATGCCATGGCCATCCGGCTGCCCTCCCTCGAGCTCGTCGACCTGTTCGGGGGCCGTGCGGATCTGGCCGCGGGAGTGATTCGCACGCCCGGCACCCCGCACGACTCCTTCTCCGACGATCCCCTGCGGATGATGCGTGCTGCGCGGTTCAGCGCCCAGCTCGGGTTCGAGGTGGCGCCAGAGGTGGTGGAGGCGATGACGGCTCAGGCGGAGCGGCTGTCGATCGTGTCGCCGGAGCGGGTCCGCGAGGAGTTGATGAAGATCGTGATGTCGCCGGCTCCGCGGCGGGGGCTGACCCTGCTCGTGGACACCGGACTGTCGGAGTACGTGCTGCCCGAGCTGCCGCTGCTGCGGTTGGAGGCCGACGAGCATCACCATCACAAGGATGTCTACGAGCACACGCTCACGGTGCTCGAGCAGGCGATGGTGCTGGAGGCTGCCCACGAGCCGGCGAGCGGCCCCGACCCGGTGCTGCGCCTGGCCGCCCTGCTGCACGACATCGGCAAGCCCCGGACGCGTCGGTTCGAGGACGACGGCCGGGTCTCCTTCCACCATCACGAGGTGGTGGGTGCCCGCATGACGAAGAAGCGCATGCAGGCGCTGCGTTTCCCGAATGACCTCATCGACGACGTCTCACGGCTGGTCGAACTGCATCTGCGCTTCCACGGATACGGCTCCGGGGAGTGGACCGACTCGGCGGTGCGGCGCTATGTGCGCGATGCCGGGCCGCTGCTCACGCGCCTGCACAAGCTCACTCGCGCGGACTCGACGACGCGCAACCGCCGCCGTGCCATGGCCCTGCAGAAGTCCTACGACTCCTTGGAGCAGCGGATCGCCGAGCTAGCGGAGCAGGAGGAACTTGCCTCGATGCGTCCGGATCTGGACGGCACCGAGATCATGCGCATCCTCGACATCCCGCCCGGGCGCGAGGTGGGCGAGGCGTATCAGTTCCTGCTGGACCTGCGTCTCGACCGCGGCCCGATGGATCCGGCCATGGCCGAGGCGGCCCTGCGTGCCTGGTGGGCGGCTCGCGGCTAGAGCCGCTGAACTCCCGGTATTCCGGCCGGCACGGCACCGCGGGTGTCGAGGAGTCCGGGCACGGTGCGGGCGATGGCGTCCAGGTCGAAGGAGCTGTGGGCCTGGAGCAGGACCGCGATGTCACACCCGGCCAGGTCATCACTCGACACCGGGGTGACGTCAATCTCGGGGGGGCTCCAGTCGGGCAGCAGTGGATCGTGAACCAGCACACGGGCCCCGCGCTCGGCGAGGAGCGCGGCGATGGGTCGGGCTGGTGTCTCTCGGTCGTCGGCCACGTCGGCCTTGTAGGTGACTCCCAGCAGGAGCACGCGTGCTCCCTCCATGGCGATCCCGCGCTCATCGAGCATGCGTTCCGTGCGTGAGGTGACGTAGTCGGGCATCCCGGCATTGATCTCCTGTGCGAGATGCACGAAGCGGAACTGCTCGCCTGTGCGCTCCTGCACATAGTGGCCGAGGTACCGAGGGTCGATGGGGATGCAGTGCCCACCCACTCCGGGTCCGGGCTGGAAGCGCTCGAAGCCGAACGGCTTGGTCGCGGCAGCGTCGATGGCATCCCAGATGTCGATGTCGAGCAGGTCGCAGAAGCGCGCCATCTCGTTGACGAGGGCGATGTTGATGTGGCGGTAGGTGTTCTCCAGCAGCTTCGCCATCTCCGCCTCACGCAGTCCTCGCGTGGTGACCACCGTGTCGACCAGCGGCGCATAGAACGCTGCGGCAGCATCGCGGCAGGCCGGCGTGAGGCCTCCGACCACCTTGGGCACGGCGCGGTAGGCGTGCGTGGAGCGGCCGGGGTCGATGCGCTCGGGTGAGAACGCCAGGTGGAAGTCCCGGCCAGCCTGCAGCCCGCTCTCCTGCAGGATAGGCAGGAGGACATCCTCCGTCGTCCCGGGATAGCTCGTGGACTCCAGGATCACCAGCGCGCCGGGCTTCAGGATCGGGGTGATCCATCGGCCGACCGAGCGCACCGCGGCAAGGTCCGGCCCGCCGTCAGCGCCGAGGGGTGTGGGGACGCAGATGACGTGGACGTCGGCCGCGGGTGCCGCCTCGTCGGCGCGCAGGGGACGGAAGCCGCGGTCGAGCATGCGGCGGACCTCCGCGTCGCTGATGTCGTCCACATGCGAGCGGCCCGATCGAAGGCCGTCGACGATGTCCGGTGAGACGTCGACACCGATGACGGTCAGACCGCACTCGACGGCGTGGGCGGCGAGGGGCAGCCCCACGTAGCCGAGACCGATCACCGCAACGACTGGTCCCGCCAAGAGTCCTCCAGGATTCCGACCTACCCTGATGGAGATAATGCACCAGTGTCCAGACATGAAGGCCACCGGTCGCGACCCTGGTCGGCAGCGGCACTAGCGGGAGCCTTGCTGGTGATTGCCGCTGCGCCGCCGTCCGGAGCCTTGCCTGCGGTCGGCTCCAGCAGCCGGTGCGTCGCTCTCGCCGAGCGTGCGGAGTTGTACGGCCTGCGCGTGGACGACCTGGCCACCTCGGTGACCCTGCGAGGACGGAGCATCCCGCTCACCAAGGCGGGCCTGTCGAGCGTGCGCCCGGCCTCATCACAGGAGGCGCTGTGGTTCCACTCCCTCGTGTGGCTGCTGCCGGTCTCCCAGCGGTCAGCGGAGGCCGCGATCGGTGCGGTCGAGCTCTACACGGCGGCGTTGCCGGATCCGGGCGCGGGCGCGCGCCGTGCGGTGCAGAGGGCGCGCGGATGGAGTGAAGGGCAGATCCGCCGTCGCCTGGAGACCCTGGAGTGCCTGTATCGCCGGACCGGATCGCCGGTGATCGCGAGGGCTGCGCGCGAACTGGGTGATGCGCTGCTGGACGACCGCCGCTACTACGGGCTTCCCCTGTACCCCCCGCACAATCACGGAGCGCAGGCCAATGTGCTGCTCGCCCGCGCCGGCCGGCTACTCGACCGCCCCGCGTGGGTGGACGCCTCCCGCGCCCGTGCACTCCGCGACAGGCAGGCCGCCTTTGCCGAGTGCGGCATGAGTGACGAGCAGTCCAGTGCCTACCAGTGGCTGAATGTGGCCACGTGGAAGCGCGTCGCGCGAAACCTGAGCATTCCTGACGCATCCCGGCCACTGCTTGCCGCTCGATCGCTCGTGCGCCCTGATGGAGTGCTGGAGGCGATCGGGGATGGGGGGTATCGCTCGGGCAAGAGGGGGGGCGGCGAACTCTGGTGCAGGGACCTCGGATGGGCTGCCAACACGGCGCGGGGGATGCACTACACACTGCGCTTCGGACCTAGGAAGACCCGCCACGGCCACGACGATCACGGTTCGCTGACCTGGTTCACCCACGGCACGGCGGTGCTCTCGGATCGAGGAACTGCTCCCAAAAGGCGGAAGCGGGCTCTGGACTGGTCGCGAGGCGGCACGGCTCATTCGATCATCGAACGAGGCGCTCCCCGAGTGTCCAGCAGCACGAGCGGGCGTCGCCTCGCCCCCGATCGATTCCTGCTCGATGGGACCGACGGCAGCCGTGAGGTGACCTTCTCCCCGGACCTCCTGACGGTGGTCGATCGAGTGTCGGCAGAGGATCCGAGTCGTTGGGTGCAGCACTGGCAGTTCGCCCCTGCATGGCGTCCACTCCTTGACGAGTCGGGCGTCGCCACGGGAGACATGGTGCTGCCGAACGGATCCCGCGTTCGCCTGGAGTGCCGGGAGTCGGGGATCCTGCTAGCACCGGTACCTGTTCGGGTCACGTCCTATGCGGGCGTGGTACCGGTTCAGGCCTGGGACCTGCAGTGTCGTTCCCGGGGTAGGTCAGCCACGTTCACCTCGTCGATCAACTGGGTCGAGGGAGGGGGAACTGGGGATAGTGCTCGGTGAGCACGCTGCACCACTCGTCGTAGCGGCGATCGAGCTCGGTGGCCGTGCGCGTATCGAGTTCCGCACGCCAGCGCCCGGGATGCATCCCCTCGGACGTGACGTTCTTCGTGAACCACACCTCGAAGCCGTCGTCACGCTCGAGGCCGAGGTCCGTGCACAGCTCCCGCAGGTGATCGAGGGCCTCCGGCCCGACCCAGTCGGCGAGGTCCACCCGCGTGACGACCCCCGGCTCGAGGACCGACTCCTCCGCGTTGGCCCGCATCATGCGCTCGCCCCAGAGCTCGAGTGCCTCGCGTGGATCGTCCGGGCCGAATTTCTTCCCGGCGAACGACACCGCGACATCGCGGCCGTCGCGCATCATGTGCACGATCCGGGCCTCCGGCAGGAGGGTGTGCAGGGCGCGCGAGAGACGCACATTGGTCGGGGTGGTGTCGATCCAGCGGCGGTCGGGGTGCTGGAGCGTATGGGGCAGGATCGCGAACACCACCCCCCGCGAGGCGCCGAGGGGGTCGCCGTCGACATGGGCCAGGTACGAGGCAACCGCGTCGTCGACCACCTCGGGATGGACGGTGCGATACAGCCCCTCGTGGATGCCGGAGGGCTTGCGCCACCGGTAGAAGCGTCCACGCAGGTTCTCGGCGAACGTCGCGGGATCGACCGGTGCGAGGTCACTCGGGACGGCGGAGCCCAGCGCGGCGATCAGTCCGCCCGCGCCGGTGAGGAAGCGCACCTCACCCGGGCGCGTGAGTGCCAGTGCCGGATGGTGGTTCAGCACCCGGCCCGCGATCGTGGTGCCACTGCGGCCGGTGCCGCCGACCAGCACGGCCTGCTCGACATGCGGCGGTGTCACGAATCGCCCCGGACCAGACAGGCCCACCGCTCGGCCACCGCCGGCAGGTCGAACTCGGCCGGGAACGCATCGCGGGCGTCGCGGCTCGCCGCCGCCCACGTACCCTCCATCGTCGCGGTGAGCACGCGCTCCACGAGCTCGGACTCGCGATCTGCGACGAACCTGCTGTCGTACACACCGTCAGCACCCGGCCATCCGAGGATCAGGGGGACGGAGCCAGCGGCCATTCCCTCCGCGGGGGCCAGGTGGAAGCTCTCGTCCTCGGAGACCGAGAGGACCCAGCCCGTGCGCTGCAGCCATGCAGGCACGTCGGCGCCATGGCCCTCGATCACGACCGAACCGCGCAGCACCGGATCACGGGTGATCTCGTCGAGGAGCGCCCGGTAGGCCGCCCGCTCCTCGGGACTCCGCCAGATCCACGCGTACTCCCAGGGCAGACCGGACTTGATCGACAGCAGAAAGTCGGGGGCCTGCTCCTGCACAGAACGCAGGATCGACAGCGCGCGATCGGGTCGTTTGCGGAACGGGACCATGCCGAGCAAGCCGAGCACGCGATCAGCTCCTGGGGCCTTCGGCCGATCGAGGTAGTCGCGGTCGACGGCGTTCGGGATGACCATCACTGCGTCGGCCGGGAAGCGGGTCTCCGCGATTACGCGCTCTCGGTAGTGGTCATTGACGCAGACTGCTGCGTCCACTGCCGTGGGGTCGACGTCGTGGATCCATGGCGCGGTGAGCTCGAAGCGGTGCAGTCGCACAAGGAGGCGCTGGTCCCGTCTGCGTCGGGAGGAATACCAGACCACGTTCGGCCCGGCCCACTCGCAGACGATGACGTCGGCCCACTCCAGCAGCTCCCGACTGGTTTCCTCGTCGTGCACGCCAGCGACGCCCATTCGTCGATGCACAACTCGATGTCCGGGCGTGCGCCCAGCAGGTCCGCGATCGAGCGCATGAACTTCAGGTCATGACCGGCGATCAGCAGCCTCAGCGGTCGCGTCTTGGTGGATGACGATGTCGACGAGAGAGGGAAGGCTCGCTCGAGGACTCGCGTCACCCGCGCCACGGCGGCGGTCATCGTGTGGCGCTGTGCGACCTCGTGGGAGCGCTGGGCGGCGGTGGTGACGAGGCTTCGGTCAAGTGACGCAGCCGCCAGCAGGTCGGTCGGACTTGTCGTCGGGGTGACGAAGAGCGGGTAGTCCTCACCGAGCAGTCGCACGTGCATCGGTGTGCGGTTGAGCAGGGGCGCTGCTCCCATCGACGCGTACTCCAGCACCTTCGTCGAGAGTTCCAGCGAGCTGTCGAGTGACGGGTCACGCCAGGACAGGCCGATGTCCCAGGACGCCATGAGCGCCAGCGTTGACGCGCGATCCAGACCTCCGTGCCAGCGGACCCGATCGGGGTCGGCCAGGCCGGCCTCCATCCGCTGGACGAAGTCCGGATCGTCGCGGTGGATCTTGTCGCCGACCATCGCCAGATCGATCCGCACGCCGCGCTCTGCCAGGGATGCGGGCAGGTCGAGCATGCGATCGGTGAGCCAGGACGGCGCGAACTTGCCCGCATAGCCGACGCGCAGCGGCCGGCCGTCGTCATCGGCGCTGGGCTGGTGATCGGCTGCAGTCGTCGAGGCAAGGTCGGGGATGATCGGCTCCCACAGCAGGGTGCGTCCGGCGCAGGCGGGCACCACCGCCTCGAGGAAGGTGCGCAGTTCTGGTGTCTGGCACAGCACTCGCCTGCTGCCACGGACGATCCTCGTGAGCTGCGTGAGCTCGGCATCGTCCAGGGCCGTGACGCTCTGGGGGATGTCGGTCAGGTAGGTCCAGAGCACGGATCGGAGCTCGTCAAGGCGCACCATCGCACTCGCTGCGCGTGATCCGCGGACGACGACGAGGTCGAAGGCGCGCTCGCGATGCAGGCGCAGGACCTCGTCGGCTGCCTCCTCCGGCGTGCGCGGGGCCCCCTTCGGCTCGAGCAGGGTGACGTCGGGTCGTGATGCGAGGGGACGCAGCAGTCGATCGGTCTGGACCGGCGCCTTGAGCAGCACCGTCACCTCGACCCCGCAGCGGGCGAGGCACTCCGCCGTTGATGCCAGCCACACCGCGGACCCGTCGATCAGGTTGAGGTTGACGTCGCCGTAGACCAGGGCGCGCAGGGGCCGATCACGCATGGGGGCCGTCGATGAGGTCGGTGATCAGGTCGAGCACGTGGTCGGAGTCGGCCACGTCCAGGATTCTCGTGCAGGTTTCGGCGAACGCGGCGAGCCCGGGAGCGGCGACCGGGTCCGCGAGGAGCACGATCGGCCGGCCGAGCCTGCGGCACTCGTCCCGGACGGCCACGAGAACGCGCTCGCGCACCGCCTCTCCCGGGTCACCGAGGGCGAACCACGGCGATCCGGGCTCGCCCACGCCTGCATGCACGAGCACGGCGTCTGGGTCGAGGGTGCGCACGAGTGCCACGGCGTCCTGCGGCATCGCCGCGCTCACGTGGGCCCTCGCGGCGAGGGATGCTCGAAAGCCGGACGGCCCGACCACCACGAGCGAGATCCGGGCATCCGACGTCAGGGCACGGCGCGGGAGGAGCACACGCTCGGCGTTGACGGCGAGGCTGGCATCGCGCGGGCGCGGGGTGAAGGAGCTCACGGGGCGTGATGCTCGCTGGGCCCGCAGGCTGCGCCGCGATCGACGCATGCGCAGCAGGGCGAAGGGCAGCGCCAGCATCCGGCGTGGACTCTGGCCGGCGTCGATCACGAGTTGCCCGACCGCCATCGTGAACGAGCCCTGGACCCTGGCCAGTGCGCGCTCGGCCTGCGCCGCACGGTCCTGTGCCGCCTCGAGGTCGTCGAGCAGGTGGCCGGGATCCATCGGCGAATACTCGCTGTCGGGGAGATCGGGCCGCGGATCAGACATGAGATGCCCGCCCATCCAGCCAGTCGACCAGTGCCGCGGCGATGCGCTCGCCGGCCCGGCCGTCCCACAACGGGATGACGGCGGGCCCCGGCCGCGGTGCCGCGAGGACCGCGTCGACCTCAGCGGGCGCATCGTCGAGGGTCGAGAGCCGATTCGTGCCGAGCGTGATGGTGACCGGGCGCTCCGTGGTGCTGCGCACCGTGACGCACGGGACGCCGAGGAAGGACGTCTCCTCCTGCACGCCACCGGAGTCCGTCAGCACGACCCGCGCCCCCGCAAGCATCGCCAGGAAGTCCGGGTACGCGAGGGGCTCGACCACGTGCACGCCCGGGAGCTGGTGCGCGGCATCCAGCGCGCGCTGCGATCGAGGGTGCAGGGGCAGCACGACGGGCAGCCGTGCGCCCAGGGACTCCAGCATTCGGAGCACCGCCTTGGCCTGCCGCGGGTCGTCCACGTTGCTGGGCCGGTGGATCGTCGCCAGCAGGTAGTCGGTCTCGATGCCGAGGAGGACGAGCAGGTCCGCACGGCGCCGGTCGAGGTCCTGATCGCGCTGCATGTGCACCAGGGAGTCGATCATCGGGTTGCCGACGTCGATCGACCCCTCATCGGCCAGCCCTTCCGCACGCAGGTTCGCCCACGCATCGGGGGACGTCACCAGCCGCAGCGTGCTCAGGTGGTCGACGAGCCTCCGGTTGATCTCCTCCGGCATGGAGGCATCGTGACTGCGGAGGCCTGCCTCGATGTGGGCCACCGGGATGCCGAGCTTTGCCGCGGCGAGCGCCGAGGCGAGGGTCGAGTTGACGTCGCCGTACACGACGACCAGGGCGGGGGCCCGATCAAGGAGCACGGGCTCGATGGACGTGAGCACAGCGGCCGTCTGCTGCGCGTGGGTGGCGGACCCGACTCCGAGGTCGACGTCCGGCTGGGGCATGTCCAGCGCGCGGATGAGCGAGGCGGACATCGCGTCGTCGTAGTGCTGGCCGGTGTGGACGATCGCGCGCGACACTCCGGCGGCGTCCAGAGCCCGTATCACGGGAGCTGCCTTGGGGAGGTTCGGCCGCGCCCCGACGACGTGGAGTACCACCTGACCAGACAGGATGACCAACTCCCCTCCTCCGGTCCGCTCGTGAGCGGCTGCGGCGCGCGTACGGTGGGTGCGTGCGCCTCCTTAGTCTGCCGTGGCTTCTCGCTGCCGGGGGCGCCCGTGCGCTGACTGAGCCCGATCGTATCCGCCTGCGCTGGGCTGGCGGACTGCGTGACCCTCAGGACCCGCTGCCGGGTCGGATCGACGAAGCGGTGGCGCGCGACGACCTCGCACAGGCCGAAGGCCTGCTCGCCGAGATGCCGGCTCAGGATCCCCGGACACCGTCCCTGGAGGCCGCCGTGCTCCTGCTCGCCGGTGAGGTGACCCTCGCCGAACAGGCGGCGCGAGGTGCCACCACGGGGCGGGCCCGCGCCCGTCGCGTGATCCGGCGCGCGCGCTCGTGGCGCAAGGAGCTCGGCAGCACACCCCCAGGAGGCCGGGCCGCGCCTGGCGAGCGAACACCTGTCCGGGCTCCACGCGATGATCAGCCTCTGCGCGTGCTGCACGTGGTCAAGACGTCCCTGCCGCACGTGCAGGCGGGGTACACCCTGCGCACGCAGGCGATCGTCAGCGCGCAGCTGACTCAGGGCATCGATGCGCAGGTCGTCACGCGACTGGGCTTCCCGGTCGCGCAGGGTGCGCTGGCCGCCCGGTGCGAGGTGGTCGATGACGTGCGCTACCACCGACTGCTGAGTGCCCGGGGTGCGGATGTCGATCGCTACGGAAGTCGCCTGGCCGATCTGGCTCAGCGCCTCAATGTGGACGTGCTGCATGCTGCCACCGACCACGTCAACGGCCACGCGGCGCTGATCGCGGCGCGAAGGCTGGGCCTGCCGTTCGTCTACGAGGTGCGGGGATTCCTGGAGGACTCCTGGGCCAGCCGTCACGGCGGTGACGCGCGGGCCGCTTCGACTGAGCGCTACCGTGCGGCCCGCGAGCGGGAGACCGAGGTGATGCTTGCCGCGGACGCCGTCATCACCCTGAGCGAGATGATGGCCGATGACCTCGTCTCTCGCGGTGTGGCCCGCGACCGCGTATGGCTGGTGCCCAATGGCGTTGCCGAGGATTATCTCGATCCCGTGCGCGATGCGAGGCGGATGAAGAGGCTCATGGGCCTGGAGCCGGAGCGGCTGTGGGTCGGTTCCGTCACGTCGATCCATCACCTCGAGGGGCTTCCGACACTGGTCGAGGCGGTGCGGCTGGCGCGTGCCGGCGGCCTCGACGTCGGCGCGGTGATCGTGGGTGACGGTCCCGCGCGGGCGGAGGTGCTGCGCCTGCTGCCCGACGACGGCACCGTTCGATGCATCGGGCGCGTGGCACCCGGTCAGGCGCTGGACTGGTACGACGCCCTCGATGCAGTCGTCGTCCCACGGATCGATTCCCGCGTGACTCGGCTGGTGACCCCGCTCAAGCCGGTGGAGGCCCTTGCCCGAGCTCGGCTTGTGATCGCCAGTGACCTGCCCGCGCTGCGCGAGGCGACCGGTGGTCACGCTCGGTTCGTCGAGCCCGACGACGCAGCCGCGCTGGCCATCGAACTGGCGATGGTCGACGACCACCGCGACCTCGGGACAGCGGGCCGTGCGTGGGTGGAGCGGGAGCGCCGCTGGAGGCATGTGTGCACGACTTATTCGGCCGCGTACGCTGCTACTGCCCGTCTGTGACCCGGCAGGAGGATTCAGAGGTGGACTCCGCTGCTGACCGCGCACGTGCTGCGGGCTTGACGCTCGTGGGCCAGCGCCCCCGACTGGGCGACTATCTGGCCGGCCTGTGGATGAGGCGTGAGTTCGTCTGGGCCTATGCGCGCGCTCGGGCCCAGGCGGGCCACCGTCGACGCCGCCTCGGCCCGCTGTGGGAGCTGCTCGACCCGGTCGTCACGATGGTGACCTACTGGATCCTCTTCGGCCTGCTGCTCGGCGCCCGCGCCTCCGTGCCCAACTATCTGGGCTTCCTCGCTGTGGGGGTGTTCACCTTCGCGGTGATCCGTCGCTCCCTGCAGTCCGGATCTCGTTCGGTTCTCGGGAATCGCGGCATGGTGTCGTCCCTGCCCATACCCGCGATCATCCTGCCGACAGCCGCGGTGGCGCAGCAGGTGCGTGCGTTCCTCATCTCGGTACCGGTGCTTCTCGCTGTGCTGGTGTTCACCGGTGAACCGCTTGCGTGGTCGTGGCTCCTCGCGCCGCTGGCACTGGCCATCATGATCCCCTTCGCCTGGGGAGGTGCGCTGCTGCTTGCCCGCTGGGTCAGCGGGGTGCCCGATGTCGGTGGGGTACTGCCCCTCGTGCTGCGTCTGTGGGGACTTGCCTCTGGAGTCATGCTCCCGGTGACAGAGCGAGTGGCCAGGATGAACGCACCCGAGTGGCTCGACGCGCTCGTGATCTACAACCCGGGGGCCGTGTACCTGGCGATCATGCGTGACGCACTGCTGCCCACCTACGACCCTCCGGGGGCTGCCGGCAACTGGATCGCGGCGGTGCTGTGGGCGATCGTGACGCTCGGCGCCGGTCTGGTTGTCTTCTGGCGGGGGGAGGGAACGTATGGCCGGGACTGATGTCGCGTCACTGCGGCTGCTCGTCGATCATGTGCAGGTCTCCTATCGCGTCCTGCCACACGGTTCCATGCCAACGCGGCGCGCGATGGAGGTGAATGCCCTCCAAGGAGTGAGCCTGGAGATTCACGAGGGCGAGTGCCTCGGTGTCATCGGCCGCAATGGCGCGGGCAAGTCGACGCTGCTGCGCGCCGTCGCCGGCCTTGTGCCGGTCGACGCGGGGGCCGTCTACGCCAGCTCGCCGCCGGTGCTCCTCGGGGTGGGCAAGTCTCTCGTCCCGCGCCTGTCCGGGCGGGAGAACATCAAACTCGGCTGCCTCGCACTG
>Ga0255763_1001720_pt1 | contig 22155 bp, 9 predicted proteins | sample 041ome_2_FD_179963 | JGI IMG/M metagenome (GOLD analysis project Ga0255763, IMG submission 179963) | Coastal salt marsh microbial communities from the Groves Creek Marsh, Skidaway Island, Georgia - 041406US metaG (version 2) | ecosystem: Environmental > Aquatic > Marine > Intertidal zone > Salt...
TCCGCAACTATGTGCACCACCGCGTCTTTTGCACCGTCGTCTTTATTGTCTAGCAGATTTTCGAACGGTACGATTTCGTTTGCGTGCCTTTTAAGTGCGAGAGCGTTTTTTTTTACGTCGCGAGACGCGCGTTTTAGAGTTGTGTTCCGCGTGATTTGTACGCCTCTGGTTGTTGTGAAACATGATGTTTTTTTTCTCTCAATTGAGAAGCGCGCGATGCTGGTGAAGAGGAGGAAGCGTGCGAGAGAGAGAAAAAAGAAGGAAGCGACAAAATGAACGCGTAAATTGGATGTTTTCGCATCCAAACGCGCGCGGTTTTCATCCTCGCTCGTTTCGCGAGTGGCGGAGTAGGCGGCGATTTCGAGAAGGAATTTTTCTCGCCGCCCTTTATCCTTTTGGCGACGTCTCCGCAGGAAAGGGAGGAGGAGGCACTTTTTATGTGCGACTTTGACTGACGCGCGCTTTTCAACTTCTCTCTTTCAATAACAAACAGGTTCCAGAGCATCTGCTTTCCAAACGTCCACCACCACCACGAAAAAACCAGTGTCCGGTTTTCAATTCCACATCGAAGCCAAGCAAAACAAAGTCGCTCGAACGCTCCTCACCCAAAAGGAACGCACGTACAACAAGGCGCGAAAGTCGGAAATCGCCACGCGCATCAAAAAAGTCCGAACGTTAGCCGAAATATTGTTACCGGCCGCGACGGAAGACAACGTCGCGGAGTTGGAGAAGTTAATCAGCGAAGCGACGAAGAGTGTCGACAAGGCGGTTTCGAAAGGCGTTTTGCATAAGAATACCGGCGCGAGACGAAAGTCGAGAATGGCGAGGTGCAAACAAGCCGTGTTGAAGGCGAATAACTTGATGACGTACAATTAATAATAACACACGCGACTACTATAGAAGAGAGAGAGAGAGAGAGAGAGAGAGAGAGAGATTTATATACATAAACTTTTAGCCCCCCAAAACGTGTAATTGGATCGTGATGTACTTGATTAACGTAGCTTTATTTTCATCGACTTCTTTTCAACTCTTTTTGGCTTCTTGAAAAAGCGTTACAAACTTTCCCCCATAAAAACAAATGGCATCTTTCGCCGAACAAAACGCGGTTCGATGCAAAGAAGCCGGGAACGTTCTGTATAAGAACGAGCGGTACGAGGAGGTGCGTTTCTTTTATTCTCTCGTGAAAATGTTGCGTTGTTTCGTTTTTTGTGCACTTTTCGCGCATCTTTCCATGAAACGCACGTTCGTTGAAAAACGCTTCAAGTCGTCGCTTTCTCGTCAAAGACGCTGACGCGAACGACGACGACGACGCTTCCTTCCTTCCTTCCTTCAAAAACTTCAGGCCATCGAAAAGTACACCGAATCTATTCAGTTCGACGGCACGAACCCGGCGGTATACACGAACCGAGCGGCGGCACATTTCAATCTCAAAAACTTTCCGCAAGCGTTGCTCGACGCGGAAACGAGCACGAGAGTGGACGAAACGTGGACGAAAGGGTACTATCGAAAAGCGAAATGTTTACACGCGATGAACGATACAAAAGAGAAAAAGAAGAACAGATTTGAAAACGTGCGAGAAGCGATCGATGTTCTCCGGATTGGCACGCGATACGACGCGACCAACGCGCAAGCGAACGCGTTCTTGAGAGCGTTGGAACTCGAAAGTCTTTCGCTCGCGAAGGATTGTTTCGAGATGAAAGCGAGAGCGAAGGAGATGTTTCGGGAGGGGAAGTTTGAAGAAGCTGTTGAGATGTACGGAGAGGCGCTGAGAGACGAGGAGACGAGGAGAGGTAAGGAGAAAGGAAAATCCGTTCTGGGCGAGAGTAACGGTGGTAGTAGCAGTGGTAGTCTTCGCGCGACGTTGTTTTTAAATCGGGCGGAGTGTTATCGACAGATGGGTAAGATGCGAGAGTGCGAAAGAGATTGCGAGGAAGCTTTGCAATTGCAACCGAAAAACGAGAAAGGTCTGTTGAGAAGAGCGTTGTGTAGGGAGTATTTCGAGAGATTCGAGGAGGCTTTGGAGGATTTCGAGACGGCGAAACGGCTATCGCCTTCCAGTCTTCTCGCGAGCTCCGGAATCGAGAGGTGCAAGAGGATGCAAAAGGTCATCAATAATGACGGGTAATAGAGTACAGTAGTATCGTATAATTTTTAGTAATAATAATATTAGTTGAAATACAAATGTTTCTTTAGTCATATAAAGTATACTTTCTAATGTAAAGTTGCGTGAAAGAATGTCGGGGTCTATTTCTTTTCCTTCTCGTCGGCGTCTTCCTTCTTCTCTTCCTTCTTTCCGCCACCAGCGACGCTACGGAGTCTCTCCAACGCCGACGGTTTCTTCTCCACCGTCGCCGGTTTTTGGGGAGCATCTTGTTCTTTATTCGAGGCTTCTGGCGGCGCCTCAGGTTTTGAAGTGGGGGCTCCAGTTCTCTTCGCCGCCTCGTTGGCGGCTTTCTGCTCCTCCAATTTCTGCTGCGCCTTGATCTTCTCAACTAACGAAAGCTTCTTCGGATTTCCTCCACCGTCTCCTTCTTCTTTCGTCTCTGCTTCAGATCTCTGTTTTTTCAGGCGCTCCATGATATTCGCAGCGCCTCTGTCTTTCTGAAAAGCGGCTTTCAACGCCGCTCTCGTTCGAATCTTCCTCTCCGTGTCGTTCTCCGCGACGTTGAATCCAAGGCGTCGCATCACCCAGCCGTAAAACATAACGACAAGCGATCTGGATTTGGAACCTTCCGTGGCTAATGGGACAACTTTCGAGACGACTTTGTTCGGTCCATCGTCCGCGGTTAAACGAATTCTCATCAAGTTATCCGCAACTTGAGGAATGACACCTTTTCGAATCAACGAAAACAATCCAGACGGTTTCAAGGATCCCAACATGTTGACGCCTTGTACAGACTTTTGCCGCTGTCTCGCGCGATCGAGTAAATCATTCACTCTTTTTAAAATGTCAACCGCGTGTACTCTGGTAAACGGCGCTGGTAAATGTCTCTCAACGATCCATTGCGCCTGGATGTCCACGCCAGATTCGTTCAACTCCGTGAACTCTTCATCCATGGTTTCTGGATTCACATACTCCGTTCGGTACTTTTCCAAAACCTCCTCCTCGACCGGTAACTGTTGCAAGTAGTCTCTTTGATGCTTATCGAGGACATTCTTACTAGCTTCTTTTAGTTGCGAGTTGACGAATTTCGATCGAGCCTCCGCGCGGAGTTCTTCAGGGGTCAATATGTCCCGTTTAGAACCCAGCGTCATTCGTCGGTACAACGAAGGGCCTTTCTCCAACGATTTTTGTTTTTCATTTTGAATCGATATCTTCTTCGATAAACGTTTATCCAGTTGCGCCAACTTATCCGCCGTCGTATTTTTGCTTTCTTTGCCGCCTTTGAAACCTTTGGTGTCGCCAAAGAAAACGCCGACGATGCCTTTGTTGCTTTTCGCAGATTTGACGACAAACGGAGTAACCTCCATGAAGATGTAAATGAGGAAGATCGTCAAGCCTCCTAAAATGAGAACTGCGTTGAACCAGGACAGAAAATCGTCGAATCTCTTCGAGGCTTTTTCGGTTAGAAAAATCAAACCGGAGAAGATGTTCACGAAGGAGATGAAAATAGCCGCAGACTCTAAACGGTCCAGACGTTTGGATTCCTGAGGGTCCGCGAAGAAGTGAATGGTCATCGCGATAAAAATAGTCATCAAACAACCCAAAGATTGACCTAGTTGACTCATCGTTGTTCCTTGCGAGAACAACATGGTACTGCCGACAACGCCGAGTTGGCGAAGCAAGACTAAGATCTTGTATCTGTACCACGCCGGGCGATAACCCACGTACAAAAACCCGAACGTCTTGACCGTATCCGGGCGATTCAACTTATCCCGAATTCGATACAGCGTGAAGTAAAACGTCAAGATGATACCAAAGGGGTACATGCACACCAACACTAACGCGATAGGAAAGTACTGCGTCCAGGGATTTTTCATGTTCCCCCAGTCGTAACACTGTATGCTCGGTTCAGCTTCCAAATACGAGATTCCATTCGCCGGGTTTTTCACGCAATCGAAATATTCAAGCGTCGCTCTCGAGAGAAAGATGTAAGAAATATCCATCAAAGTGAGCATGATGCGAATAAACATCCTCGCAGTTGATCGGATGTGATCACCAACGGAGAACTCTTCCAATTGTATTTTCTTATCTGTGATCATCTTCTTCGCCCTTTCCTTCATCCTCTGCAATTTACCTCTGCGGTTGCCTTCGTCGTCCACATCGCGAGTGTCGTACGCGAACCACGAGTCAAACGAACCCGCGAGAAGCATTCTGATGAGCACTTGACCGATGATAAACTTCAGCAAGGTGATCAACACGAACGTCGCTCCAAAAAAGAGCGGCGAGAGCACGACGACAAAATACCGCAAGAAGAAATCAAACTTCGGAATGTGACATTCCGGTTGCAGCAACTGAATGTCAAACGTGAAAATCGCAAAGTACTTGTACAAGTTTTGAATAATCGGAGGCCACTTGAAGTCCAAATCCGATAACACGGCGGTTATTTGGACGAACACGAACAAGAGCGAAATCGCTTTGAATCTTCTCAATAACTTGACGAGGATCGGCAACAACATGATGAAACCAACCAACATCAGGAAAAGAATTAAATACGATTCCCACTTCGTGTCTGGACAGATGTTGCATTGCTGCTTCAAGCGGTAGTAATTGTTACTGCACTGCGCGCAACCCTTCTCTTCGTATCCTTCCGTGCACTGGATAGTCCACGGGTAGACGTCCGCCAAAATCTGATCGTCAGTCGCGTTCCCCGGGCATGCTTGTTCAGGCGTGCACTCACGAATTGTTAATTCAGTCCCTAGCGCTGCGTCTGGAATATCGACGAAATATCCAAACTCGGCTTCTGGAACGATTAAACCTCTTTCTGTGCACCTACTCCCCAAAGGCGGGCAAACCTTGCAAATGCTGTCAAAGTCGCTCGTTTGGTCGTCGATGACGGTGAGCAGATTCCCGTACGTTCCAACGTCGCACAAACACTCCGTGAGAGCAATGGCACCACCTTCCGTGGTCGATCTCGATGGACACGCGGTGCACGCTCTCTTACCTTCAAAAGGTTGATACGAGGTCACTCCGCATGGTTCGCACTTCTCTGAGCCAGTTTTCCCGGCGAAAGTACCGGCGGCACAAGGCGAACACGAGATCATGTCAAACAACTGCGCGTATTCACCAAAGCCACACGGTGTACACTGCGTTTCCGAAGGGTTCTTAGTGTGTCCAGGAGCGCACTTGGTAGAAAATGTGACATTAATTATTTGAGCGTTGTCGTCGCCACCTCTATAATTTTCTTGTTGCGAGACAGCAAACTTGAGTGTCTCCATCGGGCCTCTCCAATACTCCTTCGCGCGATAATAGAGCGTCGCGGAAAATCCCGTCTCTTTGTTCCCACCCATTGAGACGACGTTTATAGACCCGTAAAGGTCACTCAAGTCCGTACCCATGGTCAGATCGCCGGTTTGCACGCCCTGTATGAGATGCGTTACCGTTCCTTGGATGGCGTCTGCGTTTATCAACGTGATGAAAAGTCTATCCGTGTCCTCATCCGCGGCTTTAATCTTGAACTCTTGCCATTGCTTTGCGTACTCCTCAAAACTGAGCTCTTCCTTCGTCGTGCCGACGACTTCGGTCACGGTCATTGGCGCCGTAAACATTGGATTGGAGGTTTTCAAAACCTCTACGCCATCCGCGTCTTTGCCGTACACGCCGAGCTCGGACCCGTCGTCTACCTGCGAAATGACAACACTTATGAGCACTGTGGCAGTTTCGTAGTTGAAACCTGTGACGATGCCATCTTTGACCCCGATGCGCATCCAAAGTTCTTCATCTACACCGCCTCGGTCCTTCGTCGGTTCATAAGTAAAATACGCGCTTAGCTCTGTACCAGCCTCCAAAACTTTCTTCGTGCACGTTTGCCAAAAGTTGTTCTCTTCGAAAATTTTTCCTTCGGGGTCGGGTTCACAATCGCACGTGTACATGGTCAACTCGTTCACAGTTACCTGCTCTCCGGAATGTTCCTGCGCGCAAACGTTGCCTTCACACTGGCCGTTGTCCCCCCCTTCGTCCCAACAATGCCACTTGATTCTCCCGTGCTCAACTGTTTCGTAGCCATCCACATCTGTGACGGCGTCGTAAAAAGAGTTTTGCGCCGTGTACACTCTCAACATCGATTCGGTAATGCTTGCGTCTTCACCGTTCTTGTCTTTACCGGAATGAGGTAAATCCGCCGCGACCGCGCGCTTTACCGAGAAGTCCGTCTTCGTATCCTCCACAACATTCGCCGTCGTGGACACTTCGTTCGTGACGAGTTCCTTCACACCCGTGATGGATGGTAAGAACGTCTTTTCGGCGACGGTGATCTTCACCCGTCTCGAGGCCGAATTGACGCCTCTCGTCCCGGCGGGCAAACCCGTCGGCGGATCCAACCCCTCGTGTCCGCCCGCTTCCACGTCGTTAACCGCGTACTCGAACGTATCGGACAATCCGCTGTTATTTCCGTACGGGATATATACAAACGCGCCGGCATCTTCGCCACACAATTGGGCGCCTTTACCATTGTTGGCTGTGTAGTCGCACGACAACCTTACTTCTCCGTACGTCGGCAGCTTGGTGATCACGTATTGTAAATAATCCTGGTCGGCATCCAAGTCTCCATACGCGTACCCCGAGGCGCAGTTGACGAAACCATCTGCGGACACTCCCACATTCGATGCATCGATGCAATTCAAATTGCCTCTCAAGATATACGTGTTGTAGTCCCCGGATGTCCCGGACTCGGTCGGTAACGCGTATGCCGTCGCGGTTTGGAACGATTCAAACGTATACCCTTGCCATCCGCTGTTCGTTCCGGTTGGCGTCAACTTATTCGGTCTCACTTGTTGTCCAAATGTTAAATCTTCAACATCATCGGGCCAACTCGCCGGATCGTTTCTCGGCTCGATGTAAATTCTTCCCGTCGACACCTCCGTGTCTTGCGACAGCATCTCACCGTTAGCATCATACACCGTCTTTGTCACACGAAACGAAAACAGAGACAAATCGGTTTTACTCTCAGAAAATTTGTGCGTATCCGGCGTAAACGATAAAACCCCGCCTTCGCTCAAAGACGCTTGCGCCACTTCCCCAACCTTCAACGTCCTGTCCGGCGGGCAAATCAATTCGTACGTCAGCGTGTTCCCTTCCGCTTCCCACTCGTTGTTCGTCGGTTTCAACGTCGTCGTCATCACCGTATCTTCAACCGCGCAAAAATAGTTTTTCAAATCCCCCAACCCTTCTTCTTTGAAAAAAGTGTCCGGATCAGAATTGCAAAAGTAAAACTCGCACGTGGCCGCTTCCAACACGCCGCCCACGCACGTGGTTTTCCCGGAAACCGTATACCCTTTGTCACACGTCGGCTGACACGTCTTGCCCGCGTCTAAAACGTTCGCACACGTTCCAACTGCACCGTTTAATGGTGGTACGCTCGTGTCGCACGGCGTCGCCTCCGCCACCGTGGCTTCCGTTTCCGTGCCTGAAGTTTGTGCTCCAACAAACAAGAAATTCCCAAAATTATTTTCTTTTGTCGTCGCGCTTTTGCTTCTTTGCGGGAAGCTGCTGGACAAAAACACCGCGAACAACGCGCACACGACGAAAAGCGTTCGCAGCGCGCGTCCTCCGCGGTTTTCGCTTCTGAAACTCTCTCTCGACGAAGAAGAAGTCCTCGTGACTTTGTTTCTCATCGTCGTCATCATTTTTTTAACCTCTCTTTAAAGAACCGGCGGTTTGAATACAAAGACGAAGGGGCTTCCTTCACCCTCGAGCGTTTGCAAACGGTCTTTATGCGCAAAAGAAGATCTCACCGACAACGAACACACGAGAGGAAGAGAAAAAGACGCGAAAGTCTTCTCTTTTTCCAGGAAGAATATATATAGAGAGCGTGAACGACAAAACGAGAGCGTTGATGATGCACTCGTCGCGGTGCGTGCTCTTTTGGCGATCAATTCCTTTCAGAGGTGTCGACCGACCTTTTGGTTTTTTGCTTCTGGCGATTTTTTTTCTCAAACCCTAAACGCTATTATGAACGCCTCTTTCTATAACTCGTAGGGCAAAAACAATAAACGTCGATACTCCGCGGAGGCTTCCGCGGCGTTCACGCGAGCGAGCACAAAAGCATTTTAGTGAACGAGAATACACGGAGGAATACTACTAGCTATGAATACTCTCATTTCTTTCAAAATGTTACGTATTATTACGACTCTAAGAGATCTCGAGGTAGCCTAAGATCGCCAACGTCCGCCTTTTCGCCTCTAACTTGGCGGCGACTAAACCGGTCAGTCGATCGAACTCTTCGCGATTGTCCGTTTCCGTGGCCAACGCTAAATCTCGTTCGAACGCGGCGTCTTGCAACTCGCAGTTCTTTAAAAACTTTTGCAACTCCAAGACGACGTCGTCGACGCTGGCGTCGAGTCGTTCCGCGATTTCTCGACACGCCGCTTTGCCGTCGAACGTTTCGTCCGGGTTTAACGTCATCATTTCGTCCAAAGCGCGTTTGGACGGCGAATCCGCTTCCAGTTGCAAAAGTGTTTGCGTGAGTAATTGAATGATATTTTCTAGAGTTTTCAGAACGTTCTCGTCTTCGCCTTGGTTTTTACACGCGGTGAGGACAACGTACGCTTGACCGAGCACTCCGTTTGTAATTTTTCCAATCAGCGCTAACCTCTTACACTCGGGGACAATTTTGTCCCACGTGCCTAAGGAAACGAGCTGGTTGAACGTTTCTGCGTCCATCGCGGTCGGTTCTGCCGCAGTTGGGCCTATTTTATTACTTTTATTGTTACCATCATCATCGACATCATCAGCTTTTGCTGCTTTCGTAAATGCAGCCGTCCTTTTTCTGCTTCTCGTTCGTAATGTTCTTCTTCTCTCCCGAGACGACGGCAATACCACTCCACCTCTTCCTTTTCCTCCTTTTCCTCCTCCTCCAGTCGTCGTCGTCGTCGTCCTCCTGCAAAAAAGCACCGTCGTCGTTTTTATCAAAGTCGTCGTCGTATTGCTCATTTATAGTGGTATATCTGCATATCCTTTTCTGAGGTTAATTTGCTCTTCTTTTCGAGCTCGTTAAAAAAAATATCTAAAAACTCTGGATAAAAAAAAGCGCACATTTAACATCACACATAAGCTTTTACCATAAAAATGAAGAAGAAAAGAAAGTTAAAGACGAGGACGACGAATACTACGAATACTAAGGGTGGTGGTGGTGGTTACGGTCGCGGAGGTGTTCTCGTCGTGGGACGTTTTTCGCTGCGCGACACGCGCGCGAGACGACAGGAATCATCATCATCATCATCATCATCATCATCATCGAAGACAAAAATACAGTTAAAGAAGATGGGACAGAAAAAAGGAGGTTTATTGTCATCTTTGCGGGACCGTCGTCGTCGTCGAAAGGAGGAGGAAGAGAATGAGGAGAAGGAGAAGGAACGAGACGAGTTTAACGTTCCTATTTTTGGAGGGAAACCGAGAATTTTTGAGCAGCGCGGCGGGTTTGATGGCATTCGTAAACTCCTACTCAGTGAGGAGGAGAAGGACAAAAAGCATCAGCGGGAGCAAAAGGTAACAACGAAGGAAGAAGAAGAAGAAGACAAAGGCAAAGAGGCTGAAAAGAAGGACGACGATTCAGACGTGAATACTACTAACACGAACGATGATGAGAATCACTCGGACGTGTTCATCGCGTACGAAAAGCACCTCACGAAATCTCAGCAACATCAAGCTCGGTTACGAAGACAATCCGAAGCGAGCGCGAACGCCTACCGACCGGGGTTGCGCAATCGAGGCGAGGATCTGTTGCCGATCACCGCGCAGAAGGCGAAAGAGATGGAGTTTCGCGAAGCCGAGTGGTTGAAATTGTATCCAGTACCGGTGACGAGGTTTACGGAGAAACGGTCGAACGATGGTCACAGGAGACCGGCGGTGATTTTGGAGTCCATCATTAGCAAAGATTATAAGCGGATTAAAACGGAATCGAGGTTTAAGCGGTTGACGAGGTTAGTCGAAGGGATTAACGTCGCTCGATGGGGATTCGAAGGCATCGAGGACGAGGAGGAAGTGAGGATTACCAAAGAGTTTTACGATTTGTCGCAGTATTACGAAACGAAGAAATCGAGGAAGGAGAAGAAGAGACGGCTGAAAGAGTTGGAGAGAAAGAAAAGGAAGGAGGAGAAGAGGCGTAACTTTGTGCCGAAAACGATCGTCCCGAGACGGTTGGCCGCGGTGATGGATTTTCGAAAACCGAAAGCGAGAACGCATCCCATACGCTTTTTGAAGAAAGATACAAACGAGGAAAAAGAAGAAGAAGAAGAAGGTGAAGGTGTTCAAATGGAAGCGGAGGCCGTATCGTCTCCTTCTTACTCGTTCACGGATGTCCTCGACACCATTCACGATTGGGTAGGCTCGAATTTGCTGAACCTTCGCGAGACGTGTCAAAATATAAACGCGAGGAAACAGGAACACATTATGGATCACATCGACGCGATAAGTACCATGCACATGCCCAAAGCCATCAGCGCACAAAAAGACATTTACAGAGACTTTTTGAGATCTCTGGATGTGTCCGTCGTACCCGCGCACGGGACTATAAAAATGTATCAGAACTTGTTCGCCGATGCGAAACGTCGCGTACAAAATCTCGTTTCGGACACGAAAGTACGAGACGAGTGGTTTCTTACGGGCGCCACAAATTTGCGTCGTGGTCGAGTGCAACAACAAAAACAAGTAGAAGTTACTCTTCCATGCGAAGATGAAGATGACGACGACGATCACGAAAGGTGCATCGTTCGTACGCTCGTTAAAGAAGCCATCGAACGCGTCGTCGAGTCGAGCGAAGCTCTCGTCCATCGCATCACACCGTTTCCAAGAACAGAACTCGCCACGAATGCCTCAGATTTAATTTGGGATGCGAGCACGTTTGAAAGCTACGCTAAGAGAACGTCGCTTTCGCCATCTTTCCCTACTGCTGCTGTTGCCGTCGTCGTGAAACCAAAAGTCACGTGGTTGGCGAAATCCAAGCGAAGCGGTCCGCGAACGCCGGGCGAACGCGGCTGGTTCCGATCCGGAAACGCCTTCGAAAACGGTTCTCAAGATGCTCAGCAAAGATGGCGACATCCGAATCCAGAGATAGAATCACGACCGCGCGAATCGTACGACGATTATTTCTCCTCCGATAGTAGCACTAGTAGCAGCGAATCGGACTCGGAAGATATCTTCTTTCGCGACGTGCAGCGAAAGCGAGCTCCGCCGCCTCCTCTTGCGCAGCAGCAATCGAAGAAGAAAAACGTCATCCCGAAAATCTGGAAAGGGCGACAACTCGCCATTCAAAAGTTTGGTCACGATGAGAAACGGATGTGGCGCGATAAAATCGGCGAGTTTCTTCGTAAATCGCGTAAAACTCTCGGTCATAGACCTTTGGACGTCTCCTGGGGCGGTTCAGTCCTCGATTCGGTCATCGGCGCGAATTTAACGCAAAACGTGACGGACGTTTTATCATCAACAGCGATGTTAAATTTGATGGCCAAGTTTCCAGTGACGGAGGAAACGCAAAGCAAGCATTTAGAACGCGTCGAGAGAGCGGTAAGAGTGAAGGATTTGGTGAAAAATGTCATCAATTCGGTAGTTGAAAAAGACAGGGAGAGGTATGAGAAGGAATGCGCGCAAGCGGCGAGCGAGGTTGTACGAAATGCAATTGATCGCATTGTTTCGAGAGAAACCGGGAGAGATAATATTGCTCAGGATGAGGATGTAGAAATGCGAGATGCTTTAGATATAGAAACTGAAATGGGAGCAGCAGCCGTGGCGGAAGTGATTGAGCGCATGCAGATTGACGATAAAGATGACATCGAGCAACCTTCCTTCTTCCTTTGTCGCGGTGTTCCGAAGATCGACTCGTCCTCGTTTGAGCTCGATAGGACATCACTTGATGAAAATACAGACCTTCACGAGTCTTCAGTTATTGTCGAGTTACCTGTCATGTCTCCGTTAGAGCAACTGTATTACAGCGAGCGACAAATGTGGAACGATTTTTCGAAAACGCCGTTGACGAAGCGCAGATTTAGCGAGAAAGAGGCGTGGATCGAATGTTCGAACGAGGATTGCGGTAAGTGGCGACGGATACCAAAAGCGTTAGCAGATTCATTACTTACTCACAACACGACGTCGGAGAACGTAGAAGCAGCGGATTACTTGAACTGGACCTGCTCTCGAAGTTTCGATAAAAGACACAACGGGTGCGATAAGCCGCAGGAGATGTTGAACGACGATATCGACGAAATCGTCCGGGAAGCGGAAATTTTGCGCAAAGAAGACGAAGAGCAGAAAGCAAAAGAAAAGAAAATGCGCGAAAACAAAGCAAAACTGAGAGAAGAGAGAGAAGCGTCGAAGCAACAAGCAGCCTCGAGGGCAGAATTGAACCGACGCGAGCGACGAGCAAAGACAGATAAATTGAAAGCGCTCGCGCAAGCTGCTCGAGATCGTCAAGACTTCATTTGCGACAACGATCCTACCGAGAATGAAATTATAGTGCGCGACTGCGTAGATTGGCACCGCGTTTTGCACGAAGCCTCAATCGACGATATCATCGAGTGCATTCGATGTCGCGGCATGCACTCCATGCTCGCGCATAGAATCAAGAAAATTCTTCGGCGTGTGCTCGACGAACGCGGCGTTTTGTCGCTCGAATTCCTTCGTGAAGCCTCCACAGAAGAAGCAAAGGCGTATCTCAACGAGATAGAAGGCATGGGCGCAAAGACTTCGGCGTGCGTAAACTTACTCTCGTTGGAAAATAGAGACTTCCCTGTAGATGTCAACGTCGGACGAATCATGGCGCGCCTAGGATGGGTTCCGCTCGAAGACGATTTCAAGCTCGAACTTCTCGAGCAGTACGCCCCAGAAGAATCAGTGTACGAATTTTTGAGCGAAAGATTGAACACGTTCGACGTGACGATGTTGTACGAGCTGCATTATCACATGATTACGCTTGGGAAGGTGTTTTGCGCGAAGCGCGATCCGAATTGCGCGAGTTGTCCAATGAACTCCGACTGCGAATACGCCAAGTGTGGTGGTAAACGAAGGAATAATAAGATGAACAACGTCGGAGTATACACGCCTGCACCGAACGTCAACAACGCAGAACCTCCAACGCCGCCGAAAGAAGTAGTAACGATTGATCTTACGAAGGAACAAACGAGAACGCAACCGATCGAAGATATCGAAGATATCGGCTTGGCGTCGCCGTCGGAGGGTTCGTCGCCGAAGATGCCGTTGACGCCAACGGCGACGAATAATAACGTCATTGGAAAACGGTTTCCATCGAATTCGAGCATAGAATCACCGTCTAGTCTAGATGGATTCAACAGCCCTACGGAATCGTCTGATAATCTTGCGGCGGATGTTCTCACAGTTGAAGAATTCGTTGAGCGTGCAAAAGCGCAGAAGCACCAGCAGCAAAATGAGAAGGATTTTTCCGAAGCAACAGCAGCATCGGTAGAAGATGCGTCTCCTCTGCATGTAGAACCATCACATACTGCGCCCCTTGCTCCTTTCTCTCTACAAAACGACGCGTTCGCAAACAACGTCGCGGAAACGATGGATTCAATCGTCGCCGCCGGGAAGATCTGGACAGATTTAGGTAAACCCGCCGGCAAGAAGGCCATGCGCGTTCTTTTACTCCTTTCCTCGGAGGATGATTCCGACGACGACAATGTCGAAGAAAACAAAAGCGCCGTGGCAGCGATGATCATGCGGCGATTTAAAGCGTTGTCAAAAATCTGCCACCCGGACAAAAATCGAAACGATCTCGAGAGAGCGTCCGCCGCGTTTGGCATTTTAGCCGAGGCGAAAACAAAGGCGATGGAAGCGGTTGCTGAAGTCGACGAGAGAGCGCTGAAAGATGATGCGGCGTTTGAAAGCGAAGCCGAAGACGAAGTTTTGAGGGAAGTCGAGGATCCTCGGTTCGCAAAGTTCAATGCAGCAACTGCCGCCAAGACGACAACCGCCGAGGAGGAGGAGGAGGCGTTTTTAACCCCTAATCGACACAATCAACTCGCGGATTTATCCTCGTTCACAAAAGCGCAGTTTCGTTCAGAGGTACAAGGGTGGCGAGTGCCAGATGAATGCGTTCCGGCGGAACTTTTGCATTCGCTCTCGCCACATCCAACGTCTATAATCGGCGAATGCGACGCAACGCGGCGGTATTGCGTCATCGCAGCTCCGAGAGAGGCGAGCGATTTTGAACGCGTCTATAAAATATCAACGTCGTCCGAAGAGGAGCACGAACAAAATAACCACGATAACGACGACAACGACGACGATATCGTCATGGAAGATGCAAAGACGAACATCAGCAAAGAGAATGATGAAGAGGATATCATCATTACCACTCCTCCTCCTCCTCCTGCTCCTTCTCATCTTTCTCCTCCCTCTGAGCCTTCTTCAATAAAATGCGTCTTCTTCGTCACCGCCTTGTGCGCCTGTAAACGCAGCTTCCCGCTGCACGGCACGTACTTTCAAGTGAATGAAGTCTTTCTCGACCTTCGCTCGGCGGCAAAACCTGTGAGTGTCGACATTGAAACTCTCAAAACGTCGCCGAAAATAGTCACTCTACTCGGCGCGTCCATCGGTTCGGTCACGCGAGGGATGACGAGGACGGAAGTCACGCGTTTGTTTAATCACCAAGTCTTGTGCGTTCGGGCATGGGAGCGCCGTACCGGATATCCGCGCGAGTTGCCAAAATGGATATGTCCTGTCGTTCCAGTCGCTTCGACCGGGCAAGAATTCACTGAATTTGACTTTCCGAGTCCTTTGCTGCACCCAGAAAAAAGTGCAGCCGCGATGGCGAGTAAAGCGCCAAAACTCGGCAGACCAAAGAAAAAACGTCCGGCGGAGACGATATCAATCGCCATCAATCGAGAACCGACGCCGCCGGAAACGCCTTTCAATAACGATATCTTTCGTTCGTACTTGAAACGTAAATCTGTCGAGAAAGAACAACAGAAGAACAATAACCGGGCGAGCGCAAAGAAAACGAAGAAGAGCGAGAAGGACGGCGATGGAAACAACAGCGAGCAAAAAAGAGCAAAGAAGAAATTCACCTTCCCAATCATACGTTCGAGTCAAAAATGCGGCAAATGCAAGACGTGCTTGAACCCGCAAATGCGCAAAGCGTGCTTGACGAGGCGAGCAGAAATGACGACAACGGGAGGAATGAAAAGACACGAGTCGTCGTCGCCGTTGTCGTCGCCGCTGGCAGCACCGCCATCAACGCCGGTAACAGCGATGGTAGCCACAACAATCGACGCCTTCGTCATTCGTTCGAAAGATTACGAAATCGTAGATTGATAATAGATTACAAAAACGCCCGCGCGCTCCCTCGAGCGAGGGCAAGAAACGTCAGAAAATCTTGCCTCCTCCCGCTAAAAGATTTTGCCTAAATTACCGTTCCCCCAATTACTCTTCCCCCGATTGTGCCCTCCATCGTCAAAACCATCCGCAGAAAGAACGTTATCGTTCAATTGCAACGCGTCCACGTACTTCCACTTCCCATCTTTATCCTTTCGATACCTCGCTCGCTCGGCGAGCGTTTTCGCCTTGGCCCTCGATTTCTTCGCCCTCTTCTCTCCCGCGTCGAACGCGCACTCGTACGAAACAAACGCCTCTTCACCACCACTCTCATTTTCGCCATTACTCCCTTTCTTCATGATTTTCAAGCTCAAAAACCGAATCTTCTTCGCCGTCGCCTTCGCGTCTGACTCGAGCGTCCTCCGCGCGTTTTCCGCATCCGTCTCGTCTCTCTTGGTAAAATCTGGCGAATCCTCGTGCGTACTCTCGACGATAAACTCCGGTTTATTTTCCTTATAGCTCGTAAATCTCGCGCGAACGATCATTTCTGGCGTCGTCTCTCGCGTTATCCCGTTCTCGTGCACGCGTTGGCAGCAGTTTTCGTACGTCTCGTTGCTGTTGCAGGCGCACAGTCGCACCGCATCCCCCGACGCATCGTCCTCGCCGACGGCTTCCCCGTTCGTGTCCTTTTCCTCCTCCTTCTCGAACTTTTCCGCGAGTAAACCTTTCCTCGCTCTGACGACGACGCCAGCGCGTGAACCACAAGAACCATACTTCCTCCTCCTTTCGACGACGTACGAATGCGCGGAGGATCGAACGCAGGCAGAGACGTTTTGCATCGTAAACGTGGTACCTTTTTCTCTTTTCCCTACTCCCGGGGAAAACTTTTGTGGCGGCTTCGTCATTACATTTGCACGCATTGAATACACAAAATGAGTGCGAGGACACCACAATTCGCCACTTTCACCGCGCCGAACACCGCAACGGCTTCTTTTCACACCCCTCGAAGATATTCTTCGCCTTTTGTGCGCGGGAGGAAAAGGGGAGGAGTCTCATCGCGCGCTGAAAAGACACGTTGGAACATTCGAGCGATGCAACAGACGGATTCAATCGACGCCTCGTTCGAGCGTCGTTTGCATGGCGCAGATGGAAAAGGAAAAGGAGAAGATGACGACGACGATGACGAAGAAGAAAGCAAACAACAGATGCAACTCGTGCTCTCGAAACTAAAAGTCCCGGACTTAAAGAGCGAACTGGAGAAGCGGAAGTTGAAGAAAACTGGGAAGAAACAAGAGCTCGTGGACCGGTTGGTGGTGGCGTTGGAGAGGGAGAGGAAAAGCCTCGCGACGACGAAGAAGATGATGTTGGCAAAAGAGAAAGAAGTGACTGTAGGGGATGAGGAGAGTGATACTACCAGTAGTAGTAGTAGTCGAGAGAAGAAGAACGAGAGCGACGAAAGAGAAGACGACGATTCAGACGACGACGGAGAAGAAGATATGACAACCGCGACGACGGCCGCGACTTCGCCTCCGGCGGGAGTGCAACACGCGAAAGTGCGCAGGCGCGTCGTGAGAAGAGGTGGCGGGATCTCCGACGCGACCGCGTCTTCGTCGTCTTCTTCGAAAAAAGGAGTGAAAAAGAAGAGCAGCGCGGTGAAAAGAGGTTCTACAGCAGTCAACGGGAACGCCAAAAATGACGGTTCGTCGGTGACCGCGATGATGCCTTCATCGTCTTTTTCGTCGTCGTCGTCTTCGCACATTATCGCGCCGAAATATAATCCGTCGCGAGAGGCGAGAGAAAAGCAAAACGAAATGGAATTCGTGGCGGATTTTGAAAAGGCGTTCAAGACGTTGAGAGAGCGGTTAAAGTTGGAACGGCTGAAAGCGTCCTCGGATCCAGAGACGAAGTTGGCGAGGATGTTCGAGGAGAATAAAATGGAGGAAGATAATAGTAATAGCAGCAGCAGCAGCAGCAATAGTGATAGCAGCAAAACAAACGAGGAGAAAGCGAGCGACCGTTTGCGTCGATTATTCACGGAGAGAAGGCAAAGAGGCATGAGAGCGGTGAAACGGTCGTTCAACGAAGGCGAAGACGCGGCGAAGCTGGGCGCTATGACGACCATGGCAGCAAGCATAGTTGACGTCGAGAAGACGCGGTTAGGAGCATCATCGTCGTCGTCAGAGGACGAAGGCGGATTAGCTGAGATGATGAGCGAACTGGATGTGCGAGAGGCGCTCGATGGAATCGGCTACGCGTTGGAAGTGAACAACCGTGTTTTGGAAGGCTACAACGACAGCACCCACGGATTAGCGAACAATTCTATTGATCCGTTCAAGTTGGTTATCGGTGAATACGTCGTCCACCGAAAATACGGCATTGGGAAGTTTTTAGGTATGCGTTCGATCAACCACGAAGACGAGGAGACCGGAAGAAACGAAGGCACGAGGAAAGTGTTCTTGTTCATTCAGTTCGCGGATGATACCGCAAAAATTGAACCGAAGAAAGCGTCCATGCAATTGTATAGATACGCCAGTCCCGGCGCGCAAGTAAAACCGCCGAGACTTTCAAAGCTGTACGATAAACTCGGGTCGTGGGAAGCGAAAGAAGCGCAGATGCAAAAACAGATTCGCGATTTAGTCGTGCACCAAATGTGCGTGTATTTACAACGATTACAGTGCGTCCGAGCACCGTATAGAATATCGAAACCGGATGAAGAGGCAAAATTTGCTGAAGGGTTTCGTTTTGAGCTCACTCCCGACCAAAAGATGGCTATCGAGGATATCAACGAGGACATGACTCGAGACACGCCCATGGATAGAATCATCGTCGGCGATGTCGGTTTTGGTAAGACAGAAGTCGCTTTCAGAGCCATATCTCGAGCGTGCTTTTCCGGCAAGAATTCGTTTATTCTCGCGCCAACGACGGTTCTGGCGAAACAGCACGCCGCGAACGTCGCTGCGCGATTTCGACACTTGGGTGTAGAAGTCAATCTTCTCACGAGGCACGTCAAGACAAAAGATCAAAAAGAAATTTTAGAGAAGTTTAGCCAAAAGGACTCAGGAAGAGCACAAATCATCGTCGGTACGCACGGTTTGTTGAACTTATCGACGGAAGTCTACGACAACTTGGATCTGTTGATCATTGACGAAGAGCAAAGGTTCGGGGTGAGGCACAAAGACCAAATTTCCGCGTTGAAAGCTACCGTGGACGTTTTAACTTTATCGGCGACCCCTATTCCGCGAACGTTGCATATGGCCATCTCTGGTTTTCGGGACGCGAGTTTAGTTCAAACGCCGCCACCAGAACGTCGACCGATTCGAACAAACTTATTGCCAATGGACGAAGACAAAATTCGCGAGGCTATTGAGTACGAAATCAATCGAGGCGGGCAAATTTATTACATCGTTCCCAGAATCATGATGATGGGCGATTCGCGGCAAAGGTTGTTCGGCATTTTGCCAAACTTACGCGTGATTGAAGCGCACGGACAAATGGACGGCGATACTTTGGATGCGGTTATGGATGAATTCTCCAACGGCGAGGCGGATGTCTTATTGTGCACGACGATTGTTGAGTCTGGTTTAGATATTCCGAATTGCAACACGATTATCATCGAAGAAGTGCAATCGTTCGGCTTAGCGTCGTTGTATCAGTTGCGTGGTCGCGTCGGTCGCGCCGATCGTCAAGCGCACGCGTGGATGTTTTACGGGCTAGATCCAGAATCATTGAACGAAAAAGCGAAGGAACGCTTGTTAGCGTTGGAAGAGTCGTGTGGATTAGGCGAAGGTTTCAAGTTGGCGGAAAGAGACATGTCCATTCGAGGCGTCGGTACTCTCTTCGGCGAGAAACAATCCGGCGAAGTCGATTCGGTTGGTGCAGATTTGTACCTCGAGTTGCTCTATTCGCAGTTACAACGCGTTGAAATGATGCGCTTGAAAGCATGCCTTCCAGGGGAAGTGAAAATCATTCACAAAACGCTCGTCCCAGATGACAAGAATCCTGATATTGAAGACGACGCGATGCTGGTTACGACTGAAGTTCGCGAATCGACGGAAGACTTGTCCATCTCGCCAGCTTACATCGCCACGGATACCGCCAGGAGAACGGCTGAAAATATCGTGTTCAAAGCAAAAACCGCGCGTGAATTTTCCGTCGCTTCGCACTGTTTGTTAAAACATTTCGGCGAAGTGACGGACAGTTTCACCTCGTGCGCTTTGCTCGAACGCGAAATTGCTTACGCAGCGTCTGAATTAGGTATTAAAGAAGTCATCGCGGTGAGCTCGAGCGTAAAGAATAGAAGCGGGTACATCGATTGTATCATCGATTTACCCGGAGAAGTAAAAGATATGCTCGTCACCGGTATGGACGAACGATTCCAAGGCGATGTGTTGACAACCGACGACGGCATACGCATTTTAGGTCAGAAGAAGGAAAGTGAATCCAAGGCGGACATTTTGCTCTTAGCGGTCATGTCTTTGCGAAGAATTAGCGAAGGTGTCCCGGCGTTTGTAAAGTATTTGTAATTATATGTACACCTAGGAAACAGGTACTGGTACCGGTAATATATATTTAAAGCGCGTGTCTTTCTCTTTCGCTAAATTCTGTTTTTACAACCTTAGTATGAGTGTATGTTTTTAAAAGCCACTATAAAACCTTCGCATCTCTCTGAATGTTGTTGTTGTTGTTGTTGTTGTTCAAAAATCACTTTGATCATCATCATCATCATCATCATCATCGTCCAATAATCACTGGACGAGTAAATTTAAACACCTCGCGACTTCGAGTTTAGATCTGTATCTCTTCCCGTTCGGGTCGATATAGGTGACGTCCGTGTGAAGCGATATCCGTCCTTTATCCGTCCTCTCGCGACTCGCGACTTTCGCGGACCAGTTCGCCGGTAGGTGGCCGCCCATGGTTTCGATGAACTCTTTGAGCGACGCTAACGCGGAGTCATCGGTGACCGTAGCGACGGTGGCTACTTTTCTTTTCTTCTTCTCTTTTTCCTTCTTCGCGACAACTTTTGCCTTTTTCTGCTTCGGAGGCGGCGAAATATCCTCCGAAACCTTTGCCGGTCGGCCGCGCTTTTTCCTTTGTACCGGTTCCGCTGGTCTGGCTCTTTTTGGTGGTCTTCCACGTTTCTTCTTTTCTACCGGTGGTGGATGAACCATCGTTAAAGCGCCAACTAACTGCGTTTCCGGAACAACGTTTGCGTTGGGATCGACGCCTCCGTGGATTCTCATCGCGTCTCGATCTGGATAGCGCGTCGATTGTCTTCTCGGTTTTTCTTTCTCAACCGTCAATACCGTTGGTTTCTGAACCACTCCAATCTGTTCCTCAATCACAACTTCTTCTTCTTCTTCTTCTTCTTCCTCTTCTTCCTCGTCCAACAACGGATCCAACGCGCTCGACGCTTTCACCTTCATTGTGTGATAGAGCGTTTCAATTTTTCCGAGCTCCATCGTAAACGGATCTCTCTTCCACGTCTTGGACCCGTCGTGATACTCCTCCTTCATCGACAAACCGTCGCCATCCTCATCGTCTACGGCGGCGTCGTCCGCGGCTTCAAAAAATGGAGGTTCGTACGTCGCCGGCGTTTCCTCAGTGTACGTCAAGTTCAAATTCGCCGCGCTTCCATCCGGCAACGCGTCGAGCGTTCTCACCAGCGACAAAAGCGTTCGGGTCGTCGCGATCGCGTTTTTTCGAATCCTTTTCGGATCCGTCAGTCTCTCCTCGTCTCTTTTCTTCCCCGTCGCCGCATCCGCCGACAAAACCCTTTCTTTGTCTTTCGCGCCGCCGCCGCTCGTCAACACCCTCGCTCGCTTCGCCTCGTCGTACTCTACGGTGAACAAATACTCCTCCAACAACGTCTTCGGATCGTCCGGGTGAGAAATAACCAACGCCACCGTTCGCAAGTACCCTCGCTCCAGCGCATCGAACACGCCGTTTTCCATCGCGTCGAGCAATCGTTTCGATTTCGCGCACTTCCGAAGCATCTTTGGTACGTTCAACGCGTTATTACCACCACTCGTACTACTCTTATTCGTTTGTGGTGGTTGCTTCGGTTCCGTAAAGTGCGTGTTCGCGTCAAATATACCTGCATAATCGCACGCGGAGAAAGAAGACCACACGCGTCACCCCAAAGCCGTAAAGAGAGAAGAAGACGAAAAGGTCAGCACTTTTGCGAACGAGACGTCGCGACGAGAAGAAGAAACAGAACCAGAAAAGAGAATTCAAAAACCAAATCTCTCTCGCGCGTACCTCTCTGATAACACACCACGTCTAACCCGATTCTGAGTTGATTCTCAACCATCGTTCGGCTGGTTTGTTCCGTGATTTGTATCTTTTGCGCGAGTTTCGTCGCCATGATGATGATGATGATGATGATACCAGTAAATAGTAGTAATACGAATACTCTCCTTTATTCTTTAATGTGATTTGCGTTTGAATTTGAAGAAAAAAAAGTGGCCGTTTTGGAGGAAAATACTTCCTTCTTCGCGAAATATTTGCGCGCGCAGTACGAGTAGTATTCAAAGAAGTCGAATTATGATTCTGATTCTAAGTCTGATTCTGATTCTGATTCTGATTCTGAATGGTCTGGCACGCGTAACTCTCCAACTTCGTAAGACCAGCCTTCTGGGAGAGGACAGTTATTGTCGAGGCAGTATTGTAAACACTCGGGGTGTTTGTTCTCGTGCGCGTAGCGTACCGCTTCTTTGTCCCAAGGCGCTTTG
>Ga0255763_1001723_pt1 | contig 22127 bp, 16 predicted proteins | sample 041ome_2_FD_179963 | JGI IMG/M metagenome (GOLD analysis project Ga0255763, IMG submission 179963) | Coastal salt marsh microbial communities from the Groves Creek Marsh, Skidaway Island, Georgia - 041406US metaG (version 2) | ecosystem: Environmental > Aquatic > Marine > Intertidal zone > Salt...
GAAGAAGAAGAAGAAGGGAGGAAGAGTAGATCGAAAGAATTTATTTAAGAGCGGCAAAAAAGTCGGAAAAGAGACGAAAAGTTAACTCTCGTCGTCGATGAAGACTTTCGTAGAGAGAAGAGATCCCCTCTACGAGTACTTCTCTCCTCCTCCTCCAAAAAAAAACAAAAAGAAAACAAAAAGAAGAAAGAAGATGCCGAGAACACCGATGGGAGGCGTCGGGACGCACCTCGGCGGCGGCTTAGGAGGAGGTGTTGGAGGAGGAGGCAGCGGTGGAAGAAGCGGATTGGTCAGACTGTTGACGTCTCCGCTGTGCATCGCGGCGGTGATGAGCGTCACGTTTTTCGTGTACGTTTTCAACTCGTCCTCCACTCCTTCTTCGTCGTCGTCGTCTTCTATCCATCGCGACGCTCATCATCATCATCATCAACAACGCGGTAATTATTTGCAGCAAAACAGACGGTTTGGAGGCGCAGGGGCGTCCGATCGCGACGACGCGCATTCTTTTGGCAGTTATCGTCATCATCACGACGGTGAAAACGACGACCACGACGAGGATGAAGACGTATTAGTAGATGTAGAACACGAAGGAAAACGCAATCAAATTTTAGGAGGAGAAAGAGAAGAAAGGAGTGCGCATACAAAAAAGAAAGGATCGTCGACGACGTTGCCGAAGTCCTCGGTGTCCTACCCAAAGGCGAGGAAGGATAGCGCGAGTTTGATCTTGCAAAGTTGCAACGGAGGGAACAACAATAGCGAAGATGAAGAACAACCGAAAGTGTTCCTGGTCACCGGTACGGCTGGGTTCGTCGGCTACCACGTCGCGACGAAACTGAAAGAGAGAGGCGACTATGTCGTCGGTTTGGACGTGGTGAACGATTATTATCCGCAAGGATTGAAACGCGCAAGATTAAAAGAGCTCAAGAGATTAGGCGTGCACACGGTTGAAGCAGATTTGAACGATCAAGAGACGCTCGCGGAGATGTTTTCTCTGTGCACGTTTACCCACGTGCTGCACCTGGCGGCGCAAGCGGGCGTTCGATACGCGGCGAAGAATCCGCATGCGTACGTCCACTCCAACGTGGCCGGTTTCGTGTCACTCATGGAAGTCGTCGTGAGACAGCGACCGTTTATTCCGAGAGTTATTTTCGCCTCCTCGAGTTCCGTGTACGGGTTGAATACAAAGGTACCGTTTAGCGAAACGGATATGACTGATTCTCCAGCGAGCTTATACGCCGCGACGAAGAAATCGGACGAGTTACTCGCGCACACGTATAACGCCATACACGGCGTCGCAATTACAGCGTTGAGATTTTTCACCGTCTATGGTCCTTTAGGGAGACCGGACATGGCGTACTTTTCGTTTGCGAACAACATCGTGAAAGGGAAACCGATCAAAATCTTCACCGGCCCGGGCGGCTCGGAGTTAGCGAGAGATTTCACGTACATCGACGACGTCGCCAAAGGTGTCATCGCGAGTTGTGATACGAGCGAGCCGAGCAACACGCCGAGCGATAAAACAGCCGGTAAGAAGAAACCGAAATTTAGAGTGTACAACTTGGGGAACACGCACCCGGTGACGGTGTCGGATTTCGTGAGCACGTTAGAGAAGCATCTCGGGAAAGAAGCTATTCGGGAATACGTTCCGATGCCAAAGACTGGCGACGTTCCGTTCACGCACGCGGACGTTTCGGCGGCGAGACGCGATTTAGGCTATGAGCCGAGCGTGAGTTTGGACGAAGGTTTGAAGAAGTTTGTGGAATGGTACACGTCCTACTACGTGGACGGTAAACACTCCGAGGATCAAAACTACGTCCCGAATTGATGATGAGAATGAGAATACACCATATACACGCTATGAAGATGACTAAAGAATAGAATTTTTAATACAATGAGTGTATGATAATGAAGTTTGACGCTGTTGTTCTTTTATATCAGCACAGGCCTTTTTTTTGTTCTTTCGCTTCGTATGTTGTTCTTCTATGTATGGCGCTAATGTTGTTGTTGTTGATTTACAAACTAAATTTTGCTGAATTGAATGATTACTATAATGATGAATGACTGTGACGCAAAAGAGCTTCTTCAACGTCACCTGCTACTGAATCTCTTTCTTCTTCTTCTTCTTCCTCTTCTTCCTCTTCTTCTGATTCTTCCTCGTCGCTGTCGTTAACTTTTTCTTCCTCCTCGTCTCGCTCAACCGCGAGCTCGGCGCGGGAAACCGCCTCGAGCCAATCAATCGTCCATCGCGAGTTTTTAAACCTCCCCTGGAAGGTTTCACCACCAAACACGACGAAGAGTACCCAAAACACGTGCAAGAAAACGCCGAGCGCCATTCCAATCCATAATCCCACCAGAGACATTTTTCGTTTGAACGCTAAGAACACGCCGACAGGAAGCGCTAAAATCCAATACGAAACGAACAAAGCCGGCATCGTCGTTGATTGGTAGCCAGCGCCAGTCACGACACCAGTCAAGCCAACTTGCACGCCATCCAAAAGCATGAACAGAGAGACTAAATTCGTCAAAGGCTTGACGTAATCGTCCAAGATTATACGCGCAGAAGGATCGTGGTCGTTCGAGTACAGAAGATTCATGCACTCGAAACCAAACGTGTAATACAGCGCGGAGATCAAAAGCGTTCCTAAAAACGCCGACACGAGCGAAGCCTTGGCGTACGTTCTCGCCTCTTTCGTTTTTTTCGCTCCTAACGCGTTTCCCACGCAACTCGATGCGCCGCGTTGGACGCACCCGGCAATGTTATAGACCACGATCATCGAATTCGTTTGAATCGTTTGCGCCGCCAAAGCGTCCTTCGCGTTTGGAAGTTGACCTGTCAAAAGATTCATGAGATCCCACGCCCACCATTCGAATATGGATAAAACTAAATTCGGAACCGCAATCTTGAAAAACGTCGTCCATTTCGAAAAAGCAGCTTTCCCAAAATGCGCGATTGCGCTGTTACTGTTACTGCGACTATTACTACGACAAACGAAACATTTCTTCACGTCCTCGTCCAAGACAAACGTCGAGAGACAATAACATGATGCTTTAAACACGTCGACTAAAGTCAGCGCTAACGGAGCGCCGACGAAACCAAATTTCATTTTCGCGATGCACACGTACGTCAACAGCATCGTCATCGGAGAGCTCACCGCGCTAATCTTTGCCACCGTGTTAGATTTCTTGCACGCCAACAACGTCTTCAAACACGCGCACGAGAAACACTGCGCTAACAATCCTGGCGCGTACGTCATCGCGTATACTTCAACCAACTTTGCCACGTCCTTTGGAAACTTCATGAAACACAAAATCTCCTCCGCGAAAGACCACACCAGCATCGCCGGCATCCAACACGTGCACACCAATATCGCCACCGCTCTCCAAAGCAACTCCCCGACTCTTTTCCGTTTCTTCATCCCGAAAGATTGACTCGAAAGCGTATCGAGCGCGCCTCCAACGCCCCACAAAAAACAATGTCCCGTGACGGAACACAAACTCGTTCCTAATCCGTACGCGGCTACGCACGTCGTATTTTCGTGATGCGAAATCAAGCTCACCGCGAATAACGACGCCACGGCTGCGGAGACGTTTTGCAAACACGTCGGCCAACCGATGGAAAAAATATGTTTCGTAGCGGTAGGAAGCGAGAGTGCTTTCGCACCTAAAGATGATGATGAAGATGGTGGCGATGATGAATCTCGCGGTGCTTGTTCTTGTTCCCGTTGTTCTGTTTGTTGCGGTTGCTCTTCTTCTTCTTTAACTTCTTCTTCTTCTTTTCGTCGTCGTCGTCGTCCACCGCGGTGTTGGTTCCTTCTACTAATCATGAAGTCCTCCGCCGTCACTCCAAACCCGAACAGCGACATGTTCTTTTTTTATTATTAACGACAGACCACCGAGCGGCCGAGAGTTTTCTTCTTCTTCTTCTTCTTGTATCGCGCTTTATGTGGTGGTAGATAGCATCGCGCGCATCTCGTTTTGTCGCGCGCGTGTTTTCTCTCTTTCGATGTGTCGCGCGAAAGCTGCCTTTGGAAAAGTAAAATAGTCGCAAAAAATCTCAAAAATCTCCATCAAACGAAAAGCATCATTCAGTCAGTCAGTCAGTCAGTGGTCGTTCGTGTGCGTGTGGAAGGAATCTTTCGTTATTCGTTCACCGTAAAAAAAAAAAAAGAACACTAATCTCTCTTCTTTCCCGCGCGCGCACATACGCATAAGTATACGAGAAGAGAGAGAGATGTCCTCCTCCTCCTCGTCGTCCTCCTCTGAGATGTACCCACCACCGTCGGAGGGACCATCGTCCTCTTTGTACGGAGGACGACGACGACAAAAACGATCGTTATCCTCGTCCTCGTCGTCGTCGTTATATAATAACAACAACAACAACAGAATGCACGTGCAACTTCTCCAACTGGGAGGCGTTCCGGAAGTTTTTCCTTCGTTTCTGTTTGGATTTTTGTCCGCGATGGCGTTGCGATTCGTGACGAAAACGCTCCACCGCGGGTACGACTTACCTCCGAAACAAATCAGCGTGACGGATAAGTTTGGGAAGAAGAAAACTATTCGAAGGTTGGAGGCGAACGACTACGAGAAAGGCTTCGTGGATCTGTTGAAACAATTAACCGTGGCGCCGAAGATGAGCAAGAAGAAATTCGTGAAACGTTGGCACCAGATGCGAGAAGGACCGGAGTTTACGTACGTGCTGGAAAACGAAGAAAAAACAAAGATTATCGCGACGGCGACGTTAGTGGTGGAACGAAAATTTGGACGAAATTTAGGTCTCTCTGGACACGTGGAAGACGTCGTCGTGGACGAAAAGAACAGAGACTCTGGGTTAGGGAAGGTTATGATTGACGCGATGTCAATCATATCGAGGAACCACGTGAAGTGTTACAAAACCATCTTGGACTGCTCCGCGGAAAACGTTCAATTTTACGAAAAGTGCGGATTTGGCGCGAAGGAGATACAGATGGCGAAGTATTACACGAGCGACAGAGGGTATGGAAATTCGTCGTACACGTACGAAAACGATAACAAAAAGAACGACAACAAAAAGTCGTCGGGCGAGAAGAAAAACGGCATCGTAAAGTTGAACAACGGCGAGAAGAACGGGAGCTCGTCTTCAACGAGCGAGAAGAAGAAAAGCGCGAAAAGACGAGTCACGTACGCGGCTGGGACCGACGAAGGGTTCGTTGGAAGTCCAGTGAAAGCATTGAACCAAACCGTGTATTACTCGGACGAAGAGTAAATTCGAATATTCTCCTCTTTGTCTTTTGAACATTTTATGAAAGAAACTTTCCGCTTTGTGAACATATTTTGGAACTGCTAATACAAACAAATTACTACTACGACTATTACTACTACTTTTTACAGCTTACCTTGAAACTTCTTTCGCATCTCTTCCAACTCTCGCTTCTCGAGCTGCTTCGCGCGCGCCAACTCTTTTTCTATTTCTTTCCTCTTTTCTTCTTTAGCCTCTTCGTCTTCCTCGTCGGCGATTTCAGTCAGCAGCGCTCGGAACGCTTCCTTGGCCAAATCGAACTCGCCTTCGTCGAGAAAGATGCGCCCTTTCAGCATTTCAGCCTTGAAAGATCTCCGATCTTCCGGGATTTTCTCCAAGTTTTTCTTCGCGGCGGTGTAATCTCTTAATTTTTTCGCCGTTACTGCTGCGTTTAAGAGAACAGTGTTTCTTAAAGAGACGATCCGAGTTTCGTTCTTTTCTTCTTCTTCTTCTTCTCCTTCGAGCAACGCTCGAGAGGCGAGTTGATTCAATTTTTGCGCCACGCTTTCGTACTTTTCCAACGCCTCGATGAGCATACCGTTTTTAAACAGCGCATTTGCATCCATCTTCAAATCCTCGCCGTCTTTGATGCAAACGGCGACGGCGTCGCTGTACCAATTGACAATCTCATCGAAGCCCGTCAAAGTGCACTCAAACGTAACTTGCGCGAGTCGAAAACCGTTCCCCTCGGCTTCATCGTTCTCAACGTCTCGAGATACTAATTCAGATAACGAATCTTTCAATATGTGCGAGTCTAAGTACGCGTGCATCCTTTCTTTTCGTTGTTTGCGCGCAAACGCCGTCCTTTCTTCTTCTCGCACGTCTACAGTCACGCGAATGGTTTCGCCCACGCACGCTGTTCGGAGCGCGGTTTCTAAAGCGCGTGGCATTTCTCCCGACGCTAATCGAAAAGAAAAGTTTTCGCCAATTTGCTGCTCATCATTTCCATTTTCGTCGCTTCCCACTATTCTTGTAGTCCCTGATGTGGTTTCTGCGCTCGCGGAGAGATTGGCGATGTACACTTTCGTATCTTGCACCGGAGAATCGCTCGGAAAGCTCTTGGACGGATCGCTCTTTTGCAAAACCGTTTTAATGACTTTTCCGTCTCCAAAACAGTCTCTCGCGCTCACCCAATCGACCAAATGGACTTCAATCGCGACGTAGTCTTCGAAATCGTAAGAGCTTTTGTTATTTTTACGTATGGCATCGATAACCTTTCCTATCTCGTGGTGCCCTCGCGGGAGCGCGAAATCGAGGAACCGTTCTTTCGGAACGAACGCGACCGACGTCTCTTTCTTTCGCATCGTTCGCACCAAAGCCATCATGAACCTTTCGTAGGAATCTTTCTTGCTTTCGTGTCTTTTCAAAACGAACGTGTGGTCGTTATTTTTAGCATTCATGTCGTTTATCCTCAGAGAAACTTCTGAAAAATCAGAAGGCGTCTCCCAACTTTCACCCGTCGCCACGACCGTCTTCAAAACGGCACATCTCGATCGTCCTTCGTCTTCTACTTCTATTCCCACCGTTTCTACTTTTCCATTTTTTGTATCGTCGTCGGTTGCATTTTTCTCGTACGTGGACAGCTCGTAAATCTCGATGATCTCGAATGCTTCGACTAAACGCGCTTCGCACAGCAACTTTGCGTTCGCGTCGACGCGCTTAAAAATCTCTCGAAACGTATCGCATTTTGTATTCATCGACGGATGTTTAAACGCCGCGTGCGCTTTCATCTCGATTCTGAGCACATCGCCGCTAACGTGTCTCTTCTCCTCTGAGGTAGTACCCATCCTCCTCGAACGTCTCTCCGCCTCTGCTGCGAGCGCCAAACTCGCTCCTCTCAACTGAAACCCGTCGCTCGTTCGATTCGGATTGGCGTCTACGCGAGCGAGGAGTAACTTCTTACCAATTCCATCGCTTCTGTCTTTCTCGGTCGTCGATAAGTTATCAAATAACAATTCTGTGTCTTCTTTTTCCTTTGTCGTCCAGATCTTTGCTCGGTACGCGACAATTTTTTCTCTGTTTCTTCTTCTTCCTCCTCTTTCGTCGTCGTTCGTTCCGTCGTCAGCGGAAGAGAGAGCGAGAGGAAGGAAAACGCATTCCTCTTCTTCTTCTTCTTCTTCTTCGTCTCCTTTTTCTCGCCGGCTTCGGCGCACTCTCACGTCTCCGCTTCGCCTGTGCATTTCGAGCTCGCAGAGTAGTTTCGTCTCTCTGCTCTCCGCGTTATTCTTCAGTCCACCGCCGCTTTTATTACCATCACCACCGAGGAGCAGCGCTTCGTCGTTCGTCACGAACGGTTTCACTTGCGCCAGCGGTAGAATGTCGTTACGCCCGTCGCGGTCGAAAAAACGTTTCCTTCTTCCGACGGAAGCGCACTGCTCGAGAAACGCTCGCATGATGATGATGATGATGTGCGCGCGCGCAGGAAAAGAGGAGAAGGAGGAGAAGATGAATTCGTCGTCGTCGTCGTCGTCGTCGTCGACGACGTGACAATAATATTTGACTTTTTCTCGCGCGCAAATAAAAAAGTGAAGAAGAGAAGAAGAAGAAGAGAGCTTTCGAACTGCTGCTGCTGCGTGCAAATCTATATGCGCTTTAATAATAAGAGTTTAAAACGATCGTCCACGCCGAGGTTTTCTACATTCTATCGACTACTCGAGACTCTCTTCTTCTTCTTCTTCTTCTTCTTCTTCGTCTTCTTCGTCGAATCCTAAAAGACTCCAGTCCAACATCCGAAGCGTCTGCTGCGCAACCGCGCCGGGATGGTTGCGGTCCTCTGTTTCTTCGGTTTCATCATCCGTCCCGACGCTGCGATCGCTTTTACTCGGTCGGACGAAACTAATGAGAATATCCGTATCGTATTTCTTTTCTAATCTGTGCGCGTACATGGATATCGTGACTGAACGAGTGGAGTCGTTGCCGTCTTCGTCCTTCGACGGGACGAGACAGTTTCTTTCCTCGGCGAAGGAGATCCACTCGCACTTATTTTTCACGTAATCGTCCTCTTCTTCTTCTTCTTCTTCTTCTTCTTCGTTATCGTCGTCGTCGTTGTCGTTCGTGTTATCTTTTTTTGATTGTTTTTCTACTCCTTCCTCTTCTTCCTCTGCTTCGTCTTTCGGTAACGTCAGCGATAAGTCCTTCATTTTCTTCGTCACCTCTTCCTTACTGTTTCCCGCCGCGCCGCGCACGTAAAACGCCCGGCCGTCTACGAATACCGCGCGTAGCTTCTCTTCTTTTCCAGACGACGAGAGTTCATACCTCCAATCCTTCGTAGCGACAACACTTTCACTCGAACTCGAACTCGAACTCGTCGCGTCCATCAACTCTTTCAAGTCTTCTAAATAAAACTTTGCCAAGTTGTCCTCTTCTCTCGTCTCCTCGGAGTTCACTCCAGTCACGTCGTCGCCCACGCGTTCGACAATCTCCACGCATATCATCGCCGGTGACTCCGAGTCGAAATCGCTAAACATCTCTTGGTTATCCGGCACCGGTCGATAATCGGACACGTCCAGCCATTCCAGAGGTATCAGCGCGCTCATGCAGTCGCCAAATAAAGGCAACTGTTTGTATTCTTTCGTTTGTTGTTGTTGTCGGTGTGGTGCGGTCGCTTTTGTCGTCGGGGGAGCAGCAGCAGAAGCAGAAGCAGAAGCAGCGGAAGCAGAAGCCGTCGGTGAGACCATCGCGGACTTTCTTTCTTTACGCGTAAACCAAACGCACTCTTTTTGTGATGCCGTGGACGCCGCGCTCTCCGCTACTGCTACTGCCACTGATGATGAATGAACAACGGTATTTTGTTCGACGCGTTCGGGTTTCTTCGTTTTGATATTTAGGGTTTGAGAGGAGACCCTAAACTCTAAAAACGAGAAAGGCAAGAAGTTAGCTTCGCCCTAAAACTCCTCACATAACACACGAAAAGAAAAGAAAAACGATGCCGAAGAAACGTCGAGCTAACGGGAGAAACAAACCCTCCGGGGCCAGAGGACACGTAAGTTACATCGAACGAATAGTTTTTCACGCGTAATCGATCGCGTCGACCGTTTTTATCGGTCGCGTGGTGATGTTTATTCGCGCAATCTTTGCCCGATTTCCCGTCGCGCCTTTCAAACCCGGAAAAAATGAGAAAAAAAACGGGTTTTGGGGAAATCGCGCGCACCCTCGCGAAGGGCGATGCGACGTTTGATACCCATTTGTTGCGAACGAAACTAACTCTATTGATATTTTTTCATTCACTTATCCACAGGTCAAGAGAGTATTTTGCGAATCTAGCGGTGCGTTGGTGCCAAAAGACAAGGCCGTGAAGAGGTTCATCGTCAAAAATATGGTTGAATCTGCAGCCATTCGCGATCTCCAAGAAGCGTGCGCGTACGAGACGTATACTTTACCGAAGATGTACAGAAAGGTGCACTACTCCATCTCTGCTGCGATTCACAGCAAAGTTGTGAGAGTGCGATCCAGAGAGGCGAGAAGAATCAGAGAACCGCCTCGTAGAGCACCGAGAAAACAAGAGAAGTAAATGGCTCTCTTTCTTGTTGGGTGACTGTTGCGTTCTTATGAGATGTAACAACCAACAAAATGCGGGGGGGTATTGTCATCTATTGTAATGTTTAGCTGGAGAGAATAAGAGACTTAGAAGAAGATGCGGAATATACTCGTGAAGTTTAGTAGCTTGTTTTAATATACGCATGTAGTTTACTATAATATAATTCTTGACATCTATCGCGGTGCAAACGGAGCAAGTTGGTTTTTAATACTCGGCGTCAACGATGTTCGGCGATCTCAGAGGTACCATAGCATCTACAGTGGGTTCCGCTAAGAGCGTTTCTGGCGCCACGTACTTCGGGACTCCGCCTCCAAAATCTCTGCTCACGCCGCCGTGGATAAAGTCAGCGCCAAATATGGACCACGTGCCGATAGTTATGACCGAAATAACCGCTATTAAAGGCGCAAACGACACCGTGGACGTTACGGCGAGCTTTAGAAGTTCGCCCGCGCGCGTCGGAAATCCCTCCAAACCTTCGCTATTTAACAGTCTCGATTTTTTCAGCTGGTCGTCTTCTTCTTTGTTTGCCCCGCCGCTTCTCTCGCCGTCCCGCTGCTGCGCGAACCTCGGAGGAGGCTTCGGCGCCGCGTCCGACGAGGCAAACGGAGATTTCACCGCTTTCGCCACGTTTGCAAACGGATTGTTACTGCTCGATCCTACTCCTTCGTCGTCGTCGCTTTTTATGTCCGAAGCATCTTTGATGCCTCTTTTTTTCAACTCTTCAGCAAACGACATCGAAACATCACCTGAAGAAGAAGAAGAAGAAGAAGAAGAAGACGCGTCGTTTTCACTCGTCTCGTTGCCATCACCTCCTCTTGCCTCTTCATCATCACCGCTCGATGATGATGATGATGATCGTACGACTACGAGCATGGATTTTCTACCGCTCATTCTTCTGCTGCTACATCTGTTCGTGTTGTTGATGCTTTGATATCGTTCTGTTGTTGATGAGGATGATGACGACAAAAGATACGAATTTTTCTTCTTCGAGTGACTTTGTCGACAACAAAGCGCGACGCGTCTGGAAGAAGAAGAAGAAGAAGAAGAAGAAGAAGAAGAAGAAGAAGAAGAAGGGCCGCTCAAGGCGGCGGGCCGCCGAGTGCAGCAAACGAGGTTAGCTCGTTGCGCGACAAACATCATTTTGTTCTCGTGTTCTTATATCGTTGTTATTGTTCTTTTATGTCTTGTGTGCACTAAAATTCTAAGGAGGCAATTCGACGACAATTTTTCCTTTTTTCGAAGCGTCTCCGAGCGCCTTAAAAGCTCTCTCGACGCTCTCCAAGCCGACGAAGGATTCACCTCCTTCTTCGTCCCCGGCGTAAACTTTCACGGAGAGTAAACCCTTGTCGACGAGATACTCGATCAAATTCGTGGCATCGCGATCGTTCGTGTTGGCGTAACCCCATTCGTATCCCATGTCGTATTGAAGTCGAGCGAAAGTTTTCTCCCGCAAGAGCTCTACAGACGCTTGCGCGGCGCCGCGAAGGACGCCGGATTCGCCTATGAGTTGCGCCATGTCACCGTGTAAGGTGATGTACGTCCCCGTGCCTTTTTTCAGCGCTTTTGTGGCCTGGAACTTCGTTTTCGAGGTGCCGACGGTATCGATGGCGACATCGAATGAAGGTTCGGCTTCGTCGACAAAGCGCGAATTCTTCGCCGTGAAGTTCTGGCCTGCCTCGTTGTTTGATTTGCTACTACTACTGCTATCGCTACTATCACTGTTACTAGTTCCACTACTACTACTAATAATAATATTACTGTCTTTTTTCTTCTTGTTTTCGTATCCAATCACTCTCTCGACGCCAACGTCTTCCTTTAACATCTGCTCGCTCGCTTTCCCGGCGGTCGCAACCACCGTCGTCGCGAAACCGCTTCTCAAAGCTATCCTCGCCACGCACTCTCCGACCGCACTCCCACCGCCAAACACCAAAATCCTCTTCGGATCTTTCCTATCCACGCACCCAGTCGTTCTCAAGCACGCGTACGCCGTGTACGCCGCAAAAGGTATCGCGCACGCTTCTTTGTGCGTCAACCTTTTCGGTTTTTTCATCAACTGTCTCCGGTCGACGAGGACGTACTCCGCCATCGTCCCGTTCTTAAAATCCGCCGCGGATATCGCTCCAAACACCTCGTCTCCGATTTCAAACTTTCCTCTTCTTCTTCGTTCCCCGCTGCCGTCGCTGCTGTTGTCGTTGTCGTGTTTCCCTCCAAGTTTAACGATTTCGCCGCTAAAGTCTTTCCCCAATCGAATACCTTTGCTTTTCGAGGAAGAAGAAGAGAGCAACGGAGAGAGAAACTTGTCCAAATACCCGCGCGAAACTTCCACGTCCAGAGGGTTCACCGAGAACGCTCGAACTTTCACCAAAACCTTATTCGGGTCGGAAATGTTTTCGTGCTCCAGACGATCGCTGGTAACGACCACGTGTTTGTTCAGAAGAACCCGCCGCTCATCTTCTTCTTTCGTGACGTATTCTTTCAGAACGACGTGCTTCCCGTAAAAGCGTCGGAGAAGTTGATGATGATGATGACGATGAGAAGGAGGACGAGGACAAGGACGACGAAGTGCAAAAACCGCCTCCGACGAAGAAACAGAAGCGTCGAGAAGGAAGGAGTGGTGGTGGTGGTGGTAGCACTGCCGAGCGGCGCGACGCATGCGTGCTTTAATTTATTGTCGCGCGCGCTCTTTTGTTCGTGTGTGTTGTGAGTTTTCCACTTTTTTTCTGACGACGAAAAAACGTTTGCGAGTGTGTGTGTGTTGCGTTTGGGTGTTTCTGTCTTGAAAACTATATACTCCTGTGTTAGCTTTAATTAAAATTTCTGCGCGTGTGCGTTACGGATGCGATGACAAAAGTCGATTTTTTACTCGGCTTGTTGTTGTTGTTCTTCCGCGGGCGCGGGCGCAGGAGCGCGTTCGTTCTTGACCAAGTTTTCGGCGCCTCTGATGATCTTCATGCTGACGATTTCGTCGTCGACTTTCATGTCTCTCAACAACTCTTGGTTATCGACGACGTAACCAAAGATGGAGTATCTTCCGTCCAAAATGTTCGTACCAGACGGCGTCAACTCGGATTCTCTCAGCAAGAAGAAGAATTGAGAGCTCGCGGAGTTGTTGTCGGCTTCTCTTCTGGCCATGGCTAAGGTGCCAAAGGCGTTGAACGGTAAGACTGGTTGTTCGCGATACATGCCGTTTTCCTCAAACGTGAAATCGTACTCCGGCGCTTTTTTCTTCATGAACGAACTTTCCGGCATAATTTCCAACGGGACGGTGCGTTCTTTACCCGTGGCTGGATCGATGTAGCCGTCCACGCCTTTTGGCGCGTTTTCTGGTTTCCCAGATTGGACGACGAAACCGTCGGATCTTTGGATTTTCATCCCGTCGTAAAATTTCTTCTGAATCAAATCCGTAAAGTTCCCAGCCGAGACGGGCGCATTGTACCCATCCAAGACGATCGTGAGTTTACCCCCCGGGTTCACCGCGTTGTCTTTAATTTTTACTTCCATTTCAACCGTAGCTCGCCCTTCCAATCTCGGCAACGTCGTGTCGTACGGCGCCGGCACTTGGTACGGAAACTCGTTCACCAACGCCTCCTCAATCTTCGTAACCAAACTCAAACATTTTTGCTGCGCGACGGGCACCTCTTGCTTATCTTTGTTAGCGACGATCGTTTGGAAATCTTGCAACTCCGTCGCTAAATCTTTCAAGTACTGTCTCACCTCGTCTTTCTTCGCCGGCGCCGTTTTGTCCACTATTTTGTTCGCGTCGTTCTTGACGATTTTCAAAGACTTGTTCACGCTATCCTCGACTCCAGAGAACTTCACCCCGGGGACTCTCAAATCGTCCGAAATCGATTCCAACGCTTTTTGCACCTGTCTAATTTCTTTGCAATCGATTGGGAGTGCGTTTCTCAACAACGCCCGCGCGTTCGTCACCGGGTTCGCCTGTAAACCAGCGAGTTCAGATATCGACGGATTACTACCGTAGCTCAGCTCGTACGCCTGCGCGACATCCACCAAAGCGCCTTGCGTCATCGTCAGCGACAAGCCCAACGCCGTCGTCGCGGAGACGATTTTCTTCGCCATCGTTTTCTTCTCGCTTTGGTGGTATTCCTCCTCGCTCTCGTTGTTGTTGTTGCTGATATTATTCGTCGCGTTGTTTTTGCCAGCAAAGCATTTCGTCGCTGGTGACGACGACGACGACGACGACGACGATGGTTTTCTTCTCATCGTCGTCGTCGTTCCTTTCTTACTTTTGCCGATTTCGGTAAAAGAAGAAGAAGAGGTGGTGGTGGCAGAACTCATCATCATTTCTCTCGATCGTTGATGATGTTGATTTGTTGTTGTTGTTGATTTGTTGTTGTTGTGCGCGCACTCGGGGGAAGTGAAGAAGGTATATCCAACACGCGAAGAATGAATAATCGTGGGGAAGAAGAGGTAAAATAAAAGAGAGCAGAGAGAGAAAAGACAGAAAGAGAGACAAAAAAAACTGCGAAAAACTCACAAAACACACACAGAGAGAGACACACAAAAAAAAAGGAACACACACACCACACACTAACACACAAAAGCGAAAAACGCGCCTAAAAAAAAATCGTCGTCAACAACATCCATCATCATCACCATCATCAATCATCATGCGCGGAGGCGGCGGTAGTGGCGGCGCGCGAACGAACGATACCGTTCCTGGAACGACGAGGTCTTCTTCTTCATCATCTTCTTCTTCTTTAAGCGAGAGTGATAATAAAAACGTGTTTGATTGCCTTCGCGCCATTGAAAAAACGTTTGGGAACAACGAACGTTTTACGATTGGTGATTTACACAGCGTCGTTCCGGAATTTCCCGGCGGCGTTCTCGGGTTACGGAGAACCGTGTTTGTGGCCGCGTCGAAGGTGGACGCGCTGGTGGAGACGACGACGACGACGACGACGACGACGACGGCAAAAAATGCATCGGCGACGCTACGTGAAATAGAAGAGGAAGAAGAAGAAGCACAAAAAGATGTGAAAAAATACGAGGTGGTGTTTTCCTTTCCGAGACATTGTCGATCGGTTTACATGGCGCGAGATGCGGCTTTTCGCGCTTCTTTGCTGAGAAGACGAACGTTTCGCGCGTTCTACACGTTTTTACGCGTGACTTTTAGCGTCATGTTGGTTGTTTCGGTTATCATCGTTGCTCTGGCGTTAGTGGCGATGCTCATATTAGTATTGGCAAATGGTCGAGGAGATAATCGAGGTGGGGGAGGAGAGATTCCTTTGTTTATGAATCCTGGGTACGGACCAGGCCCTGGTGGAGGTGGGGGAGGAGGTAACATGGATGGATTCTGGATGTATTTGTACATGAGAGATATCATGTGGCTTTCGTATTGGGATGATTTGGAACGCAGACGCGTGTATTTGAACGGGGACATTTACAACAACGTGAACGTAGTGACGGGCGTCCCGGTAAAACCATCCGGTGGAAGAGGAGGAGGAGGAGGAGGAGGAAGAGGAGGAGATGACGACGACGATAATGGCAATAATAGTTACAACAATAATCGCAGTACTTTCCCGGACCCGGAAATGTATCGCCGGTTGATGATTGCGGAAGAAGACGACCACGACGACGATATCGTCGATAAAAAGAAGGAGCTGTCGTTCATCGAATCGATTTATGCGTTTGTGTTCGGGAGAGGCGATCCGAACGAATTTTTAGAACACGAACGGTCGAAAGCGATCTCGCAGCTGCTTCGCGCGAACCGAGGCGTTGTTTTTGCCGAGCAGCTGGCCGCGTTTACGGATGCATTCTTGCTCTCAAAGAAGGATCGAAGAGGTATGCGAGGAGGAGGATCTCTTTTCGCCTCTTTTTTTAGTGGAAACAGACGCGATGTGAAGAAAGACGACGCGTCGCGCAGTTTAGACGACCGCGAAGAGCGACAACACGAAGGATACGTGCTGAGAATCCTGGAGCAGTTTCACGGACACGCCGAGTCCGACGACTACGGAAGATTGATCTACATCTTTCCGTCTTTCCAAGTCACGGCTGAAGAGAACAAAACGGATGCACAAATCGCAAAGTTTGCGCCCCCGCCAATCCCACCACCGATTTATGAAAAGCAAAAGCCAGTGTTCGAGTACGGAGTGAAAGGTCCGTTAGTCGTATTCACTGGAATATTCAACGTGTTTTTGTTGTTTTTGTTTTATCGCGTCGGCGGGTTGGATTTTAAAGCGCCAAGACGAACAGTCACGAGAGCGCAATTACGACGATCGATGGGAAGGCGTGGGGGACAGTTTTCAGAGGCACAAAACAAGCTCTTGACTGCGGGACCAGACGACGAGGAAATCATAATCGAGCAACCTCCTGCTCTCGTGGCTTTCTTTGAGATTTTTCCGAAGCTCGCCCAATGGATGTACAAGCCGTTCGTCTACTACGCCATATTTTTCTTCACGGTTCCTTTGATCCGCGCGTTTTTTATTCAACGAGAAAACAAAGCGATAGCGAGACGAAACGCGATGCGCAAAGTGAGAGCCAAAGAAGCGTTGTTGATGTGCGTGAAAGCGTGCGAGGAGAAGAGAGACTTGGCTGAGCGAAAACAGAAGCGCAAGAGCGTTTTCACCGAAAACGGGTCCGTATCAAACGTATAAAGTAGAAACAACAATAAATCTATCAAAATAGATTCGCGCGCAGCACGCACAGCACATTTAGTGAAGACTATAGCATAAAAAAGATAGCAACAGTAGTAGTAGTATACGTTTATATTATATTATAAGAACTTCAAAAGAAGGAAGAAAGTACCTTGGAACGCCAAGTTGATGAAGATGAAGTTGATGACCACCTTCGGACCGCCCAAAAACTCGATGAAGTAGTTCAACTGTCCGTATTCTGAGTTCTTCTCCATTTCCTCTGCGCCGGTTAAATCGGTTCCAAAACTCGCGTAATCCTCCCCGTCTCTGTTCTCCGCGCCTAACCTGATCACAGATTGATTAAACACGCGAAATCGGTTGTTCTTTCGCAACTGAAATCCGTCCACGTACGTTCCGTTGGTCGATCCCAAATCCGTGACGTACAACTTGTTTCTTTCCATTTCGAGTTGGCAATGCACGCCGGAAACACACGGTAACGGGATGCTCACGTCAACACCATTACCTTTGTCTCTTCCAACGATTAAAACGTCGCCGTTTTTCAAGTTAATCTTACTCAAACGCTTCCTCGACGTCGAGGAGTCTGGCGTTAACGTCCACTTCGCGGTGCTCGTATCTTTTGCTTCCATCAAAGCCGCCGCAGCTTTCGAGGACACTCTCTCCTTGATTGCCGTGTCGAAGTCTCGCTCACCTTGCGCAGCTTTAGTCATTTGCACCGACTTGGACTGTTTCAACATTTTCGCGAACGGGTTCGAGGTCTCCGTCGATCCTTCCTCCTCTTCCTCTTCTTCTTCGTACGCCGGCGTCGCGGCTTTCTTTTCAGGCATTTTCAACTTCGGGATGGAAAACTTCGGAATCAAATTCTCCGCCGCGGATGAAAACCCTTTGTTGTTCGTTTCCATCTCCTCTTCCATCTCGTCCACGGTGTTGTCGTAGTTCACGTACTCCGTGTCGCCTTCGTCTCGACTGATGAATGCTGGTTTTTTCATTCCTTTCTGCAACATCGTCTTGAACGGGTTCGCGTTCTCGTCGTCGTAATCCGTCGACTCTTCCGGATACAAATCGTCGTCTCCATCGCCGCCGCTATCCTCGCTCTCGTCTCTGGATTTCTCCAAAACTTGCGAGGCTTTCTGTTTCAAATCGTCGAAAAAAGCGGACGTTTTTAATCCATCGCTTCGTCCTCCTCTTCTCTCTTTTCTTCCGAACACCGGCGCCGAGGAAGTGAAGGAGAAAGAGGAGGAATTCTTCTCGGTGGACGACGACGACGACGACGACGCTTTGGCGTCAAAGTGAGTGCTCGCACCAGCAGTCACCATCGTCGTTGCCGCGCGCGAAGTTGATAACGCAACAAACATCGCTCGCGGGTTTTATTTAAAGTGCTCAAAGAGTTTTGAGGGACGCGCGATGCGTTTACAGATGGAGAAGAACAGTGGACGCTGTGAGAGAGACAAAAGAGAGACCACAAACACACTCACACGCAAAAAAAAAAAGATACGAAGAGAGAGTCTCGTCGTGTCAACAACTTCAAGCGGCTGAGAACGAGTGCTGGAACTCGCGTCGCGGGAAAAAAAAAAGAAAAAGAGAGAGAGAGAGACGTGGAAGAACGGTTTCGTCGTACGAGAGAGATGGAAAAAGCTTTTTGGAAGCGAGAACTTTTTCTTCAGTTTTAAACAACTCTTCGCGCACGCACACAAGCGCACACTTACGCGTATTCAAAAAAAAAAAACAAATGTCGTCCTCTTGCGCGCAAACACAAGCGACGCTGACGCGGCACCAATTCAAAGGTCGCGTCGGTAAGACGTCTCTGAAGAACAAAGCCTCGTGCTCGACTTCTTCTTCCTCTTCTTCCGCCTCCTTCTTGTTTTCGTCGTCGTCGTCGAGGAGAAGAGGAGGAGCGGTGAAGTGCTTCGCGATTTCAAAACCGTGGGACGTGCAGAAGCCCTGTAAGTTGGTTTTGGAAGATGGGTCGGTGTGGCAAGGGAAAGCCTTCGGCGCGGACGGAACGAAAGTCGGAGAGGTTGTCTTTAACACCTCTTTGTCCGGGTACGAGATTCTCTCTCTCTTTGTTGTTGTTGTCGTCGTCTTCTTTTTACCACCACGCATCAAAACATCGTCGGGCCGTCCGTTCGCGAGTGGTGGGGTGGGTTTACTTCAAACCCAAAAGATCGGCCGCCAACGTAACGTTCGAATACAGGAAAAAAAAAACTCTTCAAAAAAGAAAGAAATCTCTCCTCCTCCTCCTCTCTTTTTATCTGTGCACGCAAAAATATACGCGCGCGCAAAGACAAAACGAATGATAATAGTGATCAACGCGCTGACTTTAATAAACATCCATTCCTTCCCTGGATTCAACTACAAAACAGGTACCAAGAAATCTTGACCGACCCGTCCTACGCCGGTCAGTTTGTGTTGTTCACGTGCCCGCACATCGGGAACGTCGGCATCAACCAGCTCGACATGGAGTCGACGAAAGTGCACATGGGCGCTACTTTGGTCAGACACCATGCCTTGAACGTATCGAATTACCGTTCGACGCAAACGTTGGATTCATACTTGAAAGAGCAAGGCGTCATCGGGATTTCTGATATCGATACGCGTGCTATTACTGTGAGATTACGCGAGAAAGGTTCGTTGAACGGCGTGGTCACGACGGATATGAGCATCTCGGATGACGACTTGTTGAAAATGTCCAAGGGCTACGATATTGTCGGTAAGGACTTAATCGGTGAAGTATGCGTAAAAGAACCGTACAAATGGGTCGACCCAACCGTGGGCGAGTGGGAATTCGCGGAAAAGGCGAAGAACAACAAGGACAAGTTCAACGTCGTTTGCTTTGATTTCGGCATCAAGAATAACATCATGCGAAGATTGGCTTCGTTTGGTTGCGAGTTGACCGTCGTGCCGGCAAACTACTCCGCCGAGGACGTTATGAAATTGAATCCTGACGGTATCTTGTTTTCTAACGGTCCCGGAGATCCTTCCGCTGCCCCGTACGCTGTTGAGAACTGCAAAAAGTTGCTCGGCAAAGTCCCGGTGTTTGGCATTTGCATGGGTCACCAAGTTTTGGGACAAGCCTTTGGCGGCAAGACGTTCAAGATGAAGTTTGGACACCACGGAGGTAACCACCCGGTGAGAAATGAATTCACCCAATCGGTCGAGATCTCCGCGCAAAACCACAACTTTGCCGTGGATTTGAACTCGTTGCCGAAAGAGGTGAAAGTTTCGCACTTGAACTTGAACGACGGCACGTGCGCCGGCATGGTTTGGGAGGAAAAGATGGCCATGACCATCCAATATCACCCGGAAGCGAGTCCTGGACCGCACGATTCTGATAACTGCTTCGCCCAATTCGTGGATATGATTAGAGCAAACAAAGGCATGGCCGTTTCGCGATAAAAAAAAAGGGTCCCTTCATCATCTTTCCAATCGTTGTTAAATATCACATTTACTATTTTCATGATACGTTTTACGAGTCCCATTTCACTCTCTCCTCTCTCTCCTCTCTTCCTCATTTTTGCTTTTTTTCTCACGCACACGCACAAACACAAACACACGCGCGCGCTCACGAACACCCGCTGCTGGTAACCTCGAGAAAGAAAGGGGAGATGAAGAGTGCGATGTCGCTCTCCGCCTCGAAAAGGAAAAAGAACGTCAACAACGGCGTTCCCTCAGAACCATCAGAAACGAAAACAAAATCAACACCAACAGAAAAATTCGACGAAAACAACAACAACAAGAGGAATTCGGAAGCGTCTTCAACTTCTTCTCCTCAAACTACCACCATGAACAATACTCCTCAAAGGACCTTTGCGAGAGTGCAATCCACGGACGCGTTCTTCTTGGGCAAAGGGGACTTTCTCAAAGTCGGCGAGGAACCGTTTCAACCAGATCCGGACGATCCGTCCATTAGACCGGTTCGAAGTGGTTTTGAGCTGGATAAGAAGTCGTTCGAACAACAAAATGACTTGAACGTCGACGAGTTGGACGGCGGCGCGCCAAACGAACGAACGAAAGCGCCCGAGCAGTTGTATTCTCTGCAAAAGCAAAAGAGCTTAATTTTACCATCATTATTGAACTGTTCTGGGGTTGTACAAGATGCGTGCAATGCCATCGTGGACGACTCGTTCAATCGATGTTTTCAAATGAAAGACCAAAGGCCGTGGAATTTTAACTTTTACTTGTACCCAATTTGGGTGATTGGTTTTGTCGTCAGGCACTTCGTATTGCTGCCGCTACGATTCACTTGGTTGGTCTTATCGTTAATTTTGTTCTTTTTGTTGTTTTTTATCGTCCATTACACCTTACCGGAGAAGAAAGCGCAAGTGGTGAAAAGAAAGTTGTTGGAGTATTTAGCCGCAGCTTTCGTCATGTCGTGGACGGGCGTGATTAAATATCACGGACCGAAACCAACGAGGAGAGGTGGGTGCGTGTATGTGTCTAATCACACGTCCATGATTGATTATCACGTGGTCGCGCAAGTGTCTTTGTTCGCTTGCATCATGCAGAAACATCCTGGATGGGTAGGTTTCATCCAAAACACCGCGTTGAAGGCGGTCGATTGCATCACGTTTAATCGAACCGATATCAAAGATAAACAAGCGGTGTCGAGACGATTGAAAGAACATGTGAGAGATCCCACAAAGTTACCGCTCTTAATTTTTCCAGAAGGCACGTGCGTGAACAACGAGCACTGCGTCATGTTTAAGCGAGGTGCGTTTGATTTAGGCGTCCCGGTGTGTCCGATAGCGATTAAATACGACAAAACGTTCGTCGACGCGTTTTGGAACTCGCGGAAGCAAAGTTTTACCGCGCACTTGATCAAATTAATGTCCTCGTGGAGCGTCGTCGCGGACGTCTGGTTCATGGAACCGCAAACTATAAGAGAAAATGAAACGAGCATAGAATTCGCCGAACGCGTTCGGGCGATGATTGCCAAAAAAGCCGGCTTGAAAATGGTCGCTTGGGACGGGATGTTGAAATATTATCGACCGCATCCTCGCGAACGTACCGCGAGACAGAAAATTTTCGGCGAAAGATTTCAAACCATTCTCTCCAGTCTTGGATTCTGCAACAGTCACAGCAGTCGAGAGATGAGTCAATCCGAGTGAGGAGAGAATTAAATGCACTAACATAATAACCACATAGAAACACACGTAGAAAAGAGTTGTATAAAAACGAATATAGAAAGAGATGAACGGATGATATTATAAATTACACGCAACTACTTTTGCGTAGGCAAAGCGGCAATCGCTTGTATCTCCACCAACAACTGCACGCCTTCCTGTTTATACACCATGTTACTCTCCACGCACGCTCGCACTGGTTTTGCATCTTTAATCCATTCATTATACACCTCGTTCATCCCGGCGTAATCGTTCTTGATGTCTTTCACCCAAATCATGCACTGCAACAAGTTCGTCTTATCCGTCCCGGCGAGTTTTAACAACGCGTCAATTTTATCGCACGTTTCTTTCGTTTGCGCTTTGATGTCTGGACCTCCGCTCCCAACTTGACCGCTTAAATACACCGTGTTGTTGTGAATGACAATTTGCGATAATCTCGGGTCCTCCGGACCTAAACGTTGGATGTTAGCGTTGTTGCTCGCCGACATAACTCTCGATTGATTTATTCTTCTCCTGCTTAGTTGTTGTTGTTGTTGTTGTTGTTGTCTCCGACAGAGACGGCTACGGAGAAGAAACGA
>Ga0255763_1001738_pt1 | contig 21997 bp, 19 predicted proteins | sample 041ome_2_FD_179963 | JGI IMG/M metagenome (GOLD analysis project Ga0255763, IMG submission 179963) | Coastal salt marsh microbial communities from the Groves Creek Marsh, Skidaway Island, Georgia - 041406US metaG (version 2) | ecosystem: Environmental > Aquatic > Marine > Intertidal zone > Salt...
CCACACCGCCTTCCAACGACCTTTCCTGTTTCCGACTGGCTTGTGCCACTCAACACCGGTGTGGCCGCTCGTATTATTCTTCTGCTTACTTTTGTTCAGGGCATTCACGCGACCCTTTCCCTCGCGCACGTTGCTCCGAAGATTGTTCAGGCCGTCCCGATCGATGTGATCGACCTCCGAAAACTGAGGATACAGTATGTTGTGAATTTGTTTTGTATTTTTATTACTACCAATTAGAGCGTAGGTAGTCTTCTTGCCCTTTTCTAAATACGCTCGGACCTTGCCCATAGATCGAATAAGTTCAAGTTGGTCTGTTTCTAACTTCATACATTTTTCAATTTTTGGATTACCTCGTCCATTGTTCTGTAAAAGCTTCATCTCGTAGTATTCGTACCCAACCGGCAAAACTGGATGACTTATCACGGTAACTAGTCGCACCTGATTTCTTGTCAACCCTCTCTTTTCACATTCACGTTTTTGAAAGGATTCGGCAATGGCACGGGTAAACGATCCGTGCACTTTTTTATGAAAAGTCTTGCCACATCCGCCGTGTTCTTTCTTAAAATTAACTTTGACGCGTTCATCTGTTTCCTGCAAGTATCCGACAGTGATTCCGCCAGTCCAAGGACCCTTCTCATATTTTTCTTCTATTTTCTCAGTAGGAGCGGACACTGCAGACAAAGGCAGATCTGCTACACGACGGCATCTATCGCAAGATCCAGTTTTAGATTTTTTCCAATTGCTTGTAAAAACTGTGAATTCGATGTGGCACTTGCATACGACAATGATACTACGAGCTTTTTCTGACACTCCCTTGTACGTGTATCCTAACTCTTCGCATTTCTGTTTGCATTGATTGATAACTTTCGAACTAATTCCTTTCTTGGAACAGTCGCTGCATCCAGAAAACCTTTTTACAAGTTGTTGCTTTAGTTTTCTGTCGGTCTTTCCGCACTTGCACGTAAAAACGACGTAGCGTGAATCTTCTTCGCATATCGACCAGTTGCTGCATCCAGCCGCTTCGATAGCTTCGTTAATTTTTTGACGAGTACGTTCTGTAATCTTTGGGTTTGGCATTGTTTGTTTAGTAATATTTCCAGTTCTATAAATCATTTTTAATAATGCAATTCATTAATCCTAATAATATTAATCGCGTGTTGTTTCTATACTATATTTGTATAGAAAGTATATATATGCACTGCTCGGGGGAGCACTCTTACAAAACTGGGAAACCAAGGGCACCACCTGAAATTCTGATGATGTTGTTGTTGACACAGGTGAGCACAAACTTGTACTTCTGCTGTTCCTGGATACCAGAGGACTGCGGGTTGTTTGGACCAACGGCACCGGCCTGACTGAGCGGCGGTAAGGAAGCACTTCCAGTGCCATTATTCTTGGCGGCGTTTTGGCAAAGCGCCGTAAACTCCGGAACAATCGACACGTTGGTAAGCTTGCCGTAGTTGGTGGAACCCATCGGATCGAGGCAGATGAAGTCCAGCGAGTACGAGTAGCAGTGGTAACCGCTGACCTCCGGGACGACCGGCGCGGTGAAGTACGGGTTGACCTGCGAAAAGTAGTCGTTGCCCATCTGGCCGAGACGGTTGGTGTTCTCGTAGACGAGAGAGCAGCGCAGGAGAGGATCGACCTGGTACTGACCGCTGAACTTGAGCGGGCACGCCGTGAGGTCACCCATCTGCGGCGAACCGGTGGTGTAGGTGGAACCCTCATTATCGTGAGTGATATTCTGGATCGCGAAGAAGAGAACCTTGATCGCGTGGGAAAGACGCAGATCGATCGACTGGGACGTGTTGGTTTGAGGGGTCACCGTGACTTTAGATGCCATCTGAGCCTGTTCGATGAGAATGTCGCGCGGAGCACAGGCCATACGCTTACGCTCATCGTTGGACACGATAGCGTAGTTCGCCCAAACCTGAACAGATTCGAAGGACGGTTCAGTGTTGCCCACGGTTTGTGCTCCGCCGATTGAAAGTCGTGTTGCATCTTGGAACTTTTTAACATAAGGCTGGTTTGCGGTCGCAGCCGTTACATTACGCTCCGCGATGAGAAGATCCCTCCAGTCGGCGAAGGTAAAGTTGATGCGCATCTCGTTGTACGGAAGAGCCGCCGTCGGAAGCGCGACGCCCGAATCGCGGGAGTAGAAAAAGGGCAGCGGCAGGTTGAGGTACGTCACTCTCGGACCGCCATCCTTCTGGACGACGTCATCCAGCGATCCACCCGCAAGATTATCGAGATCAGGAGGAAGGCTGACTCCAGCTGCAGCGGTACCCACAGCGCTAGTGTTGGTAAGCGCGACAGTGTTGCCGATCATATTGTTGTAAGCCAGCTGCTTACCCTTCGGGACGGTGAAGGCCGCCCAGAAATCAAGATGCGTGTTGTCGAAGCGAGCAGCGACCAGATCGTTGAACGTGATGGCGCATTCCTTGATCAGATTGTGCATCAGATTACGCGTCCAGCGGATGCGAGTGAACTCCTCGGCCGGCGTGTTAGGAAAGTATTTGACTTGGTTGAGACCGATGCGAAGCCAGGTCTGAAGCAGGTAATCACCAGCACGAGAAATGCTGACCGACCAGCTTTGGCCAAACTTGGGCTGACCAGAGGCGTTCGAGAGAACAACCGGCACCTGAGTGAACCAGGTAGACTTGCACGTAGTGCGAACGAAGTACGCAACTGCGTCGCCGCAGCCGTACATGTACTTCTCGAGCTCGTCGTAAGTGGCGAGGTCAATGAATCCCGAGGTAATGTTGGATGATTGAATGCTCATTGTTTTATATTGTGCAATATTTTTTTTTTAAGTTGGAAATTAACGATAGTCGTCGCTGAGTAATATTTTTTAAAAGTAAAATTGAAGTAATCTATGATATGACCAAAAGCGACGACGATTATGAAAAAACGACAACGTCTCGTCGACGACTACGATTGAAGAAGCAGCAAATCAATCGCCCCCTCAACGTGTCGCACGTGAAAGCTCGAATAGACACTGGTTTAAAGAAGAAGTCCGAATCCAAGTCCAGCGGAAAGGGAAAAAGGTTGGTGAAAACGTACGTAAAGAAAAAAATGTTGCCACTGCCGGAGTTGACAACATTGAAAGATTTGATCGAACTCGGAAAACGAATAAAACAAGGCCAGCGGTTCGTGCGGATAGACAATGATTCACTGAAGCGGTGCTGCGACCACTTGCAAGAGTTGGACGATCTGATCGGACTGGAAATGCTCAAGTCGACGGTTTTCGACCAGCTCGTCTACTTTCTGCAGAAACTCGACAAGATAACCAACAACGAGTACCTGCACACCATGCTCGCCGGTCCGCCCGGAGTGGGCAAAACGACCGTCGCCAGAATACTCGGCAAAATATACGCCTGTCTGGGCGTCATTGAAAACCCCAAAAGCATTTTTAAAATCGCGCACCGAGAAGACCTCGTCGCCTCCTACTTGGGACAAACGGCGACGAAAACGCTCGCGCTGCTCAAATCCTGTCTAGGAGGAGTCTTGTTCATCGACGAAGTGTACTCCCTCGGATCAGGAAAGGAAGGAAAAGATTCCTTCTCGAAAGAAGCCGTGGACACGCTCTGCGGATTTCTCTCGGAAAATGCAGGCAAATTCATATGCATCATTGCCGGGTACGAAAAGGACATTGAACGCTGCTTCTTCAACCTCAACAAGGGACTCAAGTCCAGATTCCAATGGGTGCACGTCCTGGAACCCTACTCCGGAACACAACTGAACAAAATATTTCTGTCGCAAATCAACGACATCGGATGGACGGTTGAAGAAAAAGACAAACGCGAAATTGAAAACGTCTTCCAGGACGAAACTCTCTTTGAAAACGGACAAGGCAGAGCCATCAAAAACTTTCTCTTCAAATGCAAAATCGCACACTCCAAAAGACTCTTGCGTGAACAAAATAAAAAAAACGGATGTCTATCCATTCAAGACATTCAAGACGCCGTGAAATCGCGCGCAAACACCCACGACGAATCAACACACAACTTTCAATCCATGTTTCTATGATTTAAATTCTAAAAGGAGAATTTAAACACATTTGGAAATTATTTACTGTTGTAGCTGTCTCCTGGAAAGACGGACGGTAACATCGGCAGCAGCAAGAGTCGCATCCGTGCCGCTACCGCGATCTCCAACACTGCGTCTCAAGGTAATTTGTTCAGTCTTGTTATCAGTATTATGGAAAATACTTGCAGAGGCAATGCCAGCCGTCGATATTTCTGTTTCAGCCACTCCCCCCGTTATGTTGGTGACTACTACGTAGTCGCTATCTGCATAGTCATTACCAGCGATGCCGTCATCTGAAATTATAATAGTAACGAGTTGCACTTGACCAGATACGCCACCTAAAGTAAATTGCCATCCAGAACTCCCGGCCTCAGTATAAATGACAGCGCTTGTTGACGTAGAACCGGCCCCAAGCGTAAGTGTGTAAGCAGAATCAACACTAGTGTACGCCGTCGAGAGGGTCGGCGGGTTAGTGCCTAGCTTAAACTTAGCAAGAATGTCGGCCGCATCCCAAGTTACTACTTCTCCTGATACGTATCCAGATCCCGGGTTAGTGACTTCGGCAGATAAAGCTATTCCGTCATCGTCTACTTCGCCTGCGTATGCAAATGAAAATTTAGCTTTCATTCCAGTTCCTGTACCCGTGGTAGAGCTAAAAGTGACTTCTGTTGCGTACGTCTGGCCGTTGGCGAGACCTGCAGTCACCCACTTGCCTGTAATTGTGGCAGTGGCTGGGGCTGAGGCTGTAAGAGATGTACCTGGACCACCATCCAGAATGTTAGCGGACAAAATTTTTTTACAAAACACGTTAGATCCTAAACCGAGCTCGGTTCCAGAGTACGGAAGTCTTGGAGGTTGATATAAGAAAGCCATTTTTAATTTATGGCAATAATTTTTTTAAAATCTGCATTGCAAGCGTCTTTTTTTTTGCCGAATTGGTTTGCTACGACTCGAGTGGATCCGATGTTGACGTCGACGTTGTGATGAGTGTGTCCGAACACCCACACGTCGGCCTTTTTAAAGATGGAGGTGTTCTCGAGATTGGTTGCGTAGAAAGACGAGTATTTTCTGGCGAAGCGCGAGGGGAGAAGCAGAGTTTTCGAGGGGGCGTGGTGGGTGATGACGACCAAAGGACCGTCAGTTTTCATTTTAGACACGCGATAAAGCCATTTAATGTCTCGTCTGTGCATCGCCTGGTATTCTTCTACCGACACGTCGAGGCGTATGTATTCGGGCAACGCTTTGGCGTTTCCAACGTCCGACCAAAGAGTAGCTCCGGCAAACGTGACGCCGTCGATGCTGACCATTTTTCGATCGAGAACGTGAACGTTTTGGAGGCGGGGATTCTCTGAAACGGCGCGTTTGAAGGCGTACAGCAACTCTCCTAGAGACTTGTACTTTCTGTTTGCGTTCGAGTCGTGGTAGTACTCGTGGTTTCCCGGCACGTAGAGCACGTGTTTGAACTTGCCGGCCGCTTCTTCGAGCAGTTGGATCATAGGCTGTATGCGGTGAAACGATCCCATGTCGCCTGCTATGACCAAAGTGGGCGTGCGCGCTTCTATCTGCTTGATGACAGTAAATGATTTGGGATCGCCTGCTTCGATGTGCAGGTCGGATATAATTTGAAAGGTTTGATTAATCTTATTCGTATTCATAGTTGATTTATGCATAGGTAAAATACCTTTATTTACGATCGTTTTCACCGGGTAGTGATTTAAAGTATGACAAAATGGTGAGAAAGAAATGAGCGAAGTAATCGAAGTAAAAGAACTGAATCTGGAGCTTATCGCGCCTGCAACGAGCGGGAATCACGCCGGCGGGTTCAAGCTCGTGGTCGTGGGCAAGCCGGGCTGTTTTAAAGCGGGCACCCGTGTTATGAGATTCGATGGAACTTCTGTTCCAGTCGAGGACGTAAAGGAAGGCGACCTTCTCATGGGAGACGATAGCAAACCGCGCACGGTTATGGAGCTTTGCCGTGGGTACGAGGAGATGTACAAAATCACGCCCATAAAAGGAGACTCTGTAGTAGTGAATAAGAATCATATTTTGAGTTTGAAATGCACTGGCTACAACGATATCAAACACGGTACTGTCGAAAACCTCACCGTGTCGGAATACCTCAAGAAGAGCGACACTTGGCGGAATCGATTTAAGTGGTATCGAAGTGGGGTCGAGTTTCCACCTCAGGAAGTAAAAGTCGATCCGTATCTGTTGGGTATTTGGTTGGGGGATGGGACGTTGGGAGAAGCGCGGTTCACAACGGCGGATCAAGAAGTCGTTTCCGAATTCGAGCGCGTGTTAGAGCCTCAAGGACTTGTCGTGCGCAAAATCGGAAACAGCGAGTATGGATATAGTATTAGCCAGCCAATGGGGAATAGAAAATGGTACGGTAATCTGTTCAGAGAGGGTCTTCGAGAGCTGGGTGTTATCGACCGCAAGCATATACCACAGCAGTACATTAGCAATTCTCGCGAAGTTCGTTTGGAGCTGCTCGCAGGTCTCCTGGACAGCGACGGTCACTTAGACAAATCTAACACATATGATTTCATCAATAAAAGTGAAGAATTGGTGGACGGACTGCTCAGTCTTGCGCGTTCTCTCGGAATGTCTGCGTACAAGAAAAAATGCGAGAAAACGTGCACGAATGGTTCGAACGGATCGGTCACAGGCACGTACTACAGGTGCTGCATTTCTGGACATCTCGACGCGATACCCAACAGGATCGAACGCAAAAGCGCATCGCCACGAAAGTTGAACAAAGATGTACTGATGACTGGGATTAAATCGGTCGAGTCTGTTGGAGAGGACAACTACTACGGATTTACACTCGACGGGAATCACCTGTTCTTGTTGGAAGACTACTCCGTTGTGCACAATACAGGAAAATCTACGTTGATATCAGCCTTGTTGTACGCTAAAAAACATTTGATACCCGCTGGTATAATTATGTCAGGCTCAGAGGACTCGAACGGGTTCTACAGCAAGATGTTTCCGGCGTCGTTTGTGTTCAACGAGTACAGCGAGTCTCAGTTGAAAAAGTTTGTGAAGCGTCAGAAGATGGCTAAGCAGAAGATGAACAATCCGTGGGCAGTGGTGCTTTGCGATGATTGCACGGACAGTTCAAAAATTTTCAACACAAAGATTCAGCAAGGTATGTACAAGAGGGGTAGGCACTGGAACATGCTTTACATTTTGTCTTTGCAGTACGCCATGGACATCAACCCGGCAATCCGTACGAACGTGGACGGGGTATTCATCCTTCGTGAGCCGATTCTGAAGAACCGCAAAGCGCTGTACGAGAACTACGCGAGTGTGATCGGGGATTTCAACATCTTTTGCGAGTTGATGGACGCGCTGACGACAGACTACACGTGCCTGTACATTCACAACGCGATCCAAACGAATCGGTGGCAGGATTGCGTGTTTTACTACAAGGCGGATCCGCCGCCCGACAATTTTAGATTCGGGTGTCGCGAGTTTTGGAAGCATCATCACGACCGTTTTGACCCGGATCACGTCAACAATTTCGACGATTTCGACGAAGATTAACCGCGTAGCGGAGCGGCGATGTAAAGATACTTAAACAGGTTGGTTGGTGTGGATAAATGTCTGCATCGTATAAAAGATACAACGACTTAGGTTCCACTGCGGCTGAAAAGGCTAGGGAAAAGGTTGTCCAAGAACAAATGCTCTCCGCTCAGCAAAAGATTTTGGAGCAGCAACATTTGCTGGAGCAGCAACAGAAACAACTGGATTTACAGAAGAAACAATTGGCACGCAGCAGCGCCTACGCCCAGCAAGAAGCACAGGCCAGAGCGGTGAATTCCCGAGGATCTCGGGGCGGAAAGACGGCTTCTGCCGCTACCGTTTACGACGGGTCATCCGCTCCAGAAGTGACCACGCGCGAGCAAAAGAACAAGATGATCTGGTCGAACGAAATCTGCGTGTTCAAGATTTCAGCCCCCTGGTGTAAACCGTGCGTTGAGATAGCACCGAAATACAACGCTCTGGCAAAGTTAGTAAACAAACCAGGTAAGATTATGCTGTTCGCAGAAGAGTACGACAAAACCAATCCAAACAAGCTTTCCGCGAATGTGCAAAGCATCCCCGCATTCGACTTTTGGTTCAGAGGCAAAAAGGTGCACAGAATGGTAGGAGCCGATTTCGAGCAGGTGCAGCGAAACGTTCGAATGATGATGACCAACGCGAAGAATGGCGCAAACGGAGATGCTGGAAAAATGCAGATGGAACAGGAACCGCCCCATCCAGCCGATGGGATGCAGTCAAAGAACCGACGAGAGCACTCCAACAATGGAATGTACCCTCCGTCGGCGATGAGAATGTAACAGAAATAAATAATAAAATAAACAGTAAATAAAACTAAAACTGCTTCTTGGCGCAGCGGAAGCGCGCTGGGCTCATAACCCAGAGGTCCCTTGATCGAAACAAGGAGAAGCAACGTACTTTGAAAATGATTTTGATAAACAATTGTTATCAAAACAAAATGGCAAATCAGTCTGAGATTGATAGATTAAGGCGAGTAATTAAGGCGCGCAACCCTACGCAACAAGAGTACAGACAGTCGGCGAACAAAGACTACTTCCAAATGCGTCAAATTTTCGTGGAGGATTCATCTGGAAATTTACCAAAGAGTGTTGAAGAGGTGAAAAAGTGGTTTTACAAAAAAATGTATGTCGAGGACAAATTTAAAATTATCACTCCAGTAGAGTTGGAGCATACTACGCAATCTCTTTACTATTATATACGCGGAGAGATACCCGATTTCGGCGACGCCGATTAAACGCCGGGAACTCCGCCTGGCGCATTGTAAGCATCGCAGCCACAATTAAACGGATTTTTAACAGCTGAGCAGAGAGATTTTATACTCAGTCGAGTATAAAAACTAATGCTCTGTGTCTAGAAACCATGTGGTGGTGATCCACTTTTCTCCTTCGAGAACTGGCGTTCCGCAGTGAAGCGTATCGTGGTCTATCGATCCGTCTTCGTTAAGACTCGACCAAACAACAGCTCTTCCTTTCTTGGGCACGCACTCTTCCTTCAACTTTTTGAATTCGGTTGTTCCTCCCTTTGGGACATCGTTTAAATAAATCATAACCGTCCACGTACGCTGTCCATTTTTCCAAAATTGGTGGTCTGTTTCTCTGTCGAACGCGTCTACGTGATCCTTGAATTCATTTTTCAGTTTGTAATGTTGTATCTGTGTCGTCTCGGCCGTGTTCGCCGACCGTCCCACAAGGTCGTATACCTTTCTGTCTATCTCAGGCTGTATACCCACTCCCGTAAAGTCGGCCGTTTTGCTCGTTCTGAAATACTTGTCAGAGCTAGGCGAAGTCAGCTCCGAATCAAACAAGTTTGTGGCAGAATCTATGACCGCGTCGCATTCTTGCCCGGATAGAAAGTCGTCGATTATGTAGATGGGCGTTTTGCGAGTTCCTTTTATGCTTGTAGCGACTCTTTTCAGTTTATCGTCTACTATACTGCGCTTTCGCAGTTCTTCTTTGGAGTTTGGCGAATGAACTATTTCAGAGGTAAAATTCTCTTTGCGTTTGGACGAAAGTAAAACGCACATTAAAATAACGGTGGCGGTCACAATTCCTGCAATGGCTAATGTAACTTTTTTATTCATATTTATTCTACACAATTCTTTCTTTCTAACTTTGTTCTGAAAAAGAACGCATATCGACCCTGCACATCGGACACTTACACGGACCCACGTCGCACAGCAAGTGTCTCAAGCAAGCATCGTGAAACATATTTCCACAACACTTTACCCTTACACAAAGACTGCGCAGATTCAAATCGTCTGTTGTGTGTAGGTTTTCGATGCATATGGGGCATTTTTCCTCATTTTCCGGTTTCACAATGTCGACGGCATTATTGTACGCTTCTATGTCCATAGTCACGGCCACGTCCTGAAAGTCGTCGAAATCAACCTCAACTTCGTTTTCGTCCACCTCATAGTCGAAATCCAAAGCCATAACCTCTTCCATTATCGAGTTCAGATATCCGAGATTAAAAGCCACGCTGACTCTACCCAACCGGACGTTTTCCGCGCTTAAAAATTGCTGGTAAGGTGTGTTAGCTGGAATGTCAACAATCAGTTCACCGCTTATGTTATTAGAATCCATAGGTAAGTATATTCCCGGTCTGAACGGCATATACTGCTGTGTTGCTCTGACTCGAATACCTCCGTAATTGTTCACCTGTATGTGCGGACCACGCTCTTGTGAATCAGCCGGCGGTTCAACTTCTGGTCGTCTTTGCTCGCTGCTTTGCGATGCCGCGGAGCGGCTACGGCGTTCTTCAATTGCCATAGACGCCAATTGTAAAAATGCACTGTCTGAGGTCTCCGGTTCCGTTTCTGCTTCCGTTTCTGCGACACGTTGCTGCAGACCTTCTTGGAATCTGTTTATTATCAGTTGGTGCTCTTCGGGCAGAGCAACGGGAGGATTGAATCTGCAAAAGCGCACGCAAGACGAGTCTATGTCAACCGTGAATGAGGTCAAACATTCACCACAGCAGCACGACTCATTGTGGATGAGATACTTGACGTACTCAAGTTCATCTGGAAAAAGGTAATTGTGAGAGCCGTGCTTGTACAGTCGGCGAATACAGATTCTTGCCGAGTTTAAATCTTCTTCTATGCAGGTTGCAAAAAAGTGTCGTTCAGGAAAGCGCGCGTTGACCGAGTCCAATATGGGCATTACCCCTCGTCTTACCATCTCCGACAGCTGGATGAAGACATTGCATCCCCCAAAAATGGGTTCTATGAATGCGTTTCCACTGGCTAGTTTAGTCATTACTTTGGAATGTTCAGTCAAGGCTTTTTTCGACAATTGAAGTCTGCTTCTAGCATTTTCTTTCCAATCGAAACTCGGGCTTGACAATTGACTGTATTTGTCCATTTTGATGTTATACATTCATCGCCAATCAAATCATTTTCGATAACGGAAATGATTTATTTCTATATTTATTTTCAAAGTAAATGAACTTTTACGGTTTTGAAAAATACAAAATAAAACAGAGTTTGCGCGACGAGTGCGCTCGCCTCATTTCAAGCGAACTAGAGCAGTACCTGTACGACTCTATAATGAAAAGAAGCAACGTGGACAGATCGAGAGAGTACGCTTTCGCAATGAGCCAGTTTCTATTGGACGAGGACGTTCAATTACGCGAGCTGAGAATAAAAGAGGGAAAAGTTGGTTGGCTGCACCCCGATCTTCAGAATGACGTGATGGATGTAGACGAAATGAGAGACTACATAAAGTCGCCTCTGGAAGTTGAAGAGGGCGTGATCGAGTGCAACAGGTGCAAGTCAAAACGCGTGTTTTCTTACCAGAAACAGACTCGAGGTTGTGACGAGTCAAGCACCACATTTGCTCAGTGCGCCAAGTGCGGGAAACAGTGGACATATTCTGGGTAAATCATCGCGAAACAGACTTGTTTCTACCCTTTCTTTTTCCAAATATTCCAACGACGATGGCAATCACCAAAATTGCAGCGGGAGCGATAAACACCTTTGGATTTACCCGTTTGAGAAAGTTTTTGATCTTATCCCAAACATTGGTTAACGGATTGGGTTTAGGCTTGGGCTTGTTTGGATCCGGGCTGGGACTCGAATCGCAATTTATATTCTGTGTTATGTTTGGCACTTTGCCTCCAACAAGGTTCACAATTTGTTCACACTTTGGCACTTTGGTCGAACATTTTTTCTTTTGATCCGGTTGCAAATTTTTGCTGGCGTCAGAACACCGGTTCCAGTAGCAACTGCTATCCCCAGAATCGCCCGCATCGTTGTGAAAGGTATTCTCTAGTGTGCCAATGGCGGATCTTATATTAGGGTCGCTCAAATCATTAAAACAGTCACATTCAGGGCATTCGAATTTACAAGAGGCCACAAATTTATTTTTGAGGGCTTTGTCGCAATTCTTCTTCATAGTATTGCAATTATTGCACCAGGCTGCAACTTCTTGTTTAAACAATTCATTGTTCCGTGTTAATGGTTTGCATACATCTGGGTGGGTTAAAACCCGAGGGTAGTTTTTCCCGAGAATACTAGAAGTATTTCCGTTACTCGTCCAGCACCAGGTAGAAAGCAGCTGTCTGTTCCCACTCTGCCAAGAACCTTTCTTTTCGTCTACATTTTTTATGTAGTAGTCGTCTGATCTCTCATCTTTGGACGGCGGCAAGCACGTCTTCTTATCTGGATCCACTTTGCAACAGTCATCGTATATTTTCGAATATACTGCAATGTCTTCGCTTGACATTTTTTTAACGTCTTCGTCGTTCAAAGTGTAGTTGCAGTCTACGTAATTTGAATGCGGATCCTGATTAACTAAACCTGTTAAAACTACTTTTGCGTCACTGAAGGCATCTCCATTATTGCAATAATCAGTATCGTGTTGTTGAAAACCGGGCATATTGTCGTAAGAATATCCTCCAGTAAACTTCCCTTTTTTTCCAGATATTGGCACGCACATGCCGCTTGGATCTACCTGCCACGGAAAGTTTTTGTGTTTGGTTGTGTTTATTTGCAGATTACATGTTGGGTTACTGGTTGTGTTAGTGTTAGCGCAAGCAACTGCAGTCTTGGCACTGCCAAACGAACCCCAATCTGTGCCGCTCTGACACTGAAAGGGACTTTTTGATTTTGATGAATTCACAGCCTTAGCACAAATGCTGTCAAACTCATCGTTTGACAGATCCTCATTATTCTTGCTTGGAATTTTTTGATCATTACCTAAATACATTGCGCAAATAGCTTTAGGTGTAAGTTTTCCTTGGTCGTCGAGAAGATTGTTTGGTACTCTTATAGTTGTAGTTGTCATTTATTATTAAAACTTTGAATTATTTTGCCATTTACAATGTAACTGGCAAATGTCTGCTTTGCGAGGCCGCGGAGCGGCTACGCAAAAGGTGCGTCCGATGCACTTCTTATACGCTTGAATATGCCCGGTGATATCTGCTCGCCTACTCCGCCGATGCAAAAGTTTGCCTGACCAAAAACAGAGTTTTTGTTGTGGTAGCACGAGGGCACCCCGGGAGTCGACGACTTTTTGTAGCAGCATCGAGGGTTGCTTTTGCAGGTTTTCTCGTCCGCTCCCTTTTCGCCTATACAGTCTACTTTCTGAGAATCTGGGATGTCGCAAGGGCTTTTGCTGGGGATTTCAAACTTGCCGTTTTTGATGAATGCCAGAACGCTTAGTTTTGTAAACATACTGGAAATGTGGTTTTTGGCGGTTATGTTATACTCCCACAAATAGGATATCTTAGGAACATCGGCGGTTTTTAGCACAGGTCGTCCTAGTTTTCTAGATAGAATGTCTATGTTGTCGAGAGTGGCAGGCGCCCACTGCACGTCTTTAGATTCCAGCACACCAACATCCGGATTGTCTGCTTGGTACGCGACATTTACTCTTGCCGAATCGCTCCACAATTTATCGAATACCATAACCTTTGATGGGCCGTTATTAGGGTCTAGTATATCTCTGTGTTGAAATATACCTATCTCAGACAGCCGTTTAAAATACGGAATCAAGAAATCGACCCTGTAATCGATGTCATAAGGGGTATTTCCGTATACGGCCATAAAACTAGAATAATCTCTTTGTCTAATCTGCCGTTCCACCTCTTTTGGGTATCCTCTCAGTTCGCAGTACTCATATTGGTAGCGACCGTTTCCGTTTGAAGATTGCGGCATTTGTATACTGTCGTAGCCTAAATACTTTGCAATAGCGAAAAGAGGCTCGTCGAACACCATCAGAGATGCCTGCCTGTCCGCCGTAAACAGCGTTCCCTGTTTGATCTTGTCTATGCATTCATCCGGTAGGTCAAATGAGTTTCCTGGGTAACGTTTGCACCAGGCCTCCCAGTTGAGAACATTACTCGTCATGGCAAAAGCATTTTTTTGCACGGAGTTGTTTCCCGACACTGACATATTATTGTAAGTATTTGAAACGCAAAAGTTAAATTGAATCTTTTTGGGTGTAGATTTCCAAGCGCTCAGATCGTCCGGCAACGCATTTCTTCTGGCGTTGTACACTGTAGCTCCTCGTATTTTACAAACGTCGCTCTGTCCAATATTGCTCAAAAGATTTTTGCACACTTCGTATGCTACTTGAGAGCTGCTCATAGTCGTGAAGTCGACATTAGTAGACACATTGTACTGTTGATTTAACCAAAACTTGCCTTGATCCGTTTCGGCCGTTTCATATAACAGTCTAAACAGTACATCTACTTTGTTTCTTCCTACCACAGTTTTCCCGACGTTTACCCACGTGCCCGAACCTCTCCATGCATCAAACCAGCATATTGGAGGACTGGGAGCCAGACCCGGTTCGCTTGCGCAAGTCACCTCCAACCATCCGTTTGACGGAACGCCTAGCCACCATTCTCTCGGCTGTTGAAAGAGCAAAGATTTGTCCATATTAGACGACCAATTGTCTGTGATGGCATTTGTGCCAGGCGTTGGGTCGACGGCAGGCTGCGCCCAGGGACCTTTTACTTTGTGTTTTGGAAGAACCGATTCTGGTTCCCACGGCGGTATGTTTAGGTATAAATCCGGACCATAGTTGGGGTTGTACAGATATCTGAATATAGCTCTCTGGTACATCCAAATGGGGCCGGGACCGTTGTGCCAAAACCAGTAAGTTCTCGACGGGACGCTTGCTGAAACATCTTTTACGTTCAGAGAACCATCCGACCATCTGATCTGATCACCGACTTGAAGCGATTCCGCTGAACGTTGGTTGTTTCCACCTACCGCGATATAGTTGTTCCAGTCATAAATCCACCCGATGGGTACAAAGGGAGGTTCTGGCCAAGTCGTACCGCAGCCTGGAAGTTTATTCCAACAAACGCTTCCCTGGTCATCTTCTCCTTTCCCAAACTTATTTGTAGGAGTGCCCCACCTTGCCGCACAATTGTACCACATATGAAGACTGTTATACAACTTGATCAAGTCTGTTTTGGATTTTTTGGAAAAATCAGAAGTGGGGTAGACAGCTTTGAGATAGATCAACGGACTTTTTCTGAAAGCTGAATCTTCTATGAAGAACTGAAGCTGTTTCTCAGTATCCCCTGGGTTTTTTCCTGTAAGTGTTCTTATATTACGCCGGTGAACCCCTAAAAAATGGTAGATAATTACAGCGAGGGCAGTTATCCCAACGCAACCTATTACCAGTTTACCCCAATTTTTATTCCGGAGTTTAAGTTTTCTCATTTAATTAATGGGAAATTAATTTTATAGATCGTTGACATTTATGTTCGGTCCCCGCATTTTCCTTTTCATAAATCTAGGAGGCGGCTGGTTTGCGTTCATCGGCGGCATTTGGGGAGCAGTAGGAGTTTTGTTAAAGTTGTTCATAGAGTTGATCATATTCAACAGGTTTGCGCCCGTTTTGGCCATCAGCATTTTTGATCCTATAAAGATCGCGGCATTCATAATAACCAAAAACAACAAACGTACTTCCACTGGGAATTTGGAAACGCTGTCAGGAACGTACGATTTCTCCCCAATCTCGATGAGCAATTTCTCGTAGGAACTCATTTGCAATATCTGTTGCTGCGTGTAGCCTTGCATATCAAACCCCAGAAAGTGCCCGAACACATACTCCGTGGCCATAAACGCGCCCATCAAATACGACTTGTATTTTTCCACCTTGGAGTCCATGCTTAACCTTCTGACGCTCATCTCATACGCCGTTTTTATCTCGTGAAGGTCGCTTTTTATAGTAAAGTCTTGTCTTATGTTTGCAGTGGGATAACTTTTCTTGAGCATGTCGAACTTGAAAAGAATTTCTCTTTTCTCTTCTTCCTCTTTCAATCGATTGTAAGTCGACGGCACGGGACCACGGTTTACAGGTCTCATGTCTCTCTCTCTGTCCACGTACCCGCGTTTGTCTCGAGGTGTCGTGTACTTGCTGTCGAAACTTAACTCGCTCACTTCACTTGCATTGCTCAAGCTCATACCGCCCACGCTTTCATCATCGCTTGATGCAATTGACTCGTCGTCTTTGGGTCTCGGAGGATGAGGTTTGTTTAGTTCGCGGTCGGCTTTATCATCGATAGTATCTGCTATGCTGGATAAATCGTCGTCGTCTTCGTCTTCGTCATTGACCATTTGGTCTAGTCTTCTTCTCAGCATATTAATGTCCACCATATCTTCGTCCGACGAATCGTCTCTCTGCTGATACGCATCTTCAACAGCGTATCCCTCTTCGGTGTGCTGAATCATTCGCGTCAGCTCGTCATTTATGCTAGGAGCACTCATAAATCTGCCTATCTCTGGTTTGGAAGATGCTTTGGTTATGTTTGTTTTCTTTTCCGGTTTGGAAGGGGGCGGTTCTATAACATTGGATTCGACAACCGCCGATTCATCCTTTTCCTGCGCAGGGCTGGGGGCTTCTTTTGGCTTTTTGGACTTTTTAGACGTTGAGGTTTTGGAAGTGGGCGCTAGCTCATTTTCTTTGTAACCTTTGTTCACGTAGTCACGCCTAAGCTTGCTTTTATTCTCGAAGAGCTCCAAAAACATGTTTGGCATCGGCGGGAAGATAGCCGGCTTGTCTATCTTCAGCGACGAATCTAGTGGTATTTTTACAACGGTTATACTGCTTGTTTTGGGCATTGTTTTTCATAGGATGCTTCGTGTTTTAAATGATTTTGGCGTTTGTAATAAATGGCTTTTAACACTAAAAAGCAAAGAAAAAATGAGTGGACAAAGTTCTTGAAAAAAGAGTCAGCCGAAGAACGCGCTCGTATAAAACTACCCGCTGCGTTCGACGGGAGGAATGTGTGGAAACACCTCATTTCAAAACCTCTGGATCAGGGTCAGTGCAATGCGTGCTGGGCGTTTGCCTCTGCATCCGCACTGGGAGATCGGTTCAACATTCAAAGTATGGGCGCTGTTCACCTGACTCTCTCTCCAACGAGATTGGTTTTGTGCGCAAGCTCAGTCTGCGACAAGGACAAAGATGGAGAGTTTGAATCTCCATTTATAGATCCTTTTATTTACGATTGCCCAGACGAAACCATTGCCGGATGTTCGCAGGGTTCCACGCTGTTGGAAGCGTGCAACTTTCTGTTTCTCTTCGGCACATTTGAAAACCAATGTCTTCCCGCTGATAGAGACTTGATTGTAAACTGGCCAAGCGAAGCGGAAAAAAATAGAAACTCCACTGACGAGTCTACGTCGCCTCTTATATTCGAGGACGGACGTTACAAATACCCGGCTCTGTACAAAAACGTCAAAGAAAGCATATCTTGCAAAAGTGTTGTCGGTCCCTACGGAGATCAGTGCGATAACGATGACCCCACCGCAACTTCGAAACAGATCACGCAGCCCGATCAGCACATCGACGAAAGGGGGGTTACGAACACACGGCATGCCCGGCACTGGAGAGCTCTCGCATTTTACACGTTTTCTGGAATAGAAGATGTCAAGTATGACATATACCGCTGGGGGACAGTGTGCACTAGCATGGAAATCACACAGCAGTTTTTGGATTGGACCAGATCCGATGCGTCCTCAAGCACTGTAGTTTACAAACGAAAAGATACAGAAAATGTAATTGGACACCATTCGGTGTGCTTAGTTGGTTGGGGGGTAGACAAAGACAACGATCCGTACTGGATTGTAAAAAACTCTTGGAAGCAGCTTCCCTACTTTTTATACGGAATGAACTCTAACAAGTCTCTGGCTACGGAATGCGTGGGCATAGTCCCAGACTTTTTTGTACCTCTGGCTGGAATCAGAAACAAACCAAACATGCCATCGTCGCTGATACAGCTTCGCAAAAGAATAGATGATCCTGACTCAGGAATTGCCGACCCTCTTCAAACAATCGATAGTTCAAACGGATTCACTCGATTAGCGTTGAAAGAAATGCCCGAATTGTATGCTCCTCCGTTTCAGCCGTGCGAACTCCCATACTCCTGGTCTACATTTGTAGCCGGCACTTTGCCATCTTCCAGAATGATGTTGTGGCTTTACCGACACATAAAATGCTCTGATAGATACTTGCCGTTTATACCCGTTGTGGTCGCTATAATAGCGCTTATCATCATCGTAAAAACAATTCTAAAAAGAAAAAAGTAATATAATAACATCACAATGCAAAACATATTAAGGCTATTCAATCGGTTCAAAAAGCTGAACAAATCCTGTTCAGGGTTCGTGTATGCATTCAAATGCCATGGTCTTGCAAACCGCAATGGTACTTTGCTTCACGTATTCAAAGTCGGTCAAAGTTCTCGAAAGAAACTGGACAGGCTTTCAGAGTTTCCCGGGCCGTCAAAATGCAAAGAGCTGCTGTCGCTAAGTTTCGTCCCTGAAAAGGCAATCAAATCTGAACAACACATCTTAAAATATCTGAAGAAAGCCAACGGGGTAATTCATTTGAACGAATTTGGAAGGGAGTACTTTGGATGCCGATCAACCGAAAAGTTTAGGTCTCACTTGAGTCGAGCGATGTCTAAGATTAATCACTCTCCAGTTTATCCACCTTTACGAAGATCTACTAGAATCGCATCTCGCAGCCACTCCGCGGCATCGCAAAGCAGTCGCTAGTCATTTTATACTCAACATAAGTATAAAATTAAAATTTAAGTTTTTCTTCGAAACAGTGTGCTACTGGGTTGAACTTGACCTGGACGACAGAGTTTGAATCTACCGTAGTGCCCGCTGGCAAGTATTCGATCTTGTCAAAATCCTCTCGGAATTGGTGAATGCTGAGATATCCTCCGAACCTTTCCAGCAGTCTCCAATCAGGGGCGGCTGTCGGTACAACAGGAGACTCAATCAGTTTTTTGTTATTGATCTGCCTGTACATTTTTAAAAGCAAGAATGCGGACTGCGAGTATTCTGTTTTTTTCTTGTTGTCTTCTATCCAAGCCGAACAACAATTTACGCTGCAAAACATTCCATCTGTGATGTAAACACAGGCGTTTTCGTTATCCGTTTCTCTTTTCTCTACAATATTATACTTGGTTTTAGAGATAGATGATACGTAGTCTACTGTTTTAATGGCGCTTTTAAGTTTTATGGGACACCCCCACGGAGGCGTATCGAACGGGTATTTGCACCACCAGCACCATCGCTTTCCTTTTTCAAAGTCTATCTTGGACAACGTACACGACCTGAGACGCTTTGCTTCGTCCAAGAAGGTAATTTTTTCAGGCTCTTTATGCTTGAGAAAAGTGCTTTCTCTTAGAGATGTGAGGTCTGTGGTGTTGATGGGGTGTATATGAGAGATGGAAGGGATGTTGCTTGAAACGTGAATACCGTATTTGGACATAATCTTCATCACGTCTATGTTCTTGAGAACAAAAAGATACTTTGATTTAGACTTTTTAAGAGTGCCTTCAGACATTTAATAGTCGAGTTAACATTCTTTAACTGATCATTTTTAAGAAGCAGACTTTGCCTTCATCCACGCAATAGTCACCAGGATAACAGCCAGAATTGTCGAAGTTATCAAAAGAACTAAATGCTCTTTAATCCAGCTGACTCTAAATGATCCCGTGTCCACCGTGCTATCAGCGGAATAGGCATCGGCGATCGTTTTCTTGTCGGTTTCAGAGAGTACCCTGTTTTGAGTCGTGCCCACGTTGTTTTCGGTAAGATCAGCAGGGTAAAAGTAGAGCATAATCGAATCTGGGTCAAAGTTGCTGCCATTTATTTGATTTCGTTTGTACTTTTGGATGACTTGATCGTTTACTTGTTGAGAATCCCACCCCTGGGTCGTTTTCATATAGGAATTGAGAGCCGAAACGTTCCACTTGATGTCGTTTCCTTTAGGGTTTTGGTGCTCATGGATCAAACCCAGAGCGTGACCAAACTCGTGTAAAACAGTTCCAACGTCGAACCAAGCAAAGTTCATAGTCGGCTCATTCTTAGGCACCTTTGCCGCTTCTCTGCCTATCACAGAGTAAGACCCTTGCGCTTTGTCAAACTTGATTCGAATGCTGGCTTTGTTTACATCGTCTACAAAAACAAACTTAAATCTGTCTAGTATAGGATTATACTCTGTTTCAACAATTTCCTGGATTGCCTTTTTTATGTCCAGTTTTCCTTCACGTTGCAACCCTTCATACTTGATCTGCAAAGGACTTTTGCGAGCATTGGCGGGGGCAGGTACTAAAATCACTCCACCTTCTTCAGGGGTATTCATAAAAGCCACATTTTGACTGGTGCCGAGCGGCCAAACGCGAGAACGTAAAAAGGCGGCAAAATCTTTCTCTTTTTCACTGGGGTTTTTGTGGAGTTCAGGATAGTTCTTTTCCACGCATATTTTTTGAACAGACATTCTTTGTTTATAAAAAAGATATGAACAACATAAATAATGGGACTTTGTTGCAATAAACCAGATGTTGAAACTAGGCGATTTACGCCCATCAAAATCACCAAAGATAGACTGACTCCATATGTAGGTCCTAACCCACCTCCCACTCCTAGACTTTCCAGATCCCTTACTTTCACGCAACCTCTCCCTGGAACATCCCCGATCATATCATTTAGCTTGCCCCCGCCTATGGATTTCTTGAGCCCTGTGTATGAAGACGACGATTCGTACTCGGAGTACTTGCAAGCTTACTCTAGAAATGCCAGAATGGCCGCAATAAAGGGATATAAAATGGACAAAGAGATGGAGAAAACATTTGAAAACGATAATAAATGGATCACTCGGGTATAGTAGAACTGTGGACAAAGGCAGAAGTGGCATCAAAACTGGGGAAATGGACAAAGGCTAAAAGCATGTGGAAACGTTTGCTGTACATCTACAGCCAGTCAAACTGCGAGGCGTTCATTCCAATGATCAAAGAATGTCGGCGGCAAATTCGTCGTTGCGACAGATACATGGAGCAGTGCTCTGAGATGTCGTCGAACGAAAAAAAAAGCATAGACAGTGCACCGCAAACCCGAAACGCAGAGCGTCATCACGAAGCAAACGTAGAGACTCATCGCGAAGCAAACGCAGAGAGTCATCACGATGCAAGCGTGTCAAGCAACACAGTCAACTCGGTAATGGAACAATTTGACAATCTAGCCAACACCAACGAGATTATTCAAAGGTCTATATCACCCCCGCTTCTTCAAGAATCTTTTTTTATAGTGCAACATTCCGGAATGCAAAACTCGCTTTATCCTCAGTATTACTCCAATCAGGATTTGGCGAACAAGTTGAGCGAGACCAATGCCAAGTTGGAACGACTGAAAGAACTAAGTCAGTCTAGTTTCAGCAAAGTAAAACGTGCGCTCGAAGAGTTATCACCAAGCACCGCACACCTGTTTCCAGATAAATTGATCAGCAATTACACTCTCCTCAAAATGGAAAACAAGGAACTTAAAAGGAAGGTAATTAACAGTAAACAGCCGCTCCGCGTCATCGCAAAGCAGGACGCCGTAGTGTAATTGGTCATCACCCAGGACTTTGAATCCTGCAATCCGGGTTCAAGTCCCGGCGGAGTCTGATATGGCGAGTTGGTGTATAGGCAACACATTCCTTGTAGATTGGAAAGAAGATGGTTCGATTCCATCACTTGCCCGTTTGCTCGCTTAGCTCAGCTGGCTAGAGCGTACGACTGTTAATCGTAAGGTCACAGGTTCAAGTCCTGTAGTGAGCGTTTTTTTTATTTCGTTGAAATAAAAAAATGAACTTACAAAGTGAACAAGGAAATTGCGACAAACAATGTCCTCCTAGTGCGTGTCAACAATATGCATCTAATCCTATTAACCCAAAATGTAATCCTCAAATAAATCCCTATATCTGCTACGATGGCGCGGAAGGATGCAATTCTCATACTCAATTTTGGGCTGACCATAGTGATTGTAATGCTTGTTGTAATATTAATACTTGTTTAGGCAATCCACCTCCACCTCCACCTCCACCTCCACCTCCACCTCGTCCAACCCCTCGTCCAACCCCTCGTCCAACGCCGCCTAGCAAGT
>Ga0255763_1001751_pt1 | contig 21921 bp, 22 predicted proteins | sample 041ome_2_FD_179963 | JGI IMG/M metagenome (GOLD analysis project Ga0255763, IMG submission 179963) | Coastal salt marsh microbial communities from the Groves Creek Marsh, Skidaway Island, Georgia - 041406US metaG (version 2) | ecosystem: Environmental > Aquatic > Marine > Intertidal zone > Salt...
TTTTCAATGATTTTTTGCTATCTATTGATTATCTGGGAGTGCTGCACATCTTTAACCTCAATGAGGGGGAAAGGATAGGCGTGCATAAATTTGGGAAAGATCTTCAGGAATTAATTGATTTTGGGGAAACGATGAGCGTTCAAAATTCATTAAACACGACCAAAATGTATAAATTTGAAGATTTTGCATATATCTTATTAAATCATCAAAAAATTATTAAAATTCAAATCAATGAGTAATGTAGCTATAGTTGGAAGACCTAATGTTGGAAAATCTAGTCTTTTTAATAAATTAACCAAATCAAAAAAAGCCATCGTTTCAGAATTTGAGGGATTGACTAGAGATCGACAGGTAAGCAAAACAATTATTGATAATCTTTCCTATGAAATAATTGATTCAGGCGGACTTAATTTTTCAAACAACAATAGTGCTTTAGATTCACAAATACTTAACCAAACAAACCTTGCCACAGATGAAGCAGATCTTGTTCTGTTTGTGGTTGACTATAAGTCTGGACTTTTGCCTGATGATCAAGTGATATCAAAATTATTAAGAAAAAAAAATAAAGATATATGCTTGGTCATCAATAAAGTAGATGGCGTTTCTGATGAAACTGCAAAACTTGACTTCATGAAACTTGGGTATCGACAAGTAATCTGTACTTCCGTGAGCCATAACTATGGTATTGACTCAATCATTGAATTTATTGCTCATAAATTAGATGGTATCCCTGTTGAGCCAAATGAAATAAATGACAATTTTAAAATAGCTATCTTAGGAAAACCGAATGCAGGAAAATCGACTCTAATTAACTCATTAATCGGCTCCGATCGACTTATAGCGAGTAATTTGCCTGGTACGACAATTGATTCGATTGAAATTGAATTTGAATTAAACTCAGATAAATACATTCTTGTTGATACTGCAGGAATAAGAAGGAAAGGGAAGGTTACTTCTAAGGAAGAAAAATTTGCACTATTAAAGTCTCTTGAAAGCGCAAAGAACGCTAATTTCATTTTACTTATTATTGACTCCTCAGTAGGTATAACCTCTCAGGATCAAGCACTCATTTCTGAATGCTTGAAGTCGTATAAACCTTTATTACTTTTATTTAATAAATGGGATTTACTGAATCAATATGAAAAAGAAAGATTTAATGGTGATCTAGAACAATTTAATCTAAATTTTGGTTTTATTGACAACATAAAGATTTCTGCTGAAAAGAAAACAAATCTATCTAAAATTTTTAAAAATATAAAAGAGATTCGAGAACATTTATCTAAAGAGTATAAAACATCGATTTTAAATAAGCTTTTAGAAGACGCCCTTATCAATCATCCTCCTTCAATTAGCAAAGGAATAAGACCTAAATTAAAATTCATGAGCTTTGTTTCTAAGTCTCCATTATCTTTTAAAATCCATGGAAATCATTTAGAGGGTTTAGCTCCTTCGTATAAAAAGTACTTAGATAATTACTTTAGAAAAGCGCTGTCCTTGCAGTCTATCCCTTTAAGAATGATTTTTGAGGCATCTGATAATCCATATGCTTATAAAGCGAAAAGAGTTAGCACAGGATTGGTCACAAGAAGAAAAATAAAAAATCAGTTAAGAAAAAAACTATCTAGTAAGAATTAATCCGCTAAGCTTTCCCAAAATTTCCACCATGTTTTTGTACCTTCATTAATATCCAATGCTAATTGATTATTTGGATAGTTGTGATCAATAACTTTCTTGGTGGCCACTTCGAGATCTTTTAACTTTAGCTCTTTATAGGCGATATACTGAATGACCAAAGATTCTTCAACATGAATACTTTCAGGATAGCTTGTGTACACATTTTTTGCTCTATTCAGTGCCGCCACATAAGCCTTACGCTTCATATAATATCTTGCAACATGAAGATCGTATTCAGCGATTTTATTCATCAAATACGTCATCCTATCAGTTGAGTCTTGACTGTATTTTGAGTCTGGAAATTTCTTGACCAGCTCACTGAAAGCATCAAACGCTTGTTTAAGATTATTTACATCCCTGTCACTAATATCCTGCATGGTCAGCTTATTAATAATACCTCTTTCCTGATAAAGATTTAAACCTTTAAGGTAGTAAGCATAGTCCATGGATGGGTGACTGGGGTACAAGGTTATAAATTGGTTAACAGTTGATGTGCTAAGTTCCTTTTGCCCAAATTTATAATAAGCATAGGCAAGATTTAATCTAGCGGACGGTATAAGTTTATTATCTGGATATCGCTTAATAAGCTTTTCAAGGAAGTCTATACTTTTTCTGAAATCTCGTTGATCCTTTAATCCTTCAGCTCTATCATATATCCATTCAGGACTCTGGCCAGTGGTTTCATCAAATTCAGTAGGCTCCCCAAAAATAAAACAACCTGCCAGAAATATTGAGGAAACAAATAAGGTAAGATATCTAATCATGACTAAAATTGATGTTAATAAAAAACTTATCATACCTACAACTTTTTTTGGGTCAAGGTTAGATGCGGTTTTATCAAACTTACTTCCTGAGTTCTCCAGATCAAAAATTCAATCTATGATTAAAAATGATTTTATATTGCTCAATGGTTTAAATGTCTCACAAAATTATAAGGTTGTTGGGGGTGAGGAAATTATGATCAATGGTGTCATTGAAGATGAAATTGATGTTGTAGCGCAAAATATTCCATTAGAAATTATTTATGAAGATGATGATATTTTGGTTTTAAATAAACCAAGCAATCTTGTAGTGCACCCTGGTTCAGGAAATACTAACGGAACCTTGCTTAATGGTTTGATTCATTTCAACAAGAATCTTGAGAAACTTCCTAGAGGAGGGATTGTTCATAGGCTTGATAAAGACACGACGGGGTTGATGGTTGTTGCCAAAAATGAGGAATCACAAAATAATTTGATCAATCAATTACAAAGTAAAACTGTTTATCGAGAATACAGAGCGATAGTATGGGGACAAATTTGGCAAAATAAGGTAATAAACAAGCCAATTGGGAGACATCCCAGGCAAAGAACAAAAATGGCTGTTACTAAAGTGAATGGTAAAAGTGCAGAAACTAGTTTTGAAGTACTTGAAAGGTTTAATTACCATACTTACGTCAGGTGTCTTTTGAAGACTGGAAGAACACATCAAATTCGTGTCCACATGCTAGATAATAATTCCCCTATAGTTGGAGACAAAGATTATGGATTAAAGAAGATAATCCCGACAAAAAAAATGAGCGATGATTTACTTAAAGAAATTAAAATATTTGATAGACAAGCCCTGCACGCCATTTCACTAGGATTGGTTCACCCGAAAACTAACAAGGAGATGAAGTGGACGATAGATCTTCCAGAAGATATGAAGGTGCTTTTATCTTCAATAAGGAAAGATTCAATTGAAAACGATTTTGGACCTACAGACCATTTTCTTCAACAAGATTTTGAATTAAATGATGATGATTTAACTTTTGATGATGAAAAGTAGAATAAAAGTTGACTGGGAGTTACCAGCTCATGTCAGAGCTTTTCAATCAGATGCTAGTTTAAAAATTTATACCAACTCCACATATGTTCAATCTAAAGATTTTTTTGAATTCACTAATCGACAGTTTTCATTAGTTAATCAGGTTCATTCAAACAAAGTTTACCAAATTTATAACAACGATCATCATCTTACTTGCGATGCAATTTTTACCTATGAACCAAATGTTATTGTGGCAGTTAGAGCAGCAGACTGCATACCTGTTTTGCTTTCAAATAAAAAAGGCTCGTTTGTTGCAGCAATTCATTGTGGCTGGAGGGGTCTTTCAACAGGTATTATTCATGAAACACTAAAAAGGATTAAAACAAATTGTGAGGAAGTTGTTGCATGGATAGGGCCTGGTATTTCACAAAAATACTTTGAAACTGATCGGGATGTCTATGATTTATTTATGAAGAAATATAATTTTCTTGGGAAGTATTTCAGATACCAGAATAATAAGTTTAATGTCGACTTAGTTGGAATTACAGCTTCATTATTAAAATTTCATGGTGTTCATAACATATACGGTAATTCTATAAGTCAAAATTATTGTACTTTTAGGGACAATTTTTTGTTTTCTCATCGTCAAAATAAAACACCATTTAGATTGATTTCTCTTGCATGGATTAATGCTTAATTCTGTAAATTAATGACGTATAATCCCACTTTATGAATTTATTGATCATTATCGCTGTTTGTTTTTTTGGCTCTGTTTTAAGTCTGATGCTTGCGTATTTATTTAGCAAACTTAAGATGGTCAATTATGCGGATTATTTTGTTAGCCTTGCTGTCGGTACTTTATTAGGGGCCGCTTTTCTAGAGATCATTCCTCATGCCTATGAGTTATCGGGCGACTTACATCAAATCTCCCTAATTGTTTTAATTGGTATTCTCGTGTTTTTTATTTTAGAGAAATTATTAGTTTGGAGGCATTGTCATGGATCGCATTGTGAGAATCATTCCCCAGTGGTGAATCATGATGTAAAAAAAGGAAGTATCTTGATTATCGGAGATTGTTTTCATAATTTCATTGATGGTATATTGATTGCCAGTGCATTTATTGTCGACATTAATCTAGGCTTAATCACTGCTCTTGCAATTATCGTGCATGAAATTCCTCAAGAAATTAGTAATTTTTCAATATTAATTAATTCTGGTTATAGTTTATCCAGGACCCTTATGATGAATATTATTACTGGTTGTGCAATGATTGTTGGTGCTATCCTTGCCTATTTTGTTTTGAACGACCTTGAAGAATTAATTCCAATTATCTTATCTCTTGCTGCTTCAAGTATGATTTATGTTGCTATTTCTGATCTTATTCCATCGCTGCATAAAAAAGTGCAAATCATGCAAACGCTTCAACAAACTTTCTCTATTTTATTTGGAGTTTTAATTATTTATTTTCTTCATTCACTCATTCATTAAGCATGACATCAATAAAGATTCCTAAAATTGGCTTTATTTCGCTTGGCTGTCCTAAAGCAGGATCAGATACAGAAAAAATAATGACAAGAGTAAAAACCCAAGGATACGAAATATCATCCTCATACGACAAATCAGACGTGGTGGTGGTTAATACGTGTGGTTTTATTGATTCCGCAATTGAAGAATCTCTCAACACCATTGGCGAAGCTTTAAAAAGTAATGGCAATGTTATTGTGACCGGTTGCTTGGGTGAGAAGAGAGAAATTATTGAGGAGAGATTTAAAGATTTAATTGCCATCACTGGTTCCGAATCGGATAAAGAAGTGGTAGATATTATTAACCAAGTTGCTCCTAAACCACATGATTCTTTTATTGATTTAATTCCAAAATCTGGATTAAGGCTAACCCCGTCACACTATGCCTACATTAAGATATCGGAAGGGTGTAACCATAAATGTTCATTCTGTATTATTCCTTCAATGAGAGGTAAATTGGTCAGTCGAACTCCTGAAGATATTCTAAAGGAAGCGCAAAATCTTGTTGACTCTGGTGTGACAGAATTAATTATCATTTCCCAAGATACCAGTGCTTATGGTATTGATTTTAAAGTGAAGCAATCTTTTTGGGATGGCAAGCCAGTCAAGCGAGACTTATATCATCTAGCAAAAGAATTGAAAAAGTTTGGTGTATGGGTTCGTTTTCATTACATCTATCCATATCCTCATATTGACCATATGATTGAATTGATGGATGAAGAAACAATTCTTCCTTATTTAGATGTTCCATTTCAACATGCTAGCCCAAAGATTCTAAAATCAATGAAACGACCTGCTGATTCTGAAGATAACCTAAAAAGAATTCAAGCTTGGCGTGAAATTAATCAAAACATATCTTTAAGAAGTACGTTTATTGTCGGCTATCCCGGAGAAACAGATCGTGATTTTGACCAGTTAATTGAATTTATCAAGGAAGCAAAATTAGATCATGTTGGTTGTTTTGAATATTCAAATGTCGAGGGAGCTACCGCTAAATTGATTCCTGATCAAATTTCAGAAGATGTGAAAAAAGAAAGATATAACTATTTGATGGAAACACAAAAAAAATTGAGCGAACAAAAACTAAAATCTCTAATTGGATCAATTCAGCATGTTGTGGTTGATGAAGTGGCTGATGATTATGCCTTAGCGAGAAGTTTCCGCTCAGCTCCTGATGTGGATGGGGCTGTCTATTTAAAAGATCCTGAGGGATTGCTGGTGGGCGATAGACTTGATGTTAGAATTATTGACAACGATGAATATAACTTATTTGCTGGACCGATAAATGATTAAAACCCGATTCGCACCAAGTCCTACTGGATATCTTCATATCGGAGGCATACGTACGGCAATATTTAATTACGCATTCGCGAAAAAAAATAACGGTAATTTTTTTCTAAGAATTGAAGATACTGATCTGGAGAGATCTACCCAAGAAGCAGTTGATAAGATTCTTGAAGGGATGTCTTGGCTTAATTTAAAACACGATGGTGATGTTATTTATCAGGCACAAAATTTTGATCGTCACAAAGCGATTATTGCTCAGTTATTAGAGCAGGGTCATGCATATGAGTGCTATGCAAGCAAAGAAGAGCTTGAGAAAATGCGACAGGATTCTGAAATGAAAGGGATTAAGCCTAAATACGATGGTACCTGGCGACCTGAGGAAGGTAAAAAACTTCCACCATTACCTGAAGGGGTAACACCAGTGATACGTTTCAAAAACCCAGTCGACGGTAATGTCACCTGGGAAGATCAAGTCAAAGGACAAATAACAGTCAGTAATGAGGAGTTGGATGATTTGATTCTTCAAAGATCAGATGGATCACCAACTTATAATTTGAGCGTGGTGGTGGATGATGCGGATATGGGGATTACCCATGTGATACGTGGAGATGACCACATCAATAATACGCCACGTCAAATCAATATATATAAAGCTTGTGGATTTGATGTTCCACTATTTGCACATTTATCAATGATTCATGGAGAAGATGGCCAAAAGCTATCTAAGCGTCATGGAGCGGCAAGTGTGACTGAGTACCGAGAGCTTGGCTTTCTTCCTGAGGCGGTCAATAATTATCTAGCAAGGTTAGGGTGGAGTCATGGAGATGCTGAAATTTTTTCTCTTGATGAATTATGTCAGTTATTTTCTTTAAAAAGTATTACTTCTTCACCATCGCAATTTGACATCAAAAAGCTTCAATGGCTCAATAACCACTACCTTAAACAAAAAACATTTGATGAGATTGAAGCGTTACTAGATCCACAATTTATGCTTAGATTTTCAAACCGCAAACAACTGTTAAGCATTTTTGATCTTTATAAAGATCGATGCCATTCACTGCGAGAATTTGAAGCAAATGCTGAGACTGTCCTAACAAAGCCTGAGAATATTTCACATGATTTGTTAGAAAAATACATCTCTGATAATTCGATAAAACATTTACAAAATTTAAGCAACTTATTTAATGCATCTGAGTTTACTTCTCAATCCATAGAAACTATATTAAAAGCTTATGTCAAATCAAAGCAAATCAAGTTTCCTGAAGTTGCTATGCCTCTAAGGGTCGTGTTGTTGGGAACTGATCAGTCGCCGTCAATTGGGCAAATTATTGCAATAATAGGTAAAGATAATTTTAATATTAGATTAAGTGAGCAAATATAAATGGCAAAAAAAATAAGTAATGAATTTTTTGATACTTTGGTAATTAATTCTGTAAATGTCTCAGTTTATCTGATGAATGGTATAAAACTTCAAGGTTTAATTGAGTCTTTTGATGACGAGAGTATTGTCCTTAAAGGTAATTCACCACAATTGATTTTTATTCATGCCATATCCTCAATAGTGCCTAATTACAAATAAGCTACTTGAGTTCAAATAATACAATCCTTCCTAAAGAAAAGTGTTTAATAATTAATACTCATGATGGTTATGGTCGCAAGGAATATGATCATCATGAAATTAAAGAGCTGGTCAAAACTGCTGGTTTTGATATTGTTGAATCACTAGATATTAAAATTATTACTCCAAATCCAAGTTTTTATATTGGCAAAGGGAAGGTAGATGAAATTAAACAATTAAAAAATTTATTTAGTTTTGAATTTTTAATTATTAATGAAGACATCACACCCGCTCAAGAGAAAAAATTATCAGATGCCTTGAAGGTGACGATTATTGATAGAACGAATTTAATCTTGAATATATTTTCACAAAGAGCTAAAAGCCATGAGGGTAAGCTTCAGGTAGAGCTTGCGCAATTAGAATATTTATCTACCAGGCTCGTGCGAGGGTGGACTCACCTTGAGCGACAAAAAGGCGGTATTGGTGTTAGAGGCGGGCCTGGAGAAAAACAAATAGAACTTGATCGAAGAATGTTAAGGGTCCGCGTCAAACAACTAAAAGAACGATTAAAAAAATTAACCAAGCAAAGAGATATGCAGCGACAGCGAAGAAGAAAAAGTGGTGTCTTTACAGTTGCTATCGTGGGTTACACCAATGCAGGTAAATCTACACTATTTAATGAGCTGACTAAGCAAAAAATTTATGCTGCTGATCAATTATTTGCTACCTTAGATACGACCTCGAGAAAATTGTTTATTCCACCTTCAACTTCTCTTGTTATTTCAGATACAGTAGGTTTTATAAAAAACTTACCAACCAATCTTATTGAATCCTTTAAATCCACTCTAGAAGAGTCCACCAGTGCTGATTTATTATTGCATGTGGTTGATTCAACAAATGAAGAAAGAAAAGAACATATTGACCAAGTCAATCGGATTTTAAAGGAAATACATGCTGATCAAGTGGATCAAATTCTCATTCTCAATCAGATAGACAAAAATAACTCTTTGCCTCAAAAAGATATCGATGAGTATGGTAGAATTAATCGCATTGAATTATCTGCTAAAACTGGCCAAGGAATTGAATTTTTGAAGGAAGCATTGGTCGGAAGAGCATCACTCTTTAATAATCAAGAAATTAACAATTATGACGAAAACTTTAAATAACATGTTTAAAAAACTTGGCATTTTTTCAAAACAAGATGGACCACCCGACCTTGATGAGGTATTAAAGGATCTAGGCAGAAAAATCGATAATATCTTTAAAAGAAAACCTCGTATTGTTGTTGATAATAATGGAGGTGGCGCAAATAATAATGGCAATAAACAAAATATTAATGGTGGAGATATCCCTTTATTACCGATTTTATTGATTGTATTCTTAATTTGGCTTCTTACTGGTTTTTATATTGTTGATCAGGGTTCAAGGGGGGTCGTTTTAAGATTTGGTGAACATATTGATATCACCCAGCCAGGACCACGTTGGCATCTTCCTTATCCAATCGAGACTGTGGAAATTGTTAATCAGGAGCAGGTGAGAACAATTGAGGTGGGCTATAGATCATCCAATGATCTGGGGGCTAATTCTCAAGACCTCAGAGAGTCACTAATGCTCACTGGTGATGAAAATATTGTGGACTTGCAGTTTGCTGTCCAATACAACTTAAAATCTGTTGAAGACTTTATTTTTAATAATCGAGCTGCAGAATCGTCAGTGAGGGCTGGTGCTGAAACAGCTATTCGTGAAGTGGTAGGTAAAAGTGAGATGGATTTTGTTCTCTATGAAGGCAGAGAGGAAATTGCAATCCGAACCAAAGATTTGATTCAACAAATATTAGATAGATATTCAACGGGAATTAATGTGACAAGTGTAACCATGCAGAATGCCCAACCACCTGAACAAGTTCAAGCCGCTTTTGATGATGCTGTGAAGGCTAAACAAGATCTGGAAAGACAGAAAAATGAAGGTCAGGCGTATGCCAATGATGTTGTTCCAAAAGCAAGGGGTACGGCAGCTAGACTTTTGGCAGAAGCTAATGGATATAAAGTGTCTATTGAAAATGAGGCATTAGGTAATTCAAGTCGATTTGAACAAATCATGAAAGAATATGAAAGGGCGCCTGAGGTCACTAAAAATAGGCTATTTTTAGAGGCACAAGAGGAGATTTTATCCAACGTAACTAAGGTCATTATTGATCAAAAATCGGGTTCAAACAGCCTAATTTACTTACCACTTGATCAAATAATGAAAAATAATAACAGATCGTCAGTTAATTCTGTTTTGAATTCATCACCCAACAATATAGAGCTCCCAAAAACCGAAAGTACCTCGATTGATGTAACACAAGAGAGATCAAGAGATGCATTTAGAGCTAGAGAAAGAGAGATGAGATAATGCAAAAAACAACAAGAGTTTTTGTAGCCATTTTAGTTTTCTTAATTTTATTAAGCATGGCTACCTACACAGTGGATCAACGCGAACATGGGCTTGTTTTTCGTCTAGGGGAAATAGTCGCAGTTAAAAAAGATCCCGGTTTATATTTTAAAGTCCCATTAGTAGATAATGTCCGTCATTTTGATAATCGTATCTTAACTTACGATTCATCAACCCCTGATCGTTTTATTACAAGTGAAAAAAAGAACGTTTTGGTGGATTCATTCATTAAATGGAGAATTATTGATCCTTCAAAGTACTACGTGTCTGTTAATGGTGATGAAAGACAGGCTGAAAGACGCCTAACTCAGACTGTTAATGATGGCTTGAGAGCAGAGTTTGGTAAACGAACGATTCAAGAGGTTGTTTCAGGGGAGCGTTCTGAAATTATGGATATTATTAAAGAAAGAGCAGACCGTGAATCTAATAACATCGGAATACAAATTCTAGACGTTAGACTCAGACGTGTTGATCTCCCGAAAGAGGTCAGTGACTCTGTATACCAAAGAATGGAGGCAGAACGTAAGTCTGTGGCTAATGAGCTAAGATCTGAAGGTTTTGCTGAGTCTGAAAAAATTAAGGCGAATGCAGAAAAAGAAAAAGAGATTATCATTACGGATGCATATCGAGACGCACAAAAAATAAAAGGTGAGGGTGATGCAAAAGCCGCAAGAATTTATTCAAATGTTTTTAATAAGAATAAAGAGTTTTACGATTTCTACAGAAGTCTTGAGGCATACAGAAACAGCGTAAACAGTAAGGATGATATTTTGGTCCTGGATCCAAACACCGAGTTTTTTAAATACTTACAACCAAAAAAGAATAGTAATCAATAATTGACATTAAACTACTTGGTCTTATTTCTTGGCTCTGTCTTGCTTTTTGAAGGCCTGTTTCCTTTATTATTTCCAAGATTATGGCTTAAATTTATTGCAAATGTTTCAAAATATAAGCCTGGTCAGCTAAGAATGCTTAGTTTATTTTTAACATTGTGTGGTTTATTATTATTTTTATTTGGAATTAGAAATTTATGATTACGACCTGGTCAATCCCTGATAAAGTCGAAGATTTATATCCCCAGAAGGCATTAGAGTTAGAAAAAAACAGAAGGGCGTTAGTTGATTTCTTTTTAAAAAATAAGTTTGAACTGATCAGTCCAGCGATGATTGAGTATGCGGATAATGTTTCTTTTAATGGTAAGTCTGTCGATAGCGATATGTTTAAGTTGTCTGATCCATTATCATCAGGTAGGCTTATTGGAATTACTCCAGATTTAACAATTCAAACAGCTCGAATTGATAACTATTTGGCATCGTCGTCGACTGACATTAAAAGTTATTGTTACTGTGGACCAGTGCTAAAAGCTGATACCAGTTCCTTTAACCAGTCCCGAGAAGAGCTGCAAGTCGGCGTAGAGATTTACGGTAATGAAAAAGTTGAGGCAGATATTACTGTAGTTTCTACATTAATAAATGCTCTTAAATTATTGAAAATAAAAGATATATTATTGTCATTTAATGATATAACAATTTACACTGAATTTTTAAAGTCATTAGCATTATCTGCCCATGATTCAAAACAATTAAGATCTTTTTTTGCAAAGAAAGACTTGATATCCATAAAAAATTTACTTGGAAAAAATATCAATTCTGACAAGATTAGTAAAATTGAATTATTCATGGATATGTTTGGAAATGATAAATCTTTCAAAAAAATTCAAGAATTTTTTGTTGGCAACAGAGTTATATTAGATCGATTAAAAAATCTAAAAAAAATAATGAACGCCTTACCATCATCAGTAAAAATTATAATTGACCTATCTGATGTCGATTTTTACGAATACCACTCTGGGTTTATTTTTAGTGCATACTCTTCAAAGTACACGTCCCCGATTGCCAAAGGTGGTCGGTTTGAAAATCTAACAACTAACTTTGGAAAAAAAAGACCAGCTGTTGGATTTACTTTTGATTTAAGAAGTCTTTTATTTGTTGGATAGTTTATGAAGAAAAATTTAGTAGTTATCGGCACTCAATGGGGCGATGAGGGAAAAGGAAAAATTGTTGATTGGTTAACTGATCATGCGTCTGCTGTTGTTCGCTTTCAAGGTGGTCATAACGCAGGTCATACCCTTGTTATCGAGACCAATGGAGTACAAAAAGAATATAAGTTGAATTTAATTCCATCCGGGATCGTTCGTGAAGGTGTCGAATGTTTAATTGGTAATGGTGTTGTTCTTGATATTAGCCATCTGATCACTGAGATTCAAACTTTAGAAAAAGACAACTTGGATGTTCGAAATAGGTTGTTTATCAGTCCAGGCTGCCCGCTGATCTTAAAATCTCATGTCTTAATTGATCAAGCAAGAGAGGGGGCTCGATCTTCAGAGAAAAAAATAGGTACAACAGGTAAGGGTATTGGACCGGCTTATGAGGATAAGGTAGCTAGGAGATCCATCAGGGTTTATGATCTATTTGAACCTATTGCTTTGAAAGAAAAGTTAACTGATTTATTAGCTCATCACAATTTTATTTTAGAAAAACAATTAAACGCCTCACCGGTCAATATTGATGAAATTTATGATAATTTAATTGAGTGTGCAGAGGTGATCAAACCTCTTGTGATTGATATCTCAAAAAAGATTTATGATCTTAATCAGCGCGGTGCAAATGTCTTATTTGAAGGTGCTCAAGGTGCTTTATTGGATATTGATCATGGGACTTATCCTTTTGTAACATCATCTAATTGTGTCGCTGGGCAAGCATCTGCTGGTTCAGGTGTTGGACCAAATCAATTGGACTATATACTTGGAATTACCAAAGCTTACACAACTCGTGTTGGTGGAGGCCCTTTCCCGAGCGAACTAGATATTGATGAGCCTGGTTCTCCTGGTTATCAAATGTCAGACGTTGGTAGAGAGTACGGCACAGTGACTAAAAGAAAGAGACGTTGTGGGTGGTTTGATGCAGTCGCTTTAAAAAGATCCGCAATGGTTAATGGCTTGTCTGGATTATGCATAACAAAATTGGATGTTCTTGACGGGTTGGATGAAATAAAGATTTGTACGCACTATGAACTTGATGGAAAAGCAATAGATATTCCTCCACTGGGCGCTGAAGATGTGTCTCGATGTAAGCCGCAATTCCTTTCTATGGCTGGCTGGAATGGGACTACCTTTAGGGTAAAAAAATGGGATGAGTTACCAAAAGAGGCTCAAAATTACCTACATAAAATTGAAGAGGTGACGGGAATTCCTATTCATATTATATCTACAGGGCCTGAAAGAGATGAAACAATCCTCATTGAACATCCATTCGAGATAGATTAATGTCAGATATAAGTAATAACCATTTTGGCATCCACGCGAAATGGATTTATACTGCAAACTCCAAACAAGAACTCCTTGAAGATCATATCATCTTAATTAAAAATGATTTGATAGAAGAAATCGTTCCATTTAGTGATTTTAGTAATAATGAAGATTTAAACATATTGAATCTGGGTGAATCACTTATAACTCCAGGGTTAATTAATGCGCACACACATTCAGCAATGACTTTTTTAAAAGGTATTTCTGATGATCAAAGATTGAATGATTGGTTAGAAAAATCAATCTGGCCAAATGAAGAGAAACTGCTAAGCAACGACCTTGTTTATGATGCATCTCAACTGGCTTGTTTAGAAATGCTGAGTTCAGGCATAACGACATTTAATGATATGTATTTTTTCCCTGATGCAACAGCAAAAGCGGCAACAGTTGTCGGAATCAGGGCCAATATAGGTTTAGTCTTTATTGAATTTAAGAGTAGTTACGCAAATGACTTTACCGATTATTTAGACAAAGGATTAAAATTTAGAGATGACTTTAGAGGTGAGGAGAATGTCACGACTACATTAGCCCCTCACGCACCTTATACTGTGTCAGATGATTCTTTTTTAAAAATTAGAACTTATGCTGATCAGTTAGGGATGAATATTCATTGTCACATGCATGAAACAGAGTGGGAAATAATAAATAGCATTGAACAACACAATGTTCGCCCACTGACTCGTCTTGACTCGCTGGGTCTATTAGGGCCAGATTTTATTGCTGTTCATTGTGTACATCTGAGCTCATCTGATATAGAAATAATTAAAAAAAATCAAATCAATATAGTGACATGTCCAGTATCTAATTTAAAATTGGCAAGCGGAATGCCAAAAATTAATACAATGCTCAATGCTGCGCAGAATGTTTCAATTGGATCTGATGGGTCAGCAAGTAATAATAAGCTTGGCCTATTTGATGATTTAAAACTTTCTGCATTACTGCAGCGCAATGAGGCAGGCGTTACAGAATTTACAAATTCAAAAAATTTATTCGACATGGTGACAATTAATGCAGCAAAAACGCTCAATATGCAAGACCAAATTGGCTCGATTGAAAAAAATAAAAAAGCCGATCTAGTGGCTTTTAATTTATCTGATATTCATTTGCAGCCGATATATGACCCACTCTCAACAATTATATATTCCGGTGGAAGGGATAATGTAGAGCATGTATGGGTTAATGGCGATTTAAAGTTCTCTGAAACAGAATTCATCAATGATATTGATGTCGAAACCAGTATAAATAAGATTAAATTATGGAAAAACAAAATATCAACGTAGATATCAATGAGGTAGAAAAATTTAATAAAATTGCGCATAAGTGGTGGGATCCGTCATCTGAATTTAAACCACTGCATGACATCAATCCATTAAGGGTCAATTACATCAATGATTTATTTCCCTTAGATAAACAAAATATTTTAGATGTGGGTTGTGGTGGTGGCATTTTAGCCGAGTCAATGGCAAAGCTTGGTGGAAATGTGACCGGTATAGATCAAAGCGAAATTGCCATCAAAATTGCTCAACTTCATGCAAAAGAAAATAATTTAAGTATTAATTATAAATTATTGAATATAGAGGATTTTTTAAAAAAAGATTCAAGTAAATTTGATGTCATTACATGTCTAGAAATGATTGAACACGTCCCTGATCCAGCTTCAATTATTACCTCTTGTTCAAAAAAACTGAAGAAAAATGGACGCCTATATGTTTCCACAATCAATCGAAATTTGAAAGCATTTTTATTTGCAATAGTTGGAGCGGAGTACATTCTTAATCTCTTACCTAGGGGAACACATCATTACGATAAATTCATTAAGCCCAGCGAAGTTAAATCTTGGGCAAATGGTTTAAATATGAATATCTCAAATATCACGGGAATGACTTACAACCCATTCTTGAAAAAATATTCTTTAGGCTCTGATGTATCTGTGAATTATATTTTAGAGTTACGATTTAATAATGATTAATACTTTTTTATTTGATTTCGACGGCACTCTTGTAGATACCGCACCCGATCTTATTAATACCGCGAATGAAATCTTTTTAAAGTATAACCATAAAGAAATTAGTTTTCAGGAGGGATTAGGTTGTTCTTCAAATGGAATCAATTCATTTTTAAAGAAAAGATTTAGCTTTGACGAAATCAATAACAATTCTTTGTTTGATGAATTTGTTGAAATTTATAAAAATAATTGCTATCAGAATGCATCTCTATTTCCAGGCTTTCAAGACATATTAAAAGATTTAAAAAAAAGGGGATTCAATATCGGTATTGTGACAAATAAACCACGAATTTTTACTGATTTGATTCTTAATCATTTACGTATTGATTCGATGTTTGATATTGTTCTTTGTCCCGATGATGGTTTTAAACCTAAGCCAGATAACCAGATGTTTATTGAGGTATTTGACAAGTTGCAAGTGGATCCAAGCCAAGTTATTTATGTTGGGGATGGTGAGAGGGATATTATTGCAGCTAATGCATCTAATATAATCTCTGTATTTGCTGGTTACGGCTACATCGACCCGGCAGATAATACTGAAATATGGGGATATGATCTTTTAATCAATACAGCCGATGATTTAAAGAAGTTAATTAATATTTTTTCTCTCAGAAATTGCTTGAGCTAATGTTCCTGTGTCAGTATATTCAATTTCTGATCCCGAAGGCATTCCTCTAGCAATTCTTGAAATCTTTTTATTCAAGTCTTTAACAAGCTCTGTAATAAATGTAGACGTCGCATCACCTTCTTTTGTAAAGTTTGTTGCAATGATAATTTCTTGAATATTTTCATCTTTGCACCGCTCATATAATGAATTCATGTCAAGTTCTTTAGGCCCAATTCCATCCAGGGGAGACAATCGTCCCATTAATATATAGTAAAGCCCATCGTATGAGTGAGTTTGTTCGAACATTAATAGATCAGTTGGCATTTCAATAATACATAGAACTGAATTATCTCGACTCTGATCTGAACATAGATCACAAATAGTCGTTTCACAAAAGTTGTTACATGATTTACATTTGCCTAAGAGCTTAAAGCTATTCAGTATTGAATTTGCTAAGTTTTTTGCTCCGTTGGGATCACGCTGAAGAAGGTAATAGGCCATTCTTGTCGCAGACTTTGGGCCAACTCCAGGCAAACATTTTAAACTTTCAATTAAATCATTCAGAACTTTTGACATAATTTAATTAAAAGGGCAGATTCATGCCAGGAGGGACTAATCCAGACATTTTTTGGCTCGTTGTAGATTCAATCTTTGCCTGTACATCTTTAAGCGCAACTAAAATTAAATCTTCAAGTAATTCTTTATCGCTTAGTAATGATTCATCAATCAATACTTTTTTTACTTCATTTTTGCAAGTCATGGTAATTTTTACTTGTCCATTACTTGCAGATCCCTCAACCTCGATATTGCCGAGTTCATTTTGTGCTTTTTGCAGATTAGCCTGCATCATCTGAGCTTGTTTCATTAGGTTACCCATTCCACCTTTTGCCATAATCTTCTCTCCTAATTAATTTTTGTCGACTTGATTGTGCTCTCAATAATTTGAGCATCGAATTCATTTAAGATATTTTCTAGTTTAGAATCTGTTTTTATAGAGTCTGTGGCTGCTTTTAGAGCATCATCTTTTTCTATTTGTTTTTTTTGAGCAGGTGATGATGTTATTGTCTCTTCATTGATCTCGATTTTTATTTTTGTTTCATAAATCATAAACAGTGATTCTTCTAAAATTTTAATATATTTATCATTGTTTAAATGTTTAAATCTTTCATCAACAATCAAATGTAATAAATGATCCTCTTGTGACTTTAGTACACAGTTTTGCGCTAAGGTTTTAGCCATACCTGGTTTTATTTGCTCCACAACTCGATCCCAATCATTAATTTGAATATCTTTTGTTGTATTTATCTGTTCAGGTTCTTTTTCTTCAACTATTTTCTTATGTTCTTCAACTTTGTTTTTTTCTATCTGCATTGAGTTACCGTTGTTTATGGGTATAAAATTCAACAGTCTAATGATTGTCATCGTAAAGCCTATATGAAGACTGGGCGCATACGGTAAGTCTTTTAAACCATTAATAGATATTTGATAGAGAGTTTGTAAGAGTTGAAGATTAATTTGTTCGTTATACCTAACTGATTTATTATGCCCACCAAATGTTTGCTGCTCTGAGATCGCAAAAATTTTTTCTGACAATACTTTAAGTGCGCTTTCGTATGAAATATGGTGCTCTTTGAGCTTGTTTAACACTCCAAAAACCTTTTGTTTATCATTATCTAAAATGTTTGCAAGTAATTCATCAATGACGCCATCAGAGGTGACCCCAAGAATTTGTGTTAATTTTTCAAGACTAACATTGCCATTTGTATAATTTATGACTCTATCAGCAAGTGATAGAGCATCTCTCATGCTGCCGTCGGCATGTTTGGATATCATGTTTATTGCTTCATCTTCGTAGGCTATATTTTCCTCATTGAAAATTTTTTTTAATTGACCAGAGATCTCCTCATTTGTCATCTGCATTAAATTAAAATGCAGACATCTTGATATGACTGTTACTGGTATTTTTTCTGGATCAGTGGTGGCGAGTATGAAGACAACATGTTCTGGTGGCTCTTCAAGTGTCTTTAACATTGCATTGAATGAGCTTTTTGAGAGCATGTGGACCTCATCAATAATAAATATTTTGTATTTAGATGAGGTGGGTTGGTAGTTTGCATTTTCAAGCAACTCACGCATGTTATCAACTTGAGTATTAGATGCAGCATCAAGCTCGATGACATCAATAGATTTAGATTGATCGATTTCCACACACGAAGAACATTCACAACAAGGATCTGGGCTGGATCCATTGTGACAGTTTAAACATTTTGCATAAATTCTAGCAATAGTGGTTTTGCCAACACCCCTAGTGCCTGATAAAAGATAAGCATGATGTAGTCGATCACCCACGATGGAGTTTTTTAAGGCTTCGATGATAAATTCTTGACCGACTATAGTCTCAAAATTTTTTGGACGCCATTTTCTTGCAAGAGCTAAATTTTTCATAATTTTAATTAATTAAGGCGAGCCATGGTCTCGGCACTTGTTTCATTAGTTGTGGCTGCTTGCTTCCGCACCTGACCAGGTTGGCTAAATTACAATGCGAGGTGACCCGCCAGTTCTTATTTTACATTATCTTGAAGTCGGTTGTTGAGTTAACCACATTTTTTTACGGGGTGTTTTGAAAGATAATTCCACTCTTCATCTGTGTAGAGTCTTGATCTAATAAAAAACCTTAAACCTGTTGGGCGTTCTAAAGAGAACTGACCGCCTGTGCCAGGAATCGCATCCAAGGTGATATGTGTGTGCTCCCAGTATTCAAATTGAGAGGCGCTCATATAGAAGGATGCACCATTAACATCTCCTAAGCATACGTCACTTGACCCTAAATAAAATTCACCATCTGGGTAGCACATTGGCGAGCTTCCATCACAGCATCCACCTGATTGATGAAACATGACAGGACCATGCTCTTTTGTTAGCTTTTCAATTAATTCATTTGCAGCGTCAGTGGATGAGATTCTATTTATCATAAAAAAAAGGGTTACATTGAGTAACCCTTATTTTACAACAAATTAACGACCTAAAAGAAGCCTAATTTATTTTCACTGTAACTTACAAGTAAGTTCTTAGTTTGTTGGTAATGATCAAGCATCATTTTATGTGTTTCTCTACCAATACCAGACTGTTTGTATCCGCCAAACGCTGCATGAGCAGGGTAGGCATGGTAACAGTTAGTCCATACACGACCGGCTTGGATTGCACGACCCATACGGTGAGCAATGTTTCCATTTCTTGACCAAACACCAGCGCCGAGACCATAGAGTGTGTCATTGGCAATTGCAAGAGCTTCAGCTTCATCTTTAAATGTTGTCACTGAAACGACTGGACCGAAAATTTCCTCTTGGAAAATTCTCATTTTATTATGGCCTTTAAGGATTGTTGGTTCGATATAGTAACCATCAGAGAGCTCTCCATCTAATGAGCGTAAGTTACCCCCGGTTAGTAATTCAGCACCTTCTTCTTGTCCTAGTTTGATATATGACATGATTTTTTCTTTTTGCTCGCTTGAAGCTTGTGCACCGATCATTGTAGCCGCATCAAGTGGAGACCCACTTTTAACTGCTTTTGTCCTTTCGATAGCTCTTTCAATAAACGCATCATAAATTGATTCTTGAATTAAAGCACGAGAAGGGCATGTACATACTTCACCTTGGTTTAAGGCAAACATTGTGAATCCTTCAAGACATTTATCAAAATAAGCATCATCTTTTTCCATCACATCTTCAAAGAAGATGTTTGGTGATTTGCCACCAAGCTCGAGAGTAACTGGGATGATATTCTGAGATGCGTACTGCATAATCAATCGACCGGTAGTTGTTTCACCAGTGAAAGCGATTTTAGCTATGCGGTCCGAACTAGCCAGGGGCTTGCCTGCCTCTAAACCAAAACCATTAACTAAATTTAAAACACCTGGCGGAAGTAAATCGCCAATAATTTCAGCAACCACCATAATCGATACCGGTGTTTGCTCTGCAGGTTTCATAACAACACAGTTTCCAGCCCCAATAGCAGGCGCTAATTTCCAAGCCGCCATCAAGATTGGAAAGTTCCACGGTATGATTTGACCTACAACACCTAAAGGTTCATGAAAATGATAAGCAACGGTCTCATGATCTATTTCACACACTGATCCTTCTTGTGCTCTAATAGCTCCGGCAAAATATCTAAAGTGATCAATTGCTAGCGGAATATCAGCAGCCATAGTTTCACGAATAGGCTTACCGTTATCAATAGTTTCTGCTAATGCAATCTTTTCAAGATTCTGCTCCATTGCATCTGCAATTTTATTAAGAATATTTGCTCTTTCTGTTGGGCTTGTTTTTCCCCAGGCATCCTTTGTAGCATGTGCAGCGTCTAAAGCTAGGTTAACATCTTTTTCTGATGATCTTGCAACCTCACAAAATGGTTTACCAGTTAAGGGGGTAATGTTTTCAAAATATTTACCATCAACAGGTTTAACCCATTTGCCGCCAATGTAATTATCGTACTTTTCCTTGTAAGGACTATCAATCCCAAGGTTTTTAAGTGTATCAAACGCCATTTTCTCTTTCCTCCCAAAAATAAAATTAGCTGTGATGCTATGTGTGTTAGATGCCTAATCAATACATTAATTGGATTTTGCCTTTAAATCAAGTCAACATACCGGATAATATTTTATGTATAATCCTCGTCTCATATTATCTGGAAGGGTGGATGAGTGGTTTAAATCGCACGCCTGGAAAGCGTGTTCAGGTTGAATAGCCTGACGCGGGTTCGAATCCCGCCCCTTCCGCCACTAATTTCAATTGACATTCTCCTGTATACCCTTGTCACCATAAGTTATTAAAAAATAAAAAACTACAACAAATTGAATTTTTTTGTATAATAACCACTCTATATAGTGTTTTTACTATTTTAGGAGATTTCATGATGACAAAAGAAGTCTTGAAATACCTGGTAACACCTACAATGATTTTCTTCATCTTTGGAATATATGTCCAACATTTTGTTTCAAAACCAATCCCACCAAAAAAATTATTATGCGATAAAGGTAATTTGCTAGCCCAAATTGATGGGGTAAGTTCAGTTTACACAAGGGTGGGTGGCTTAGCATGCAAGTATGATAAAGGCACCCTAATTATTAGGGATCAAAACAATATAGTTGCATTAAATATTGAATAAATAGCCAATTTTATAGAAGTGAGCAAAAACTACCGTTTATTTGCTGCTCAGGACCCCTTTTTGGAATCATGTTTGATAATTGGTCTAAGAACTCAAGGTAAATATTTTTTAATTGGATGTCATGTCTGGCTTGTAAATACATTTGTTTTTTTATCGATAATAGGCCACGATCTATTTGCACTGATGGATCTTTAAATAAATAGTATTTTAAATCCGCATACATTGTTTGCATGAGTGGATTGTAAAAAAAATTGGGTTCGAGTTTTACAATAAAGTCCGAGCTGCTAGCTTCATTACACTCAAAGAAGGATATGTTTTTATAGTTTTGTTCGTAATCCAATAATGCTTCTTTAAATACATCAGAATGTTTATAAAATATTCTACGATTTACTCTGGTCGATATTCTTTCCGAATCAGAATAATAATTATATCGATCATCAAAAAAATATTGGACAGCAAGTTCTTCACTTGCTATTAATAATGGCATGAACATAAAGTTAATAACTAAAAATAAAAAAC
>Ga0255763_1001767_pt1 | contig 21857 bp, 15 predicted proteins | sample 041ome_2_FD_179963 | JGI IMG/M metagenome (GOLD analysis project Ga0255763, IMG submission 179963) | Coastal salt marsh microbial communities from the Groves Creek Marsh, Skidaway Island, Georgia - 041406US metaG (version 2) | ecosystem: Environmental > Aquatic > Marine > Intertidal zone > Salt...
CGTCACTTCGCACATGGGGAAAAGAACAGACGACCGGAGCGTAAACATAGATGTCGTTCCAAACGGCGTCGCCTTTAACCTCGCCAAGTCGTGGTTAGGTCTGGTAAAGAAGAAGAAGGACGACGACGAGGACGACGGAAACGCCGACAGAAGCGAGAACGAGAACGTAAACAACAACAACAACAACAACAACAACGAGACGTTCTCGTTAGAGGCATTCCGTCGGGACGCGCAAAGAGAGGAGGAAGAGGAAACGACGTCGACGTCCGGACGCCACGGAGGGAAAGGAGGAGGAGGATCGCAACGCGCGAACGCAAGACTCGGATTAGGTGCGAAATATGCGAGCCACTCGAAAGCCGCGCGGACGATGCAAACGATCGCGGAGAAGAAAATCTTCGATCGAGTGCAAAGAGAGAAGCACACGAGGAGGATGGAGGAAAAGGAACGAGAGCGCGAAAGTTCCTCGGACGAGGACGAGGACGAAGAGGACGTCAGAGGGTTGAGCAAGAGCAAGAAGAGGAAGATGGAGAGGTTTGATGCGAGCACGTATAGGAGGAAATAGATTGACTGTTGTTGTACATTAGTAGTTTAGCTGCTATAAGAAATGGTTTAAAAGCGACGCGTTACGTACGCGCTCACTCCGAGTCGTCACACGACGGCGTCTTTCGCCGAAGAGTTGATGATGGAGTCTTCTTCTATGTTCATCTCGTTTTTCATGGCGTCTTCAAAAGCGCCGGGGTCGGTTACCTCGTCGTCGTCGTCGTCGTTACCAAAACCGCCCAGGGTAAAATCGCTGTTCAGTTCTCTCGCGCCTTTTTTCTTTCGTTCTTTCTTCTCGAGGACGGTATTAGGATCCTCGTCGATTAACGCCGGTCCGTGATAGTAGCCTTCGATAGCAATCGCGGCAACGACGACGCCTAGAAATAACTCCGCGCGAACGGTTTCACCGAGGTACGCGATGGAGACAAACGCGACTATGAATAAAGAAACCGTCGTCGCGAACGTCTTCGCAATGACGTCTAAATATTTCATCACCGCCGAGGTGGCGATGCCTCCAAACGCAGAGTTTGCGACCAACGCGAGCGAGACGAGCGTGTGCCCGCGAAAGAGCTCGTAATGGACGCCGTTTTCAAACGCGTTCGTTTCCCACACCAAACTCGCGAAGGTAATCATAGTCCCCCAACCGTATAACAAGGCGTTTTGGAAGTAAAACGGGTTCGGCGTGTTCTTGAGAAACATTTCCACGCACACGCCGGCTATCGAACTCGCGACAATCGCGAAAGATTCCAACACGTACCCTTGCGTCAATCGACCGTAATCGCTGAAGGATGACGCGAGCAACATTCGTCGCTTCGTCCTCTCCTCCTCGTTGTCGAGCACCGACGACACCGACGAAGACGCGAGAGAAGACATAGAAGAATACGGCGACGCCCCTCTCCTCCTCGTCATCCCCGCGCCGGCGAAGATGTGCCGATCGTCCGCGAATCTCACGTGCTCCCCACTCCCGCCTTCCTTCGCGCCTAACTGCGATATCATGCACCCAACCGTTAGTAAAATCATCATCCGCCATTGCAATTTCGTTAAATGTTTCTTCATCATGATTTTAAACGCGCACGCGGTGACGACTATTTTCAGCTGGTTCAGCATTTGATACGAAAACGCTCCTAAATCGGCAATCACGAAGAAGTTTAAATTGTTCGATATCGCGTATAAACTCGCCGGTATTGCGGCCATGAACACGGTGGAATTCGACACATCCAACGTCGTTTTAATACCCCCACTCGTTTTCGTCCGCTCTTCTCTCGTCCAGTAGAACAAGACGAGACTTAAAACTAACTTCCCAAGTTCGGCGAAAAACGGGACCGTTAACGAGTTGTACGCGAACTTCGTGTTGGAAGGATCTGATGTGTTTTGTTTCAGCGTGAACTGCGTGAGCAAAGAGAGCGAACACGTGGTGAGGACTTGCAGAAAGAGGAGGAGCTTTTGCGTCGGCGTGTAGTACGAGGACGAGGAGGAGGAGGAGGAGGAGGAAGAGGACATTATTCGTAGTCGTGTTTCATCTAAATGTGATTACTCGATGTGTGTGTTGTGACGATGAATTAAAACGACGAAAGCGAAAGGTCTTAGTAGTAACGAACGAGTATACTGGTCTTAATCAAAGTTATTTACTCGACGATGTGATCGATCAACCCAAAATCAATCGCCTCTTTTGCGCCAAAGTACGTATCTCTGGTCATCAAACCCCTCAACTCCTCGTAATCCTGCCCGGTGTATTTCGCGATGAACGCCGATTGCGCCTTGGCGTTTCTGTTCAACTCCAACGCTTGCAACTTGACCTCGACGGAGGTTCCGCTCAAACCACCCAACGGCTGCGCTAATATCATTCTCGCCGATTTCATGGAATATCTCTCACCTTTCGTCCCGGCGGCTAAAATCATCAAAGGCGGTCCTGCCACGCATCCCATCGCGACCGTTTTCACCGGACACGTGATCATCTCCATGGCGTCGACGATCGCGACGACGCAATATTGCGTCCCCGCCGTCGCGTTGATGTATAAAGTTATCGGTTCATTCGGTGCTTCTGATTCTAAAGCGAGCATTTGTGCCACGATTATTGCCGTAGAATCTTCGTCGATGCGTTCGCCGATGAAGACGATTCGGTTGTTCACTAAGAACGTGAATAAATCTTGTTGCTGAGACCCGTCGCCGAGTGGGACGACAATAGGGACCGTTTCCGGGCCGTTTCTGATTGACATTGCTTTTGCTTTTGCTCGACTTTTAGTACTGGGAAACCGTTTTTTCAAGAGTTGTCCTCGTCTTCTGCAATTGATGACGTTGTTCTTTTTTGCGTTGGTTTTCGAGGACACCGACGACGCCGCACCCGTGGCGTTGTTCGCGGTGTTTCTCAGCGCAAACATGATGACGCCGATGTGATGATAAAACTTTTCGTCCGCTCTGAATGGAAGAAAATGTCTCTCTCTCTTATATAAAATGTAAAACACACACACACACACGCTTTATTATAAAGACCTTTTATTCTTCTTTCGCTTCACCTGAGAAACTCTCTCTCTCTCTCTCCACTCTCTCTCTCTCTTAATCTCTCTCTCTGTCTTTTCGAGCGCTCTTTTGAACGGTCCGAATGTCACAACGCAAAACAGCAGAGGGAACACACGACCTAATTTTGCTCCAAATTTTGTGAGACAAAGAAAGAGAGGAAAAACAGAGAAGGACCTTTTTTACCGTCACTATTTAGGGTTTTTTAATCCGAAAAAAAAATTTCAACACCAAACTGCTCTTCTTTTGCTCTTTTGGAGATCATTCATCACTCCTTAAAGCTTTAGAGAGAATACACACCGCACACACATATAATACCACGCGATACGAGCAAAATGGAGAAAGATTTTGTTGTTGTTGAGCAAAACAAAGAGGATGATGACTTTGTTTTCGCGCGTTCGCGAGAAAAACGGAAACCGAGAGATAGATTGTGGTCGTTCCTTTTTACCATTGTTCTTTCTTCTTCGCTTCTTATTGGAGGCATCAATTACGCGCATAACAACGCGGGGAGTTCTGGAGATGATGTTCCGTCGCCGTCGGAGATGGAGTTTGGCCAAGCGTGCGATGGACCTTTGTTTTTAGCGAAGTTGGAAGCGAACAACGCGCGGTATAAGGTTGCGAATTCGGTACCTTTACCACCTGGTGGTGGTGGTGCTTCGACGAGCGAAACAACGGCTTTGTTGGGGAAAGGCGCGTATAGGAGATTGACGACGACGAAGGAAAACGACGAGGTTTACGAGGAGGATTTGATGAAAAGAAGCAGAAGAAGAGAAAGTTTAGGACCGGACGGTCCGGACGCGAGGAGTAGTAGTAGTAATAGTAGCGAGAGGAATAGTATTCGTCGTCGTCGTCCTGAACAACAACAACAACAACAGAAACAAAAACTCGGAGTGAGCGAGTCGACGAAGAAAAACAACGCGCACTTGGCGGCGAAAGAGATCATGTTCAATTCCGAGCAACCGTTTGACGTGACGGTTGTGATTAACGCCGCGTTGTGGTGCGCGGGAATATCGCTGCTCGTTTCGGTGCTCATGGGCGTGTTCATCGTGTACATGTTTCGAACGTGCGCGCATAAAACAGTTTGGGGGATTATTTATTTCAAGATTTTCTCGCTCTTTGGAATGGCGGTGGCGATGTTGAGCATGGGAAGCATGGAAGGGTTCATCACGTTCGCGTTGATTGGTTTGTTAACATGGTTCGTCTATTGGTTGTGGACGGACGAGTTGAACGTGGTCGCTTCCATGCTCGCGGTCAGTTCTCAAGCGTTGAAGGATAACCCGGGCATTCTTGGTTGCGTGTTGAGCTTGCAAGTTGCCGTGTTAGCGTTTGTGATACCAGTCGTTGGTTTCGTTTACATCGCTTTATTAGGCGGCGCGCCAGACGTCAACCCGAAAGCGATTTACCAAAACTCCTCGACGTTGGCGTGCGCGGATTACGTCGGGAGACCGGTGAATTGTTGCGCAACCACGCCAGGCGCCTGGGTTGCGTGGTACGAAGCGTTGGCCATCATTTCGATCATCTGGGCGTTCGCGTTCGCTTTAGAAGCGAGGATGTACATCATCGGCGGAACCGTTTGCCAATGGTATTTCGCTCCGAGAGGCAGCACTCAGTTTAAAGGCTTCACGTGGACGTCCACAAAGCACGCGTTAGGTCCGTCATTTGGCACCGTCTCGTTTGGCTCGGCCATCATGACCGCGGTTGAAATGATGCGCCAAGCCATGGAACGCGCGAGAGACGAAAACGAACAAAACTTGTTATTGTGCATGGTACAATCGTGCTTAGAGTGCATATGGCAATTCATCGAGTACCTCTCGAAATTCGCCATGCTCCAAGCGTCCATGACGGGCGAAGCCTTTTGCGACGCGGCGGGTTCCATTTTCGACTTACTCCAACGCAACTTCCTCTTAGCATACGGGACCTACGCCTTCCCATCCATGATATTACAAATCATGTCCATCGTCTTCGCCTTAGTCGCCGCGGCCGGTTCCTTCGCCATCACCTACGCGATGTTCGAAATCCAAGAAGAAATCATGGCTACCGGCTACGCGCTCGTCTGCGCGTTAATCACCGGGTTCGTCGTCTGGTGTTCCTTGAGTTACTTCACCATGATTCTCGTCAACACCACCGACGCCGTATTCGTTTGCTACGCCAAAGACAAAGACAGAAACGAAATCCACCACGAAGAGATGCACGCGGTGTTTGAAAACGCCGTGCGAAGGCGACAAGAGGCGAGAGGGGAAATCGTAAGACAGCCCGCCGGACCGTACGCGTACGGCGCGGGAAATCCCGTAAACAACGGCGCCAATAAATCCTACTACTAAATTTAACAGCACACGGACAAAACAAACGCCGGTCATTTAAGCGGCGCGTAGGACGTGAGAAAAACGGATATTTGGTACATTCATGTGTAAATACCTTCATTATAAATTGTGCTGTACCTGCACTAAAAACGACGACTCTTTTCTTTAAAGACGCGCACTTTGAACGATACGATGATGAGTGTTAATAATACGTGTTATTATTAATCCACCTCTCTCTTCTTCGCGATGTTCTCTTCTTCATCTTTGTCTTCTTCAAAAGCACCTCTTAAGAGTGGTGGTAAACATTTCTTATTAAAAACGGTTTTCTCCGCGTACGTGTTCTCGGAATCGCTCTCGTTCGCGCGTCACCAAAAACGCGTCCACGACATGGAAAACGCCCCTCGCCGCGTGTTAGACCCATCCATCGATCTCAAGAAACACCTGAAATGGTTCGCGAAAGAGTTGAAAGCGCAACCGAACCCAAGGCAGTTATTCCGGGACTTGTTTAACGACGCCGAAATCGAGACGATTCCGAGGAACCGAGCGGTGTACGCCTTGTGTTTCTTCATGACGGCGAAAGAGAGTTCGGAGTACGAAACGAACACGTACCCGAGACAGGTGATTGAAGCGGCGGATAAAATATTGATGAACATGGAGGAGAAAGAGAAAGGGAAATTACGATTCGCGAAGAACGTTCCGGCGTGGCCGGCGATGCCGGAGGACGATCGGAAATCATCCGGGAGCGGCGGGATGGCGAACGCGTTGCGCGAGAGAGCGTTTGGCGCGAACGTCGCGGCGTTTCAAGCGCTAGGGTATCGAGAGAAAGGACCGAAGAAAGAGCACAAGCGCTCGTCGTCGTCGACGAGGACGACGACGGATGAGAACCATCCAGAGTTTGTTAGACCGAACACGTACGCTATTACCGCGTTTTATAAGCCGTTGTTGTTGCAAGCGTTCATAGCGTGGAATAGGAGACGGTGGAATCGAGCGTTGAGAGAAGGTGGTTTTGTGGAGTCACCGCCGGATGAGAAGACCGGGGTGGTGTTATGGACGAGAGAGGCTTCTTCGACGTCGGAGAGCTGCTCGTCGAGTGAAAATACAGACGACGACGAAGGCGACGACGACGTCAATGAGAAGAAGAAGAAGAAGAAGAAAAACGAGAAGAATCCAAACAGACACGTGCCGGTTGTTTTTCTGCACGGCCTTGGCGTCGGCGTCGGGCCGTATTCGAGTTGGATTATAGAGAGATTACCGAAAGATAGAACGATTCTGTGTCCAGAATGGCCGAATATTTCCTACGGAATCGAACGAGGGCACGAGTATCCGACGCCGAGGGAATTGGCGCAATTTTTGAGAACATCCGTGGAAAACGCGATTAAAAAAGTTAAAAACAAAACGCAGTTGACGACGAGTGAAATAAAATGCGATTGTATCGGACATAGCTACGGAACGGTCGTTTTAACCGGGTTTCGAAGGTACTGTCGAGATGTCGTGCGTCGTTCGGTATTTATCGACCCGGTTTGTTTCGTACCGTCGTTCGGGCGATATCTTAAATACGCCTTTGAGGAGCATTTACACGCGTGGTTTCAATTTTCATCGTACATTCGAACGAAAATAAAAAACCCGGACGAGCCTATGGATTTTATGAACGTTTTCATGTCGACCTGGTTCGTGAAAGGCGATCCGTCCACGCAGCACTTAATGAAGCGCCTATTGTTTCCGCAGGAAAGTTGGGAACGAGGTCCCTTGGACGAGCGCGATTGTCTCGTCTTGAGCGGCAAAGACGAAATTGTACCGAGCGAGGATATTCGAAACACGTTTCAAAAGACGTGGCCGAAAACTGCTATTTTTTACCAAGGACAGTGGCAACACGGCGGGTTCTTGTTAGAGGAGGACCCGGAAAAGGTGAACGAGGCGCTGTTGAAGTTTATCGAAAGAGGAAGAGAGGAGAAGAACAACGACGTTCCTCTCGCGTCTCCGGAATAGATTTTGAGGTACCTCGCGGAAACAACAACAACAAGCGGTTATAACTTATTTACTACTTTTGCTCCTACTAGCTTTCCACGCCTTCAACTTTTCCATTTTAAACCGTTTCTGCTCTGCAATCTTGGCGTTTCTCCGTTCCATCGCGGACATCGTGGACGTGGATTTCGCTCTCTCTTTCGCAGGCGCAGTCCTCGACGCGTGCAGAAAACATCCCGCGTCGTGGTCGTCAACCATTCCTGCACTTTGCATCAAAGCATGCATCGTCGTCGCGCCGACAAAACTAAACCCCTTTGCTTTCAAAGCTTTACTCATCGCTTCGCTTTCTTTCGTCTTCGTCTCGCACACGTCATTCGCTCGCCTCGCTCGTCTTTCCTCTTTCCTCTTCGCAAACGACCAAAGGAAAGCACTGAACTTCTTCTCACCATCTCTGCCTTTCCCGAAGTGTTTCACCAGCGCTTTCGCGTTGTTAATCGAAGATTGAATCTTCCCCTTATGGTTTATCAATCCACACGTGTCCATTAAATCTTCAGCGTTCAAGTTTACCATCTTTTCCGCGTCGAAACCATGAAACGCCGTTCGATACTTCTCCCTTCGCTTGAGTATCGTCAGCCAAGACAAGCCGCTTTGGTGTCCTTCCAAGCACACGGACTCGAACAGTTTCCTTCCGCTCGTTTCTTTTTTGCCCCACTCCGAGTCGTGGTAGGTTTCGTAGAGCGTGTCTTTCGTGCACCAAGAGCAGCGAGTCCTCTGCATCGTTTCCGTCGCTGCACGTTTTCTCTTCATCATCGTCTCAAACAGTTGGGGAAAACAGTTCACAAAAGCGGAACGACGAAGTTCCCCAAAAGTGTGACGCATTATACCCATCGATCGTATTATGATGAATGCTTCACCGATTTCGACATCTTTGTCGCACATTGACGGACAAAGAATAGACGGAGGATTCAAAAGAAGGATTCATCGAAGACGCACTCGTCAGGCAGCGAGAGGAAAGGACGCGTTGTTGTTGTCGACAACAAATCCTCCTTTTGCCCCAACTGTTTTACGATGGAATTCCACTCGAGGTTTATCCGATTCGTTTCGTTGCACGAGCGGAAGAAGCCAAAGAGGAAGAGGAAGAGAGAGAGATGTTTCGGGCAGCGTTTCTGCGCTCTCTGTTTCGGCGTCTTTGTCGACGGGGAAAGATATTTCTACGACGACGACGATGAGTTTTCGACAAAGAAGATTAAGAGGAAGAGGAAAGAGAAATGCAAGAGGCAAAAGTGTCGCTGCGCTCGCGGCGGCGACGGGGAAAGATGATATTTCGACGACGACGATTCAGAGGAATATGAGTTTACTCACGAGTCAAATATTAGCCGGCATAACGGTTTCGTTGGCGATGGTACCAGAGTCTCTCTCGTTTACGTTCGTCGCTGGGGTATCTCCGATTGTCGGTTTACACGCCGCCGGTCTCATGGGTTTAACGTGCGCCATTTTTAACGCGCAACCCGGCGTGATTTCAGGCGCGGCTGGCGCGACGGCGGTTGTTATCGCTCCATTGGTGGCGTCCAAAGGCGTGGAGTATTTGTTCGCGTGTTGTTTGCTGTGCGGGGGGATACAAGTCCTGGCGGGCGCGATGCGACTCGGGAAGTTTATTCGATTAGTTCCGCAACCCGTTATGCTTGGGTTCGTGAACGGTTTAGCGATTGTTATTGGGAAGAGTCAGCTCGAGCATTTTCACGGGTTGAGCGGGTCTGCGTTAGCGGTTACGGTTGGATTGACCGCGTTCACCATGGCGTTGATTAAATTGATTCCAAAGTACCTGACGAAGAAAATACCGTCGCCGCTATTGGCAATTGCCAGTTTGACCGCGTTGACGCAAGCGTTTAGTTCCCAGATGAACGGGGTAAAGACGATTGGAGATATTTCGAGCGTGGCGGGTTCTTTGCCACAATTTTCAATTCCGAGCGTACCGATGAGTTTGGAAACGTTGTTGGTGATTGCGCCGTACGCCGTTTCTGTCGCAGCAGTTGGACTCATCGAAACTTTATTGACGCAACAGTTGGTGGACGACATCGTCGAGAATCGCACGGCGACGCATACCGAGTGCATCGCGCAAGGCTTAGGAAACATCGCCAATGGCTTTTTCTCGGGCATGGGTGGATGCGCAATGATTGGTCAGTCGATGATTAACGTGAATTCGGGAGGAAGAACGAGAGTCTCTGGTGTCGTCTGCGCTTTGGCAATTTTTTCGTACGTGTTGTTTGGCTCCTCGTTGATTGAGAAAATTCCATTAGCCGCGCTCGCCGGGACGATGTTGTGCTTAGTGTTGGACATTTTTGATTTCACGAGCTTCAAACGAATCGCGAGAATTCCAAAGACGGATGCCGCTGTTCTTATCGGCGTGACCGCGGTGACCGTAGTGACGAACTTAGCCGTGGCCGTCTTTGCCGGTGTTATTCTGAGTGCGTTAGGTTTCGCGTGGAAATCCAGTCAACGCATCGACGCCGTTCGCGTGCGCGGTACCGCCAAAGATGGCAGCGAAGAGGCTATTTATTTCTTGTACGGCCCGCTCTTCTTTGGATCGGTACAAAGTTTTTTCGAGAAAATCAACGTTAGGAGAGAATCCGCGAAGAACGTCGTCTTAGATTTCGCGCACTCGAAAGTTTGGGATTCGAGCGGATTGGTTGCTATCGATGACCTCACAGAAAAATTTCGGCGCGAGAACGTCCGCGTCACGTTGAGGCACTTATCGCCAGATTGTACAAAGCTATTACGAAAAGCCGCGGACTTAATGGAAGTTTCCGTAGACGACGATCCCGTATACGCCGTCGCGACGGATTACATGCCAGAAGTTTTACCCGCGGTCTCGGAAGAGTTGCAAGAGAAGAAGTTTAAAGGCGAACACGCTTGGGATATTGGCGGAAAAGGCGCGTGGTCCGATAACTAAACGAATAATCGTTTTGTGTGCGTTCATGTGCGTCTATGTAAATCAAAATCAGTCATTCATTCTACGAACAAAAGCGTCTAAGCTCGGTTTGCGTCCTAAAAAGTTTTCAAGCATAGAATCGCCAGCGATAGTCGCGCACGGCGATAAGATGCACTCTCTATACTTCTTTCCTAAAGATTCATCTAAAATACCTACTTTTGAGTTTTCAAACTCGGCGAACAAATCCGCCGCGAACGCTTCCGACCACAGATATCCGAAATAGCCCGCGTCGTACCCCATCATCGGGTGAAACCAAGAGGCTACTGGGAACGCGTGTTCGATGTAATCAATACCGCTCATATCTTTCGTCATTTCGTTGTATAACTCTTTCGCGTCGAGATCTTGGCGTCCGTTGTATTCGTACAAAGGTCCTTCCGAGCTGTGGACGAGTAAATCGTACATGGCCATCGAAATAAATCGACACCGATTGTACCCATCCATGGCGAATCGCGATTTCGAAAGCTTTTCGATTTCATCTTCCGGTAACGCCCGGTTGCTTTCATAGTGTTTCGATAACGTACCCAAGACTTCTTTGCGCCAGACAAAGTTTTCTAACATCATCGACGGTACCTCTAAGAAATCTTGTTCGACTCCTCCAGGCCACGGGACGGCGGACCACGCCCAAGCTTGCATGGAGTGTTTAGATTTCGTCAACACGCAGTGCATGACGTGTCCAAATTCGTGGAAAAACGTTTCCACCTCGCGAAACCTCAGCAAACTTGGTTTGGAAGGATCCGTCGAGCGGGACAAGTTGCCGATATTGACGCACGCGGGAGGCACTTCGGCCTCGTCGTCGCTCAAGAAAGACGGTCGAAGCGGGTAGACGCACTGGTGCGAATACTTTCCTTCTCGAGGAAATAAGTCCAGATAGAAGTATCCAGCCGCTTTTGATGTATCTTCGTTCGCGTAAACCGCGTAACACTCGACTTCTTCGTGCCAAACTTGAGCGTGCGTTTGCTTTTCGAACGTCACATTTAACAGCTTTTCGTAGGTCGATAAAATCGCGTCGCGGGTGTGTTCCAACGGGAAATATTCGCGTAATTTGCCTTCATCAACACCTAACGTCGCTTTGTGTGCGCGAGCGTAATACGAAATATCCCACGGTTCGATCTTCGTGCACGCTTCGCCTTCTTCTTGGCGTTTCAATTCGAGTAACATCTCCAAGTCTTTCTTCAAGCGGGTTTTCGATCGATCTAAAATATCTCTCAAAAATGCCATCGCTTTCTCCGGAGTTTGCGCCATTTTCGGTTCGAGCACGTACGACGCGTGATCTCTAAAACCGAGCAACTGTGCCGTTTCGTGGCGCAACTTTACCGTCTGCAAAAACAAATCCGTGTTTTCTTCTTGACACTGCGTCGCTTTCGCTCTGGCTAACTTTTCGCGACTCTTTGGATTATCGCAGAATTGCATTATCGGCATCACGTCCGGCGCTTTCAGCGACACCTTCAACTTCCCGGACGCTTCGTCTAATTTATATTGTTTTAAATCCGGCACCCCGGTTAACTCGCTCTCCGCGAATAAAACAAACGTCTGGTCCTCGTTAATGTTCGAGCTAAACGAAGAGCACAAACTTTCAATCTTGGCCATGTTCTCGCTGATCTTCTCTCGGTTCTTGTTCCCGGTGCCTTTCCGTGTGAACTCGTCCATGACTTTCCTCGCAAACTTGAAGTCCTCTTTGTTGAAGTCCTCCTCGCTCGTGGTGGTAAAACTCTTCGTAAAAACGTCTTCGAAAACGTCCAACAGCGTTGCTCTCGAAAACGTCGCGTCGAACAGTTCGCTTTTCAATCTGTCTTTCGCTTTGTTCGATGCTTTCCGAACTTCAGCATTCTCGTGCGTCATGCCCGGTAACGTCACCAACGCGCTGCACTCGCTCGCTTTCCCGATCGCTCGAGAGAACGCGGCAAAAGTGTTCGACCAACTCCTCGCGTCAGATGGGACGCTTTCGATGCGTTCGATGGCGTAGAAATAGGTCGAGACGATGTCCTTCTCGATGTGTTCGATGTCGTTCGTGTCCACCGTCGAGGGAAACTTTGGGAGAGTATTCGTCGTCATGATGGTGCGCTTTTGATGCGTTTTCTTCCGCAAAGACGACGAAGATGTAGACGTGAACGACGCTCTCGACAAAGTTTTCGCGAAGGAGCCGCTCTTCATTCGCCAAAGTGGTGATGCGATGCGTTCTCAAAGTGTGATGGTTTTCTTCAGAAGTTCGTCCTTCTTTACAAAAGCATCTGATGCTAAAAAATCTAATACACCGTCTAAATATCCATCTAACCGTATCTAAATCTATCCGCTTCTACTACATGTATTTGACCAATCCTTTCCAAAACTTCGGGTTATTTCTCAAGTTATGGCAAAAATATCCGATGTGTTCTCTCTTATCTTCCGGGAACTCTTCCACCCACTCCTCGCGTTTGGCGTCGAGAAACGCCTGCTCCTCTTTTACGCGGAGTTCCGCCTGTTGAACCGCGAGTTGTTTCTTGGCTTTTCGGGACATGAAGATGGACGGTTTTTTCTTTTTGTTGTTCTTGTTGGTGTTACTGGCGGCGGCGGAGGACTCCACATCGGCGGTCGCGTGGGAAGATTGGGAGCGCGCGTCGTCCTCGTCCGAGTGGTCGTCAACGCCTTCCGTTTCGGAAGGCGCGTCGTGGACCAGTAAGCTCTCGCGTTCGTTCGCGAGACTTTTGTCGCCAACGCCGACTCCTACGACGTATCCTTCTTTCTCCCTGCTATTCTTCTTCTCTTTCCGTTTAATCGCGTCGTAATATAAGTTAATCACCAAAATAATCATCTCTAAACCGTGCCCGACTAACGGCGGCGCCCAGGTACTCGCGCTTTCGTGCATTTTCGCTTTTTGGACGCACGCGCCTAAACCTCCCGCGACTGATAACACCAAACGCGCGTAAGACATGCTTCCACTCCCTTGGAACTTCCACGACTCCCAAACTTGCGGCACATATCTAAACGCCTCTAAAACTGCGTTTAATAAACCCAAAGCTACCGCGTACGATTCAAATTCCGTGCACCCGTGCCAGACGACCATTCGCACGACTGGCGCCGCTAACGCTAAACACGGAATACCGTGGGCAAACCACCCCATCCAAGCTATATTCTTCTCCGTCATCAATCTTCCCATGAACATTTTCTTCCTATCTGAACAGTAACTCGCGGCTAAAGGATACAAAGGAAACCACAGCAAAGTATACACCAACGTGTAATACAACGTCAACATGCTCGCCTCGCACCGCTCAATCGTATACTCCACCTCCTGCCGTATGCAAAACTTGATCTGATCGAAGTGTAAAATAAACACGTTCAACGACGCGCTCCAGCACGATAAATTCAGAAGTGCTAAACTTGACATGGACAAACCGTCCGCGTTCCCTAAAACGACCAACTTGACGTATTGCGGTATCGCGCCGACGACCACCGCGGAGATGAATATGAACATAACTGTTTTTGAAAATACGCGAGAAGAAAAGAGCGTAAAGAGAAAAGAAAGAGAGAGAGTAAGAACGGTTTGGTCAGTTTCTCAAAGCATCATCGAAGCGTTAAATCAAAGACGTACTCGCCATGGCGCCGACGCCGCCTTCCTCGATCGGTTTCACGAAACACTGCGAGTTTGGATTTTGAAACATCGTGTCGTGATTCACGTCGTATCTTTGCGTGTTCCCCGTGGAGTTTAACGCCGAGACGATGTGCGAGGACACGTCCAGGCCAGAGAATGGGTCTTTCGTGAGTTTCGCTCTGTGCGCGTGCGCTGACGATGCGCCTTGGCCGTGAATGGTATTCGGGGAACTCACGTGTTGTGTGCCGCTCCCGAGACTTGGATACGCGCTGCTGGAATAATACGAATAATACGCATCATACCCGCGTTCGCCGTGTACATCGGGCAAATTATACGCGTACACCATTCTTCTCGCGCTCCGTTTGAGCGTCTCACTCTCTCGAACGGAGAAGAGCACCGCCGCGGAGGACGCGCGACACTGATGGAATAAAAATGAAGCGAAATGTGCCCCCGCGGACCTTTTTAGGGAAAGTCCCACTTTTAGGGGGAAAATTCGTTACAGCACAATACACTCTCTCCGTGCGTATGCTTTCGTCGCGAATTCGATTTGTCGCGGCTCGCATATCGGCGAGATACTCTTCGAGAAGGCGCGTCTTTTCGTCCTCTTTTGTATCGGCGACTGATAAGATGGACGGTGACGATCTTCGTTCGAGAGAACGACAGAAAGAGAAGAAGCAGACGTTGCGAGCGCGCGTGAGAGCGAAATTGAAAGCAACTTTTTCTTCTTCTCGCGAAGAAGACGAGACGACGACGAAGAGACTTTTAGATTCGAAAGTGATTTGCGAGAAAGTGTTAGAGTTGGACGCGTTTAAAAACGCGAGAAGGATGTGCGTGTACATCGCGCACCCGAAGTTACACGAGGTGGATTGCTCGGTGTTGATTCGCGAGGCACTCGATTCCTCTTCTTCCGAATTCGGAGAAGAAAAGGTTAAAGTGTACGTTCCAATCGTGGACGATAAAAACTCAAACGTTCGGTTTTTACGCGTACGAGATATGGAGAAGGACTTGGAGAAGCGAACGATGGGGATTATGGAGCCGACGGAGTTGGATTGGAGGACGAACGAGCCGCGCGAAGACGTGGCGGATTTGAAGGAAAACGAGAAGTTAGATTTAGTCATCGCACCTGGTTTAGCGTTCGACGAGACGTGTAAACGGTTAGGGAGAGGTGGAGGGTATTACGATAAGTTTTTAAGCGAAGGGAAAGGGAGAGAGGCGGTGAAAATCGGACTCGCGTTTGACGCGCAAATAGTCGACGCGGATGAAATCCCGCTCGATCCGTGGGACGTCGTCTTGGACCTCGTCGTCTCGAAGAGTCACGTGTATCGAAAAAAAGAACAGAACACATAGAAAACGTAGAACTATATACTCTGAATAGGTAGAATAGAATTACATAGTTGTTTTAGCACAGTTGTAACGCTGTCGTTTGTGTGCGACGTTGAAGCCGTTTCGTGCAACAAAACAACACCAACATTTTTCCTTTCTCTTCCCGGGAAAAGTCTTCAAAAGCACCCACGCATACATGGCCATCGACACGCCGTTCGTGTACCAAAAATCAAAAAAGAAACCTCGAAAAGACGCGGATATTTGTGAAATCAAGTGCAAAGCTTTGGCGTGCAACATTCAAAAGTGCATCGCGAGTTTACCGACGACGAAGTCTTTGGTGTCGAGCTCCACGGTGAACTTTGAGTTGTGCAGGAAAAGCATCGACCGATACGAGAAGTGCTGCGAGATTTGGCGAGAGAAGGAGAAGAAAGGAGAGGTGTAATCGTCAGCATCTATATAATCACACGTGTTTGCGCCTCTGTCGTTGAGGAGGATTTATTGTGAGTAGAGTGACGAGCGATTGTGTGTGTGTGTGTGTGTGTGTGTGTATTGGGGGAGCATTTGGTTTTGGAGAGAAGCCGAGCGAACGACCTCGCGCGAATCGAACGAATCGCAGATGTCTCAATCGTTTTACGCGCGGGACAAGTTCCAAGCGTCAAAGTTCTGGGTGGAAAAGTACGAGCAAGAAGCCTCGAAGAACTGGGACCGGTTTTACAAGACGCACAAGGGGAACTTCTTCAACGACCGCGAGTGGTTTTACCGCGAGTTCCCGGAATGTTTTCGTAAACCAGAATGGAGAGAGACGGAGGAACCGATGCCGGAACACATCGAAGTGGACGAGTTTGACACGACGACGGCAGAGCCGAGCGAAGTTATGAAGAGCACGACGAAAGATGAAGTGGAAGTGAAACCGTTGCCGGAGGAAAACAGGGTCTATTTAGAGCTCGGATGTGGCGTCGGAAACTCGGCGTTTCCGATTATTAAGAACGACCCGACCGCGGTGGTGTACTGTTGCGATTATTCCGCGAACGCGATCGAGGTTTTGAGGAAACGGAAAGAAGAAACGTTATCAAAAGAAGACCAGTTAAGGATACGAGAGTTCGTGTGTGACATTACCAAGGAAGATGTGTGCGAGAAAGGAGCCGTGCCTAAAAATGCGGTGGACGTGTGCACTTGCGTTTTCGTCTTATCGGCGCTGAGTCCAGAAACGGTCAAAAATGCCATCGAAAACATCGCAAACGCGTTAAAACGTAATGGCCAAGGTAGATGTTTAGTCAGAGATTACGCGGTTGGCGATTTAGCGGAAGTTCGTTTCGAAAACGCGCGAAGAGACGGACAAAAATTGGGCGACCATTTTTACGTCCGGAGCGATCGAACGCGTTCGATTTTTTTTAGCAACGAAGGTTTAGTGGAGGATTTTTGCGGCGGCGGCGGCGGCGATAACAACGATAACAAGAAGCACTTCTCTTTGATTGAGTGCACGAAGTTTGCTCGCATAATCAAGAATAGGAAAGACGAGACGGAAATGAGGAGAAGATGGGTGCAAAGTTCTTTCGTGAGAAACTAATGAGGCAGTTCGTAGTACGTATACAATTTTCATTAGGTTGACTTTTAATATATAGATAGATATATAGATAGTAGGTATACTTCTTCTTCTTCTCTCTACTAACAATAACGAACAAGAAATTACGCACTCAAGAACCCTTTTTGTTCCAAAATCTTGACCATTTCTTGCGCCATCTCTCGCGGCGGCGCCAACACTCCGTCTTCCCCGGCAACCTTCATTTCAATCTCCGCATTTTCCGGCTCCTCGTACGGATCGTCGATACCGGTAAACCCTTTAATTTTCCCAGCTCTAGCGGCTTTATACAAACCTTTTGGATCGCGTTCTTCGCACACGCTCAACGGAATCTTCATGTACACTTCGAGAAACTTATCCCCGACGCGTTCTCGAACTTTCAAGCGGTCTCTCTTATACGGCGAAATAAACGACACCAACGTAATCATCCCGGCGTCCGCGAATAACTTGGAAACTTCGCCAATGCGGCGAATATTTTCCTCGCGATCTTCCGCGGTAAAACCTAAGTTCGAATTTAATCCGTGTCGGATGTTATCCCCGTCCAAAGTGACGACTTTGTTCCCTCTTTTAAACAACTCGTGCTCGAGCGTATACGCCACGGTGCTCTTCCCGGAGCCGGACAAACCGGTAAACCACAAGACGCATCCTTTCTGGCCCATAGTTTTCTCCCGAGTTTGCACATCCACGGAACCTTCGTGCCATTTGATGTTCGTGGAGTCGCCGACTTTATACGCGTCCACTTTCTCGTTCGCCGGGGAAGAAAAAGTCGTGAAGGTGGTCGCCGCCCCTCTCGGTATTTTTGGTGGGTTTGTTCCTTTTTGCGCCGCTGCTCGTGCGGCGACATCTGTGTATTGTTTGTTCATCAGAGAAAGAGAAAGAGAGCGTCAGTAAAAAGCGTTCGGTACAATCAATGCTCTCGCGTTCGAACGATACCCCGAGATACCAAAAAGAGATATGCACCAAACCGACGACGACGCGTTCTCACGGATAGAATACATAGATTTGCACGTTCTCTCTCCACAGAAGGGAAACGAAGAGAGAGAAAAAGAGGATCGGGAAAATGAGAAAAAATGAGACACATAAACCACATCAATCACTTATCCGGTCGTCTTCATCATCAAAAGAAGAAGAAGAAGACAACAAGAATACGAGACAACAACGAGAAGAAGAGACAACGAGAACGTGACAACGAGAGAAGAAGACTCTTTTAATCCTACCTCTGATGGTTCTTCTCAGCGCAGAACTCATGGTAGACTGTTTTTGTTGTGTGTCTCGTGGTGTGAGAGGAGCGTGTTACAAAAAACTCTCGATTTTTCTCCCAAAAAAGAGCAAAAAACACGCACAAATTGGAAACCCTAAACATTTTTTTTTTGACGGGTTCAAAAACCACTTCTTCTTTTCTCCCAAAGAAGCGCGCTATTATTTTCTATCGCAAAAGAACATTACTAAAGATGTCTCTCAACGAGAAGAAAAGGAGGAGATCCTCCTCATCGATACTCAATCTCGCGTTTGGAACGGTCGGGGTTTTTACTTTAGCTTTGTCTTCTCCTTACGCGGAGGCGAAAGAAACGCAAAAACATCATCGTTCCTCGGGCGATGATGTCGTGCATGGTGTTGGGGACACCCAGGTCCGCGGCTCATCGTCGTCGACATCATCATCATCTTCCTCGTCTTTGAAGAGGAACAACGCGAGAGAACATCACGTTCCGCTCGCGCACACGACGAAAGGAGGAGAAAACGACCACGTGGCGTCGTTAGGAGGGAAATACGAGCAGCGCAGTCAAAGCAAACTCGGCGATGTTTTGGTGCCGCCGAAAGCACCCGCTGTGAGAGTTAACGCGGGAGAAGGAAAATTGGGGTCGACGACGATCGAATCGCTCTCGAGAGACGGAGACGAAGAGAGAGCGAGAGACGATCGAGAGACGGACGAGACGATGAAAAAACTGGACGGGTACTTTAATTTCGATGATAACGCGAGTAATAATAACAAAGCGTCCGAGGAGAAGAAGTTGTCCGAGGAGAAGAAGTCGTCGAATGATGATGCAGAGACCGCGGAGGAGGCAAAGACAAAGGTGGAGTTTTCAGCGTCGCGGAAAAACGAAGACGACGGATCGAAGACGATTACGTCGGGAACAAAGAGTGACGAGAGTATTTCGGATAAGGACGCATTGGACGCGTACTTTTCCGCGAAGAGTAGCAGCTCACAAGCCGCGAGCGTTGCTTCGTCTTCCTCGGGTTCTTCTTCCGGCGGCGGCGATCTCTCCTCGGCGGTGAAAACGGCGCTCGACGCGCGCGCGGACGAAGATCCGTCTTTGGAGGATTTGAAGTCCTCCTTGAAGTCTGGGAAGACGGTGAATGGGGAGGAGTTGGAAGGTAAAGTGGAGACGAAGCCAATCGCCTCCACACCCAAAGCTTCTTCTTTAACTTCTTCCGTGAACATGGAAGTCGAAGCCGAGAAGCTTTTGAAAGAGGCGAGCGAAGAGACGGAGAAGTCTTTGTCGTCGACGACGAAAACTGCAGCGACGGGTTCGATTGATTCTACTTCTTCCACTGCGGCGGCTTCGGAAAAGTCGAAATACGTGCCGATCACGACTTCGCACTCTATGCGTTCGTTGTCACCGATTGCGCAAAAGTATTTGAGACCACGCGCGACATCTGCGTATGCTTCTACGTCTTCTACGTCGTCGGCGTCGGCGGCGGCGGCGGCGGCCCCGTCTTTACACTCGGATTTGGCCTCGTCGGCTCGATCTCTGTACAGTCGCGACGCGTCGACGTCTGGTAAATCGGCGTCATCGAACAAGAACTCAATCGCGGCCAAGTACGCGAACATGTTCAGTTCGAGATCGAGCGATGCCTCGTCCTCCTCGGGTAAACCGTCGACGGGCTACGCTACTCGATCAACATCGTCGAAAGTCTCCGTCGCGCACCCGTACGCGACGAACCCATTTTCAGTGTCGCACACGTCCGTGCGACCGAAAGTTGCCTCAATCATGAGCCGATTTACGCCCAAGGATACGCGCGAAGCGAAAGCCGGGATGAATCAAGACGATTGCGACGAGATCAAAGAGGAGTTGGAAGACGTCAAGGACGAAAACAACACTTTGGAGGAGCAAGTCGCGATCGAGGAAGCGCAAAACAGAGTCGAGCAAATCGAACAAGAGATTCGCATCGCGGAACAGGAAAAGATGCTCACGGAAACCAAGCTGGACGCGATTCAACCGGAAGAGCCGCTGACGGAACCGGAGTTGGAGGATAAGTTGGAAAAGTTGACAACGAAGTTGGAAGCAATCAACGCGCAAAATGAAATCATGACGGAGCAAACGGAAGTGTTAAACGCGATGTCGAAGATGTCTTCCAGCTCATCAGAGTACAAAGAGTTGGCGGTCAAAATGAGCGAGTTGAACGATGCGTCTGAGGCGGTGAAAGCAGACGCCGCGGGTGTGCCGCAGCCGGACACCTCCGAAGCAGAAGAGTTAGCCTCGCAGATTGAAGAGTTGCAATCCAAGTTGGAAGAAGCCGAAGCTGCTTTAGAGGACAAAGACGACGAGTTGGACGAAGCCAAAGGGCAGATTGATGAGGTGTATTCCGACTACAAGGGCGCGAAGGACGACGCCGAGAACTACAAAGACGACGTCGAAGACTTATCCAAGCAATTGGACGACGCAAATGCGGAGATTACGACGGATAAGGTCACAATCAGCCAAGTGCAAAGCGAAGAAGCGCAAGTTAGTTCCGAGAAAGAAGTGTTAGCGGCGGAGAATTCGCGTTTGCAAATGCAGTTGTCTTCCTACGACGCCGAAAAGGAGAAGTTGATTGAAGAGATTCAAACGCTCGGCGCAACCGTCGACGACATGGATGAAAGACAAGCCAAGTTGGCGGAGTTGGACTTGCTCAACAAGAAGATCGAGTTGGTCGAAGAAGCGAACGCCATGAGTGAAGTGTTTAAGCTCCAAGAGGAGAACTTGCAACACCGCGCCGAGGAAATCGAGGCTGAGAAGGAAAACCTCGACGCCACGGGTACGCCGTACACTAACAAAGCCGCGACCGTCGAGGACATCGATGAAGCCATCGAAGAATCGAAAGAAGTGTTGAAAGAGGTTATCGATGACCAAGACACTCGCGACGAAGATCTCGCCTCGACGGCAGAAGACAGCGAGAACGAGGTGCAAACTGTGTTGAAGTCTGAAGTTTCGTTTCCGACGGATTCGAGCTCGAGCGTTTCGAGTTACACTTCTTCTCCTTCGTCTAAGTACACGTCCACTTCGTCCTCGTCGTCCTCGTCCTCGACGACTTCGAGTAGCAGCAGCAGCAGCAGCAGCAGCGACGACGATGATTCGAGCAGCATCTTAAACTTCTCCGGCAACGACGAAGAAGTTGAAGTGCCAGCGGGTACGCCGGCGGCGGTTGCAGACGCCATGACGAATGCGAACGAAGACAAAGCCGTCGTAACGACTATGAAGAATCGAGACACGAACAGCGTCGTTGATCTTAACGACCCAGTTGTTGAAGTCGATGTCAGCGCGTCGAAAGGCATCGACCTTATTCGCGAATCGGAAGCGAAAGGAGTCAAAACGGGCGAGTCGTATCCGGTGCAAGAATCGATCGATGAGATCTCAGCTGCGTTGCTCGCCGTCGACGAAGGTAAAGCCGTAGAAACCACGCTTCTTTTGAAAGGCGTTACGGCGGCGAACTTTACCGAGGCGGACGAAATCGCCGCAAAGGGCGTGTTTGCCGAGGCAGTGGACGCTAATCTTGAAGATGTCGTCCTCGTTTCCGTTCGCGATTCTGTCATCGGCGAAGAAGCAACCCTGGCGAAAGCTCCGAAGGATGGCGCAGCGGATGTCAAATCGAGAGCGAAAGAAGCGGTGTTGAGAAGCCGATCTATTGCACGCCACGCCGCCGCGCTCGGTTTGGCGCAATCTAGACCCGAGCTTGGCGTTTCTACTTCGTCGTCGTCGTCTTCCAGCGGTCCGAGAAAGGCGCTCAAGGAAAAGACGAACGATGACGACAGAGACTACTTGAACGAGTACATCAAAAAAGTGAAAGCAAAGAAAGATGCGACTTTGAACGCTGCCGTGGCGAACC
>Ga0255763_1001773_pt1 | contig 21821 bp, 28 predicted proteins | sample 041ome_2_FD_179963 | JGI IMG/M metagenome (GOLD analysis project Ga0255763, IMG submission 179963) | Coastal salt marsh microbial communities from the Groves Creek Marsh, Skidaway Island, Georgia - 041406US metaG (version 2) | ecosystem: Environmental > Aquatic > Marine > Intertidal zone > Salt...
AGTACCATCAGTTCCTGAAGAGCCGCTAGTCCCTGAACTACCACTTGTGCCTGAACTACCACTTGTACCGTCTGTACCATCTGTGCCAGATGAACCACTAGTCCCTGAAGAACCACTAGTCCCATTTACACCAGATGAACCACTAGTTCCGTCTGTTCCGTCTGTTCCTGAAGAACCACTCGTTCCGTCTGTTCCGTCTGTTCCTGAAGAACCACTCGTTCCGTCTGTACCTGAACTACCACTAGTTCCATCAGTTCCGTCTGTGCCTGAACTACCACTAGTCCCTGAACTACCACTTGTACCCGAAGAACCACTAGTCCCTGAACTACCACTTGTACCGTCTGTACCGTCTGTACCTGAACTACCACTAGTTCCATCAGTTCCGTCTGTACCTGAAGAACCACTAGTCCCATTTATACCACTTGTCCCATCGGTGCCTGAACTACCACTTGTACCGTCTGTTCCATCAGTTCCACTTGAACCACTAGTTCCATCAGTTCCGTCTGTACCTGAAGAACCACTTGTCCCATCAGTTCCATCAGTTCCGCTTGAACCACTTGTTCCTGAAGATCCTGAAGTACCACTCGTCCCCGAAGAACCAAAGAATTCGCCATTTATACCTGAAGAACCACTAGTTCCATCAGTTCCGTCTGTACCTGAAGAACCACTTGTCCCATTTATACCACTTGTCCCAGAAGTAATTGCGCTAGCATCTGGTCCAGTCCACTGTAGATAGTATTCTGCAGTACCTGTTGCTGTATCATGGTTAAGTGTAATATTGAAGTAACCTGTATCGCCGTTAAAATCAATCGCCGATGGGCTTTGTATTGTTGTCTCTGATGAAGGCTGGTCGTTAACTGTAATTGTATCACCGCCCATTACACCAAACTCTCTTCTGATCTTAATAGGCACCCAACAGTCGTTGGCCTGGCCTGAACCATTATGTGTTGTAAATGGTGGCAAGCCGGCTTGTTCTGTTGCTGTAGCCAGAGGATCTAGAAGAACAATACGTTCTGCTTTTGAAAGAGCATTCCATTCTGTAGCGCCATCGGTATTCACGAAGTCCAGATCATTCCACGTTTGACCGTGACCTCCGAGCAAGTTACCAAAGTAGCCTTTAGGAATAAGCATATAGAACATGCCGTCTTCTTGGACATGTACTAACATACCGATTCTTCTGCGACCAGAACCTAGTGCATCCGGATGTTCTTCCGGAGCTCCATCGGCGTCTTCGACTACCGGGATCTGGTTTCTTTCAGCTAAAGTTTCATACTCTTGATAGCTACCTATTTGCAGCTCAGAAGGTATTACACCATAAGGCGCATCACTTGAATCAACATACCAGTAACCTGATACTGAGTCATGACCGCCAATTGGTGGGTTTTGATTTGTTCCGTGGAATTCAGTTGACATCTATTTCTTGCTCTTTATTTTATATGAATGCTACATATCGTTGTGTTGTTGAACCCGTACCTGGCAGTCTGTATAACCAGTAGTCTTCACCGTTGTAAGTAAATGCTTTTCTCTCGAAAGCAGCCACAACAGTTCCACCACCAGTTGCACTAGATGGCCACTGCATTAGCTGATCGAACGTCAGATCCTCTGGGAATGCTGCGTTGTTTGGGATTGCAATATAGTAGTAACCACCGATCGTCGTTGCCGGGAAGTTCAATATAGTTTGATTGTTATTGTTTGTAATTGGGTACTGCATCTCAAACGTCTGCATTGTGTAATCACCAGGTTCGTTGTCGATTAGCTCGGTCATTACGTCAGAAAGCGTTGATGCAATATAGCCACCAGTACCATCGTTTAGATAGTAAGTTGGACTAGTTGTTAGATCACCAGCAAATGGTACTTCAGTTAGTTCAGACCAACCGTGGAAGTAATACCACGTTTGATTTGCTTGTGAAGGTACAACTGCAGTTGCAGTCTCAGTACATGTTACAATACCTTCATCTGCTGAGAGTGTAATTGTGTATGTATTAGCTGGTAAATTGCCAATTGTCCAAGTACCATTGTTGTTATTAGTGTACGTTGCGCCGCTCACTGTTGGAGATAGTGTGAATGTTGGCGTTGGGTCTGTAATGCCACCAGGTTGTACTAGAATTGATCCTGAATCGAGTCCAGCATCGGCGTTAATCTCTTCAACGTCTAGGTAGATGCCAGCACAAGGATCTGCTGCTTCACCGAGTGAAATTGCAATCGTATCTGTACATGCATTTGCATCATCAGTTGCGATTAAAGTGTAGATACCTGGTGCATAATTGCTAAAGGTATACTGTTGGCCATTTACGCTTGGAGAAGCACTTGCTCCGTTTAATAGGAATGAAAGCGTGCCGGCAACATTGTTTGCAGTAATAGTAAATGAGCCATCAGTACCACCAAAACTTGCGTTAGTTACATTAGCAATTGTTAGTGATAGATCACATGAAGTACCTGTAGCCACGCCTGGAATCCAAATCCAGTCTCCAACTGAACAACCACCATCAATGTATCTTTGGTCATCCGGGTCATTTGTCACTTGGTGAAATACTAGAGAATCTGTTAGGTCATCTGCAGTCATAGCTCCTTCAGATCCAGTACTATCGTCAGAACCAAAGATTCTATAGCCTGCCATAGTCTGTTGCATGTATATCATGTTGTAGTCCATTTCCTCATGTGTTAAAGGTCTAATTGGATCAAAAACATGTGGCGCAAGAGGTATAAACTGACCGTTTAGACCTCTATGTAAGTTGTGTTCGAAATTATATTCGTCGATTCTAGTTTCGTGTGGGCTCATTTTTTAGTGCTTATTTTCTTACTTATATATTTAGATTAAAACAGGACTATCTGTGTTGGAAATTCCTTAGTTCTAGTCAGTTTATAATAGTTCTCTATGATAAAAGTGTAGCTCTCATTTTTAATGATCTCTACATATCCACATGGATTGATATAATTTCCTTGGTTTTCAATATATGGGAAGCATGCATAATCGTTAAATAGACGTAAAAGATCTATATTTTTACCAAATGTATCATTGGTCTTTTTAACACCTAAGCTGTTCTGAAAGCGTGCCTTTTGTGATTCATAATCTCCGCGGATATTATTAACAAAGGTGGCATGCTTGCTTGCCGGCTGAACTCTAAGGTCTCTACGCTTATTGTTCTCGTCTATTAAGTCTCTGTCTAGATCTTCTGGTCTAGAATGAATCTCAAACGCAAGTACAGTCCAAATAGCTTCATTCTTAGTAGCACATGAACATTCGTTAGACAGAACATACGGGAAAGTCTCATTGATAAAATCTCTAAGGTGCTTTAAATCCCTGAAACGCGGCATGGTTTTACTACCAAACTTAGTTGTCTTATTAAAAAGTATGTTAGTTACATGACCGTCGTTATCCTGAGACAACTTTAACGTATTGTATGCGTCTATCAGTGTTATTCTGTCAAATACCATTCTTATTTCTTAAATATTTCAGTTAAGATAAATGCAAATACACCGGCAGCTGTAGTAAACAGTACCCAGAATGCTCTAGTGAAATTACTTTTCCATTTGACAACATCTTTATGCTCTTCTAACAGTTTCTCATACTCCTTCTCCTTCTTCTCTTGTGCCTGTCTAAACTCAGTGTTCTTTCTGATCTCAACAATTGCACCATCATATGGATTAAGAAGCCTTTTCTTTAGATCAGACATATCTTCTTTCATGTCCTCTTGGTTCTTAATCAATTGCTGGATAGCAGTATCAAGATGAATATAACTCGGGTCTTCCATCTTCTGCTTTAAGCTCACAAAAGATTCTAAGAGTTCTTTAATTATGTCTTGATTTGTTTTCTCACTCATGTCTACTTATGCTCTTTTTTTCAGATCTAGCTGGTCTTGAATCCACCTTTTACCTAAAGGATTCTGAATTGGTGTTTTTAAGTGTTTCTCAATCTCTTTCTCAGATAGGTGTATAATGTCTTTGTTGTTGTAAGATGAATTATCAACGATTAACATTCTGCTAGGGCCAAATAGTCTCTGGAATTTACCCATGTTATCCTGCACCCCTTGCCACATTAATTGAACCATGTCATCACCCAGTTTACGATCTCGCATTCTATTTCTTTCCATCGCAACTTCAAGTGACGTATTCACAAAGACCATATAGGTATCATAACCTAGATCTTGATAAATCTTACGTTGTCTCTCGATTTTATTATAGTCTTTACCAGTACCGTCGATTACTTGCCCTAATCTCTGATTCATGTAATTCGTCTGCATCTTTTTAGTTAGATTCTTAGCATTATCTCTAACTTTCATCACACCAGCCCAAACTTCAGGGTCCTTAGCATATTTAGCCAATTCGCCTACATCATAGCCGGCATCTTTAAGAGCCTTCTCAAATGCATTGTCATTATTTACAAGTTTTAGTCCAGTTGCATAAGAAACTGATGAAATAGCTCCCTTTGGAAAATCAAAAAGTTCAGTAGCGACATAAGACTTGCCACTACCTGGTCCACCGGCCATAAAAAAGGCCTTTAGAATGCCAGGGTCATAAACTCCTTCACTTATAAACTGTTCTAATGTTAGTACATGTTTCATGCGATATATCTCTTCTATTTACTTTATATATCAACATGAAAAAGGGGACCTATTGGTCCCCTATATATCGAAAGTGTGTTTATAGTTTAGACTGGTGTTACCACGCCTCTTCTGCTAACAACATTAGCACTCATTCTGTTAGCGAATTCAATTGAATGTGCCACATTTTTATAATCAAAATACCTTATAATGAAGGCCGCTGTAAAAGTGTCTCCAGCACCACTGACATCTATAGTCTCCTGTGGAATAGGGCTTGGAAAGATCTTATCTTGCCACATTGCACCCTTAGAACCTAGAGTGGTAATAATACCACTGTGTTCTAAGTTTGAATTACGTTTACGTTCACCTTCATTTAATTTTATGAAAGTATATCCACCGACAAGGTCATTAGTAAGTCTTCTTTTACTGTCAATAATACTTAGCTTAGATCTCTTACCGATCTCCTTAATATCTTTGTCGCTTAAAAAGCCCTTGTCGTAGTCACTGACGATTACAATATCATATTGGTCTAATTCTAAAAAGTTATAGCTAAAAGAACCAATAGACTCTTCGCCCTCATCGTATCTGATGAACATGTGGTTCGACTTATGCTCCACGAATCTGGTCTTAGTAATGTTATCTGGCTGTGACCATAGATCAACTTGAGCTTTCAGTGCAATAGCCTCACAGTTAGCCTTGGTATTACCTGCCATACCTGGATTCTCTTCAGTCTTAACTGGAGTCAAGACTGGCACGGGTGCTTCCGGTGATAGTCTACCAGCATTACTGTAGATAAATCTATCAGTGCATGATTCTCCGATTACAAGTATCTTCATTAGCCCTGTGAATTGCCTTTACGTATTCTGTAACTATCTGGATCAAAATGCTGTGTTGAAACTTCAAAGATCTCTGAACCATCTTCAAGTGCAACTAGCTGATGTGGTTGGCCACGCTCAATTGTGATGCATGTGCCTTCTTTAATAATGACCGAATGTTCTTCTGCAAGCTCGGTATCAATCCAAATATACTCAAATGAACCTTTACCAACATACCAAGACTCTTTCTTGATGATGTGGTAGTGCATTGAGAACCTATTACCTTTCTTATGGAATCTTAAGAGTTTACCACAGTATTCTTCGTCGTTGTGGATCCAAATCTCTTCGCCCCATGCTTTTGGGACAATCTTAGGTTGTACTATCATAATTCTTCTATTCTTTTTGCTTTGTCGTCAATTACTAGATCAAAGCTGGGTTTTGTTTCTACGTTTAGTTCAGACCAACCGACAACTAGGTCATGGTATTTACAACCCCAGGTATTTAATTGCTCTGTGGTTAGCCTAGTTAAGTCTCTCTTGGAATGGCCGCCTCTTGCAGTCCAGTATGTAATATGCCAGCCTTCATCGTAGAGTTTATTAATCTTGGCTATGTTAGCTGGATTAGGCTGAGCCTCTTGGTATATTCTAGTGCCTTGATAAAAGCAAATAGTCTCATCAATGTCTACGTAAGCCTTTTTCTGGTCCTTATTGTAGAGAGTGCTCTCTAAGACCTCGGTTGTTGAATAGTCTCCTATCCGATCAAAGTATCTGATTTCTTTAGCATGTTGACCACCTACGATCTCTTTGCCTTTCCAGTCGGAACCGACTACTAAAGTATCTGGTTGATGACCCTCTACAAGGGATTCAAGTTCTTCTTTGCTGTCAAAAACAACAACTTCGTCAATAGCTCTTAAACTTTCTAGAGCGTACTTGCGATCTTCTAGTTTATTGAATGGTCTGTCTTTGCCTTTAGCTTCTGCTACCTTTCGATCTGAGTCAATACCTACAACAAGGTAGTCTCCTAATGATTTAGCGTAATTAAATAGTTCGAAATGGCCTCTGTGTAAAACATCAAAACATCCGTTTACCCAAACGGTTTTGATCTCCATAAAATTAAATTTAAGTTATAATTATTATAACGTTAAAAAGATTAAAGTTTCAAATTAGTTAATATAAGCGTTGAGCTCATACTTGTTACCCATGCCGTAGATTTGGATTTGTAACATCTTTCTTTGTGGCTTACCGTCCTTAGTCAGACCAATGCTTGCCTTGTTAGTCACACCGTCCTTTGGTTTTTTTGGACCAACTGAGATCTCATTCCAAACGTCGTCTTCAACCACTTCATAACCTCTTGATCTTGCATATTCTAATGCTGCATCAACTGCTGATGAATAAGTGTTGTGATAGACTTGGAAGTCTGACTTAGCCTCGTTTATGAACTGTTCGTTTGTAAGTATGTGCTTCATGATTATAGTTTGCTTTCTAATGCTTTTAAGAATTTTGTGTAGTTGTGTGAGCCGTACTCGTCTCTTAAGATTGTAGCTACAGCATCAGCAAAGTCTTCATAATGCATTGTATCGTCGATTTTCATCATTGCTTTATCAATCTCTTTTGCTAGAGCATCTGATTCTTTAGATTCTACGATGTAGTCATATTTCTCCATTGTCTCTTTCACTACAGCTTCAATATTCTGCTTAATTTCTTCACGCATCTTTGGATTATATGCAGTACCTAAACAACTGTCCACCATTTTGCTCATAATCTTATCGATAAAGACTTTAACCTTACCTTCTGTGATGTAAGACTCGCTAATCCATTCAAATTTATCTCCTTTAAATCTTTTCTCAAGGTCTTTGATTAAGTCTTTAGCATCAGTATGGTCTACTGTGCCAAACCACTCGTCACGGTACTGAAACTCACCATCATAGTCTACGCTTGCAATTTCACCGTCTGAAAAAACGATAGAGTTGTCATCATCATTCCAAGTTAGAGTGATCTTCTTTTCTGATAGATTATATTCTTCAAATAGTTTTACCTTCTTCATTATTATACGATTGATTTTCTACCACCTAATTCTAATTTCCAAATTAGGACATCACCGATATTTTTTTCTATCTTGGCAAGATCTGATTTGCTTATATTAAACATAAGTACTGATTCATAGCTTTCAGGGCTATTGAATTCTGTAATTATATTTCTATAATCATCTCCAAATAGTTCTTCCAGTTCTTCCTTAAGTATACTCTTTGGTGCTGGTGTTGCAATTTCATAAATAACGTTACCACCGTAAGATGCTTCGTTTAGGTGTTGTTCGAATAGTTTAATGTGTTTCATCTTTAAGATTTTAGTTTTTTATCATGTCCACCATCACGAACTTCTTTTGCTACGTCTTTATCAGCATCACCCCAAGTACCTTCGCCTTTAGTTAAGAATGCGTTAACTCGAGCATAACCCCATTGTTCTTGACCAGCTCCTGGTCTGTGGCCACTCTTCCAAGCTGCCATCCCACGACGCATGATAATTCTTAAGATACCGATTGGTACGCCAGTATCTTCAGCTTTCTTCTTAAGCGCCGTTTCAATATCTGGGTTGTCAATTGGACCTCTGTCACCCTCAGCCTTCTCTTCGTTTAGTACAGACTCTTTAAGGTCCATACCAAGTTCTTTGCTGATTTTCTTTAGGTCTACATCATTATCATAGAATACTTTAACCCATTCAGGATTTTGACTTTGAGGTCTTGTTACAGGTATGTAGTGAATCTGAACATATTTGTCTCCTCTTCTAGTTTCACCATATTCAACATCTAAATGTTTGTAAACATTTTTAAGTCTGAATTTAGCATTGTCTATATCATGAGTGTCAACTGCCTCTGGAAGTGGTTTTGCATCAGCATATCTGAGCTTGTTATACCATTGATTAGATAGAATGTAGTTGGCCGCAAAGTCTTTTAGCTCTTTTTCACTACCAAATCTTACACCACCCGCTTCAATGCCGTGGCCTTTGTAATAGAGGTTGTAGTTAGCTCCTCTTGAATCCTCTTTAGTCTTAAGAAAAACGATCTCGTCGTTGCCAATATACTTGTCTGGCATCTTGCCTTCAGTAACTACGGATTCGTTCTTCTCATCATCACCGTAGAGCTCATGGTATTTCTTAGTGAACTCAGAGGTCTTAACCTTGCCTTTTTCTCTAGCTTCTTTATCACCAGGCATCTCTTTGTATGCATCTGGGTCATCATCACTCATTTCAGCCTGCTTCTTAATCTGATCCTCTTTGTCCTCAACATCTTCGTCGTCAAGTCCAGTGTGATATGGATCTGGTCCAGGCTTTTTGTTTTCAGCAAGTCTTAGATCCATTGCAATTCTATAGCCAGCCATATACTCTTCACGGCTTAAGCCCATTTGTTCGCAGTACCAATCAATATAGTCTCTAGGGCCGAAATGTTCGTCCTTAATATACTGTGTAATGCCTTGTACGTATTTGTTACCGAAGAATTGTTTCATGGTTTATCTAATTATTTTGGAGCCTTGACAGACTTTAATTTAACAACTCTATCTCCTGATTTATTATAATGAGATGATACTTCATACCATTTTCCATTGTCAGCTTGTGCGACTTCTGGTTGAGTATCTTTATCATACTGACGCTTTAGAGTGTCATAGTTTATATCTGAGAAATATTGTCTAAACTCAGAAGGATAAAGAGTAGTTGGTATTCTACCACTAGCCTCGTTTACGAATTGTTCGAATAGTTTAACGTGTTTCATTAGTCTAATGTTAGTAAATATTTTAGTTTGTCAACCTCAGCAATGATAATTCTAGCCTGGTCGAATACCTCTTCATTCTCTGTAGAATTACAGATCATTTCAAGTTGAGCTCCTAGTAAATCATAAGACTGTTTGATGAATTCAGTAACATTCTCTTCTGAATAGTCTTTTAATGAGATAGAGGCACTCATGCCCATTGTAGGACGGCCTTTAATACCCATAATCATTTCCGCTAGAACATCAGTTGCTGCAATAAAAGCATCATAGAAAGCACCAAATGCTTGGTGTCTAGCATATGATTCTGTTTGCCAGTGGAAGATGTGTGCTTGATCTCTTAAGCCTAGTAGACTAACGAAGAATGTACCGTAAGCTTCATCCGCTTGGCCAAAGTTTTCATTAATATACTCACTATATTTCTTTGTTATCATGATAAAATGTTTGATTTCTTTAAGTATATATCAATCAAACATTTCTAATAAGCCTTCGTTCTCGATTACACGTTTGATCGCAGCGTCGTAATTCTTAGCTTCAGCGTAGTTGCGGTCCAAATATTCAAGGTATTGTGCTTCAGTTTTAAGATCATGTAGGTATCTAGACTGAAAGAAAGCATAATCATAAACCGACTCTTTCCAGTTGTCATAGTATGCATGTGCCAGATTGGTACCTTTAGCTGTAGTACAACGCATTCTGGCTTGTTTCATACCAAATAGGTTGTGATTAGTTCTAAAGATGTTAGACTGAAAATGACCACTCTCAATCATTGCCTGTGCCATTACAATGTGCGGGAAACGCACGTTCAGATCTTTCAACATCTGAACAAGTTTAGCCTGACTAAATGAACTGTCATGTGCTTGTGTAATGACCATCATCTTCTCTTCAATCGGCATATGCTCAAGTGCATATTCAGCACCAGCTTCAAAGCCATTTTGATGTGAGTACCTTGACGTTAAAGTTAACGCAAGTGTGATCGCTGCTGCAACACCGGCTGCAACATATGCTACTTTTTTGAGATTTACCTTTTCAAAGGTAAGCTTCTCATCTGAGTATTTATAAATCATATTATTGAATATAGATGAAATCTGTCTTAAATGCCATTTGATACTCCGACTGCAACTGTTTTGCCTCCTGTATTGTTTCTGCAGTGTCGATAACTTCTCTTGTGTGTGCTGATTGGTAAATGATGTTGTACATTGTCTCTTTGTTGTTGATTACAGTGTAAATATAATAAAAAAACCCGAAACTAAAAAATTTCGGGTCAATTATTTTGCAATTATTTTGCTTTAGAACGTCAGCATGAATGCATCAATGATCTCCTTTGCCTCTTTTGAGCCAACCTCAACGTCAAAGTGATCGGCCAGCATTAGATTGATACGATCCCATTGGTCTTCATCAGCAAGCTTATTAAGTTCATCTTCGTTCTTGTTGATAAACTTCTTAAGGTCCGATCTTAGACTCTCGTTCAGAAAGTCGTTAAAGTTATTGAACAGCTTCATAATTAATTAGGCCAGATCATTACAGTTCCCGCATCGTACCATTCGCTGTACCATCCACGTTTATTTAGCTCTTTCTCCCACGAGTTAAGAACTCCGAACGTTCTGTTCTTATAGTCTTCTGAATAATATGCGTAAATTACTTTACCTTTCCACTCTTCGCCGTTTTCACCTGTAGTCCAGATGCCGCCTTTAGCACCATCAAACTCTTCAGAAGTTCTAGTAAAACTTAAGGTCTGATCTAACCAGTCCATCATTGCGTCACGGTCTAACTTTTTTGCTTCGTTAACTACCGCTTCTTCAACAGTGTCTGTATAGAGTGATTTAACCCACTCAACAGATTCAGGATTCTTCTTTACTTTAGCTCCATATTGCTTAAAGAATTGCTTTACGAATTCTTCTTCGTCTTTAACCTCACTTGCTAGTTGGTGTATGTCTGACATAACACCTTCTGTTAGCTCAAACTTCTCAACAACACCATCGCCACCGTCTAAGGCATCAAATACTGAGTTAAGTTCGTTCTTGGCTGTAGTTACAGCTGAGTGCATCCACGGATCGAATGAGAAACCACCTTCATATCTTTCTCTAAGCATTGTAGCATAGTCGATACATCTTTCAAGTTGACCATAAGTCATCTCGTCGCTGTAGTCTTCTTCTTCGTTGATAAAAGATTCAGCAAGTCTCATCTCTAGCTTACTTCTCTTAGCAATTAACTTTTGGATCTCATCTTCGATCTTATTTAGTTTATCACCATATTCATCAGCGATTGGTCCACCTTCAGCCTCAGCCTCTTGTTCCATATCGATTAGCATTTGACCTCGATCAGCATAAAGATCTTTTAGGTCTTGGCTAATTTGCCATAGGTCATCTTCAGCCTTTTCTCTCTGCTTGCCGTAAAGTGGTCTACGCTTTGGCTTAGCCAGCTCTTTTTCACGCTTCATTTTAGCAGCTCTGAATGCCATAAGAACTGGATCGTTCACGCCAGCTTCAGTAACTGCTGATTCGTTCCAAGAAGGTACATATTCTAGATCTTTAATCGGCAACTCAATAGTAGAGCCATCCCAATTATGAATTTCTGCTTTACCAGATTTGATCGATACAATCTTACCTCCTGTAAATTCTTTGTCTTTTGTATATCTAACAAAGGTACCTACTTCAATTTTAGCCTCATTAACTTCAACCGATTCTTTAAACTGCTCAATATCTTTATATTTGATTTGATACTCTTCTCCATCTGGATCAAGAGCGTAGATATAATCATCTGCTGCCCACATCTCTGTGTTTTCGTCATTACCATTGTCTGGATTATAGATGATGTACCATTTTCCATTGACTAGAATTTCAGCATCGTCTTGATTCTTGATTAACTTTAAAAGCTTCTTCTTATCATATTTAGCTTCAGTAACTACTGATTCATCAACTGGCTCGAACATTTTAATTAGTAAATCCCAATCCTTTCTGAAGTAACTTCTTAAGTAACCTCTAATTGCATTGTCGATTAAACCTTGACGGTCAGTTTCGTATTCTTTCCAATCATCCCAGTAAAAGTCAACTGCATCTTCAGCAGCAGCTATTAACTTTGAGTCAAATGGACTTGGCATTTTCTTCGGGCTACCAGCATCCTTGTGGATTGCCTTGTTCATGATGCTTTGATCTGAACTTCCCCATTCGTTAACAGCTGTATTCTTAACCTTTTCGATTAGAGAATCCCAGTTTAAACCTTCGTTGTAGGCCTCTTCAACTTTAACTGGAGCTAAGATGCTTCCAAGTTTATCATCCAAGAACATCATGTAGTGTTCACCGTCGATTGTAGATTTATAATCTTTAGGCGCCTTTTCCCAATCCTTCTTAGAAATAGTCTTGTAGTACTTAATCTCATTCTTAGCTTCACCTACTAATTCTGCGTCAGCGTCTTTTAAACCAACTGCATCATCAAGTTCAACTTCAAGTTTATTCTTAGAGATAGTTAGTGTTTTAAGTTGAGTTAGCAGATCTTCTTTCTCTTGGCCTTCTGCTGCTTTCCACTTATCAACAGTGTCTTTCATCATTGCAGTTACTTTAGCCCATTCTTTTTGAATCTTAGCAATTGACTTAGCCTCTTCTAAGTATTCTTCATCATATTTCTTCTCTTGGAGCCATGATTGGTTTGGATCATGTTTCGCCTCAACTTTAAAGTTGTGGCGCTTCCAATTGTAACGTGGATCGGTTACAAGTGCTGGGAAAAGAACCTTACCAGCTTTTACCTTTTTCTTATCGAATGATAGTTCGATTCCAGCGCCTCTATCACCTTCACCGCCATTCATTTTATCTAATAGTTCATAGTAGTCCATACCGCCAAAATTACCGTAACCTTTATATTGCTTTTCTTCCCAACGGTTACCCTCGTTGTCGTACATATAGACTGTGATTCTGTTCTCTCTTTGAGAACCAATTTGTTCTCCGGTATCTTGTGTCATCCATGAGAATTGACCTTCGTTAACTGGCATTGCCGTTACTTTAGCCTCTTCTATCTTCTGAGCTTCGTAGTATTCTTCATCATACTCAGGCTCTACATACCAAGACTGATCTGGATCGCTTTCTGCTTCTTGTGTAAAGTCGTGCTTCTTCCAGTTGTATCTTGGATCTGTAACCAAAGCCGGGAATAGTACCTTTCTGCCTTTATCTTTTGTCGGTAGCTTATCAAATGCTACATCAATCCCTAACTGTCTCAGCTCTTTGAATGGTCCTTTAACTGCTTCCAGGTCTTCTTCTGTATAGCCATTCATTCTAGCAAGTAGTTCATAGTAGTCCATGCCACCAAATTCACCGTAACCATCGTATTTAGCCTCTTTGTACTGATTGCCTTCGTTGTCATACATGTAGACTGTGATTCTGTTCTCTCTTTCAGAACCAATTTGTTCACCAGTATCTTGAGCCATCCATGAGAATTGACCTTCATTGACCGGCATTGCGTTAGCAGCTGCAGTCTGTAGTGCATTTAGGGCTACAAGTTTGTTTTCAAACATTTTTAGCGCTTCAGCGGTAGCTAAAGGCTCTTTAATTGACTCAACTAAAGACTTAATCTTGTTGATGTTCTTGGTCTCTACTTGATAGAGTGCTTCGGCGATCATTCTGGCTGAATAAGTGCCAGCTTCTGGTGCCGTTCTATTGTTAAAATTGATAAAAGACATATGTTTTGTTTTTATTTGCTTTTTGTATATATCTAACAAAAAAGGGTTCCTGAGAACCCTTTTATATCTTTAAACCAGTAGACTTACTTAATACTGGCGTGAAACTTTTCGAAATCAGATTTTAGTTTTTCGCCTGCTTTCAATTCTTTATCAAAATTAGCTTGATACTCTTTAGTGATTTTTTTAAGCTCTTCAATATCTTCTTCAGGTATTTCATAGCCATATTTAGGATCAACATACACTCCTATTTTTCCATCTTGGAAATGAGGTAAACCTGATGTTGCCATACCAGCGTCACATGCCATAGCTTTTAATTTATCAGCATCTTCAGAAGTATCTTTAATAGATTCAAACTCTGATTCTAGAGCCGCCTTCTTTTTAGTAAACTTTTTAATAAACTTATTTACTCTCTTTAAGCTTTCACCTATGCGGCTAATCTCAGACAATACTTCTTGGTTAGGAGATTCAATTGACTCTAGCCAGTTTAATTCTGCAGTTTGATCTGCAAGTGCTCTTTCCCAGCTACCTAAATCACCACATGTGGTATAATAGTCCCATGCCCAGGTCTTAATTTGACTGCCTCTAGCTTCTGTTACGAATTGTTCAAATAGTTTTACGTGTTTCATTGTTTTCATTTGTTTTTTTATATATCTAACAAATTTGTTTGATTTATATATCTAACGAAAAAGGGGTTCCTGAGAACCCCTTTTAGATCTTTAAGCTGGACCGCCCACTCCGAAGACCCAAATTGCAGCGTCGTCAGCAACGTCTAACAATCCTTCAAGTACAAGATCATCATATGATGAGTCTTGAATTTCTAATTGTTCACTGTTGACAGTTACTTGGTTTGGCACATCTTCAAAAGGTTTAGTCGCTTCTTCTGAAATGATGTCTGCCATGTTCTGTAAAGATATTTTGTTTGAGATGAAGACGTTATTTTCTTCATATTATATATCAACAGAACGGCAAATTGTTTATGTAAAAAATGTAATTTTTTAGTTTTTATGGAATATAAATTGTAATTGACTTGATACCCCAACTATCAATACCATTTAATGATCCAATCACGAACTCTGAGTTTTCCATCGATTTGATCCCAAACTTAATTAGATTTGATTTAACTTTAAAGTTTAAGTATAGCTGTTTAACAGTCGTAGACTTGTTAATGATAGAGGTTAAACTTGCTTGATACTTAGAATTAATCTCTTTCTGAAGCTCCTTTGAACAACCATATAGTATAATACCGATTAGAATGTCGTATAACTCTTTTTCTAAAATAGCATCTAATGCTTCAGCTGAATTTGCTTCGTTTTTAGATTTAATAAGAGCATTCACAAATGAACCAAGTTTACCACCACTTGAGGAAATATCTACCATTGATAGGAATTTAGAAAGAGTTTTGTGTAGATTACCATTCTCTTTTAATGTAATAAATGATTGGATAACACCATCTCTATTTAAGTTTCCAGCTGGCATGCCTGTTGCGCTAAGCCAATACTGCCACGCGCTTCCGCTACCAAGGTGTATATTGAACAAGTTTACTGTATTGCTGAAAGTACTGCTGCTTCTGCTTCTAGATAAGAATTTTGTATTCTTGGGCTCTTTTGCCGGCTCGCTAAGTGGCTTAAGCACCTTCTCAATTGTTTCTTTTTCTTCTGGCGTCGGTACCCATTTTGCATCTTTCATTGTTCTGTTGATAGCTGCAATATAACCACTTGCAGATGCTTTAGCACCTTTACCAGCCTTTGAAGAAACTGCAAGTCCATTAAAGAAAAAGTCAACCATTTCTAAGTTAGACTCTTTTGGAAATGTTAAACCAGTTCCATCTTCACCCACAATGCTAAACATAAAGATACCTCCTAATATTTCACCAAAGTCTTTTTCAATAGCTCTAACCGATTTTGCGTCAATCAAATCTACATATTGTGATAGGTCATGGTTGATGGTATATTCTTGTTTAATACCTTCAATATCGTCTACTGACTTGAACACTTGATTGTGTTTCGTTGAAGCTTCAATCAATTCATTACAGAAGTTAACATAATCAGGCTGGCTTACATTAGATCTGATAGCTTCTTTCGCAGCCATTACAATAGCCTCCTGTGATGCGTAATTTCCAGCAAGACCCAATTTATCTGGTGTTAAATCTTTATCACCGATGATTTGTGCAGTGCCAGCGCTAAAGTCTACTGCATTGATAATACCCCAGGTCTGGCCCTTCTTTAAAATCTTTCCAAAAAAGTCTTTGTCAGTATTTAGTGTAATACCCCAAGAATCAAATTTACCTGAGAAGTTACCGGTTTCAATAGAATATTCATCTGGAGCAATACCTGATAATGCTAAGAATTTTTCAATGTCTTCTTCAGGATTATCTAAGTCAAATTCTGCCCTTACTATTTCACCAGTTTTAGGTGCAACCCATCTACCGTTTGATTTAAAGGTTGAATATGTCGCCATCATGTCTTGTTGCCATGCTGGTAATTTAGATTCTCTTAATGCTGCCGCTGCTGCAAATCTTGCTCTAATGTCTCCTAAGGTCTGTCCCATGTTACTTGATTGAAAATTTCTTGTTTGCTTTGTGTGTTAGTATCTTGACGTCACTGTATTCTTTCTCAAGTGACTTAACCAGCTTAAGGTTAGCATCATCATCGTCAAAGAACTGAAAGTCATTATAGCCCATTGCGATTAGCTCTCTAAATGCCTCTTTCTTTCTGTCTGAGATAGAACCTTTAAAACCATGTACTGAGTCGTTAACTGCATAGATTAGGTCTTTGTCAATTCTAAAGCCCACATGCTCTCTGAGCCATCTGTAGATCATTTCACGATCATCTCTAGCAGTTACTATACCTACAGCAATCTTCATCTTATAAGCCTCTTTAAAGATCTTCAAGTAGTACTCGATTAGTTGGCCAGCCTTCATAATTTCAAGACTTTTGAAGTCATCAAAGTCTAATTCATGATGTGGTTGCTTCTCGTATTCGTTGAATTCTTCTGGTGTTAATGCATAGCACTCACCAGTCTTATTGTCACAAACTTTAATCTTAGCATTTGTAATTACAAGAGTATCATCAAGATCAAAGACAAGGATCTTTGAACCATGGTAAGGTTTACCAGGTCTTAATGCCTCATCTAAAAAGTCATCATATGTGTTAAGATGTTTCATCTGTAGTTTATAGTAGGATTTAGTCCTTTGTTTCTTTTATATATTTATGGCCGCTCGGTAACTCTTTCTCTACATTCAAGCGCCATAACATATTGTTAGGTACGATGAACTTACGTTCGTGACCATAGACATAGAACGTGGTCTTCCAGATGTTCTGGCGTACTATTCTAGCCTTCTTGTTGCCGTTAATCCAGACTACATCATCCACGTTAAAGTCATTGCCCCACAGAAACTGCACTCCAATCACAAAGTTCTGCACAGCATCCTTAAATGCAAAAGTAACAATGGCGGCTATTGTTAGCCAGCCCCAGTCTGCGATGTATTGTTGAATTATTTCTTTCATTTTAAGAGTCCTTTATTGACCAGTGTGTTTATCAGGTCAATCTGGCTCTTCATAATGACATTGGAAGCTGTGTTCCTGTCTAAGAATCTTGCGTCGTTGACCTCTTCTATCTGCAGTTGAGACTTCGGCACTTTCGGCTCTTTCAGTCCAATCTGTTCTAGACTATCTATCTCTGCAATAAAATAGGTTACGATCTTGTTGTATTTATACTTGCGTGAAGTAACAGCAAACGTATGTGGATTGCGATCGATTAGCTTCTTAGGCACTTTAATACCCACCTCTTCAAAGGTCTCTCTAATTGCTGCTTGTAACTCAGTTTCACCTGGGTCAATGCCGCCTTTTGGAATGCCATAGCCAGTTTTAAAGTTACGCCCAGTTGTATGTGCTAATAGGACTTGGCCTTGCCAGACTATGGCAATACCTGCTGAACGTTTAACTTTTAACTGTTCGTTAATAAACTCACTATAGTTCTTGATCTGTTTCAAATCGGTCGTTTTGGTCGCCATCTTCTATCTTTCTCAATTCTTCTTGAAGTTCAAACATGCGCCATTCAAAATCAAAGAGCTCTTGTTTGCTAATCTTGTTGGCCTTAAATGATCTTTGTGCCTGTTTGTACTCTTGAGTAAGCCTTTTAAGTGCTTTTTTTAAATCACTTCTAGATCTGTTGGTAGAAGTTGCCGTCATTCTAGCCGGCTTTTGATCAGTTGTTCTTCGTCTTGGTTCTACTACTAGTTCAAACCCTGCGAAAAGGTCTAGAAATTTATCTACATTGCTCATATGTCGGTCTGCTTATTTTTAATTAGCAATTCCATGGAGTATATATCAGGAAATTAAGCTAATCTTCTACTACTTTGCGTTAAATTTATTTTTAACGCGTTCTGAGATAGGTATAGGATCGCCGTTCTCATCTATCCTAACAAACACTATATTAGTTGACAAGATGTTTGTCTGTTGCCCAGAATAGACGTTATGAGCTCTAGCCTCAAGGTACATTGTGACACTAGTATTACCGAATTTGACTACATCGCCGTAGATTTTGATCAGTTGACCCTCTCTAGCAGGCTTGTTAAAGACACATTCGTCAATCTTAACTGTTACCATTCTTGGTGTATCGCAGACCTGCATGGCGAAACTTGCCGCTGCAGCATCTAGCCAAGCTAGTAGTTTACCGCCAAAAAGGTTGGCATGGAAGCCTAGGTCCGACTTCTTAATCGGATGTGTTGTAATTAATTCCATCTATTTTACTAAAAAATCTATCCACTGCTTGCCGGTTGTATCTTCGTTTGGAAAGTAGAAGACCAGCAGCCAGTTATCAAATTTAATTGTCTTTCTAAAACCACTTGGTACGACTGCACCAGTCGTTAATCTGTTAGGTGTTCCTTTAAACTCTACGTCAATCTCTACACTAACCTCATAGAACTTAGCAAGATCCTTTTCGAATTGCTCTAGACGCGCCCAGACGCCTCTGTTGAGTGACTGGTGCTGTAGTGCACTGTTAAGATAGCTAAATGTTTGATAGAGAGTGTCTTTTGAACAGTTAAAACAGTTTGCCGGGGCCATGTGGCCTTTGTCCCAAACGTTGTCTTCATAATCTTCATTATCAGAAGTATGAATTGAATCCGGTTGCCAGAAGTCCATGCCAGTTCGCTCTGCTCTACCAAAAGGGCAAAGTACTTTGTATTCAACATGTAGTGGCTGCTCTAAAGCTTGTGAGTAAACAACCGTGTAAATATCGGTTCTGATCGTATCTTGGCCATAAAGAGGCACTGCAGCCAATATTAAGGCTAATATGTAGAGTATTCTTTTCATTTATAGGTTAGTTATGACTGAAAAAACAAAGAAAACTAGCAGTAAGAAGACACAGAGTGAACCAACTGCAACCCAAACATCATATTCATCGTTATTTTCGCTCATTTTTTGTTACTTGTTAGACATTTAACACAAATTCGATATAATTTTAAGCCTGGAGGGATCTTATCACCGCAATTTTCACATGTTGGCCATTTCTTTTTATCTGGCTTTTGCATAAATTATCTCTCCGTTCAACATAATTGACAAGACATTATCAAAACTGCTTAAAAAAGCTTTCTGAATTGTCTTATCAACATCAACATCCTCTAGTTTATGTGTTTCTATATGTGTTTTATATTGGATGATGAGATTGTTTCTCTTTACTTGTTCGCTTTTAACCATCTTAATACATCTTCGTTAGCACACCAGCCTAAATGGGCTTTAATCTTACTAATATCGCTTAGACTACGCTTAGGTTCATCTCGTTCTGCAATCCACTTGATCTCACCGCCTAAAGCTTCAGCAAGTTCAATGATCTTATATTCTTGACCTGAGCCCACGTTATAGATTGGCAGTTCATGTTGCCATTCGTCTTCTAGTGCCAACTGGCAAGCTCTAGCAATATCGCCAACGTAGACAAAGTCTCTAGTCTGCTGGCCATCACCAGTCACTGTAATCGGTTGATAGGACTCATACTGCTTTAAGAAGATTGGCACTGCTGAGACATAGCCACCGGTATCACGTTGACCTTCACCAAAGACATTAAAGAACCTTAAGGCCGTACACTTCATCTCTGGTCTGTTGAATGCTCTTAACAGGTCTTCCATCTCCAATTTATACTCGGCATAAGGACTCATCGGGCTTACTGGACTCTCTTCACTTAACGGTAAGTCTTGGCTGTCACCATAGACTGCAGCCGTTGAAGCTGCTACAAGACTTTTACAACCACGCTCGTATGCCCATTCAATAATGTTCTTTGAGCCAATGAAGATGCCATCCCAGTATTTGATTGGGTTCTCAATACTCTCAGGCACTGAAACTGGTGCCGCTAGGTGAATCACCTGGTCAATCTTCTTGATGTCTGGCAGTGGGCCATTTACAATATCGCTCTCGTAAACTGTTAGGCCAAACGGTAAGACCAGCTGACCGTCGTGTGTTTTAATCATTAAGTTCTCTAGACTACCTGTTGAAAAGTTGTCTAAGACGTGGACCCGGTTGCCTTTCTCCAAGAGCTGCATTACTACATGATGGCCAATAAAGCCAGCACCACCGGTAACTACTATATTTTTCATAAACTTTCTCTGTATTTTTTAGTGCCTTCGGCAACGCTAAACTGAGGTACCCAACCCGGCACTCGCATTTCTATATTAGCACATGTATAATACTGATACCAGCCTGGTATTTTATCTGCTGTTGTATAATCATATTCAATGCCCATACCTGAAACAAGATCTTCAAAAGGCATTGCTGCACCGTAGCCAACGTCAAAGACACCACGCTCAATTTGAGCTGCGGCTAGATTTGCCTGGACTACATCTTCAATATAGACAAAGTCTCTCTTTGGCTTTTTAGGAAAGATAGTGAAATGGCCTTTAACATGAGCTTGATAAGCAACTGATGCCATTTTACCCTTATGCTCTTCACCTGGCCCATAGACGTTAAAGTATCTAAGTGCCACAAACTTCTCGCATGTTCTTAAGCCATACTCTTCAGCTAATTTTTTAGACCAACCGTAGATATTAGTCGGTAGACCATCACCAAGACCATAAGTAGCCGCAGATGAAGAGTAGACCACCTTCTTGTCATATTTTCTAGCTAGATCAAAGAGTACTTTACTGCAGCTGTAGTTCCAGTAGAGCATCTCGTTACAGTCTTGTAGTGTTGTATCTGAGATCGCGCCGATGTGAAAGATAACGTCGCAGTTTGCAACTTCATCTTCTATTCTTTCAAGATCATTCCATTGATCTCGGTCTTGATTCAGCAAGTAGATCTCATTCTCCTTATTCTTCTCTAGTGCTTTCAATACTGCACCACCAATAAAGCCTTCTGAGCCTGTTAATACGATTCTCATATCCAATCTTCTATTTCGTTAAATACCATTTCTGGTGTAATACTTGTATGACACTCAAACTGTCTTGCAGTGTCTCTATGTTTTGGGCACCATTCCCAGTCAGTGTTTATAAATTTATGTTCTGGATTGTTCCAGCAACCATGGCAGACTGACTTATTAGTAATGCGCTTATAGTCTGTTAAGTTTAGATCAAACTCGTTCCAGTCCTCAGTAAAATTAGCAATCATCGCCACCGGTTTACCAAGCGCATGTGCAATCCAAGCAATACCTGAACTTAGACCGATGTAGAACTCAGCGTGTTCAATATAGTTTATCACCTCTTTGAGCGGTAGATTAATCTTCTTGACTGCTTTCTTTGGCATGCCGTTCCAGAAAGGCTCTTTACCGTAGAGTTCATATCTCTCTAGACAGACTGGTGTAATGCCACTCTTGCGCAGTTTGTGACAGAGCTCGTTCCAGTTAGTAGCTTCATTACGTTTGCTTTTACCAGTTGGGTGGTTCCAGTACTTAAGCTGTACGGTTGAGTGTACGCCGAGTGCAACATACTTGTTCTTAACCGGCCTTGCGCCAGCTTGGCTGTCAATCTTAGGTCTTAAGTATTCTGGGTTCTCGTAGCCCAGCTGTTCGGCCATGCCCTGTTGAACAGGCTTGTGAAAATTATAGTGTACGTCAATC
>Ga0255763_1001782_pt1 | contig 21713 bp, 17 predicted proteins | sample 041ome_2_FD_179963 | JGI IMG/M metagenome (GOLD analysis project Ga0255763, IMG submission 179963) | Coastal salt marsh microbial communities from the Groves Creek Marsh, Skidaway Island, Georgia - 041406US metaG (version 2) | ecosystem: Environmental > Aquatic > Marine > Intertidal zone > Salt...
ATCTTGATGAAGAACATTGAAATCACAACTTAATTGAATTAACTTTGGATATAATTGTTGGCTCCCATCTGTTGTTGCGAACATTCCCGATTCTAATTGTGGATTCCAACTAACTGATGTTATATAACCTAAAAGACCTTCGTTTTCTCCGTTCTCACTAAAATTCGCAATAAGGTTAGCATATTTAAGTTTTATAAGAGGCGTTTTCTTTATTGTGTTTGATTGAGTTTGGATCTCGGTTGTTCCTCCGGATGTTACCTCTTGTGTTCCCGAATATGAAGGATAAAGCATCTGGACAAGAACGGCGCATTTGTGAAGATTATTGCGAGCATCTTCAAGATCATAAGCAGGAATGTCCCAAGCAACGTTGATTGTTCTTGTTGTATTGTCGAATGTTGCGATTGGATCAATGCGGCCATAGACTCGCTCTTGATTCCAAGCCGATTGGAAGTTTTGTGAAAAAGAAGTCAAGAATGCTTTAAAAGCGACGACTTTATCATTCATCATGCTTTGGAACAAAAGCATCGCCCCTGTCTTATTAGCATAATTGCTGGAGGAATCTCCTGATTGAAAGTGGTGGTTTGGAATCATTGTTTATTAACTCGTAGCATTAGCAGTGCTATATTGAATATCTTTGACCATTGCTTTGAACTCTTGTCCGTCAATCTCCAAGGTCATCGTTGGAGCGAAGGAGTTGTTGATATTATTGTTAATTGTTGCTGCGCCGGCTGCTACGATCTTCGCATTGCTAGCAGAGTCAGCAGCCTTACCAGCAGAGATCAGCGCAAGGTTAGTTAGGGTCGCTCTTGCATCAACAGAAACATCTTGGAATTGACCAAGTGCTTGAGCCATTGCTTGGAGACCTGCGATGGGTTTCTCGAAGGTTGTAACAGAAAGGTTTGTTAAGTTTCCTCCAATCTCTTGGAAAGATTGAGCAAGAGCAACATTTCCTTCGATTTGTCGTGCTTTGGCCTCTTCTTCTTTCGCTGATTGTTCATTGTAAAGGCTAACAGCATAAACGACACCCATAATCGCAGCAGTAACGGCAGCGAGACCCAATAAGGCTTGTGGAGCCGAGATAGCCGAGAAAAAACCTCTGGCTCCTTGTCCGGCGGCCTGCATGCCTGCACCAGCAGCGGGGGCAGTTGCCGATAAAGCAGATAGTCCCGCTGATAAACTACTTATAATTCCGCCAACAGCAGTCAGGGTTTTAAAAGCGACAAATCCGCCGGCTAATACCCCCACAGCGGTACCTATTGAACGAAGAGTCTCTGGTTCAAAATAATCTAAAAAGTCTCCCATTACATCAAGAGCGTAATGTAGTCCTTCTAGAAATGGCGTAATCAGTGGAACAAAACGAGAAAACAAAGACATAAACTTTTCTTTCAAAGGAATCATCGCTTTTAAGGCTTCATTGAATTCCTCTTGAACTTTGGCTGACTTATCCATTTCTCTTTGTTGGTCTCGGAATGCCGAGAGGCTCATTCCAAAAATTCTTTGGGCCTCGGAGAGATCGCTAATACCAGCAGCAGCCGCAATTGCCTTTTGTTCGAAACGGCCAAGATCTTTAAATGCTACTCCAGTCGCTTGAACAGAACTAATAAGAGTCTCGATTCTCTCATTTTCTTTCATATTTAGCATTTCCATTGCGGAGATTTGAGTTCCTAGGATTGCGTTCAACTTACCAGCAGTTTCAGCCGAACCTGCGAATGTGTCGAACTTATTTGCTAGATCAAGAAGTTTGCTTGTTTCAACACCAGCCATACGAGCAGCACCAGCAAGGCCTTGGAATACATCAATGGCTTTATCCCCATAGACAGCAAGAGTCGGAAGAGCCGATTGAAAGTCTCTTGTGATCTTTGCGGTTGAAATACCGATTCTTGGTCCCATCATCGCAAGTTGCTTTGTAAGAGCAGCAGATTCTTCTGTTGATTTGCCGAGGTTGGCGGAAAAGAAATTTAAAAGATTTACAGCAGATTGACCATCAACACCAAACTTTCCAAGTTGTGCTGTTGTCTCCGCTAATGCTGTTTGGGTTGCCTTTGAAGCCGATGTAAATCCAATAAATCCTTCAAACAAAGCCTGCGTTGCTTTACCAGATTCTTCCAACGATACATTAAAGGCTCTACTGTTTGCCTGCGCTTCTTGAATAACACCAGAAAACCCTCTTCCTGCCCCTGTCGCTGCTGCGAAACTTGTCGCAACTTTATCAAGAGTAAGCAAATTATTTACCATTGATTCTGTTAATGAAGTAAATACCGCTGCTGCGAAATTCGCTGCATTAAAGGTACTTTTAAAGGCAAGAGCGAATTGCTTCTGTTTTTCTACACTTGTTTTAAGTTCTTCGTTCAAAGTAACGGATCTTCTGATAAGGCCGGCAAATCCGCTAGAACTCATTCCAACTTTGGTTGCGATGCCTTCCCACGTTGATCTATATTCTTTACCTTGTTTATTGGCGATTTGTTGTTTTTTGTTGTTTTCTTCTTGTAAACGATTTAAATCTTCAATGCTTCCAACAGTTTCACCAGTAAACTCTTTAATCTGCTCAACAATGGCCATTTCTGCTTCAGTTAATTGATTTATATCCGTTAAAGCACGCTCTTTTAAATTAAGTTGTTTAAACAACTGTTCTTCAATTATTAAAGAAGAATTATAAGATTGTTGTGCATCCTTGACGGAATCTGCAATCTTTTTTTGAAGTTCGGCTTCCTCTTTAAGTTGTTGGATTCTTTTTTGGCCTGCCTCTGTTGAAGCCTCAATGGTCTCTGATGCTTTCAAGCCTAACTCGATTTTTTCTTCTTCAGTTAGGCTTTTAAGAGTCTCTTTTAATTTCGCTTTCTCTTCTGCTGTAGCCACTTATTAACCCTCGTCTTTAAACGGCCATGTGATTCCGGTCTTGCTTTCGAAGTCATGAACGGCTTGGTCCAAAACAATTCTGTGCTTGGTGGTCATTGGATGATCTTTTCCAAATTGAGCATAAGCCTCGAGATAATCTTTCTCGGCCATAATCGCACTAGCATAAGACTTGATATCCTCAACCTCACCACGGATAACAAACTTGAAAGGCTGATCTTCCTCATTGAGGTTAGCAACCATATTAACATCCTTTCCATAGATGTATTTTAGCAAGGTTTTATTCCAAGCACCAAACATCTTCATCCAAGACTCGGTAAGCAAACGAGGGTCTCGTGTTAGATCAATCTTCATAGCAAGCACTCCATAACATAAATAGTTTCATAAAAAAAATGCCCTCGCGGGCATTATCTTCATTTCTTCATTGCTTTTTCATATGCCTTGGCCTCATCTTCATAATGCTTCTGCAATCTTTTAACGAACCAATTGCGAAGGCCAACAGGCAAATTGTATGCCTCAATGAAAGACCAAGAGCCGTGATGAGTCAGGAAGAAAAACTGCTCATACACGGCCTCCATATATTTATCGGTCAGGCCAAAGAAAGTCTGCCCCGAAAGGCACCTCCAACTCCTGTTGGTGGCCACAGTTATTACACTCAAAGTCTTGAGCGATCTTAACATCAGGAGAGACCATGCGATAAGCCAACCGAAGATGGCGAGCATCACGGAGAGGCATATTATCAACATAATGTTCAACTGTGCCTCTATCTTGAATATTTTCAACAGAAACAATCATGCGCTTATATTGATCCGTCATTGTGGTTTCTGTAAGACCGCCTTTTGCTTTATTCTTGCTCAATTCTGTTATATATTTCTCATCTTTTCCAGTTAAAAGACGAACCTCGACCGTAAACTTGCTAAAAGGCATCTTAATCAAAAATGTCCCATTATCGGTCTTTTTTATACCAAGTTCTTCATCGTATTTCGACTCAAGAATTTGAGGTTTGGAAAGATCAAAATCCATTTGCGCTTTTGTTCCGCAATTGGGACACTGAACTTGGGTTTCATATGTTTCTCCATAACCGGATGCTCGAGCGGCAATAAGAATTGCGTTCTTGTCTCCGATAAGAAGATCATCAATCTTAACATTTGAATCGCAAATGATATTCTGCAAAAAGCGATCAACTGCGATACCTTTCTTCAAAAGAGTGGCCGAGGTCAAAATATCTTCTTCTTTTGCGGTCATATATTTAATTTCGATAACGTCTTTTCCACAAAGAGCGTGCCCTTCGGCATAGCCTAGACCTCTTGATGGAAGTTCAACAAACTCGGTTGGAGCAACGAAATTAAGCGGAGACATTGCTGCCGCTGCTGGTGCTTTAACTTCTGGTTGATCGTTAGCACCTAAACGATCCATGTTATTTCTAACAGACAAATTTCACCTCTGATTTATTGTTGTTCTTTAATCTCGGCCCAATCATATGCTATTCCTATCTGGATTGTAACAAGATTGTCCGATTCGTAGTCAAGGTCTCCAAAGTTAACTGACTTAACAAAAGCGCCTTTTAAATTCCAAATCTCAATAGGCTCACCATCGGCATCTAATTGATAGATTGTAAGGAAATCAAGGTAATTGTTCGCACCCTTGGAAATTCCTCCTTGAGTGTCGAACTGATTCGGATAAACATAACCGGTTGCTTTTAACTTCTCAATGAGCCCCATTGCTTTCTTTCCGGTATCGACGATGGTTATTGTTATATCGTTCCAAGTTACAATACCGGGATATTTAAATTTATGATTAACCAATTGATGTTCTGTCGAGGTAACCTCGAACGATGGTTTGGTAACAGACTTGGCCCAATACCAAGCAGATTCGTCTTCACTTAATATAAGAAAACGAAACTGTCTGGTTGGTTCTATATTGCCTGTTGACCAAAAAGCCATTTAGACTCCAATGCTAACTATTTGGTGTTGCTGGAGGGGTTATGCCGGCTTTATATTGCTCGTCGCCACTATGATCTGGTGACCCATCACCAAATGTACAAACGGCCCAGTCATAACGAATACCAAGTTCTACTGTGCGAAGAGCATCGTCTTCATACGAAAGGTCACCAAATTTAACAGATTTGATGAAAGGGTTCTGAAGATCCCATTGTTCGATGATTTTCCCATCAGCATTTAAAACTTGAATATTAATGTTTTCGAGCCCAGCAACAGTTGCTTTTCTTTTCGAAATAGTATGTCTTTGATTTTCGGGCATTGCTTCTTGATTTGGAATCATGTACCCTGACTTGAAAAGATATTCATTTGTCTTATGTACAGCATCAGGCGAGATTGGATCTACCAAAGTTAAAGAAACTTCGGTCCAAGATACCTTGCCCGGAAAATAATATTTATTTCCTAGGAATGAGTGCTCTACTTCTCCAACATCAAAGGATGGTGTCGAGACTTGCTTTGCCCACCAAACGACATCGTTTCCAATTTGAACAACGAATCTAAATCCTCTTTTGGGTTCCACATCAGCGGTTGACCAGAATGCCATAATTAATACTCCCTTTTATTGTAAATAGTATTCATTAGAATTGAACACCTGATCTTGTGATAATAAAGTCCACAGCGATGAACTCAATAGCACGGGCAGGCTTAATATAGACCTTGGCGTAAAGAATATTTCTATCTTGAAGGTCTGGTGTGGTTGTTGAAGAATCAAGTTGCACTTTATAATCAACGATACCACCTTGTGATTGAATTGTTCCAAGAACTCTGTTTGCTCTTGTACTGAATCTATTCCAAGTTGCTTCGATATTGTTGTCGAAAAGAATTGTATCAGCAATCTCGCCGATTCTCTTCTTAACATAAATCATCAAACGACGAACATTAATGCGGTCAAGAGCACTAGGAACTTGTTGAAGAGTCTTCTGACCGAAGATAACAAAGTCTCCTTGGAGTCTTGCGATTGGGTTAATATTGGTTTCGTAAAGATCATCACGGTTTGCTTTATTGAGAGTCTCGACTGTTGAAGTAACAAGAGGACCGTTAGCACCACCGAGTTGGCTAATACCACCACGATTAAAACCAGCAGGAGCGAACCAAGGATAAGATAACTTCTGTGATCTAGCAATTCCACCGATAGCCGCAACAGTTGAAGGAACAGCAACGATAGTTTTGTTACCACCGGGATCATTTACACGAACCCAAGGATGATAAGCAGCAGCGTAAGAAGAATCAAACAATCTTGCTCTTGCGCTAGAGATAACGTTGGCTGTTGTGCCAGCAGATTCACCGGCATTGGTTTCAGCAGCAGGAGTGTAAGCATTTTCAAGATCAATAAGAGCCAAGCAATCTTGTCTATCATCTGCAACTTCGATCATTCTATCGGTGATAGAAGAATTGGTAACACCGGGCATAACAAGAAGATCCATACTAACTGAATCTTGATCAGCGGCGATGTCGAGAATCTTATTAAGAGTATAGAACTCATAATTCTGGGTCTCGGAGGTTCCAATATTGCGATTAGCAAATGGGTCGAGTTCTGTAATATCTACACCGTCGAAGCCACCAACGAACGGAGCAGCGAATTTCTTAACTCTTGCTGTTTGAAGGAGAGCAGAAGTACCGCCGCTTACTGCTGTGTAAGAATCACCAGCCGCGCGAGAACCAGAAGCATAGAAATATCTGCCGCCGCTTTCTTCAATATCATCAAGAGAGAAGATGAAAGATCTTTCAATTGAATCATTGGTGGTGTCCCCGTGGATATCAAGACCAGCAGGAAGATCACGAACAACATCTCTATAACTTTGATCAAGAGAGGCTGAAGCAGAAAGAATCTGATGAATACCAAAGATCGCAGTATTTAAGTAATTATCATTAAGAACTCCATTTGTGTTCTCGGTTGTAAGTCGCATATCTGGAAATACAAACGAAGCAGTGCTAGCAGGAGGCATAAGAGCGAATTGACCGGTAGGTATACCTGTTGTTGGAACAGATCCAGAACCAAGAGCGAAAGATGATGTAATATCTGGTGTAGCAGAACCAGAAGTCAAAACAAAGGCTTTTGCTTTCATTGGGCCGTAGAAGCCGAATGGAAGAGCAAAGCGATCTTGTGGAAGACCACCAGCCTTAAGATCATCAGCCATCTCGATGCGAATGTAATCTGATTGATTTGGATATTCGCCTTCCATGTTGAACTTCTTATCAACATCATCCCAAACCATATTCATATCACCGATTCTTTTTACAATGTGATTCTCGGTAGACCAGTTAAGGTTTAGGTTTGAGTAGGTCTCGACGATTGCATTGTTAGCCCAACGACGAACATTCAAAGTGAAAGTTGAGTTAGGATTAACAGAAGTTCCGAGAGCCAAATCTTCAACAGAGACATAATATTCTTTTTGGAATTCTTCGCCATCGTGTAGCGAAGCAACACGGAATAGTTTTTCCATGTTTTCGGGATTGTATGAAGAAGTATCAGAGTTGGGGTCACGATTGATAAACCAACCAGTCTTTGATGCTTTGGTTGCTTCTCTGTTATTCTGCCAGTATTTCTTGGCACTTTCAAGAGTTCCAAGACCAAGAATAACACCATACTGTGCATTATCACCAGCCTGAATGTAGCGATCAACTTGTTCTTCGTATGTTTCGCCAAGCCAGTATGTTTTCAAATCATCTGTGCGGGTGATAGCAGCGTTGGTTTTATAAGCATCGGTATTGAATACAGAGCGAACATAATCGTTTGCTGTTGGGTCAAATGAGAAGGACTCAACTGATTGTTGGGAACCATCAGCATTGTTGATGATAACTTTAAATTTTCTATCTCCGACAGACTCAATAAACTTCGCAGCACCTGCACCAGCAGCATCATCAGAAGCCTGTGTACCAGACAATTCAATAGAACCGGTCGCAAGATACCAAACAGCAGCAAGACATCCAGTTCCAAGATCACCAGAGCCACTGTTAATAAGGAAAAGTCCATAAGCACCACCATTATTGGTTTCATCAGTGCCTTGATTTTTTGGAGTATTCCAACCAGCAAGACCGGCAGGATCGACAGCACTGGGGCTTTGGTCGCCTAAAAGACGGATAAAAGTAATTGGTGATTCTTCGCTTGAAAGCCATGCTTGAGCAGCGATTGCACCGTATTGAGGAGCAACAGTATTGCCGTTTCTCCAAGTATCTGGAATAGTTTCGGTTGGGCCATAAACAGGTTCGCCAAAGATAGCAACGAAATCGTCATACGAACGAACACGAACAGGAACATTCGCAGGACCTTTTAAAGCACGACCAACGATAAGAGGACCATCGCCCTCAAGAGTTGTAGGAACGGTGCTTTGATCAATCTCGGTAAGTTGCACACCCGGAGAAACAAAATCAAATCTTCTAGGCATTAATAAACTCCTTATTAAAACATTAATTCATAGTAAATAGTATAAAATCAAACCAAAGGCATTTAATCACGATAATTACCTCTTCCATTGTTCCAAGGTTGTGTATCACCTAAAATAACTCTTTCTCTCGATATTTTAACTTCAACTTGGTTTTCGCGAACAATTGCTTTTGGCTTCTCTCTGTTGGGCCCTTCGCCCAAGAGATGTCCGAGTACCTTTATTTGGATCTTGGTTTGAAAATATCTTTCTTCATCTCCGAGATTTGTTATGTTTGTATCTGGATTGAAGTCTTGTTGGATGAAGGCTTCATAGCGATGGCCTTCATTTTCAAAAAAGAAATTGTTGATTCCTCCGGTCTTTGTGATGAAAGGGAGAACCAATGTATTCATTTGTTGTAGATATTCTGTTCTTATGGTTATATCGTACATAATGGCGACATATGTCGGAACAGGAATCTCAATTGTCTCATAAACAATCTTTTTATTATCTAACTTACCTGTGTGGGTTCTATTTTGAAGTTCTCTCGACACTTGCGAATTAGCGTGGTTTCTTGTTTTGGTTTGCTGAATTCTTCTTGCTATTGGCGTTGCTCCGCCTTTATAATCAAGATCCTCATAAATATGAGCATAATGAGATCCGCGGAATGTTGGATCTTTGGTCATTGATGTTCTTGTGACCGTCATTAAAGGCAATTTGAGTTTACCAGAAGAATCTCTTAAATCTTTGTTGTTTTTGATCTGAAACGATCTTTCGGCAGACAACCACAGACAAGGAACCTTCTTCCATCCAGCATTCGAGGTCACATGAAGATTTAATTCTTTATCGACCCAATTGAAGAAACCTACATCAATGGTCTCAATTGTTGAGGGCAAGAAAGGAATTTCTCTTTTGATATCATCACTCACCGTTGAATACTCCGTCTCTTGCTCTAATACAGGTTGCGGTCACCTCGAATCTATGCTCGATTTGTCCAAAAAGTTGTTTAGGTTCATTAAGTTTTACTATCTCATAGTAAATATCACCGTATCGTACGAAATCACCTTCTCTAACGAAAAGATCTTGATCCTCGGTTAATCTTCGCTTATGAAAGTTAACTGTGATGTTGGTTGTTTTATCAAGACCAACACCTTCAAGGAAAGAAGTTTCAACTCCGCCATACTCAACGAGAGCATACACTCTGATTGGATGAAGGAAAGTTTTTTCAATGGCCTCGCCATATACCGGATGGAAGTTGGTGCGAGACATGTCGATGGGAAAGTAAAGGACCTGTTGGCCGATGACCCTTTCGATGATCTCGTCATTAACTTGCTTAACAAGGTTGCGCTCCTTCTCTCCGAGAAACAAAGGAGGCGGGGGCGATGCGGGTTTTGACCATTTATTATCTTCAGACATTTACTATCCTCGGAGCATACGAATCTTTATTCGTCTTTTGTTTTCGGCTACAGGCTGTGCTGGGACAAGTTCCTGCATCTTTGCTTTCAATTCATCGGAAAAAGTCAAGATTGATTCTCCCATTTCGGCTTGGTCATATTGTTCCAAGAGAGCGGCAAGAGCAACCTTTTCTGCTTTTGTGCTTACATCGCTTTGATCAAGTTCTATACGGAGATCAAAAGAATCATCAACCTGGCCATTCGGGTCTTCTTCAAAAATCTCTTCAACGGAACTGTAATTATCTGGCCCTGTGATTGTAAACGGAATAACTGTACCCTGCCAACTATCTGCATCACCAGCAGAGATCTGACATTCTTTGTTGATCTCGGTAACTAGAAACTTTTGTAGAGCCTCATCTTGTCCCAGCATTACAAGAAGAGCAGCGGCTTGTTTTGGGGTATATCCTCCTCTCTCTTGAAGAACGGAGAGATCGATTGCGAGAGTGCTTGTGTATGTAACATCGGTTTGTATTTCAAAGGGCCCAATGTAATCATAACTTTGATTTTCTTCTTCCCACTCTTTGTATTCTTGAACAGAATAAGTGTCTGCAACCTGCTGCAAATAAAAATCCGAATCTTCAACAAAGCCTGTAAGTCCAAGAATTGTTGTGGCGAGCGAATCGAAGCCCCCCTCGACATAAGGGTCGGTTGCGAGAGCAATAGACATTCCGCCATCTCTGCTGCTTTCTGTGAGTTGATTGAGTTGGTCAGCCAATTCATCAAGCCTGAATTCTTCTCCTGTCGCATTGCGGGACATTGCTTGAAGGTCAGGATATTTGATTCTTACAAATGGGGATGAGAAATTTGAATCGTCCACATTACCAGCAGCATAAACTGCGATTTCATCTGGTTCAATCTGATCAAAGTTAGCCCAAGGCAAAGAGAAATAATCTTTGTAATCCTCGAAAATACCATTGATCTTGCTAAAGTTATTTGCGACATCGACTTCTTCCGGAAGAATAGCATAAACTACAAGCCTTACTTCATCTACTGTAATAACATTATCATACTCATCAACCGATACTTCGAAATACCAAGCCTGTCTTTTGCTTGCTTCTCGGGCGATCTCGTCTGCTTCTTGTTGTGCTTCTTCAAGGCTCATTCCCATGCCTTCGGTTTCTGTTCTTAATTCGTTTTCTAGCGTCTTATCATACTTTAGGTAACCCACGGACTGAATCTTGAGCGGATTAATACCAAGCGCCGAAGCAAACATCAAAGGAAGATTTTGGCGAACGGCCATTCCGGAATCTTCATAACTTCCACCAAACCTTTCAAAGTTATCGAGTTCAATAAGTGTATCGCCATTTTCAACACCTGTGATCATATTTGGAAAAATCTTTTCAATGTCGTTTTTTTGAATGTTCGCTATGTAATCTCGGATATACTCTTTGAAACCGCCAACATCAAGACCATAGACCTTTTGGTCGGGCACAGCAAGTGGAGTCACGTTTCCTGTATCTGGATCGGTGAATGCGCCTCGTCTGATTCTGATTCTTGCTCGTGGTTCGAGAATACCTTCGTTTCGTTCTTCATCGTAGAACAATTCGTCATCTTCATATTCGTCAAGTGTTTCTTGAGTTGGCTCCATACCATTGTTTGCAAACTCTTCTGCGGTTACAACATAAGAGATCATACCATTCGCATAAGCCTCGGCGAGAGCACAAATATTGTATTGATCAAAGCCACCTGATTCTTTTTTCCTTGAGGGCGGAGAATGACACGAGGTGATTTCCGTAAAGTCGGACATTCTAAAAACATCAACAGGATGTCGTGAGAAAATAACATAAGCCGGCTTGTAAAGTCCGGAAAATGACTCCTGCCACTTATACATCTGTGCTTCGTCTGTTGTTATTTGATAATATTCTTTTGCTTTTTTTAGAAGTTCTCGAGACAAGTAAGAGTCTTTGTCGGCAATCTTGTCTAATGGCTGCCACGACTCTTGAGGCCCAGTGTACATACTTACAATATTTCTTAACTTAACACCAAGAGGGACTTGTCGCATTTTGATCTTATCTCTTGCTGCGATTAAATTATCTAATTCTTCGTCACTCCCACCAGAGCCGCCGAACCCGCTCACTTGATTGTTGGCTTCTCTTGCCTGATCTGCTAATTCTTCATACTGGTTGTACATTGTTGGAAGCGACTCCTCGAATGCTTTCACCATATTCTGAATAATCTTTTGCATTGTTAGAGTTATTGTTTTGGTTCTTGGCGTTGTATCAACTTCGGTTCGATCATTCGACGGTCTTATAACTTTATAACTTTTTGTAAATTTCAAAGGTTGCTTGTCGATGTGAGGCTCAAGGCTCCATCCACGCTCTTCAAGGAATTTGATGATAACGCTTAAAGGATGTTCATCATTAACAACCTCGAAGTTTCCAAGAATTCGATATTTGTCTCCGAAGATGTTCGAGAAAGGCAACTCGCTTGTAGGAATCTCCAGTGCTTCCTTGACGAAGTCATATTCTTCTTCGGTTATTTCATTGATAACTTGCTTCTTGCTTGATTTAATTCTGATTTTCATGATTACCCCACAAAGATTCCCAAAGGAACATATTTTTGAATATTGTTTGTATTGTCGACAATGTTCTTGTCTGTCTCGATAAGTTTATCGTAAGTCATAAGGTCTAATTGTTCTTTCAATTCTGTGCGTAATTTATCTTGTTCTTCTTTTGCTTGGCTTAAAAGGTCAGAACCATTAAGAGTTACATTGTCGCCGGGAATTGGTACATTATTACCAAATTTTGAGCGAACTTGGCCTAATGTTTCCTTGCTCAACGCCAAAGCAAAGCGTCTAATCCACTGCTTTCCAATTGAGTTGATGTTTTCGTAAGGAATATTCTCAAATGGAAGCGTATTCATGTTGTTTACGCCGTCTTGGCCGTCATTGTACTCGTCTTCCCACGATGAATCACGAATCGAGAAGCGAAACCAGAACTTTTCAGGTGAAACTGATGATGGAATCGGAAATAAGCGGAGATTATTGTTAATAATCTCGTATGAATAGTGCGAGGTTCGTGTATAAAGGTGATCTTCATACTGAATTGCTTGCAATTTGTTCTGCCACACAGGAATTACCTGCCATGTTGAGTCATCTGCATACTGTCCGTATGTATGGAGGTTACCAACAACATTAAGTCCGCCATAATAACCGTAGAATCTCCACATTTGTTGAGGAGAAATATAAAATACGTCTCTGATTATAATTCTTTTTGTTCTATCGATGTTCTCGAATGGAACTCCGCCTGCTTCTGCTGAAGCCGAGACGATTGCTTGGAGATCATAGTCTTGCTGTCCATCAACACGATCAAAAGAAGCAGAATAAATTGGTTGAGTTCCGCCAATGCCGGCTTCGTGTGAGAATTGTTGTCCGACTTTCATTGCATAACCAAAGTTGAACTTTGGATACTTTAGTTCGACTCCTGACTGCCCCGATACAACGTTACCATCTTGATCAAAAGAGCCTGTTGGGTTGCCCAATGCTGATCCGAGGCTGTTCTTTGCTTGGTGGAGGTTGACGAGATAAGAGTATTCGAGAACGGCTTCTTCATAGTTAGCATAAACATTCTCTGCCTTGATCTCGATATCAAGAACATCGCCGCCAATCTTGCGATATGTGTAAGCAACCTGATCTACGGCACCAGAGATAAAAGCGTCTGATGTATAAATACCAAAAGGCAAGGATGGTAGAACATCACTTGCCGTTCCTGTTGGTGGAAGAATGATTGCTGATTGTTGTGAAGTTGGTGTTAAAGTTGGAAATGCCATGCATGAACCCTCCGATCATAGTAAATAGTTAAAAGAGGGGCTTGGTTCCCTTTTATTCTTCTGAAGACTTTGATGGCTTCTTCTTGCGTCTTCTTTTGGGCTTATCTTCTTTTGAATCCTCGGAAACTTCATCAGCCTCTGCGGCTTTTGCTGCTTCTTCTTTCGCTGCTGCTTCGGCTGCGGCCTTTGCAGCCTCTTCTTCTTTTCTTTTTGCTTCGGCTGCTTTCGCTTTGGCCTCTGCTTGAAGTCTTGCTTCTTCTAATTTAGCAAGTTTCGCTGCTTTCATTTGCTCTTGACGGCGAGCCCATAGTCGTTTTTGTTTTGGTTTCATTTTATCACCTCAATTATACAATAAATAGTTAAAATCAAAGAAAAACCCCCCGATCCGAAGACCGAGGGGCTGGGTAGTGAGAGAACACTAGTTTAAAAACTAGGCTCCAGACTCACCAAGAAGTCCACGTACAACAACAAGACCGTACATGTCAGGACGAACCATCTTCTTGCCGTAACGGGTCATTACACCCTTACGAGGAACGAAGTCCTCTGGGCCGAAGATAGTAGGTGTGGTTTGAAGAGGAACGTAAGGAGCATATACGTAACCGCTTTCAAGGAAAGAAGATCCACGACGACCAACGAGAACAACGTTACGTGGGAAGTAAGGATCAACCATTACGTCGAACTTACGGCTAAGAGAACCGACCTTAACAGCACCGATTTCGCCTTTATCAGCGTCAGCGGTAACGTTAGCACGGAATCCAGCGGTGAATTCGAGGATGTTAGCAACTTCTGGGCCGCAAACGATGAAGTTAGCGCCACCACGAAGTGTCTTTCTGTGGATTTGAGCAGATACATCATTGATGGTTTCAATGAGGGTCTCATACCATTCAGAAACGGTACCGGTGAAGTCAGGAGCAGCAGCGTTAGCGCCAATTTCAAGACCGGTAGCACGATCAACAAAAAGACCGGGAGAGCGAGACCAGTAGTAAGTACCAGCCTTGGCGCCTTTGATAAGGTCTTCAAGGATTTCACGATCGATTTCAAGAGCGATTTGCTCTGAAAGGATTGAGGTCAACTCAACCTCTGCATCCAAGTTGTGATAAGCGTTGAGGTCTTGTCCCAATTCTGGGGTCCACTTTGCTTTCAATTTCTTGGTTACAGCGGTGATTGCAATTGAATCAACCTTGATGTCGATTTCTGGAATGTTCTCGTTTGCTTCAAGTCCCCATTCGGTAGCACCAATAACAGAACCAAGAGCACCACCGGCTTGGATGTTGTCTTTTTGAGGCCAAGAAAGTGTGTTGATAGCGTCAAGAGAAGAAGAAAGGTCATCAGAACTTCTTGTTCCATCGTAACAAGCCATAACAACTAGAACAGTATCGGTTGAAGATCCGCTGAAGCGGGTCAAGCGACGGGCTTGAACATCAGAAGCATTAGCGCCACGAGAAAATCCAGCAGCACCACTGATTACGAGTTCAACCATATTATCAGCATTGAATTGGGTAGAACCAGCAGCCAAGATTGAAGAAATGTCGATAGAAGCAACACAAACTTCGGTTGAACCAGAAGTAAATTCAGGATCAAATTGAACCAACTTATCAAGTTCGCCACCAGCACCAAAGGTACCAGAAGCAATAATTGTGGTCGCAAACGATGAAGCAGAAGCAGTTGGAGAAGTATAACCGTTGTTAAGGTTATAAGCACCACGCTCTGCGTTAACACCAGAAATTTGAACACCGCCGGTTACTTGAGAAGCAATACGGTTACCACCGTAGATTGACTCTTCAGCACCAGTTGGGTTTCCATAACCAAGACGAGGAAGACCAGCACCATCGGTAGAAACGGTGAAGTCAAGGAAGAAAATGAGACCAGAAGGAAGGCTCATTGGTTGAACGCTAACAAGATCGTTAGCGATAAGTCCGGCGAAAACACGACGAACGATTGGGAAAGCAACAGCAGCGAAGCCTTCAACGTCGCCACCAGCCATGCTGGAAGATTCGCGAAGAAGTTCTTTTGCTTGGTTTTCCAAAAGACGGGCCATAGATGAACGCTGACGCTCATCGGTAAGACCTTCAAGGAGACCGGTTTGGCTCCACTTGTTAAGAAGTGCTTGTCCTTCTTTCGCCATATCGCGTTGGACAATACCTTCTGTAAGGGTTTGAACAATAGACATTTTTAATACCTCCATAAATGATTAATTAATGCCAGCGAGTTTTTTCATTCGGTCAGCAAAAGACATGGACTCGGTAACCACATTGTCTTTGCGCCTAGGCATAATTGCTGAAAGGTTAGATCTTCTGTTTACAGACTCGCTCAATGATTGCGGACCGCTCTTTGAAGAGGATCCCACTGTAGCAGTTAGAGTCTCGTGAAGAGTCTTTGCTTCATCAGCAGATGTTGCCTTAGCGATGGCTTCAACAATTTTAGATTTTTGTCGCTCATTCAGGGAGGCATCGCTTAAAGTCTTGTTCGAGTATACGAGACGGGCATTGGAAACCAATGCTTCATCAAGTTTCTCTTTGAGTTGTTCAACAACTCCTAAAAGTTTATTAGTATCTTTGTTTGTTTGTCTCAACGATTCTTCGAGTTCTTTGTACTTCTCTTTGTACATATCGCATTCTTCTTTTGCGAGTCGAAGTTCTTGGTCGAATTCTCTGGTGCCTTCATTGGTTGTGATCCAGCCGTGCTTATCTTCACCAAGGTCAACGATAAGTTCTTCGTTTAGTTCTTCCTCGGATTCTTCTTCTGACTCTTCGTCTTCAGAATCTTCCGCTTCTTCTTTCTCTTCAGTAAGAATATTGTTAATCATTTCCATCATTTCTTGGAGAGTTAATTCTTCTTCATCACCGCCGAGATCACCAAGGTCACCACCCAAGTCAAGGTCGCCAAGAAGGTCTTCTGTTGATTCTGGCTGTTCACCAGCAGATGTTGGATCTTCTTGGGCAGCGGCCTTGAGATCGTCAAGTTTCAAATCAAAGTCTGAAGGGTCAAACTCAAATTCCATTTCTGCACTAACTACTTGATTTGGGTCAACAACGGACTTTGGAGCAGAGGCCAATGGTGCAGAAGGAGCAGCAGAGGTTGCAACAGCACCCATTCCCATCTCTTCTTCTTGAAGCATTTCGGTTTCTTCTAGTTCATCCATCTCGGCAAGAAAGACTTGACCATTTGTTCCAATAACTTGAACACCATCTTCGTCGATTTGTCGAACTTCACCAACTTGATTAAGTCCGGTGTGACGAACATAAGATCCAACACCAATTGGTTGGCTGTCGCCCTCAAGAAGAGACTCGACCGCCTCTTTGATTTGAGGAGCATACTTTTCAATAATTGCCTGTTCGGCGTTTTTAAGAGCAGCCTCACGAAGTGCGGTTGCATCAACAATTGCTTGTTCCAACATTGAAGACATTCAATTTCTCCTAGAAATACTATATCACAAGTAAATAGTGTTTATGATGGGAAAAGGAAGATAATGATTTTAATCGTCTGAACCGCTAAGTTCAAATGTGATAGTCAATGCCGCATCATAACTTTGACCGAAACCTTGACCAGTAGCATAGCGATTAGTCATTTTTAAAATATCGCCTGGATCAAATGTATTTGATCCACTCCATTCACTATTATTTGTAATTGGAATATCCCAAATTAACCCTATGCTTCCGCTGGCTACAACATAAGTATTCGCAGATGCAGTTATATGCCCATATGGACTGGTTGAAGCATCATTAGCAGACGCATTTGTATCATTTTTGGCTAGACAAAAAATAACATCAAACTTGGCTGGTTCTACGTAACTATCGCCGATAACAGTCACCATCCTTATCCTTTTTAAAGATCCGGATGCCGGTGCATTATAATGTATACCGCCCCATCTTAAACCGCTGATTGTGGTTAATTGGTTTCTAGCGTTGGGATCTGCGTTAACTGGTATATAATAAACGGCTTGGTCGTAACTAAAAAAAGTAGATGTTCTCCAATGATCCTCGACAGTTGAGCCTCCGCCAACACTAGCAAAAGTTAAATTACCAGCGCCATCTGTCGTCATAACTTGACCGTTTGTTCCATCGGCGATTGGTAATTGATATTCTACACCACCGCCACCATCAGTAACAACAATGTTGGATCCAGATACAGTGCCGACATCAATCGTGTCTCCATAAAAGTTTCCATTACTATCAATAACCGTATCTTGTCCCGGAGGCGCTCCTGCGATCTTGATTGAGTCAGCAAAAGCGAATGATGAAGCAGAAACATAAGAGGACGCTGATATTTGGCCATTAACAGCGATCGTGCCTGTTACGTCTAATTCGTAACTTGGATTTAAGGTTCCAATCCCAAGAGCGTGTTGTATGGCTCCTGTAACAGATACGGCGAGCCCGCTTACGTTTGAGGCCACAGAATTAACAGAAGCCCATCTTTTTGATAAATCGGGAGACCCAAGATAATAAGTATTTGTGGTCTCGGGGATTAGGTTTGATGTGATCTCGCCGAATTGAGCGGTTGAAGCAGATACCGCTTCGAAAGATCCCGTCTTTGTTGTAAGCGTATCTACAGAAATATCAGAAGGCAATCTTGCGTTACTTAAAGTTCCTGCTGTTATGTTGGTTGCGCTTGTCTCAATATTATTTCCAACTGTTCCAAGAGTTATTTTGAAATGGTTTCCGGATGTATCCTCGGCTGCTATATTATATGTATCAACATAAGGCGTTGCCCCAAGTCCTCCGAAATCAAGTTTTATTCCGGAATCATCAGTTAAGCCGCTGTTAGAAGGAGCAAATTTCAATGTAAGATTGCCGGCACTATTAGTCAAAGGAGAGGAATGATCGATTTGTGAAGCGCTTAAAGTTCCGACAAGGTCAGCAGCATTTACGGTTGTTGAGACGTTTGTTAAGCCTGTTCCGTCTCCAAAGAAAGCGGAAGCAGAAATGTTAGCAGATGCTGTGATATCGCCTGTAATAGTTAAAGTACTTGAACCGGTGTTGAAAACAAAATTTGATGATGCTCCAAAAGCACCATCGGCATTAAATTGAACTTGCGTGTTAACGCCATCTGGATCAACGGTGACTCCGCTTAAACCGGTTCCGTCTCCGTAGAAGGCAGAAGCAGAAACAATGCCGGAGGCCGTAAGATCGTTTGAGACCAACAGAGTAGATGCCGTGAGATCTGTTATTGTTTTTCGTCCTGTGATTGTTTGGTTGGTGTGTATATCAACCATATCCTCAATCGAACCCGAATTGGATCCTTGGAAGGACGCTCTCTTATTCATTATGTTGTAAGACATCTTATTCCTCTGTTCTCGAAACTTTACAATAAATAGGTTTTTGATAATAAAAAGGGAGGTTGCCCGAAGGCAACCTCCACAGAATGTAAGGAATGAAAATCCAGCAGTAGGATTACATTACATGCCAAGCAGAACCATCAGAAATAACCATAACAGCAGCACCTGGAGAAGGAAGACTGATGCTAGAAGCACCTTCAACAGTTTCACCAGAAGCAGCGTTGATTACACAAGGCTCCGCAGCAGAAGCAAGACGGTCATAATTCTTGATCTTAACAATAACACCTTCAGCATCAGCAGCGGCTGGAAGGGTAACATTAGATCCCCATCCCATAAGGATGATCGAAGAGCCATCAGCATTTTCAGACGCTTCAGAAACGATTGTCTGAATGGCCTCAACTTGAACACCAACAAGGTTACCAATGAATCTTCCAGCCTTAACGTCTTGGAAATCACCATTTGAGTCGATAAATTCGAATTGGCCATCACCATTCCACTGCATGATTAGATCTAGATCAGAAGTATCTTCGAATCTGATACCAGCAGTTGCGCCTGCACCAAGAGTCCCGCCTTTGTTAAGGATGATCTCGTTATCAGCAACTTCAAGATTTGTGGTATCGATATAGGTAAGAGCACCTTCAACAGTAAGATCACCAGAAACAGTAAGATCTCCAGAGAAAGAACCACTAGCAAATGAAACATCAGAAGATGTTTCAACAGCCTGACCGATTGCAATAACACCAGTAGCAGCATTATAAGTTACGCCGGTTCCACCAGAGATATCACCACGAACCTCTGATTGAGAAATACCTTCATAGGTGAAAACACCGCTACCAGAATCATAAGAAAGTTCACCACGACCAGCAGAAGAATTATCAACAACGGAAAGGTGAGCGCGGGCTTCAGCAGCACTTGGACCTGTGTAAGAAATAACACCGGTAGATGAGTCATAAGAAAGTGATCCATCACCACCATTATCGGTTACACTGATAGCGCCACGAGCACGAGCGGTTGTGTGGAAAAGATTGGTTGAACCTTCCAATACATCATCGGTGTCTGGTTGTGCTACAGAAACAACACCAGTGCTATCGTCGTAGGAAATTTGCCACCCAGAAGCAGAAATTGATTGACGTGCACGTGCATCGGTGAAGTAAAGATTGCTTGCACCTTCAGAAAGATCATCAGTATCAGCAGCAGCCATCTTGACATCCCAAGCAGCATCAGCAGAAGCAGAGAATTCAGCAGCGTCAATTGCAAACTCACCAGCAGCATAATCAATCATATAGCCAGCAGAAAGGTGACCGCGAACTTCGTCAGCAGAACTAGCATCAGCAAGGATAGCCTGAACAGAAGAGGTGAGATTAGAGTTGATTTCTGCGAAATCTACAGCAAGAACACCAGCACTATAAGAAAGACCAGCACCAGCAACTGAAGCATCAAGTGAGAATTCACCAGCGTTATCATAAGAAAGGCCATTTCCAGCACTTACGGCATCGTGAACACGAGCATCGGTGTAGTAAAGGTTAGAACCTTCAGCAAGATCACTGGTAGTAGCAGCAGCCATTTTAGAATCAAACATTGATTCTCCACGTGCTACAGTCCAGTAAAGATTGCTTGAACCTTCAGCAAGATCATCGGTATCAGCAAGAGCAAGTTTGGAATCAAACATTGCTTCACCGCGGGCTGTAGTCCAGTAAAGGTTAGAACCTTCAGCAAGATCACCAGTGTCAGCAGCAGCCATTTTAGCATCCCAACGGGCTTCAGTGTAGTAAAGGTTAGAACCTTCAGCAAGATCGCTAGTGTCGTGAGCACTCATTGAGAAGTGAACAACACCATTGCTGTAAGAAAGGTCACCTGTAACAGAGATAGCACTCTTTGCTGATGCTTGAGCGCGAGCATCGGTGAAGTAAAGGTTAGAAGAACCTTCGCCAATATCATCAGTGTCAAATGTATGATTTCCACCAAGAGCAATTGATTGCCCGTTGATTTCAATAGAATCATTAGCAAGTTCAGCGTTATCAACAACACCAGCAGAAAGTTCAAGATCAGCGTCAAGTGTAACTTTCTGTGATACAGTCAAAGTATTGTCGAAAGTGGTAGCACCAGCAAGTTTGGCGGCACCAATTTGAAATTTATAAGCCATTTATTTATCCTCCTAAAAAAGTAAATGCTCTAACGGCACGATGTCGATAAACACGGGGTTTTCTCAACATCAAAAAGAGCACACTGTAATTAGATTTAGAAGAATCTAATCGACCATCAGTAGATGAAAAATTTATTGGCTCCATCTGTATACAACGAAAGAGCACCATAAGGAGACTGAATAGAGACTGTAGTATTGCCGTCAATTGTATCAGTACTTGAAGCAGAAATTGTAATCAAATTCAAGTCAGCATTACCAAATTCGTCTTTTATAACAAATGTTTGACCCGATGTTAAGTTGGAGGCGTTAGGTAAACTCAAAACTAGTTCGGCGCCAAGAGAGTTACTTACGCCAATATAATAATCGTACTGGTTTATTTGTACGCTTGAAGAAACCAAGATACGATTTAGAACGAGGCCAGTGCTAATCCTTAAAGCATTTGAATCTAATAGGACCTCGGATGATCCGGAGATCTCGCCCGAGCCGATATGAAACTGCAATGAGTTCAGTGGACCCTGACCTGTTGCTAGGCCTTCTTCTGCTGCTGATGATGTTAGGATAACATTGTTAGAAGCATCAAGAGCAAGAAATCTATTTGAGGTTGTTGAGCCAACTTGAGCATCAAGCAACTTCATAGATTTGAATGAACCAGTACCGGCAACATTAAGAGTCTTGGTCCCGTTCCAATCAAACGTGAAGTCTCCGCTTCCTCGAATGTTTCTTTCTCTTATTGGGCCTTGAGCGTAAGAATCATCAAAAAATACAATTCTTTGGTGTGCTGCATTTGCTTGTGTGATGTGACTTACGTTTAAAAGTTCTAGACCATTACCATTATAAGCACCGCTGAAAGAGCCCGAGACT
>Ga0255763_1001790_pt1 | contig 21640 bp, 18 predicted proteins | sample 041ome_2_FD_179963 | JGI IMG/M metagenome (GOLD analysis project Ga0255763, IMG submission 179963) | Coastal salt marsh microbial communities from the Groves Creek Marsh, Skidaway Island, Georgia - 041406US metaG (version 2) | ecosystem: Environmental > Aquatic > Marine > Intertidal zone > Salt...
AACTCCTGCAAATGACTTACCAAAAACTCCAAACTACAATGTGTGCCCTACCAACAATATTCATACCGTTACATCGGATAAAGGCACACGGCATTTAAGAGCAATGCGGTGGGGATTTGTCCCGAGTTGGTATGCCACTTTATCTGAAGGGCCCCTTCTGATAAATGCCCGGTCAGAAACTATTGCCAAAAAACCAGCATTTCGAGATGCTTGCAGAAACCGCAGATGCTTAATACCGGCGGATGGGTTTTATGAATGGGCACGTAACGAGGGAGCAAAGCCTAGCCCATACCGAGCCTTAAGATCAGATGGACAACCAATGGCTATGGCTGGCATTTGGCAGAACTATGAAATTAACGGATCAATCATAACTACCTGTGCAATTGTGACGACATATGCCAACAAAACTATGGGTAAAATTCACCACAGGCTTCCCGTTATTCTTAGTCAACAAGATTGGCCCCTTTGGTTGGGTGAGGCTGGAAAAGGCGCAGCTATTTTAATGCAGCCGGTGGAGGAACATGTTTTGGATTTGCAAAGGGTAAGCACTGCCGTGAATTCAAACCGTGCGTCAGGCAACAAACTCTGGGAAGAGGTTTAAAAGAGGTGCCACTGCAAGTTCGAATACGATCGCATCCGACCAACCCGGTTTCGTCGTATCTCAGCCGCGAGCATCGGGCCAAATCTATTCCACCAAAACCGAACTGTTTCATGGCTGATCTCAATACCACGTTCGTGCAAAAGATCTTCCACGTTACGGAGTGAGAGCGGAAACCGAACATAAAGCATCTCAGCCAAGCGGGTGATCTAAGGAATCGTTTTAAAGTACCTGAATGGAGCGCGTTTTGTCATACGCGAGGCTACGAAACCGCCCGCCCCGTCTCAAGTTAGTTTTATCTGACAGTACCGGGCGCGGGGCCCTGGGATGGGGGGAAGGTCAAAGGTATCACCATTACAGATCTCACTTCAGCAACAGACCTAAGCCTCACTGGCATCCTGATTGGTGATGTGAATGACAGCTATAGTGGGTTGGTTGCGTAAAGTTAAAGGAAGAAATAATGCCTGATATTTCTGCTCCCAGAATAACGAGCTTTTCTTTATTACAAAATGATTATGAACTTGGTGACACCATTGAGATACAATACGCTGCCACTGATGCTACTGGCGTCGATTATGTGATTTTCTATTATTATGATGAAGCTAATATTCAGCGTAAAGGATCCATATCTTTTTCCAACAACTCGATTGTTATGGAATGTGATTCAGGCTCGGTTCGCGAACTTCAGTCGCCGTGTGCTCATTGCATGAGGATATTTTCCATCATTGCGTCACAGGCCCAAAGTTCGGCCTTATTCAGGCCCTCATCCGGCTTGTGCCCATCACAGGCCATATCGCCCGGCCCGATTACAACCGTCTTCAAACCTAGCCCCGCAAAGAACCCTGCTTCGGTTCCAAACGGTACTTTTGTCGTTCCAAAATGACCCGCTAGCCTGTTAGCTAGCGCAACACACTCATCCGTTGGGTCAGTATTCAAACCAGGGTAGGCATTGATCGTCTCAACAGTCACATGGAGGCTAGACGGATAGGCACGGCTGACCTGCTGTGCAATGCCTGTTATTTCACGTTGTATGTCTGGGGCTGGCACCTCGGCAAGATGGCGAAATTCCATTTCCATTTGCGCATTATCCGGCACGATGTTGAGCGCACTGCCTCCCGTGATTTTCCCAATATGAAGAGTGGAATACGGGATGCTGTAGGCGTAGTCACGCGGCCCTACTGCAAGCCGATCCTGAAGCTGTCGGGTCTGAGACACGAAATCAGCAGCGGCATGAATTGCGCTTTCGAACTCAGGCGCAAGCGCACTGTGTCCTGCCTGTCCATGACACGTTACTTTCAGGGTTGTCTTTCCCTTGTGGCCCGTAGCGACCTGCATGGATGTAGGCTCTCCTACGATCACAAGGCGCGGCTTGCCGATAAGCTGATTTAGCTCAGGCATCATCTGCCGGATACCGACACAGCCGATTTCTTCGTCATAGGAAATGCAAAGGCTCAACGGCGTAGATAGTGGCACCGTTCCCGCACGCTCGGCCATGACCAATGCAGAGGCGAGGAAGCCTTTCATATCAGTGGTTCCGCGCCCGTAAACGCGCTCGCCTTCATCGGTCAGTTGAAACGGGAGGCGTCTCCATGTTTGCCCATCGACAGGCACGACGTCTGTATGGGCAGATAGACAGACGCCACCCTGCGTGCCCGGTCCAATACGGGCAAATAGCCCCGCTTTGGTGCGATCGGGTGACCAAATACGAGTGACGTCAAAACCTGCCGTTTGCAGCAGGTCCTGTACCCAGCCGATCAGATCAAGGTTACTGTCACGGCTGACGGTCGGAAAAGCGACAAGCTTGTCCAAAATCTCTAGTGTTCTAGTGATATCCGTCATTTCATTGCCTGCATTCGGTTAATCAAAAGCAAGCTGCGTGATCTCGCGACGGAATGGAAGGGCATCGCCCATGTCTTCACCGTCCAACTCTCGGGCATACCGGTGACCCGCATAGGTTGCCCAAGCAATAGGCCCCGGTGCATTTGCGTCACCGATCAATTTGACTGATTTGATCCCAGAATCCGCCCATTCGGCCTCTCTCGCTTTGAGATCATGATAGACGGTGTTGTTTTCTGCGCGCGATGACACAAGCAGAACGCCATCACATTCCATAGGGCGTTTTATATCGGTGAACATGCAATTGGTTTCAACGTGATCCTTACCGATTGCCGTGACCCCGCGATTGAGTTCGATGTTAACCCCCATGTTTGCCAGACGGCGGTGGATTTCATGCTGCTCCAGCGTGTTTATGGTCCATTCGCTGACATAGGCGGCGGGCGTCATAAGCGTGACAGCACACCCTTTTTGGATCAGCAGCTCAGCCATGACGCCGCCCATGTAGTAATGGTCATCGTCATAAATCACGACATGACCAGTTGGCGACGCGCCATCCATCAAATCATCCGGCGTGAACACTGGCATGGCCGCATCCGTGGGAAATGGCACGACATGCTGGCGCGAAACGCCGTCGCGTCGCCACTTAGCACCCGTCGCGATGCAGATATTTTCGAACCCGAATTCGAGGATGCCTCCGGCGTCGAGTTTACTGTCAAAATAGCTCTCGACATTGGCCTTCTGGCTCAGTTGGTATTCGCGGTAATCAGCCACACGGCCCCACGCGCTGAGGCCGGGAAGCTGGCGTTCGCGTGCTACCCGTCCACCAAGAACGGTACCAGATTCGGCCAGCGCGACATCATAGCCGCGCTCGGCCACGGCACGCGCCGCCTCAAGCCCTGCTGGGCCTGAACCGACTACTAAAACGTTGGAACTATTTCCCTTTATATTCATTTTCTCGGGATGCCAGCCTTTGCGCCACTCTTCCATAAATGTCGGGTTTTGGGTGCAGCGGCTGATCGACATCGTCATGTCGCCGGTCACACAAATATTGCAACCGATACATTCGCGAATGTCGTCGATGCGGCCTTCTTCGATCTTCTTCGGTAAGAACGGATCGGCAATCGACGGGCGCGCGCAACCTATAAAATCAAGCGTTCCCGTTTTGATCATTTTGGCCATCACATCAGGGCTGGTGAACCGGCCTACGCCAACGATGGGTTTGTCAGTCAACTCATGGATGCCTTTGACCAATTCATGCTGTGCAGCCTCGTCTTTGAACCGCGAAGGACCAGAGCAATCCTCCCACGTACCTTGGGCGAGATCCCACAAATCAGGCAGATTGCGGTTCATCTCAACGAATTCGCGCACTTCGGCGTTTGAAAAGCCCAAATCACCGATGGTTTCATCCAACGACACGCGCAATGTGATGCCCATGCTGTCGCCGACCGCATCGCGTATATCGGCTATTACTTCGTTCACAAATCGCGCACGGTTTTCCAAACTACCGCCATATTCGTCGCTACGATGGTTCGTGGCACGGCTGAGGAAATGTTGAAAAATGCCAAAGCCGTGGGCGCCATAAAGGCAGATCAAATCAAACCCTGCCTCTTTGGACCGCTTTGCCGCGTTCACGAACCAACGCCGCAGATCTATGATGTCAGCCTTATCCAACGCGCGCGCTTGAACAGGATCATTGGTGAAAGTGCGGATCGGTTGGGCGGATACAGCCAAAGGTACTTCTTTGGAATACAAGTTCGGACCGTTCACACCGGAATAGGCCAGCTGAATACCCGCCAGGGCTCCATGTTCTTTCATCTTGTCCGACATCTTGTGAAGCATGGGGATGTCTTTGTCTTCCCATAGGCGTAGCTCGATGAAGGGTGTTATCTCGGATGTATGGTGCATCTCGCACTGTTCTGTGAAAATCACACCCCAACCGCCCTCAGCTTTCGTTCCGCGCATTTGCGCTGCCGCTGACGGATCGCGATATCCGCCCCCATTACAATGCGGCACCTGATAAAAGCGGTTCTTGGCCGTAACAGGTCCGATCTGCGTCGGTTCAAAAAGGATATCATAACGAGGATCGCGCACGGGAACTACTCCAGGAAGGAAAGGCGTTTATGTAATGGTGACAGAGTTTTGAGTTATGCGAAAGTCGCGGTTACTAAACTTTGGCTTAGGTTGTGATTAACTGAAATCCGGCAGCGGTAGGCCCGGATAGTTCCAGGCGGAGATCGTTTGCGATGCATGTTCGATAAATGCATCAATAGACAAAATGGTGCGTGCGCCTTCAGGAACAATAAACCCTAAGCGCAAGGGCCGTAGCGTACCCTCCAGTGGAATAAAGCTGAGCGCGCGGCCATCTGGGGACAAATCAGAATGGGGCCGGATATTCGCCAACGAGAACCCAAATCCGTTGGCCACAAGGGAACGCATCACCGCCATGTCACGGGTCCGTTCGACAATGTTGGGAATCACGCCCGCGTTTTCAAATGCGCTGAGAAAATACGCACGGCTGATCGGTAGATCGAGCAGCACCATCGGATAGTCCACCAGTGTTTCAACAGTGACTGACTTCGCCTTTGCCAAATGGTGGTCTGCTGCGACCAATACATACAACGGCAACAACCGCAACGGAATAAATTCAAGATCAGACGGCACTTCAAGATCGTAGCTGATGGCGACATCAATATCGGCACGGCGCAGTTTTTCAATAAGGGTCTGTTGATCGTATTCGACTTGGGACACCTGAACATCAACGTATGTGGCCTGAAACTCTCGTCGGATCGCAGGCAGCAAGACCTGCGCGAACGTCAAAAGACACCCGACATTAAGTGGACCTTGCACGCTGCCCGAAATTGATCCAGCCAAACGACTTAGGCTTTTTGCCTCTGCCAAAACTTTGCGGGCCTGAACCAAAAACTGTCGACCCGCCTGCGTCAAACTTAGCCCGTGGGCATGTTTGCGCACAAACAGTGGTAAACCGAATTCTTCCTCAAGTTGAGAAATCGCGGCAGAAATCGACGGCGACGACACGTTCACCTGCTCACTGGCCTGCGCAATTGATCCTAGTTCGCCAACAGTGACGAAATACTCAAGTTGTCGAAGGGTAAAACGCAAGGCCATTAAACGGATATAGGCTAAGTCGCGTATTTAATCCACGTTGTTTTTAGGGCCGTGTATTTGTCGAAACTGTGCAGGGACAGATCGCGTCCAAAACCCGATTGCTTCATGCCTCCGAATGGAGTCATCGCGCTGAGCGCATCAACGGTGTTTACAGAAACAGTTCCCGCCATCAGGCGGTCAGATACCCGCAACGCACGGCTGAGGTTGTCCGTCCAGACGGACGCGGCCAGACCATAAACACTATCATTCGCCATACGAACAGCATCATCCTCGCCGTCAAATGATATCACCGATAGCACCGGGCCAAAAATTTCGTCGCGAGCCAACGCATCATCGTGGTTGACGTCATCAAAAATAGTCGGCTGCACAAAACAACCTTTGCCATTGATCTTGGTCCGCTCACCGCCCGTCACAAGATTAGCCGTCTGCTTGCCTGCTTTGATGAATTCCATCACGCCATCGGCCTGTTTGCGATCCACAATCGCGCCCATTTTCGACGCAGGATCAAGCGGATCACCCGGCTGCATCCCTTGCGCCCGCACAACGAGTTTTTCGACGAATGTATCTTTGATTGAGCGTTCGACATAAAGTCTTGAGTTGGCAGAACAGACCTCGCCTTGGTTGAAAAAGATGCCGAAAGCCGCCATGTCCGCGGCCGCATCAAGGTTTTCACAATCCGCAAAGACTAAGTTCGGGCTTTTGCCGCCGGTTTCGGGCCAGACTTGTTTCAGGTTGGATTGGCCTGAATATTCCATGAATTTTTTGCCAATCATGGTCGATCCAGTGAAGGCCAGACAATCGACATCCATATGTAGCCCCAACGCCTGCCCCGCAGTGTGCCCAAAGCCAGGAACGACGTTAAATACACCGTCGGGCAGTCCTGCCTCAACAGCGAGTTCGGCCAGACGCAGTGCCGATAAAGGGGATTGTTCAGCAGGTTTCAAGACAACTGAATTACCCGCAGCCAACGCGGCGGCGGCCTTCCAAGTCGCCATATCCAGCGGGAAATTCCACGGCGTCACAGCACCCACAACGCCCAAAGGCACACGTTTCACAATCGCCAAATCACCAGGACCGGTTGGCGCGACTTCATCATAAATCTTGTCGATAGCTTCGGCGTGCCACTGGAAAAAATGGGCCGATCCTGGTGCATCAATCGTCGCTGCATCTGACACCAGCTTGCCCATGTCCACACTGTCCAGCAATGCAAATTCCTCGAGGTTTGCACGGATCAGATCAGCTAGTTTCAACAGAACCGCTTTGCGATGGGCAGGGTCAGTTCGTGACCAAACACCTGCCTCGAACGCGGCACGCCCAGAGGCAACGGCGCGGTTCACATCTTCAAAATCACAAGCGGCGACATCGGCCAAAACCGCATCTGTGGCAGGATTGATCGATTGGAAGGTTTCACCAGACGCCGCATCAACAAACTTACCATCAATGAAAGCTTGATGGCGAAATGTCAGTTTTGCCGCGCGTTGCGTCCAATCGACTTTGGTATAGTCTAGCATTTTAATATCCTTTCTTATTCGTCACCGGGCACGCCGTAGGACGGTGCCTCGCGTGGGTCGATGGCGCGTTGTACGTAGGCGTCCAGCTGCGGTTTGTAGATGCCCCAAGCGGTCGCGATGTTCTCAATCGGGCAGTCATTGGTCCAATCACAGCGTAGTTCGGCTACCGGCCACGCCACTTTGTCGACCATTAGCATTCCTGCGGAATGAAGCGGTCCAGCCTCGCCGCCAGCGGCCAGACCTGCGCGCATTGCGGCAATCAACCGATCACCAAGATGGCCAGAGCTTGCCAAAAACCCATCTACGACCACTTGCGGCACACTATCATTGGCCAGCATATTACCACCCGACGCGACATTCGGCCCCTGAGCCTGCGTCCAAATCCCAAGAGAATTAGGGCCAGAATGGATCGCTGTCGCGCCAGTTTTGTCGACCGCTAACACTTGACGATATTCGATGAACTTACCCAGATCGCGCACACCGGCAATCGCCTCGGCCGCGCTCATACCGCGTTGCATCAAATCCAGTGCCAGCGGCCCCAATGTCGGGTCAGTGACATTTTGCGAAGCAACGGCGCCAACATCTGCGCGCGCGTAGGCACAACGTGCGGCAACGGCAGGAGAGGAGGATGAAATCGCCAAGCCGAACATGCCAGTCTCTGCGCAGCGTGCAACAAGCGAAAAGGTCATGCTGGGATCACCGCAGTGCCATCAATCTCGACCAGCCATTCGGGGCGCGCCAAGGCCTGCACCACCAAGCCTGTTGAGACAGGATGCACACCTTTGATGTATTGCCCCATGGTGCGATATACGGCCTCACGGTGGCGCACGTCGGTGATATAGACAACGACTTTGACAAGATGCTCCATCTCGCCGCCAGCTTCTTCGATCAATTGTTTGATGTTTTGCATGACCTTGTGGGTCTGCTCGACCGGATCATTGCTGGTAATATTGATCGCGTTGTCCAGATTTTGCGGACATTGGCCGCGCAACCAAACGGTTTTTCCACCCTCCGTGACCACTGCCTGACACAAGTCATTATCAAGGTTTTGTTCGGGATATGTGTCAGAGGTATTAAACTTGCGTATACGTTTATGGGCCATTTTAGTTCCTGTCCAGAAATTGAAAAGTCGCCAGATCAATCGGCTTTCGCCACGTTAATTTGTGCCATCAGATATTGGGCAAAGTCGTAGTTGGGTCGCTCTAGGTGGCTCAAGTGCCCAGGTTTTGTGGCATGAGAACAAAGCCCCTTATAGACTTTTTCAGTACAGCCGCGATCTTCAACGTTTACCTCATCCCAAAGAGTTTTGAGCGCACTGAAATTTTCAGGCGAACCCGCATCATCCTTGAAGTCATTAGACATGCCGCCGCCAAACCGGAAGTAGACTTGTCCAGGGCCCTTGGGATGCAACGAGATATACCAAAAATAACCCAGTGGCAGCGTAACCATCAAACTCGGATAGATCGCCAAAAGATAAGGTGTGCGTCGCTCTTTCCCCTTCAGACGAATGTTCAACGGATGCGCCATCGCAATCCGAAGTTCTTCGTCCTTAAACATGGTGTGGTAGACAAACGCTGGCAATCCAGGTGGGCAAATCATGTCTTCAAGTTTGGACAATCCGCCGATTGTACCGCCGTGACATACTGGCAAATGGTAGCTTTCCATAAACTTTTCGGCCAGCACCTTCCAATTGGTATCCCAAACGTGTTCTTCGTAAAAACTCTCAGAATAGTTGGCCAAATCATAGCCTCCGATTATTTCCTCGACAGCTTGCAACTGGTAATACACATTCGGTGCATCTGCGTTCAGTGAAACAAACACCCATCCCAGCCATTCCTGACACCTCACTTGCAGTAACTTGTATTGGTCTTTGCAGAAACCCTCATTAAAGCCCATCGCAGGCGCACCGCGCAAGGTGCCATTCAGGCTATACGTCCACGCATGGTACGGGCAGACAACAGATCGCGCATTCCCACGACCCTTTAATAACGTCGACATTCGATGCAGACAGACGTTCGATATTGCGCGCAAAACGCCATTTTGATCGCGAATAACGACGATCGGCTGCCCTGCCAATTCACAGGTCATATAATCGCCAGCATTCGCCAGCCCGTCAATCCGGCCTAGACAGAACCAATCTTTTGAAAAGATGTGCTCCAATTCCTGCTCAAGGAATTTCTCAGAGGTATAAACGGAAGGCGGCATCGCGCGTGTACTCTCAAAGGGCAGTGACGTACTCACAAGCAGCTCTTCAACAGGGTCAATGACTATGTGATCCTTGGCCATGACAGTTTTCCTCTTTTTGCACACTATTCAGCGGCAGCCGGCGTCACAACTGCGGCATTGCCTTGATACTCGGCATAAGCCCGTTGGATGGCAATCTGGTCTGCGACGAATTTCGCATCGTGCCAAACGCCCCACAAGAACGTCGATCCTCGGCGTGACTGCCACGGCAGTCCTAGGAAATAGATACCAGGCTCTATGGACACACCGCGTTGATGAATGGGCGCGCCTTTGTTATCAAACGCGTCAACATTGAGCCAGCTGAAATCCTGTTTGTACCCGGTCGCCCAAATGATCGTCGTAATGCCCTCTGCCGCTAGATCTAGGTCAGCGAGAGGGTCGCTAAGACTTACCGGATCGGGGAACATCTCGCGCGCCGTAGGCTCAAACGGCAGATCAAGGCCCATCTTTGTGACATAGGCGTCCGCTGCGTCCAAAAGATCAAGATAGTTAGCGTCGCCAGCGGCGACATTCGCCTTAAGATCCGCCGCAAATGAGAGGGTGCCACCGGTATATTTGTTAGTAAGGCCAAGCAACGTCACACCCTCGTTTCCGAGGCGTCGGAAGTCCATTGTGCGACCACCATAAGCACCACTAACCGAGATCGTGACATGTTCCGTCCCAGGTTTCTGCGCGGCAAGATCCCAAAGCCCCAGTACACCTAGCCACCAAACGAAATCACGACCACGATAGCGGCGTGGCGGGCGATCATGCGGGCCAACAGACAGAAACACTTTGCGCCCGGCACGGTTCAACTCATCCGCGATCTGGGCGCCGGACGATCCGGCACCTACGACCAAAACAGCGCCAGGATTCAGTTGGTCAGGTTTGCGATAGCTAGCGGAGTGGATCTGCGTAATGGGCGCGTCACTGGGAACAATCGGCGGTATCACTGGATGCTGAAACGCGCCTGTGGCAGACACGACGCGCGTTGCTTCGATCACGCCATCGGTTGTTTCAACTCGGAATCCCGCGCGATCTGTCAAACGCTCGGCCTTGATCACTTCAACACCGGTGCGCACGGGGGCTTTGACCATCGTCGCGTATTCTTCAATGTATGCAGCTACCCGGTCTTTGGTGACAAATTCATCTGGCGCGTTGCCTGTAAACTCCAAATTGGGGAACCGGTCGTGCCATACCGGACCGTTTGTCACCAAAGCATCCCAACGCGACGTGCGCCACGCTTCCGCGATGCGATTTTTTTCAAGCACTAAATGTGGAATACCTTGATCGCCCAGATGTTCGCACAGCGCGATGCCAGCTTGCCCAGCGCCTACAACGAGCGTGTCGATCTTTTCAACTGACATCCTAAGTCCTTCCAAAATTTAGGCTAATGATTGCCGTTTGGGCAGCGCACGAAAAGAACAGTCTGCATTACCTTTGATTAGGGTTTGACTAAGATTTTTGCCTACAGCGAAGGAAGTGCCTAAGTTAACCTTCGACATTTGCGTGGTGACACCCTACGAAAGACTGCGCTACAATCTTTTAAAAGTTGGGGGCGAGTAATGAATAACATAGCAGAAATCGCAGTCGACGTGCGTGATGCTGTCAAACGCTATGGTGAATTCACTGCTTTGCAGAAAATCTCCTTGGGGATTCGTGATAATGAATTCTTCACGCTGCTGGGGCCATCTGGCTGCGGCAAGACAACGCTTTTACGGATGATCGCAGGCTTCGAAGACGTCACCGAAGGCGGGATTTATCTGTTCGGCGATGAAATCAAAACCTTGCCGCCCCACAAACGCCCGGTGAACACAGTCTTTCAAAATTATGCGCTTTTCCCGCACATGACGGTACTGGAAAACGTGGGCTTCGGTCTTGAAATGAAAGGCAGTTCTCGCAAAGACGCCGCCAAACGTGCAACCGAGATGTTGGAACTGGTGCAACTGTCCCAGTTTGCTAAGCGCAAGCCCGCGCAACTATCCGGTGGCCAGCAACAACGCGTGGCGCTCGCGCGCGCTCTTGCCCCCTCTCCAAAGGTCTTGCTGCTGGACGAACCACTTTCTGCACTTGATCTAAAACTACGCAAAGCCATGCAAATTGAGCTGAAACACATCCAACGCGAGACCGGCATCACATTTATCTTTGTCACCCACGACCAAGCAGAAGCCCTGACCATGTCCGACAGGATTGCCGTGATGTCAGCCGGTGAGTTGCAACAACTTGGCGCACCGCGCGACATCTATGAACATCCGCGCAACATGTTTGTGGCCAACTTCATTGGTGACACGAACCTGCTTGAGGTATCTGTAGACAAAATTGCAGATGGTTGCGCCCAGTGTCATATCGGCGGCGGCCTCGCGCTAACGTGTGATGCCGTTGATGGTGTTCAGGCGGGCGCGAAAGTTCACCTGTCTGTGCGCCCTGAACGCCTGATCCTGTCCGAAAAAGCAACCGAAGGGACGAGCCTTCGGGGTGTGGTAACCGAGAATATCTATATCGGCACCGACATCACGACGATGATCGATCTGGACGGCGGCCCGAAAATGGCAGTGCGCACATCCAACACTGAACGCGGTAACAAACGCCTGATCGAACCGGGAAGCGCTGCTTTTGTGAACATGGAAACAGGTGCCGCGCGCCTGTTGATTGACTGATGGCTGGCGGTGCGGCCTCTGGAGGTTCTGTCGCGTCTGACACCTACAAAAACGCGCGTCATTGGTTGTTGATGCCATCATGGTTGGTACTGGGTTTTTTCGTCTTTGCACCCGTTTGCGTTATGGTCATTTATTCGTTCCTGACCAAAGAATTTCGTGGCGGCGTCACCTGGGAACCAACCCTTGCCGCCTATGATCAGTTCTTTTTTGATCGCGGGCTTTTTGGCGACGCTGATCCGACGCTCCAATGGACCTATATCGAAATATTCTGGCGTTCTATCTGGCAGGCAGGTCTGGCAACCATCCTGTCACTACTGATTGGGTTTCCGACTGCTTATTACATCGCAACACGCCCCGCCAACACCCGCGCGCTGTGGGTGTTTTTGATTACCATTCCCTATTGGGTAAACTTGCTGATCCGCACGGTTTCAATGAAATTCCTGCTTCGCGACGAAGGACCAATGAACAACTCTCTTCTCAATATCGGGATCATCAGCGAACCTTTACAGATTATAAACACCAACCTCGCCGTACAAGTGGGCCTGTTTTACAGCTACTTGCCGTTCATGGTTCTGCCAATCTATGCAGCCGTGGATCGTTATAATTTCACCATGTCGGAAGCTGCCTCCGATCTTTACGCCACCAAATGGGCGACCTTGCGGCGCATCGTGCTGCCCGCAGTAAAACCCGGTGTGATTGCAGGCTGCATCCTTGTGTTCGTGCCCAGCCTCGGGGCGTTTCTTGCACCTGATCTACTAGGCGGCGCAAAGAATTTCATGATCGGCTCGCTGATTGAGGAACAATTCAAAGGCAACGCAGGAAACTGGCCATTCGGTGCCGCCGCATCCATGATTTTGCTGAGTATGGTTTTAGTCTTGTTGATGGTTTTTGCCCACCAGCAACGTCGCGCTGGGGCCACGACATGAACGTGAACACAGATATAAAAACCTACGCCGGCTTTCGGTTTATCACCCTATTATGTGTGGTCATTCTTTATGCGCCGCTTATCGTAGTAACAATATATTCATTTAACGCGTCGGATTCTATCACCACTTGGGCTGGTTGGTCGCTGCGCTGGTACGCGGATGTATTCACAGGTCCAGAAAGTGCAAAATTTCAGCAGGCCGCGATCAATTCGTTTTCCATTGCGATCATAGCCGCCACAGTATCGACAGCTATTGCCACGGCGTCGGCAACGGCAATCGTGCGGGGCGGAAAATACCGTTTACGCACGCCTTCACTGGCGTTAATAACGTTGCCAATTATGGTGCCTGAAATTGTGCTCGCTGTTGCTACGCTTATCTTCTTTAATGCAATCGGGTTCACACGCGGCTATGTGACGATCCTTATCGCACATATCGCATTCTGCATCCCCTTTGCTTACCTACCCATCCAAGCGCGAATGCAAGGGATTGAGAATACATATGAGCACGCCGCAATGGATCTTTATGCGACCAAAGCGCAAGCGTTTAAGCGAATTCTTTTGCCCCTCATGACGCCTGGCATCATTTCCGGTTTCTTGCTGGCGTTCATTGTCAGTCTTGACGACTTCATCATCACCAACTTTGTCAAAGGGGCGGGTATCGAAACCCTTCCTACGGCAATCTTTGGCTCGGTGAAACAGGGGCTCAAGCCCAATATCATGGCCATTTCTACGATGCTTCTGAGCCTATCGGTCGTCATGGTCACCATCTCTTACTTCGTGTCGAAGTTTGACAATACCAAATAACAACAAGGAGATAAAAACATGAAACGACTCACAACATCGGCAATGGCGCTTGCGCTGCTTGCAAACACGGCCGCGGCCGAGGGCGAACTGGTGATCTATCACTGGTTTGAATACATCCCTGCAGAGCTGTTAGAAAAGTTCACGACTGAGACCGGCATCAACGTCACCATGGACACCTACGATTCCAACGAGGCGATGCTCGCATCCCTGAAGGCTGGCGGAATGGGGACCTATGACGTCGCTGTTCCAGGTGACTACATGGTCGAAATCATGACAAACGAAGGCCTATTGGACACCATCGCAGACGGCGAACTTGCCAACAAAGGCAACATCGCTGCTGAATGGGCCAATCCAGCCTTTGACCCTGGCCGCACTCACTCCATACCCTACCAGTGGGGCTCAACATCGTTCTCAGTGAACACCGAAGACTACGATGGCGACATCAACACAACCGACATTCTATTCAATCCTCCTAAGGAAATATCAGGTAAAATCAATATGCTAGATAGCCAGGGTGAGGTGCTGGCACTGGCCTCATTGCACATGGGCATACCGCAGTGTTCCAATGATCGTGAGCAGCTCAGCGCCCTGAACGACATGCTGCAAGAAGCCAAAACACACTGGGCATCCTTCAACTCTGACACCGCAAAAGAGGTGTTGGTATCTGGTGATGTATCTGTTGGCATGATCTATGATGGCTTCAGCGCGAAGGCCCGCGAAGACCGCGCGTCAATCAAATACGCCTTCCCGACCCAAGGGTACGTCGTTTGGATGGACAACGTTGTTTTGTTGAAAGACGCTCCGAACCGCGACAGCGCATTGGCATTCATGGACTTCATGCTAGAGCCTGAAAACATTGCAGCAGTTTCTAACTATGCACGCTACGGACTGGGTGTGAAAGGTGCCGAAGAATTCCTCGACCCTGAATTGGCAAGCCTGCCAGAATCCAACCCGCCCGCGACAGCTGGTGCAGGTGCTTTTATCGCCGTTTGTGATGAGGCAACGCAGGCAGTCTATGACCAAATCTGGACGAACCTTAAAAACTAAGCCATCTTTGGCTTAAATGTCAGTGGCCTCGTGCTTCGGAGCCGCTGACTTTTTTCACCGGGGTACCTTATGGAAACGATTTTCACCGAACGCCACAATTTGCGGAATTCAAAAACCGAACTATTCGGTGGCCAACTTGTGGAACCGTTCGAGCGCCCTTCCCGTGCCCAATACATTATCGACCGCGTGCGCGACGTTGCTCTTGGCCCTGTGAGCGAGCCCGATGATTTTGGTATCGATCCAATTCTGGCGATCCACGACCAAGGTTTTGTCAATTTCCTACAAATTGCTTGGGCCGACTGGCAAGGCGCGGGTTTCAAAGGCGAAGCCATGCCAACCGTTTGGCCCGCGCGCCGCATGTCACAGCACATTCCAACACATATTGAAGGTCGGCTTGGATACTATGCCCTTGCTTGTGAAACGACCATTTCGGATGGAACTTGGGAAGCGGCTTATGCGTCGGCTCAAGTCGCATTAACTGGTGCGCAACGTCTGAACGATGGCGCGAAGGCAGTGTTTTCCTTATGCCGCCCACCCGGCCATCACGCCGCGATCGACATGTATGGGGGCTATTGTTTTGTGAATAACGCCGCCGTCGCCGCCCAACACTTACTGGACACAGGCGCTACACGCATAGCAATTTTGGATGTTGATTTTCACCACGGCAATGGCACGCAAGACATCTTTAATGCCCGTGACGATGTGCTGTTCATTTCGCTTCACGGGGACCCAATGGAGGCCTTCCCACATTTTCTGGGTCACGCAGATGAAACGGGCAATGGCGCGGGCGAAGGCTACACCGTCAATTACCCCATGCCACCGAACACCGACTTTCCAACGTGGCGAGCCGCGTTGATCAAGGCACTTGCGCATATCGCAAAGTATGCCCCCGATGCGTTGATCATTTCGTTGGGCGTAGACACGTTTGAAACCGACCCCATCAGTTTCTTCAAACTCAAATCCAAAGACTTCACGGCCTATGGCGCGGATATCGCATCGCTGAACTTGCCGACCTTGTTCGTGATGGAAGGCGGGTATGACATCGCTGAAATCGGTGTTAATACTGTCAATGTGCTACAAGGGTTTGAGAGCGCATCTTGATTGTTGTAGAAGCTACAATCGCCGACCTACGTGCCGCTCTCGAGTGTGGCGAGATTACCAGCGTTGGCCTTGTGCAAACCTACCTAGATCGCATCGAAACCTTCGACAAAAACGGCCCTCGCCTGAACGCCGTTCCCGTCTTAAACCCCGATGCCTTAATGGACGCGCAGGCCAGTGATGCCCGCAGGGCGAATGGTGAAACACACGGTCCGCTTGATGGCATCCCCTACACCGCCAAGAATAGCTTTAAGGCGAAAGGCATGACCGTCGCCGCAGGATCACCCGCATTCTCCAACCTGGTTGCGACGGATGACGCCTTTGCCATTGCGCAGCTGCGCAAGGCAGGCGCGATCCTTCTGGGGCTGACCAATATGCCCCCCATGGCAAATGGCGGCATGCAGCGTGGCCTTTATGGGCGCGCTGAATCGCCTTATAATGCGGACTATCTGACGGCGGCTTTTGCCTCTGGCTCCTCCAACGGATCAGGCACTGCCACCGCCGCCAGTTTTGCGGCCTTTGGCTTGGGCGAGGAAACGTGGTCCAGTGGTCGCGCACCCGCATCTAACAACGCGCTGTGCGCCTACACGCCAAGCCGTGGCATCATATCGGTTCGAGGCAATTGGCCACTCGTGCCGACAATGGACGTGGTTGTCCCACACACGCGTACTATGGCTGACATGTTGGAGGTCCTGGACGTCTTGGTACACGCCGATCACGACACGCGCGGTGATTTTTGGCGCTGCCAGCCTTGGGTGTCGTTGCCGTCGGTCGCGCAGGTTAGGCCTCCTTCGTACAAAGGGCTGGTCAATGGTTCGCTGGCTGGGAAACGCTTGGGCGTCCCTGCAATGTATATCAATTGCGACACTGACGCAGGCACTGGCCTGCTTGGGGGAATTGGCGGCCCAACAGGGCAAAAAATCGTCACCCGTGCATCAATCATTGCTCTATGGAACGCGGCAAAGCAAGCGCTTGAACAGGCAGGCGCAGAGGTCGTTGTCGTCGACTTTCCCGTCGTCACAAACTATGAAGGCGATCGCAAGAACGCACCGAACGTTCACACACGCGGTCTTCTTCCAGCGGAATATCTGCATCATGAAATCACCGATCTATCTGTCTGGGCTTGGGATGACTTCCTGAAGGCCAACGCGGATCCGACGCTGAACAGGCTGGCCGATGTTGACGGCTCTCAGATCTTTCCCACCCCTAACGATAGCCTACCTGACCGCTACACAGGGTTTGAGGATGATATTGCTGATTATCCCGCCCATGCCCGCACCACCCCGCGAGAGGACTTTCAGGATATTCCCACCCTACGCGAAGGATTGCGTGGGTTAGAGAAAACCCGACGCATCGATTTGGAGGATTGGATGGATGCGAACGCGCTTGATGCGGTCATTTTTCCCGCTGTCGCGAATGTTGGCCCGGCGGACGCTGATACAAATCCAGCTTCGGCAGATCTTTCATGGAGCAATGGTGTCTGGGTCGCCAATGGAAATCTTGCGATCCGTCACCTTGGCATTCCAACGGTAACCGTCCCCATGGGCATGATGGCGGACATTCATATGCCCGTCGGTCTGACCTTTGCGGGACGTGCCTATTGTGACAACGACTTGCTCTCCTTGGCCAGCGCATTTGAGGCGACGGGCCCTTATCGAACCCGCCCCCCGAGGACAACATGAGACTTGCTATTTTCCAAATGAACTCTGTAGATCGCAGCGTGGCCGAAAACGCAGCCCTTTTCGATCAAGCCTGCGCAGATGCGAAGTCGCAAAATGCCGACCTGATCATCTTCCCCGAAATGGCGTTGAGCGGATATAATATCGGTGCTGAGCGCATACGTCGGTTGGCCGAACCTCGTAATGGACCGATGGTCCAAACCTTGCGCGACATGGCCAAGCGCCACCGAATCGGCGTGCTTTGCGGGTTTCCCGAACGAGACGACGAAAGGGTGTTCAACTCAGCAGCGCTCATTAATGCGACAGGCTCGGTGCTTTCAATTTGTCGTAAAGCGCATTTGTTCGGGGAAGTGGACCGTGCGGCGTTCAGTCCGGCGGATAACCTGTGCCCACTTGTACAGCTTGGCGATTGGACCGTGGGACTCGCGATCTGTTATGACGTCGAATTTCCAGAGTTGATCCGTGCGTATGCTCTGGCTGGCGCTGACATCGTTCTGGTCCCGACGGCGAATATGCTTCCCTACATCGGCGTTGCGACACGTGTCGTACCAACCCGCGCCGAAGAGAACGAGATCTACGTAGCATATGCCAATCGGGTAGGTATTGAAGGTACGTTTGAATATTGCGGATTGTCTTGCGTGACTGGACCTGACGGCAATGATGCTGCCCGTGCCAGCTCAAGCGAAGAAATGATCTTTGCCGTTGTCTCAAAAAACGAAATTAGGCGAGTTCGAAGCTCTCTATCCCACATTAAAGACCGCCGCATTGACCTGTACCCTTCTGGGCGCGGCAAATCGGGTAGTGCCAGCATTAGTACCCGTGCGTCAAAATGATCCGCTGCACCACGAAACAACGCTGTAAAGCAGCATACAGCATCACAGCCAGGCGGATGATCTAAGGGCTCGTTTCTAAGTACCTGAATGGGGAGTGTTTTGTCATTTGGGGATTCTACAAATACACCCTGCTCGCTTCAACCGAGTTTAATCTGACAGTACCGTCCAGAGTGTTATTTAAGAATTTAAGAAGCAGTAAATTTCCTAAAATTTTAATGATAGGGGTATACCTAAACTAATCTTCTTCCAAACTAAGCCAGCGCAAAATATATACTACTGATATAAAAATAATAATGCAGCGTAACGCATCCTTCAATACTTCACCCCATTTCAAATCAAAGGAACCAATCAGTATTACATGGCCTTTCCAATCATCGACTCCAATTACTAAAGATAAAAATGGCATCAAGATATTCTCAACAAAAGTAGATATAAATTCACTTCCTGAATGGCCAAAAGCCATGCCAAGAGCTGCAGCAACAAGTCCAAATTTATTTAAGTGTGTCTTTATAGCTTTCATAAATTCCGTCTATTTAACCTCTAGTTTGCTTAATATTAGCCACCTCGTTTTGTCTGACAGTGCCTAATCTAGCTCCTTTTCTTTGATGTATCAGAAAAACACCCGGCACGACCGAGATTGATTACCTGAAGATTATAACCACTCATTGCCCCATAAGCTCAAGAGACATTACTATTGAATCCAAAGTAGGCGCCTTATGTAATATTGGATTTCTCCTTGCAAATTCAGGAACCGAGACGCCCAACGCCTTCAAAATCCTAATTTCGTTAATTTGAATGTTATATTGGATAACCTCAGGGGGTCGCACGGTTGCCAAGAGAGCCAACTCACGACGCTTTGAAAGCGTACCTCTCTTTCCGAAAAGATTGCCAAACACGGGAATATTGCGGACACCACTTTGGCCTGCACTTGTTTGGTCGAACTGTTCAATTTCAATTGAACCGACTAAAAATCCAGTATTGTAGGGCACAGTCCCAAAAGATTTAACTTCGGCTTGATCACTCTGGAGGTGCATTGCACCGTTACTCAAGTATGGCTCAAAAAATTCATTTAGCTCCATTGAGACCGCAAATGTAGCATTTTTGTTAGTAAACTGAGATAGTTCCGTGGAGATCGTTATGCCCATTTCTTCTTCAATTTCACCACCATCACTCGCCAAATCTATCAACACAAGACTTTCGCCCGCCTTTAAAATACTCGTCTCTCCCAACCTTGTTTTTAAAATTGGATTAGAACTTACATAACCTGTAGATCCTCCGTCCGTTGCGACGCTTAAATTATATTTAATACTTGACAAATCAATCGTAAGATCATTTTTTAGGTCCGCTGATTTATCAGTCATAAGACCTGTTTCATCCCACGCTAGTGCACGGCCATAATCCAATATCGATCCACTAGCCTCTACAGAAAGGCCTGACATTATATCTTTGCCAAATAGTGAAGAACTTTCTGACGTTCGTTCAACAATAAAGAACTCAATTTGTACATTGGAGGAGCAAATTTCAGAATCCTCGAACGCAATATCGTCAACGTCTTCACAGACAAAATCATCATTTTGACTAAGCGTTGATATTCTCGTAAACACCGGACGATCCATTGATCCTTCATATAGCTCCCTCATATAATTGCTGAGTTCCATTGATTTCCCCGGCTTAACACTAATTCCTTTATTATAAGCGGCTTGCGCCACAAGTTCATGGCCAGATTTCAACGCACTTAAAGAGCTCAAGAACCAAGCATCGCTTTCGTCCGTCAAAATTGCAGCGGATAAAAAGTTATTGTAGGCCTGAGTGAAGTCGCTCAATAAAAAATTGGTGTAACCTGCCATTAAAAATGGATGAGGATCATCAACTTTGAGAGCCGCTGATTTTTCAAATGCTGAGCGAGCGAAGTATATCTTACTCCTGAGGTTGCCAGATTGGCTTAACAATTGAACGCCGTTTTGATAATGTTCTTGACCACTTAAAATGCCAACGGATAATTTATTATCGGCAACCCAATTTGCCCCAGTTCCAGAATTTATGGTCCCGCTCTCGGCACACGCCATGAGTAGTGCTGCTGAAAGCATTGGCAATATTGTCTTTTTCATTTGCTTCCATTTTCGGTACTGTAAAACCCTACTACTTGGACCTTACTTTAGTTATATTTCGTTAAAATACGAGCATCCAACTAGTTCTGAATGCCCGTAAATTACAATTTCGGCAAACCCTATTTGATTAGTTTCTTGCCAATTTATCAGTAGCGCTTTCGATCCCATCTCCAATGCCAAACGCCTCACCTAAGCCATCCGCAATCAGCCCTACTAACTCTTGCTTCGCACCATCTTTCATATCTGAAAATGCAGCCATATACCCAAATGGCAGGTTAATTCTGTATGGACCAAAATCATGTTCAACATTAACTGCAGGCGCCTTTAAACAGATACTCACATCGCCATAAGATATTTCCTCATCTTTATCTTCATCCACGTCTTCAAGTTCTAAGTAAATTTGAACTTTCAACGCATCTGACAGGGGTATCCAGAACTTACCCTTGCACGCACTATCATCAGTATCACCTATAGGGAGCATTGAACCGAGATATTTCCTATCCTGATCTGACCACTTAAAGAAAGATCCATCATTATCGATTGATACTGTGGCGCTTACCTCACCGCTATCCAAAGTAGATTGGAGGTCTGGGTAAAACCTTAAGTCGAGAGACATTTGCACAGTTCTAGTATAACCTGACACATGGTGAGTCTTTTTATGATAGGCTGCAAATAGAGAAATACCGTCCTCTCTTACACTTTGTAATTGTTCGAGCAGTGTAACTAGGGTGTACAGTTTATCTGCAACATCGCATAGCTTTCCTTTTTCTGCTGCATACGTATCGTTAAATTTCTCTATCTTACTCTTAATATCAGAAACTGTAGACAAATTATTATCGATTAGAGGGCGGTCTTTTGGGCCGCCTCTTTCACAACGTCTCAACACGCCAGACAAAAGTTGATCGGCTATTCCTAAACCATCTACATCAGCTTCACCCGATTTGAGATCTTCCCACTCTTGTGCGACAATGTCCTTCTTCTTCGCAAATTCATCCTCCAAACAGTCTGTAAAATCCTCGTAACCTTCATCCGTGCAGTCAGCATACAAATCAGTGGTCAAATCATAAAAATTCTTCGCATTATCAAGGACGTCTTCAAAATCAGAAAGCTTGTCTTCTAAATCTTCTCTTTTCTCCTTTAAGCCACCGATAGATTCTTCAAGTGATTCTAATAATTTCATCTGTTGTGCTGTCGT
>Ga0255763_1001792_pt1 | contig 21633 bp, 27 predicted proteins | sample 041ome_2_FD_179963 | JGI IMG/M metagenome (GOLD analysis project Ga0255763, IMG submission 179963) | Coastal salt marsh microbial communities from the Groves Creek Marsh, Skidaway Island, Georgia - 041406US metaG (version 2) | ecosystem: Environmental > Aquatic > Marine > Intertidal zone > Salt...
GATAGTGTCGCTGTGCGATTGTACCTCGGTGTACAAACCACATGAGTTCTTCGTACCCATACGTTTGGGTAAACTCTCGCCAATATGACTTGGTAGCTTCTCGAAGTTGTTTGAAAATTCCCATCTTCACCTTATCTTCAGGGTCCTTCTCATGTTCGACGTAGGCATCTTGGAGAGCGTTGGTCGCCACAATCCACTTGTGACACATGTTGAGAGCATCCGAAGTCATGATGAAATCTTCACCGACCACATCTGGGGTCACAAGGAGGGTCTTCTCACTCCGATGGAGTTCCTTCATGATTCGGCACATCTGTAGATAGTCCCCCTCGGGTATCAGTTCCGCATTCTTGTCTATGAGGCTCATTAAACTTTGCATGATTCATCTTGAAAATTACACACTATCGAGGCTACTTAGGTTCATTCGTGACTTTGAACTTCCCTTGAAAAAGTTCTCAACACTCTCAAATTCTTCAAATAGGGGGGTAATGTCGTCATTCTTGTACATGGAGAGACGAATCCTGTCAGATAAATTTACAATTCTGGTGTACATGGTCTCATCCCATTTCTTCTTCTTTACGAAGGACATTAGTCTCTTGCACTTCGTAGAGAGGACTTCGAGATTTTCACGGCGGTCGACAACCCTCTCAACTTCTATGTACCTCTTCTCACCACAGTCGTTGACAGCTTCAATCAATTTTCGTTTAGCAACGAGAGGAGGTCTCGGGGCAAAGAAGCCGACGACAGCCTGGAATAAGTTGGACATTTCCTGGGTGTGGGTGGAGGATCAATAGGTTGAGTGCAGTACAGAACTTCGTGCCAAATGAGGCGTTGGACGTCTGGACAGAGATCTTCAGTCGCTTGGAGAAAAGCGATGCGATATTCGTCAGTGACGACTGGGAAGTGGTATTCTTTCATTCTTGCTTTTCTTCGGGGTCGAGGTCTTCACTTAGGTTTCTTTCGAGTCTCATTTGCTCGAGCTGAATGTCAAGAAATACACGCGTAGGAGCATCCCATAGAGCCATCTTGAACCATTTATATGTCGATTCAAGATAGTATGGACCCATCCCGATCATAGTATTGCAAATAGCGGTGAAGAGCATATTTGAAATATTATGGTTTTTTCTTTTTATACGACTTCATGAGACGGATGAAATCCCAAACACCATATATAAAAAGACTTCCCGTGAAAATAATCGTATTCCTCGCGATCGGTGGAATCATATTTACAGTAAGCATCCCTGTTTTATATCCTTTGTCTTGTCGACACATGTGGTCACCCACCCGGTGGCACCCTCTTTGTACGAGTACGAATCACTCTGGGGGTACGCCCTGCATGGCGCTTCGGCTTCCTTGTTGTAGGCCACGGACAAAACACTCTCCTTATATTCTTCATCGAAGTCAACCTCGTTCAGCCTCTTGAGACAGCCCTGAACATCGGCGATCGCCTCATCATCCTCGGCAGGTCCGTACTCCCTGAAGTTGTCGGGGTTGCTCCCGAAGTTTCCGGGTAAAATAAACCCAGTAACGTCGGAGTCGATAATATTAACAAGACCGGTCGAAATAATCTCCGTGACGCTCACGTCACTCTTCATCTTGTCACCGTCGTAACCAAAGAAATATTCCTTTCCATCGTTGTTGACGTACGACATCGCATAGTTATCACCGACGGGAGTGAACTTGATCTTGTAATGGTACGTCGTGGGCTTGGAAGACCTGTACCCAAACCCGTTGTTGGAGTACTTAATGTATTTGTCCAAACCGACGGAAAACATGAAATATGTATTATCCGCACCTTCGATGGGTTCCAAACGAACCATCATATCGTTGGTCCTGGCACCGGATTTATCAATCCTAAAACGATTATCCTGTTCGATGGGGACGATCACAGCGCTCTGATCGTTTCCTGTGACGAGGAATTTATCACCGGCAAGTGGGTGAGCACTCACGGGCTCTTCCATTTGAACAGGCTCTTGGGTCATGGCAGGTTCCTGGGTCATGGCTGGGGTGGGTGTGGGGGTAGGTGCGGGTGCAGGCATGGGCACGGGAGCGGGAGCGGGAGCCCCCATCGGCAACTTTAACCCGTTGTTCATGTACCAATACGCACCCGCGGCTACCGCGGCTACGATAATGATGATGAAGATTATCCTCCTATTCATAATTATAATACGTCAACTTTTTTTTTCGGGGAATATAACAGAATGTCTCCTGAAGATATACCGAAAAAAGTTCAGTATGTCATGTTGGATTCAAAATTTGTGAACGGGACGAATAATACATTCTCTCTCGATCTCACTCTCGAATCAAATACACATGTTGAGGATATGGGTAGGGTCATGGGAATCAAGATGGTTGATTTCTATATCACACAAGTTGGCGAAAATAGTTCTAACCTGAATACGGATATCGCAAAGTTTGTAGATATTGTTTGCCCTGAAATTCCTAAAGTGGCACAAATTCTTGATGAGCGACATGGACAAATTATGGCCCGGGTTCCACTGGAACGGCATTTCACTGGAAGTAATGGAATTGTTCTGAGAGATAAACAAGCGAAAATTTTTCATCGTCATCAAAATTATTTCAATCCAATCTCTATAAAAAAGTTGAATTTTGAAATTTTTGAACAACAAGATGATGGTGATTATGTAAAACTTCAACCAGATGCGAAATGGTATATGATTTTAGAAATCACAACGGTAAATGTCAAAGAAAAACCCAAAGATCGCGAACTTCAGATTCTTCAGGCGCTCGAAAAACTTTTGAAAAAAATTGATACGCTCAATCATAATGTTCAGAAGTTACCCGATAAACCTCCAGATGAAAAACCAAAAAAGTTTTCATTTGGTCTCCTGGTAGCATTACTCACTTCACTTTTTGGTGGCTTCATATGGTGGGTCAATAAAAGTTCTGCGTAAAAAGTATGGGGGGTAGGAAAAAACAACGCATCTCATCATCTTGTGATACTGAGTATTTCGAGGAAGAAATGGAACTCGAGGAAGTACGTCCAACTGTGATTCCAAAAGGGGATAATCAGAGAAATTACAATCGCGTGTTGTACAGTATCAGCAAACCCATGATATTCGCAGTGGGACCGGCAGGGACGGGAAAAACGATGTTGGCGTGTTGTGCAGCCATACAGGGGTACAACGACCGAACATATAAGCGAATCGTGATGACTCGCCCAGTTGTATCAGTAGAAGAAGATATCGGGTTTCTTCCGGGGACCATGGAAGAAAAAATGGATCCGTGGACGAGACCCATCATGGACATCTTTGCCGAATACTATACACAAAATGACATCCAATACATGATCAAAGAGAAAATTATCGAAATTTGCCCTTTAGCATATATGCGTGGTAGAACCTTCAAAGATGCCTTCATCATCGCAGATGAAATGCAAAACTCAACCCCCAATCAGATGAAGATGCTTCTGACCCGTATAGGCGAAGGTACGAAGATGGTCGTCACGGGTGACCTCAAACAACATGACAGAAAGTACGAAGAAAATGGTCTCAAGGATATATGCGAACGTATCTCAGGTAAAAATCATAAACGTATCGAATATATCCAGTTTGAGTTTAAAGATATTGAGAGAAGTCCCCTCGTTCGGGACATCCTAGAAATTTACGGAGACTCGTAGGCATCATCACCATACAAATCTTTAATAATCTCGATGACATCCTGTGCATCCTTATGAGCCGATTGAGTCGAGCGTAACATCCACTTCGCATGTCTCTTAATCTTCTGTTCAGCTTCTCTGTGCTTCTTCAGTTCCAGTTTCAATTTTTCAACTTCAGTCATTTCGGGTTTCACATGGGAAGCTGCCTTCACGATAATAGGACGCCTAGGCGTTTCAGGTGAGTATTGACGCCAGTGCTTTTCAGCTGTGTTATAAATACGTAATGGTGCAATAGCCAACATGTATTTATAATAGGGAATACAACTTTATATATATTTAAGCGGTCACGACCTTCTTCTTGGCGGGAGCCTTCTTCGTCGTGGTCGTCTTGGTAGACGCACACTTACACTCACATGGGGGACCAGCGGGGCCAGCGGGGCCAGCGGGGCCAGCAGGACCAGCGGGACCAGCGGGGCCCCGAGCACCTGTAGAACCTTGAGGACCCTGAGATCCTGGTGTAGCCGAACCACCGGTACCATTGGCATCGATCATCCTGAGAAGAAGACTGTAAAGACGTGTCTTATCGAGACGGGTGCGCTTGAGTTCAGCTTCGACTTCCGTGCGTAGAGTATCCATCGTAATATATATAAAAGAAAGATAATCTTTAAGAGTAATGATCGTGATCGGTCCTGCACTAAACACGGGGATCGGTCATCACGCAAAAAAGTACGTGGGATTATTCCTCCCAGATTCTCAGTATTATGTATTTGGAAGTAAACTCCCTGAGAGTGACCATGGTCTCGTATTTTCTCTCCCGATCCGGGATCATCTGGAGTACATTAAATACGCAAAGACCCGTGTAAAAAACCTCGCCTGTATGACCGTCTGTGAAACTGAAACGGTCCACGAAGATTATGGCCTCATTATGAACGAATTTAAGAGGGTCGCCGTACCAAGTGAATTCTGTAAAAGGGTTCTCTCTCGACAGTTTCCCGATAACGAGTTCTATATCATCCATGCACATATCCCACAACCTCCTGAGAAACCGTATACATTCTATCACATCGGAAACATCATGGACCCTCGAAAAAGATTTCGTGATGTTCTTCAAGCTTTCATTCGCCTGAATGAACCCAATACACGTCTCGTCGTGAAAGCCACGGCTAAAACGGACGTACATATACAACTTCCGAGGGTTGAAGTTATCAATGGTTTATTGTCCGATGAAGAAATGGATCAACTTCACGAACGCTGTGACTGCTATGTAAACTTTTCACATTCCGAGGGTGTGGGTATGGGTGCCGTAGAGGCTGCGCTGAGGGATAAAGCTGTGATCATCACAAACTACGGTGGCGCACCTGAATACATCAAAACACCGTATACGATCGATTGTGAACTTCAGGAGTTGGAGCAGGATGATTTCCTCTTCAAAAAAGGTATGACTTGGGGTAAGCCAAACTTTGACCAACTCTTGGAGTTCATGAAACATGCGTATGAGAATCGCGTGCGTGTGATGGATCACGAACACACAAAGAAACTCGTGGGACGAGATAATGTTTTAAAAGAGTTCATCCTGAATGTAATTGGTGGCGAGAACGATAAGACCGATGAGAATGGTACCACTCATCATTGAATCTTTTTCGGCGATAATCTTCATGATGAGATCGTCGACAACTTGGATACCAGACGGTTTCGTGACTATACGGGGTACGAGGATATTAATAGTGATGTAAAGCGCCATGGCTATTATTACAGGTCTAAGACTCTCCTGGTCTAACATCATCTTTCTATTAGTCGTGGATTTTAATTTTACCCACGTCAACTTTTGCTCCGAGGATGGCATTCTTTACGCTATGTTTTTTACAGTAGTCACCACACACCGCCTTGAAGGAACAGGGCTTCCCAGTCATCGTCGTCGCACAGCAAATTTTTTTGGTTGTTCGTTGTTCGTTGACGACATCCGGTGGTTTATCAATCACGACAATCTGTCTAGAGTCTTTCTTCTTCTCATGCTCGAGATACTTTTTCTTCATAATCCAAGTCGCGTTTGCGAGTTGGACACACTTCTCATCTGGTTCGCTGATGCGGTACATCTTAGTCGCATCAGCGAGGCAGCGCTCCCACATGGTATCATGAATGACTTCCATTTTTGTTTCTTGTGTTTTTGAATTGGGGAACTTCACTTAGGTTTTTCATGCAATTTCAGAGAGGTACATGTCGACATGTCCTTCAAAATCAGGGAACTTATCGACGGTCTTCTTCGTCACCATCTCTTGAACGTTCATTATGTGTTCTTTAAACTTCTTGACATCTATACCCGTGGCGTTATGGATCTGTGTATCTGTGGCGATATTACCGAGTGCTTGAAGATGACCGACGGCGTAGTTCGCATGTCTCACGGACAAAACTGGGGATGAATCTTGTTGTGCTGTGATAGCGTATTGTGCCGCCTGTTTGACCATTTTCTCGATAGAACTTTTGGTACCCCTCGATCGGTTCTGCATGATGAGTATGAGAACCACGATGGCCATGAGCAAGTAAAAATACATCTCGCTTCTTACTTTACCTCAAGAAAGTTTTGACAGTCCTGCATCGTCTTCACGTGATCACCTTCATCGTTGCGAACATTCTCGAAGACGTCATAGAGGTTGTTGACGTTACCGTAGTAGTTTGAAGCTACAGCTGGTGGACGCTCGAGTGATAGACTCGCCCCATTCTGTTTGAGGAATTCATCGTAGGTGTGATAGGCGTGTTCCTCCACCTGTTCGGAGAGATTGTAGGCCATCCTAGGTGACACCACATACAGGAGACACGTCAACCAATAGTATGCAAAGGCTGTGTGCTGTGCAAAGAATCGGTCCACGAAGCGCTCATCACCACCCAGGTCCTCCATGATGAGAAGGTGATGGTACTCGTTCATCGTCTGAGCAAAGTGTGTCTCCAGAAAGTCGGCCTTTCGCCACACACCGAAGGTTTCGTACAAATGTAAAACAGAGACAAACGAAAAGTATGGGACACGAGCGACCGTCTCGAGAACGTAGAATCGAGCATAGTCGCGGTCCTTGTAAACCCTATCGATAACCTTCACAGCTGATTTGACGACAGCTTTGTTGATACGCTTCTCGAGTTTGACGATCGGTTTGACGGGTGCGATGGTGAGCATATACCTATATGAAGAAAAATATCTCTAAATTATAGAGTATGTTAAAGTCAGAACCAAATGCCAAATGCTGTATTTGGAGACCATGTCTTAATAAGATTACCCTAACGAACGAAAGTAATTTCAAAGTAAAATATGAAGCGTACCCGTATAAGGGTAGTGCAGTCGGAAAGATAGACGCCGCAGTCGGTGCGGGTGGATTTGAAGGCAAAACAGCACTAGAAATTATTCAAGCTGAGAATCTCAAACCAGAAGTGGGTGTGATACCCAAAAATGATGTTCGACATGTAACAGTTAATAAGGGACAAAAAATAGCAATACGATACATGTATCTAGATCTACACGATGATTATACTGAAGAAGTCCGAAACTTTGGTGTCCTCGATTTAGTAAAGTTTGTACAACCACCAAAAGAAGATATCGATGAGATACTAAAAAAAAAGAAAGAAGCGTTACGTAAAGCAGAAGAGGAAATAAAAAAAATAGAAGAAGCTAAACAGAGAGAACGCGTGCGAAAAGCTGAAGAAGAGGCAAAAAGAAAAGCGATTGAAATAGAAAATATAAAACGCAAATGTTCAACTATGGCTATAGGCACATGTAGTGCAAGTGATACACCAAAACGACAATGCCCACATTGTAATGATTGGTACTGTAATTATCATTACCATGTAAATAACGGTATTGTTGGAGGTGGTCACAAGTGTAAGTATTAAGCCTAAGTTAGAAACATTTATTGTAATACATCCAAGAAAAATGGAGACCACCCTGAAAGATCTCATCGATGCGGGTATCGTTTCACCCGGTCCAAGAGCATTGGTCATGAGCTATAAAAGTGTGACTGTCCACATAGATCTTGATGAGGACGGGAGACTTATTTGGAACGGTGAAACTTACCCTAATCCTTCGAACTTTTCCCTAAAATTCAAACGGCGCATAACCCCTCAGATTCAAACCGATAACGGTTTCCAGTCAATTTCTTACGGTGGCAAAGCTCTCAATCAGTATGTGAATCTTTTCAAGGTTCAGATGGAGATCGAAATCTTGAAGAAGGAACTTCAATTGTTTTGTGACATACACGATTTAGAAACTGAGCCAGAACCAGAACCAGAACCAGAACCAGAACCAGAACTGATCACGAAGTATTTTGATGGTCGAAGTACAAGACCCCTATGCCGTCACTCTTACAATGCGAACAGGTCTAAATATGGAATTCCTTGTAGTGAGCATGTCTCTGACTGTCGATGTCCTATCCACAGATCTAAAACTTTCTGGAGAAGACTTACTAATGAGGCACTTAACCTTCGCAAAAAGAGTATCGTAAATAACCCAGTCTACTCGAAATTGATTGTTGGACTACCCATACACGAGTACCACGCTTTTCTTGAAAATCGGTTCAGACAGACCTTTCGTGGTATTCTACCTCAAGAAGTGCTCGATAAGAAGTATCACCAACTATGTGAAGATAATTACGTCTTGGATGAATGGTATCCCAGATGTGAAGGAAAACATCTGAAGGATCCAAATGAGATCGCTCGTTTTTTGGCCAAAGTATTCAATCACCAAAATACACAACTCATCCTACACAACAACGAACACGCCAGACAATTTGGGGTCGACATTGATCAGCATCAGATGCTGATCAATGGTTCGAAGGTGGGGATTGTAGAAGAGTCGGCAAAAAAGAATTTTGATAAAATCGTACCGAGTGAGGAAGCAATTTCATTTATGTTGGATTTTGTGAATAATTTTATAGAAAAGGAAGCCTAAGTTAGAGACATAAATTGTAATAGAACCAAGAAAATATGGAGAGTGTCCAAAAGCTCACCCACATCGAACACATTCTCAAGAGACCTGACTCCTATGTCGGTCCAGTTGAGTCGGGTACAGAACCTTACTGGATTCTCAATGGTGAAAAGTTCGAGAAGAAGAACTTGAAGTATTCCCCAGCTCTCTTGAAAATCTTCGACGAAATCTTGGTCAATGCGATCGACCGGAACTCTCTCCACCCCAAACAGGTCAATTCCATCTCTGTCGCTATTGACAAGGAGAGTGGTTCGGTGACCATCGAGAACAATGGCCCTCTCGGTGGGATCTCTGTAAAGATGCACGAGAAGGAGGGTCTCTGGAACCCCGAACTTGTCTTTGGACACCTTCTCACGAGTACCAACTACGATGACACCCAAAAGAGAATTGTCGGTGGTCGCAACGGCTACGGTGCCAAGTTGGCGAACATTTATTCGACGGACTTTTCCATCGTGATCAAAGATCATGAATCTAAACAAACCTATACCCAATCATGGTCAAAGAATATGACTGTCTGTGACCCACCAAAAATCAAAAAACATTCGGGTGCCACATCATCTGTAGCCATCACGTTTACTCCTGAGTGGAAGAGGTTTGGAATGTCCAAGATGGACGATACCATCTACAACATTTTCCAAAAGCGCGTTTGGGATGCGAACATCTGTACGACCCAAAACTGTAAAGTGAAGTTCAACGGGGACGTTCTCCCCAAACAAAACTTTGAAGCCTATGCCAAAATGCATGAAGGTGTTCAAGAAGTTGCCTCTGTAGCCGGTGACCGTTGGTCGGTGTGCATTGGACCCTCGGAGAATGGTCTCGAGCAAGTCTCGTTCGTGAACGGTCTCTGTACCATGAAGGGTGGTACACACGTTGACCACGTCGCGAACCATATCGCCAACGGAATCATCGAGGATATGGCGAAGAAGATTAAGCTCAAACCTCAACAGGTGAAGAACGCTTTTACCATCTTCGTGAAGGCAACCCTCGAGAACCCAACCTTCTCGAGTCAGGTGAAGTCTGAGTGTACCTCGAAGTCTCCAGATTTTGGTTCGAAGTTTGAACCCCCAAAGAACTTTGTGAAGAATGTTCTCAAGACTGGTATCGCCGATGAACTCACAGCACTCTCGAAGTTCAAGGAGATGAAGGAACTCAAGAAGACTGATGGAGCCAGGAAGTCTAAGATTACTGGTATCCCCAAATTGGATGACGCGAACAAGGCTGGTACGGCACAATCTGGGAAGTGTACACTTATCGTCACAGAGGGCGACTCGGCGAAGACGCTCGCCGTCGCTGGCCTCTCTGTGGTGGGTCGAGACCACTACGGTGTCTTCCCTCTTCGTGGCAAGTGTAAGAATGTGAGAGACTCTTCGGTGGCTCAATTGACCTCCAACCAGGAGTTTAACGATCTCAAGAAAATTTTGGGTCTCCAACAGGGGAAGGAGTACACAAGTGTTTCGGAACTTCGCTACGGTCGCCTCATGATCATGACTGATGCGGATAACGATGGTTCCCACATCAAGGGTCTCATCCTCAACATGATCCATTACTTCTGGCCCAGCCTTTTGAAACTGAACTTTGTGGTTTCGATGGTGACCCCAATCATCAAGGCGACCAAGGGTTCCGACACCAAGTCGTTCTATACGGACTCTGCATTCCGAACCTGGTATGGCAATGGTAAGGCTGGATGGCGAATCAAGTACTACAAGGGTTTGGGTACTTCTACCTCAGCTGAGGCTCGAGAATACTTCAAGAAGATTCAAGACTTGACCGTGAAGTTTGACGTGGATACGATGACGGATGACTCTATCGTTCTTGCATTTGACAAAAAGAAGGCGGATGCCCGAAAGTCTTGGCTTCTCGAAAGTACTGCCAAAGATGCTGACCAACTCGAGGTACCTTATGGTGATGTGAAGCAGCTGGATATCACTGACTTTGTACATAAGGATTTGGTGAACTTCAGTCTCGCAGACTTGAAGCGCTCTATCGCCCATGTCGCAGATGGTCTCAAACCTTCACAGCGTAAAGTGATGTACTCTTGTTTCCAGAGGAATCTGACTGCGGAGATGAAGGTGGCACAGTTGGCGGCCTACGTGGCTGAAAAGAGTGCCTACCACCACGGCGAAGTTTCCCTCGCAGAGACGATTGTAAAGTTAGCCAACGACTATACGGGTTCGAACAATATCAACCTCCTCGAACCTTGTGGTCAATTTGGAACACGACTCATGGGTGGTAAGGATGCCTCCCAGACGAGGTACATCTTCACAAAACTCACCAAGGAGGCTCGAAAACTCTTCGATCCCAGGGATGATGCCATCCTCAATTATTTGGATGATGATGGACGTTCCATCGAACCAGACTTTTACATGCCTACCCTTCCCATGGTTCTGGTGAATGGAACGGAGGGGATTGGGACGGGTTTCAGTTGCTATGTCCCGCCCTTCAACCCCAAGGATATCAAGGAAAATATCTGGAAAATCTTGGGTGGTGAAGAAGCTGTACCCATGAAGCCATGGTTCAGGGGTTTCAAAGGTAAGGTGTACAAGGATGAAGGAGGTCTGTGGGTGACAGAGGGTACATACAGAGACACCGGATCCAGGCTCAAAGTGACAGAACTTCCTCCGGGTCGGTGGACACAGGACTACAAGGAGTACCTCGATACTCTCATGGAGAAGAAGATGATTACGAGCTACACGAATAACAGTACCACCGAAGATGTAGACTTTGAAATATTTGGGTACTCAGGGAAGGACTTGATGAAAGACCTCAAGATGCGAAAGACGTTCCATGTCTCAAACATGCACCTGTTCCACCCCACCAAGGGAATCCACAAGTACGAGAGTCCCGAAGAAATCCTACGGGACTTTGTGGAGTTGCGACTCGAACACTATAAAAAGCGAAAGGCACATCTCATCGATGTCCTCGAAAAGAGGGCTGAGATGTGTAGTCTCAAGTCAAAGTTTGTGACGATGGTCATCGAAGAAAAGTTGGTGGTCTTCAAGAGAAAGAAGGTGGAACTTGAGAAAGAGATGTCTGGACATTTCCCGAAGATCGAGGGTTCTTGGGACTATCTTCTCAACACGAAGACGGTCGAGTACACTGAAGAACGCGTCAAAGCCCTCATGGATGAAGCGCGACAGGCAAATGTTGAATTGGAGCGCATGCTAAAAACGAGTCACATCACGATGTGGAAGAATGATATTAAAAATATGTGAGCAGTAAGTAGATATGGGTGAGGCTGCTAAAATTTCCCTCAAAGCTATTGGAAAGCAGGATACACACCTCCTTTCCAAAGACCCAGACGAATCATTCTTTAATTACGAATCACAGCGACACTCAGAGTTTCGAAAATACCACCGGTCTCGTAAAGTTATCAACAATGGAAATATCGCTGGATGGCCATTCGCACAAACGATTAAAGTGCCATTCAATCCTACAAATATGGGTGATCTCCTGAGTAACATGTGGTTGAGTATTACCATGCCTGGTATCGCGAATGGGAACTACGCAGATCAACTGGGACGGCATATTCTGAAGAGTGTGACAATGTTCGTGGATGATATCGAGGTTGAAAAGATTTATGATGACTGGGGAATTATTTACGATGACTTGTATTTAGAAATTTCCGAAAAGGTTGCGAATAGGTTTCTTGTAAATCGAAACATAGGCTATGATGAATCGAGTCGGAACGAAGAATACGCGCGATCGAGTGCCGATCTTGTCATACCTCTCCACTTCTTTTTTTCGAGAAAGTATGCGAGTGATGAATATTCATCCAATAAACCAAATCGCCCCTACTTTCCCGTGTGTGCAATCCATCGCCAGAAGATTGAGTTTGAATTTGAGTTTCACCCACAGACATTTTTTACAAATTTTGGTGGAACACTCTCGTTACCTGTATTCGACATCATCACAGAAGAGATTACCGTCAGTCCCGAAGAGAGAAATTATCTCGCAAATGAAAAGCAGACACTCGTGACAGATCTTGTGAAGAGACACTCATCGGCGGTGAATGAACTCGGTGCGTCAACGATCGTAAACAATCTCGTACCAAACATCCCAGTTAAATGTATTCACTGGTTTTTACGAAATACCGATTACGAAAATGCGAATGATGCGATCGGTACATCGAGTTTAAATGAACGTATGTTGTTCCAGAACCGATTCAATTTTTCTTCAAATGTAAATTTCGATGACCAGCAAACGTTCTTTTATCCAATCATGGAGTCTGCTAGTTTTTATATCAACGGTAACCGGCTTCCAAACGTCACCAACACGAATCACACCTATTTCAAATATCTTGTACCGTTCAGGAACAGGTTAGCTAGACCAATTAGAAATATCTACACCTATAGCTTCTCGATGAATCCGATTAATGTGGAACCATCGGGGAACTTGGATTTTAGTCAGATACAATCGGATAAAACAAATATAGAAGTGAAATTGGGGGGTGCTCTTGTTGACACAGCAACAAAGACGTACTCTTTGAATATGTATTACACGGGTTACCAGACGTTCATATTTGAACGTGGTTTCATGTCACCTGCCTAGTGAACAATTTAGTTTTGTTATTACTAATATATTCGATGATATTATTCTTGATACACCATTTGATGAAATTCAACTGTGCGAGCGTCGTATGAATTTCATGAGATGTACCCGGAACTACATATGGAAACTTTTCCGATCGACAAAATGGATCAAACAACTTTTTACTGTACCCATCGAGACTCGATTTGTAAGCACAGTGAACGGTAAACAATTTACCATCACGAGTTGTAAATGAAATGTGATTCTTCTTCGCATAGTTGGTGATGAACCATTCAAGATTTCGTAAAGAAATACCACTCGACTTATCTAGGATGTTTAACAATTTAGATCTGTTTTCCTCTGTACTATAAAATGTGTTTATGGATGTTAACAGGATATCAGTTTTACTCATTACCAATCATGGTACCCAAATCTATAAGCCCGTTCGAATACACACACCCCGGACAATCTTTCACATACATTAATTCCGGACTATGATTATGGCTATGATTTCTAGAGAGTGACACACGGTTCAGGCGATTTATTTGTGTCGCATGATGCCTACAATACCCGTTATGAATACCTTTGAATGTACACCGTCTTCCATCTGTTTTCGTTCCTCTGCAGATTGTTCCAGAAAACGTCTCGGGTATATCCTTAAGAAGAAGGTCCTTTGATATTCCGTGTTTTTTTGAAATGATATCGACGTATTCATTCATCATCGCGACGAGTCGTTGATTGATTTCTTCGTCGATGAGAACGTCTATCTTTTCATATCGGCTCATGTCTTACTGGTATTTTGTTCGTATTTTTTAAATAGGTCGTCGATCGTCCCCACTCTGGCCCCTTTAATCCTTTCTCGTAAATCGGCAACCTTTCCAGAATCGTCGAGACCCAATTTCTTACACTCTTCCATCAGTTGTTCTTTTTTCATCGTGCTGAGTGCCGGACCAACCTTTTTCTTTTTTGGTTTATGCTGATCAAGAATTTCCCCGAAAATATCCTGTTTCACATTCTCATAGAGTGGGTCGAGAAGATCACATACTGGGTTGAGGAACTTGTTTTCGAAATAATATAGGTAATCCACGGGTATGTTGTTTTCCTCGACGTACTTCGGATCTTCGGATTTCTCAAACGCCTTTGCCTTGGGATCATCCGTTTTCGTGAGCAGATATGGGACACGATCCCCCGACTGTGGCTCCGAACCCGGTTTACGTTCACGCATTTTGACGACAACTTGAACGTGTGACTGATTAATGTTTACACTCTCGGGGCTTGTCACAGAAACGGGTTCTCCCTTAATCTTGTATGTGTCGGACAGGGACTGACTCAGTACGAGTTTATCATTCGGTACATCACCCGACAGGAGTTCAATCGCTCGCTCTTTCGCGAGTTCCATGGGTGGACCCGGATCACTCGATGTGAGTACAACATCGAGAAGTTCCTTGCACACCTCTCGCACATGAGGTGTATTGTCTCGGCGGACAACCTGGAGTCCCTTAATATCCACATAATCCATGTGCATCTGATCATCCTTTCCCTTTGTCCAAAGTTTAGCCGCGTAACGCTTTTTCGAATACAAGAAGTATGGCCAGTACACCTTCTCGAGTTCCAGATTGTTTGGCTTCTTGAACAGGGCGGAACATTCTTCAGCTGCACGTTCACCAATCTCCCAACTGTATTTAACAGCTTCTTCACCCTTGCGGTCACCCACATCGAACTCAACCATCACAGAATCCGTGTCACCGTATCGCACCTTCGCCCCTGGAAAGTTCGCCTCTACATAATTCTTCGTCTCTTCAATCATACCACGACCTCGACACGTCGTCGTAGAGGCGATCGGAACACACGGAAGAATACCTTTACCCGCACCCGTGAAACCATAGACGGAGTTCATCGAAACCTTGTACGCCAGCTGCTTACCGTTGTAGACTTCTTTCATAGACCCCGTCGCGGCTGCCATATCCTTCTTCGCCTTTTTGCGAAACTGTTTAAGTTCGAGAAGAATTGCTGGTAAGAGACTGGATACACCTTGTGCGAACTTGTACACTCTGTCGCCAATCTTGAATGTCTCATATGTGACACCTTCGATATTCCCGTAACGATACTCATCCATCACCAAAGTTGAATAGCAAAGGTTGTGTGCCATCATGATTGATGGGTACAAGGCTTCAAAATCAAGCGCTGTGATTGGAGTGTAGTACGCTCCTTTTTGGGCTTCCAAAACGGTCGCACCTTCATACGGCTCTTCGGGGAGAGATCCGTATTTGATTGTGGGTACCATGTACCCCAGTTCACGAGCCTTTTTGGTGAGCTGGGAGAATACCTTGATCTGCTGACCACGTTCGACGAGGAAACAAAGGGGAACCCACGTCGCCTTTGCCATCTCCAGGAGGTTCAAAAGTGTGCATAGCTTTTTCAAGAGTCTATGGGGGAGAAGAGTATCCTTGATACAATACTCAGCAACTTCACCCAACTTTTTTGGGTCACCTTCTTTGTATCGAGCAAACATCTCCTTCGGGGACATATCGATTTTCTGGTCTCCTAGGTACAACTTTGAAACTTCGTTGAGTTTATATGAATCTAATTTGTACCCCTTCTTCACTTCATGAAACATATCGAAGATGAATCGTCCAGACATGGGAAGCAGTTTGAGAAAGTTATCACCCAGAGCACTCGAACTTAACTTTTTCAGTAAGAGTTCACTCGCTGGTTCACGTAACTTACCCAGGTTGAAAAATTCCTCATCACAATTTGTCAACAGGGCTCGTTTGTAGATGTACTCAAGATCGAAACCAAATATGTTCCACCCTGTAATGATATCCACATCCTTCTCGTGAAGATATTTCTGAAACGCTTCGAGCATTTCACGCTCGGTATCGAAACTCACTACATCCGGTCCCTCGGTCTTCTTGTAACATAGGCATGTCTTCTCGTACGGTTCATCACTTCCGAACGTACACAGTGAAATGGCAATCTGGAAACATGCATCATCCGTCACGTCCGCGTTTGGAAATTTACCAGTTGAACTATTACATTCGATATCAATCGAAGCCACCACAAATGGGGCGATATCGTCACGGTTCACCGGTTTCAGGGTTGACCAGTCATTACACCAGAGATCGATATCCACTTTTGCGAGATGGGAGCGTACACAATCTGAACCCGTGTCCAACCACCCAGTAGACTGGATCCCCGTACGATGCATGAGCCTCAGGACGGGATCGAGATTTGCTTCATAGACATGATACCTTCGAAAATCACGATTGTACGCAAACACTGAATTGACCTTTCTACGATCCGCGAGGGTCTTGAAGTTGAGGCGCATGTACGCAAATTGTTCATTATTTTGGAAACCCCAGACATCTTTCTTCTGAGTTACACTATACCCAGTCACATGGTCTGGGCGAAGTTTATTCAGGTCATCGTAGAGTAGACGAACATCACGATCCGTCGAACCCCTGGGTAGTTTTACAAAAAAATAGGGTTCGAAAACGGTCGTCACACATACAGATTTACCATCCTCCGTCTTTCCCATAATACTGATCATATGTTCGTCATCAACATCTCGAGCCTCCCATGTCAAAGCCTGGAAAACCACCATATGTTTATAATGAGCCAAAATTTTAATATCATTTATTAATAAATGTCTGCCGCTTTAATTGAGCTCGTGTCGGTGGGTGCCCAGGATGTCTACATCACGGGTGATCCCCAGGTCAGTTTCTTCCGCCAGAACTACAAGCGCTATACCAACTTTGCCATGAAGCCCGAGCGCATGGATTACATCGGTACCTTTGGTGCGAACAACGAGGTTGCCATCCCCATTCGCTCCAAGGGTGATCTCATGAGCTACATCTGGATCGAGTCTAACGGTATCGCGGGGGTTCAAGAGAATGCTACGGGTCTATTCTCCAACGCCGCTGCCAGCCCCACCGAATTTTCGCTGTGGATCGGTGGTCAGAAGGTATCCCAGCTGGATTCCCTCTTCATTCAGGGTGTCCACAACCCCCTCATGCGTGATACTACCGCGAAGGCGTCGATGGCTGTCACGACCAATGCTCGGAAGGAAAACAACACCGGTAACCATTACATGATTCCTTTCTTCTTCGGTGAAGACTGGACCAAGGTGCTCCCCCTCGTGGCGCTCCAGTATCATGACGTTGAGATTCGCATCAAGTGTCGCGATGGGTACATTCCCACCGATACTCCCAAGGTGTACGGTAACTACGTCTACCTGGATACGGAAGAGCGTAAGTTTTTCACCGACAATGAACATGAACTTCTCATTACCCAAACACAGTACCAACTCGCTTCCAACACGGACACTGATATCGATCTCAGCTATTTCAACCACCCCGTGAAATCTCTCCACGTTGTTTCCGGTGAAGCTTCGGGTAGTGACTGGGCCGATGAGTACAACTTTGCGACCTCTTCCCTCTACATCAACGGTACCGCACTCTTCGAGAACACTTCCAACATCTACCACCACGATGTCGTTCCCGAGATGCACTGTACCGATCTCCCCGATAACATCCTCGATGATCTTCCCACCTACTCGTGGCCTTTCTGTCTGACTATGAGCAAGATGCAACCCACGGGTACTCTTAACTTCTCTCGTATCGATAACGCGAAACTCGTACTCAATAACCCCACTGGTGGTAACCAACTTCACCGTGTCTATGCGGTCAACTATAACATTCTTCGTATCAAGAATGGTATGGCTGGTGTCGCTTTTGGTAACTAAGTAAATTACGTTCCACTAAAAAACGAGTAAAAATGGTAAAGTCCCGTAAAGTGTCCAAGTTCGTTATCGATCTTGGACCAGAAATAGACAAGGTTGTCAGGAAGAAAAATGCTAAAATCAGGAAACAGAAAGTAATCATCGCAGAACTGGAGGACAGACTCCGAAACAAGAGTGATGATATGAAAGCGAGAAAACAGAAACTGGTCATCGCCAGTCTACAGGAAAGGATTGTCGAAGCAGAAAAACGCGCAGTCGCTGCGGAAAATGAAACTCGTCGATACAAGGTTCGGCGCGCTGGTATAAGTAACAAAACAGTTGAAAATGCATTCAAGAATTTACGAGAAGGTAAATCCCTCTCAAGAATGAAAGCAAACACCATTCTACTCATTCAACAGTCCGGTCGCTGGGATGAAGCCAGGAAAATTAGTGCACAGAGAAAGTTATGTTAGTCCCAGTTGTCAATCAAAGTTTTTGTCTTTTCATACATCTTCTTTCCATAGAAGGTTTTATCCTTCTCCCCCTCCCAAATTGTGAGTCGGTCCTCGAGGAACCCCTTGAACTTCTCCGAGTCACAATCAGACTTGTATCGAACCTTTTCACCCTTAAGTGCCTCTTCCATCACGGCAATACGGGCATCCATAGAAAGCTTAGCAATCTCATCAGGACTCAAACGGGTAGAGACTTCTTGTTTTTTTCCAAGTGCCATTTATATTATGGACGCACCTATCCTTTATTACTGTAAAGCGTGTAAGAGGACTTATGATGGTCACGCCCAGTGCTGCTTCGAGATGGAACACGTCGAAGTTAAAATCCCTACACATACTAAATGATACCTCTTATCATAGCTGGTGCACTCACTGGAGCCCTCGCGTATACTTTCATGGGACAGAACCTCATCTCCACCTCAGAAGCCAAACGCCTCATCAAGGAGGGTAAGATAAAGAAGGTTATTGATGTTCGTACGATCACGGAATACCGTGCAGGACACTACCCAAAGGCACTCCATATCCCCGTCAATAAGATGGATGAAAAGACCACCACAGAACTTCCCAAGAAGGGTTTACTCGTCTACTGCAATACTGGGCAACGAGCCAGATTTGCGGCAGAGACATTGGAAGAACTCGGATTCGAGGATGTCTACTACATCGCTGGAACGTACAAGGGGTTACTTTAGTTTGACACCCAGAACCCTTCTCAACTTTTGAAGGACACCGGGGTCTGGGATGGCTCGACCTGACTCATACGAACCTACTATACTCGCATTCACCCCAATCGCGATTGCTAAATCTTTTTGTGTTTTGAAACCTTTAGCAATACGCCCTTGTTGAATCATCTTCGCCATCGAGAGTGGTACCTTCTTGTGCGTCCCCAGCTCTTCATCCTCCAACTTTTGCTCCTTGGTGCGCTCATAGTGCTTAGGAGGGGGATGATTCGTGGGTGCAGCTTTTCCATGGATGATAACTGGATTCCAGTCTTGGTGATTCATCTATTTAGATCGTGCATTTTGTTTTTAAGATTCTTTCCAAACGTTCCTTTTCTTTTCTCATGAATATGGTGAGCTGGTCAACTTCACCGTGGAGTGTCACTCGTCCATGTTGTTTGAGGGAAGAAACATTCTCGACACGTACCATGTCTACCCAAGACATGTTCGAGTCAGGTGTCTTACTATGATATAGAGCTAGTACGGCAGCATCCCTCTTCACATCTTTAGGAAGTTCCTCCCCCTCATAACATACGACGACGTGCGCACCCGGGTATCCACTCGCATGCATCCACCAGTATTTGGGGTCACTCGTGGTCGTGAGGTGGTCGTTTTCCTTTGCGGTCTGACCAACTCGAACAGGTATATTACCCGATGCGATGTATTCTAACATTCTATTTTCACACGTATAAGTAATATGCACGTCGTTCTTAAGCCCAGTCCCTCCGTGACCCATAAGTATCGTGTCATTCTCCCATCCAGGAGAGCCATTGATTTCGGTCAGAAGGGTGTTCAATATTACCCCGACCATGGTGACGCTCGTCTCATGCGCGCACATCTTATTAGAAAAGGGGCCATCATTCCTAAGAAGTTGCGGATAGAAACAAATCACCATGAAATTCACCGAGGTATGCTTGGTGTGGACGAAAGTGATAAGGAGGACTGGGAAGATTATTTCAGAGCGGAATTTTGGGAACGATGGATGCTCCTGTCCTACCCAGATGTCAATAAGGCCAAGCTCTACATGACTATGCAAAAAGGTGTTCTTTTCATGCCTCAACCAGAAGATTTGTGGTTTTCTAATTGCCAGTAGAGCCAAATCCACCAGAACCCCGCTCTGTATCCTCGACGATAATAATCTCCTCAATGAGGGGCGTCTCACACTTCTCGAGGATAAGCTGAGCGATGCGGTCACCCTTCTTCACCTCAAAGTCTTTGTCCCCATGATTGAAGAGAACAACTTTAACCTCCCCCGTATAGTCTGGGTCGATAACCCCCGCTCCGACCTGGATACCATGTTTGACTGCGAGTCCCGAACGAGGTGCGACCCGACCATAGACACCTTTGGGGAGTACCACGGCGATTCCCGTGGAGACGAGCATCCTCTCCGATGATGGAATAACACCATCACAATTGCTATAGAGGTCGTAACCCACAGCACCAATGGAGCCACGAGTAGGAAGAAGAGCATCGAAGGAAAGTTTCTTAATTCCGAGGGACATTATAGTTTAGTTTCGCCCAAAATCTTTATGTTATACGATGAACCTCTAGGCGAATCCCCCCTCTTTATCCTCTCTCTATATACAAGCTTTATTATAAATGTTGAAATGCAAGTCAACATTTATAATAAGAACATATTAATTTTGCACTCAAAGGGTTTCGAACCCTTGACCTCAAGCTTACTAAGCTTGCGCTCTACCACTGAGCTATGAGTGCGGGATGCTGAGAGCGGGGTTCGAACCCGCGCGTGCGTAGCACAGACGATCTTAAGTCGTCCTCCTTAGACCACTCGGACATCTCAGCCCGAGTATTCTAGTCTTCAAATCTTTAAGCACTTCGGTGGTGGTTCGAAGGCTGTCTTCTCGGCGAGTTCCTTGCGCTGTTTCAACTTCTTGATATCGGCACCCTGGCAATCGTGTTTTGGTAGGTGAATACAACCCGGACAGAAACTGCCTTCACAGTATTGACAATCAATAGGGACACCACATTTCTTCTTACAACGCTGGCACGGCATTCTTATTGTTAACTCGGATAAAGATTTTAAGTGACTTTCGTACAGAATGTCTCTCACTTACGCATTCACCAAACCGATCGCCCCCAATGAATACTCCCGTCTCAAGACAACCCTCAAGAGGTCTACGGCTGGATATGGAACTGCTTTGAGTGCTTCGTATTTCATCACACAGGGGGCTGACCAGGGTGTATCGGCCGTCTTAGGGGCTGCCGCTTCGTACGCGTATGTGACTCTTCTATCAGATAGGGTGGACAAGTTTGAAAAATCGGCAATTCAGAAGGAGTTTTTGGCACCGCTGTGTGCCGCTGCTTTTGAAGTGTCGTGGAATAACGCACCTTTCGCGTTTGACTTTGATTATGGAGCTACTTTCGTGGGATTTCTCGCTTACAAGTTTGCCCTCACCACAGTCCTATACGAGACCGTTAAGGAGATGATGATTGGAGACAGCGAAGCCTTCTACGATACCGAGGAGAAGGTCTATAACGACCTTAGCGAAGACGACGGAGTTCCCGAGCAATACGCATCGCTGCACGAGGAGACGACTGGTTGACAATCATGACCAGAGGTT
>Ga0255763_1001797_pt1 | contig 21592 bp, 17 predicted proteins | sample 041ome_2_FD_179963 | JGI IMG/M metagenome (GOLD analysis project Ga0255763, IMG submission 179963) | Coastal salt marsh microbial communities from the Groves Creek Marsh, Skidaway Island, Georgia - 041406US metaG (version 2) | ecosystem: Environmental > Aquatic > Marine > Intertidal zone > Salt...
CTTCTGCCATTGTTTGGTTTCATCACCGACTCGGTGATTGGGTCCGACTCCTCGATACCTAATCCTTCCAAGGTCAAATCTTCCACCGAAGCCGAGGACGGGAACTCGTTCTTCTTCATCGGCGTAAACGCCGTGTTCAACCCTTCCAACTCCGCTAAACTCTTCGCCTCAAATTCACCCGGTAAACGCTTTGGAACACCGCCGCCGCCGCTACCACCTAAAATCTGGTCCATCACCGGCGAGTGACTTCGTTCGTATTGTCTCTTCCCGTCGTAGATCAAGTGTTCCTTTCTCGACTCGCCGGCGCCCGTAATCATCATCGTCTCCATCCCGAGCATCTCCTCCAGCTCGTTCTCAATCTCTCTCGTCTTCATCCTCTTCTCTTGTTCTTTCGGTCTTCGAAACCCGTTCTTCTCCTCCTCCACGGCTACGACTCTAAACATCGAGAACCGGTCGTCGATTTTTGAAACCTCGCGCACGGCTTTCTGAGCGAGTAACTGCTTCACGTAAAACTGGACCAATTCGTCCGTTAGGTCCGCGATAAAATCCATGTCCTCGTCTCGCACCCCGTGGTGTGATGAATGTTGTTGATGCTCCTTGGTGGTAAAACTCCTCGCACTGAGCGGGATTTTATTCGCGCATATCCCGTGGCCTTCGAGAAGCATCACGCCCGAGGAATGTTTCGAGAGCGTGTATCGCTGATACGAAGACTCGTCGGAAAAGGATTTGAGTCTGTAGGTTTTGCTCTTCGACATTATTAGTGTTATTGTTTTGCGCGCTCGCAGCGCTTTCTTTTTTGCTTCTGACGAGGGAACTTTTTTTTTGCTTTTGATGTGAAAAGAAAAAAGAAGAAGAAGTGCAACGCTGGAACGAACGATGAATTTAATACAGATTACTATGTATGAATGATAGCAATGATTCTCTCTCTCTCTCTTTTGGTATTATTAATGTTTGTATATGTGGTCTACTAGCGTTTACCGGGTTTCTTCTTCGCCGGTTTCTTCTTCTTCTTTGCGGGCGCTTTCTTGCGTTTGGCGCCGCCTCCTCTACCCGCGGCGGCTTTCGTCGCTTTCGTCTCTCGCTGTTCTTGTTCCTCGAACCCTTCATCCCCGGGTTCGAGAGGTATGTAGTTGTCGTTGACGGTACCAACGCACGCGACGTTTTCTGCGGACGGGTCCTCTCGTAATTGGACGTATTCGTCGAAGAAGGTTTCGATTTTCGCGTCTTCGGCGCCGACGTTGATGATGGCAACCGTGGAGGATAGTAAGTGCGTTCTCGCTAAATACATGACGCCTTTTAAATCGACTTTAATGGAAGCTTGCGATTGTTGTTTCGACGTGGACGCTTTACTTCCTCCTCCTCCCGTCGGTTGCGCTTCGCGCTCGACTAATAATCGTCCAACCACGCCAACGTCGCCTGACAAATCTACGGCTTCCCCCGAGCCTTTGCACTCGAACAAAATCGTCGAGTTGGCAGTTTTCTGCAATGCGCCGTGGTTAATCAAAAGAGGCATTTTTGATTTCGGCACGGAGCCGCCGATAAACGCCGGTGGGATCTTTCTCTTATTCGTCTTGTTACTATCTTCTGCGTTTTCCTTGTTCTTTCTATCATCGCCTGTCGTCGATTTCTCCTTTCTCTCCTTCTCCGTACCGTCACCATCTACGTCCATTTTATCCTCGTCGTCGTCGTCGTCGTCGTCGTCGTCGTCAATCATCAAAACTTCCTTCTGTTTCTTCTCCGACAGACGTACCGCTAACGGTTTCGCGTCCTCGTCGTCATCATCCGACCCCCACCCAGAACTGCTGCTGTTGCTTTTCTTATCGTCGTCGTCGTCGTCGTCGTCGTTATCGTCGTCTCTGATGATTGTTTTCCTCTTCTTCGGCGTGTTGCTTTTGGCTGTCTTTTTCTCGTTCAAATCTTCTTCCACCACGGGAGGTTGATACTCTTTCATCCAATCCGGTTCGTCCGAATCCGACTTAATTTCAATCTTTGCAATCTTACCGTCATCAAAAGATGCGTCCACTTTCTTCTCCTCCTTCTTCTTTTCGTCGTCATCGTCCAAGGTCAAATTAACCTTTTCCTCGTCGTCGTCGTCGTCCTCCTCCTCCTCCTCCTCTTTTTCATTCTCTCTCTTCTGCGTGTTTTCAATCACCGAATCGATTTTCTTCAGAGGCGAAACGATATCTGGAACTTTATCGTCGTCGTCGTCCGAAGAATCGTCGTCGTCTAACACGTAACTCTTACCCATTATTATTATTCTTCTTCCTCTATTTCTTTCTCTCTCTCCCCGTCTCTGTCTCTCTCTGTGTGTAAGTGTGTGTGTAAATGTACTTTTGAAAGAGCGCGCAGAGTAAAAAAAATTGAAGCGAATTTTCAAATTTTTTACTCTTTTCACGCCGTCAAATAGTCTTCCACGCTCTTTCCTCTCTCTCTCTTTCCTCTCTCCGTGTGTTTGTGTATGTCTGCGGCGACGACGGCGGAGCAGACGACATCAACAACTTCTGAAGAAGAAGAAGTCATCTTAGCGTTGCAAAGAGAGCGAAAGAACCAGTGGGAGTCGTTCAAAAAGTTTGGGGAGTTTCGAAACAAGATGTCTTCTTCGACGACGAAACGAGGAGGGAAACTGACCGCGCTCGGGTACCTTTACGCGTGCATTTCTGCGATTGTTTTTCTCCTGTACTGGTTCGTGGACGCCGTGGACGGGAGGTACGCGAGTTTGCTCTTGCTGGCGAGCTGTTTCGTGGTGAGAGTGCACCCGGCGTTTAACAGCGCGAATGGTAAATTGAAGTGAGAAGAGATGCGATGTGGAATCTCTCTCTGTCTGTGTTCTTGTCGATGTATTATTATTTTAAGAGAGAGTTTGTGTTTTCTTCACGCGTGTATCGAGAACGAGAAGAAGATGAAGAACAACAGTGAGTAGGTTTCGAGCGCGCCGCCGCGTGGGTGTTTGTTCGTGTGTATTTTTAATGTGCTTTGCTATTATCGTATATTAAAACTTATATATTTTTTACTTCAACGTGCGATACAAATACATGCCGATGCCGAGTAAGACGCAAATCAACGTCGCGTCGATGCAGAAATGCCTCGATGACCGCGCTTTCTCCACGGTTTCTTTCAAACGCATGTTGGCAGTTTTCATCTCGGCTTGTGCGCCGTCCATTTTAAAGTCTATGTTTTCAATCGCCGGTCGTTGCCGGGCCATCTCTTCGTCCATGTCCGCGCCGAGACGTTTCAAGGTTTGCAAACCTCGGCTGATTTCGTCCAAATCGACGTCTTGTTTTTTCTTTCTATCTTCGAATTCTTGACGAAACTGTCGACTCTCTTCCGTGTGTTCCATGCCTTCGAATCTGTTATTGTCTTTCTTCTTGTTATTATTGTACAAATGTTGTTCGCGAAGCGTTTCCGGTTGTTCGAACGGGTTTGTGTTTGGGAATCCCATCGACCCGAGTTCGATGTCTCTCGATAACGACCGTTTGTGTTGATGCGGAACTTTCTTCGACGGCGTTCGTGGAATCATTCTCGATACCCCATCAGGAACGTCCTCTATTCTCTGCTCGAGCCGGTCAATCAGCGTTTCTCTCTCGTCTCTTTCGTACATCGTCGACGCGTCTTCGTCGTCGTCGTCCATGTTGCTCTTCTTTTTCTTCTTCATCTTCGCGTCGCTCGTCGCTAATTTCCTCAACTTTGGTATTTCTCCTCGCAAGCTGTTCTTCCCTCTTCTCACTTCGGCGTGCATCGCCGCGATCGCCGCTCGGTTCGTTTCTGTTTTCGCTCGTTCCGAGACGTCCGAGATGTCGTCCAGTTTCGCTTCCAGCGCGTATAAAAACTGTTCGAACGAGTTATTCCTAGTACTACCGCTCTCGTCATCTTCAACCACGTTGCTATTGTTACTAAACTTCCCCATCGCACCACCACCACCACTCGTCATCGCCTGTCCGTTACCATTCTTCGCTCGTGAATTATATTGTTGTCGTCCTCGTTGTTCGATGCCAATCTCTCTCTTCACTCGTTCGTCCGCGTTTTCCGGGAGGTGGTTTTGGTACTTTTTCAGCAAGTGTTCCGTTCGGGAAAGCAAATCTTGCGCGTGCGCGTTGCGATGTTGACCGACACCACCACCACCACCACCGCTGTTGTTGCTGCCGCTTCCAGCAGAAAAGACTCCCATTGTTGCCGCTCTTTTTTCGCAGAGGGTCGTTTTCCCCGCCGCCGCTGCTGCTGTTGCTCTCCTTCCTGTTTGTGAAGGCACACACACCTCTGCGTTCCTTTTCTCTTTGCAACGGCTTTTCTTCGCGAGCTTTTTTTTTTTTCGCTCGTCTGTTTTTTAGGGTGTAGGGTTTAGTAAGAAAGATCTCTCTCTCTTGTTTTTGCGAAAAATCTCTCTCGTCTCTCTCGTTTTGTGTGTGTCTTGGGAACAAAAAACATCAAAAACTTCGCTCTTTGCGCGACGAGAAGCTACATCTCTGGCGCACGAGAGAGAGAAAACAACGCGCGTTATTCTTTTAAACTACACGTCGTCATCGTAAAAATATGTTTGCCACTACCGCCGCTAAAGTGCAAAACCCGACGAAAGTGAACGCGGTGTCTTTGCATTCGCACCGATCGAGAAAGACGACTTTCACCAAGAGAAACGTCTCGGTTCGCGCCGAAGCGCAGAAGACCATCGACATGAACGAGGTGAGTGATGTGGTGTTCTTTTCCTTTTTTTTGTGTGTACTTTTTCTCCGCGATCTTCGCGTGTTGCCGAGAACTCGATGACGACGACGACGACGAAAGAGAGACGAGAGATCTTTCCCGAGATATCGGATAAAATCACACGCAGCGAGCAAAGCGCAGAGAGCGGCGATTACGAATAAATATTGACTTTCAAACTCTCTTCTTCTTCTTTCTGAAAACAAAACGACAGTCTCGCAAGTATTACTTTTGCATCGCGAACGCGGACTTCATGCTCAACGACGAAAACAACGAACACTTCCCGGAAATCTTGCGCGAACGCCGACGCTTTTACCGAGAAACCGAGAAACCGCAAGACTTTTGGATCGTCCCGAATCCGACGTTTTTGGACTCGATGCCAGAGGTTAAGAAAAAAATCCGCCAACCGTGCGTGGCGGTGATGACCACGGACGAAGTGTGGAACACGTTTATCAAATTAAGAATGGACCGAGTGTACAAAGGCTCCGTGGACGGAACCGGGGCGGAGTTGTTGAAATCGAACGAGTTGATCGCCGCGGACGCGTTTCCGAAGGTGGACCCGTCCAAGTGGACCGCGCCTTACAACAAGTACTCGCCGGGATGGTGGGAAGTGTTTTACCCGGGAGCGGACTGGACGAAAGGGTACCAAGCGACGGTTAACCCGTTGGCGGAAGAGGGGGTCGAGCGCACCGGGGCGTAAAATCTTATCGTTAACGTCATCATCATCGTCATAGAGAGAGAGAGAGAGAAGGGAAATATATTATAGCGCACATCACACACCAAAATTTTTTACCACACACAAACAAAAAGTAGAAATATCTCGCCAAAATATCTGATGTATAACCCAGTAAACGTAAATAACTCTCTCTCTCTCTCTTCTCTCATCGAATGAGGAGCGGTGTCGCGCAAAAACGCGGCACGTTCTCGATGTCGTCGTCATTTTGTGGTATCATCATCGCGTCGTCGTCGTCGTTCGTGTTGTTCGCGATGATGATTTTTACGCGAGGAAGGAGGAGGAGCGACGCCAACGGCGTCGACACATTTTTCACGTACGAAAACAACGAAAACGTAAAAGAAGCGCCACCGGCTTCGCTTTCAAACGCGAACGCTGTGTTCACCGACCAGCGCGGGTCGTATTTACGATTTGCGCCGGAAGGAGGGAAGAACGACGACGCGGATTTATACGTGAACGTGGTGTTTTCGAAGAGAGATAGTAAGCGTTCGGGAGACGTGCACAAGTGTTGGCAAGTGAATTACATCGCTTTCGGGAAAGTGCTCTTGACGACTTTGAAGAAACCGCTCGTCGCGGGAGGTACGGGCGAAAGGACGATTGAATACGGTAAAGACGACGTGATACGGATACCACCTCACGTGCCTCATTTGTACGAATTTAAAGAGGATACAATATTCACAGAGAAGTGGGAGCACGACGACGGTTCGCCTTGCGAGTTTAAAGCGTGGTTGTATACGCCGTTTCGAGAGAGAATAGACGCGGCTTCCTTGGTGAGGACTTAGACAGTGTAGTTTACGTATATAGATAACGAATAGAGCGCTTGTATAGTGCACAGTGAAAAAGAACGTAGATAAGAGTCATTCGTAAAAGATCGCGTGACAACGTTAATTGTTTTAATCAGAGCTCCTCTTTCTTCTTCTTTCCCTTCTTTCCTTTCTTTTTCTTCTTCTTTCCTCCGCCGCTCTTTTGTTGTTGTTTCTTTTCCTCCTCCTTGATGCGCGCCGCTTCCGCTAATTCCTCTTCTTCCTTCTTTCTCTCTAATTCCGCAATCTCTGCTCTCGTCATACCCAGCGTAGCGTCTTCGGTTTCTTCGCCCATAATGTCGCTCAAATCAAACTCTTCCTCGATTGGTTCCTCGGGTTCGTAATCGTTCTCTTCTTCGCTCTCGCCGCCGTCGATTATTTTCGGCACGTCTTGAATCATAAACGTTCTCGTTTTGCCATTCAAGACTAATTCGCAGTGCTTGGCGAGCTCGCGAGGATCGAAAGATCCACTCATAGTCGCGTACCTTCCTTTTCTCGGTTGCAAAACCGTCACGGTTGGTGAATTGTGCGGTAAAACGTCGAAGGCTTTTGCAAACGTTTTCTGGACAATCGGATCGACAATGATCCACGAGAACGGTCGTCCGCTCGTAAGTTTTGCCGCTTCAAACGCTCTCTCCACGCGGTCTTCAAACATAGATTGAGAAGAAGAACTCGTTCCAGGGATAAAAGCGATGGCACACAAACCGCCTTTGGATTCGCACTCGTCCTGGAATTCCTTCTGCGTCGTGACGTGCGGCGGCGGTGTGACTTTCCCGGGCGACTTTGCCTCGTCTTTCTTCTTGATTTGATTTCTAGCTTCCATCAACCATTGACGAAGATAAATGTAGTTCATCGGTCCAGGAAATGGCGCAGAGTTCATTTGGACGTTTCCAGACGCCTCTTGTTGTGGCGTTATTGCGGGATTAATGAACAGTAATTGCACCGCGGGTAACTTCGGAATGTTGAACTTTTGCAAGTTTGGATCGTTTTTATTCTCGGCTCGAAAGAAACCGAAGTGGAAATCGTCCTTAAAGTTAGCCGCTAAGGTTTTATACATTCCAGGCGTCTCGTCTTTTTGAGAGAACAAAACGCATTTCGGAGTGAACGGATCCGAGGCTAAATACTGGTCCAAGTTGTCCTGGGTGATTCTTAAAACGATATCTGGCGTATTTTCGTACATCCACGCTTTCAAATTCGCGTCGTTCACTGGATGATCCTCAGAAACTTCAAAAGGGTACGATTCATCGTCTTCTTTATTGTCACTGAACGGGTAATACATCAACGAGAAGCACTCGTCTTTGTTCGGAAACTTACCCAAGGTTTGCGTTTCGGCGAGTTTAACCGCTTTCGGAATATCCTCGCCGTCTCGGTTCACGACGTATTCGTAAAGCTCCGCTTGGAATTGAAGCTTTGCAAACGCGTCAATGGCTTCGTTCACTTTAACGCCACACTCGTCCGTTCGTTTCGTGAACATAACCACCACCGATTCTTTCACTTCCATCACGTCTTGCTCGAATTTGTTCGGTTTCTTTTCAATGAATAACGAAAAATCCTCGTCTCCCGCTTCTCCTTCCTTTTCGTCGGCGGATTTACTCTCCTCGCCGTCTTTCTTGTTTTTAAGGACCTCGACTTCCAACTCTCCGACTTCTGGTCCCAAGTGCTTTCCCGCGAACGCGAACACTTCGTCTTTACTCATGCTCTCGCCGTCAAACAAAATCGGTTTCTTGGTCAAATCCGCATCTTTGTACAACGCCAACTTCACGGCGTCCTCCTCGTCTTCGTGCGGTTCCAAGCCAGGAAGCACCGGTGTTGGCAATAAATCATCCGTGGAAGAGTCATACGTCACTTCCACCACGCGAATTCTTTTCTTCTGGTTCCACGCCAACGCTTTCAACATGAACGGCGTCTCGCTTTTATCCGTCACGTACACCAACGTCGGCATCTCGTCCGAAACGAGGTTCTTCAACTCATCCACGGAATCGATTCTCGCGACTTCGTCGTCCGGTAAGTTCTTCACCGCGAATTCTCTCAACGCTCTCGCGGTCAACGCGTCCCCCAGATACTCGTTGGACAATTTCTGCGCTATTTTTCTGTACGGATTCCACGTCTTCTTCCCTCCGAAACCGAGGATGGCCGGCACTCTCGATATTTGCAGCAACCGTCCGATATCTTCGTTACCGGCGATATCAATCGCTCCAAACTTTATATTCACCGACTCTAACGACAACGCGGCTCGGCTGAACGCTGGTGCCATTTCTTTGCACGGTTGACACCCAGGCGCGATGACTTGCACCACCCAAACGTCCCTCGTCTCGAAAACTTTCTCCCTGAACTCCTCCGAGGACTGGAAACCATACACGCCGGAAGTGTTCGGGTCGTACAACGTTCGCACTTCCGTGTGAAACACTTTGTTGTCATCGCCGTTGTTTTCGTCGTCGTCGTCCTCCTCATCCTCGTCGTCTTCGAAATCATCGTCGGAGGCAGCGGAAGCGAAGGCGACGAACGCGTTGCTCCGAGTCCTTCCTCGCGGCGTTATTGACGACGACGACGACGACGATTCACCGTCGGAAGAAGAAGAAGGCGGCACCATCATCGTCGAAAACATCATCAAAATCATCGCAATCGCGCACAAGCAGACGCACAGAAACACGCCGCGAACCCTACCGCCGCCGCCGCCGCCGGGTCGCATCATCGATGATGCTCGCTTTTTCATCGTTTTTTTTTCTTTCTTTCTTTCTCTCTTCTATTTATCTCGCCGCGCGCGCGTGTAATGTAACTATTTTCTTCTCTCTGAATTATTGTTATGGATTGCACCGAAGTGTATGTTTTTGCTTCTCTCCCGCGCGTCTGTCTCGACGAATGAGAATTCGTTCTCTCTTCATCTCTCTCTCTCTCTCTCGATGTTGTTGTTTGTTCTCTCTCTTCGCTTTTTTTTGTTTTCTACCTTTTTTTCTTTCTTTTTTGTGTGTCTCCCTCCCCCCCCCAAAAAGAAAAGATCGATCTTCTTCTCTCTCGATGAAAATCTCGTTTTTTGTGCTTCCTTTCTGCAAAAGAAGGAGGAAAACGAAACCAAAACTATTTTTTCCTTATAAAATCACTCATTTATACACACACACGTAATAATAAACATGTCTGCTGCTTTGACTTCATCCACGTTCGTTGGCGCGAAAGTTTCCGTCGCGAAAACTACCACCGTCTCCAAGAGAGCCGCGTTCTCCGTTCAAGCGAACGCGAGCGGACCGAAGAGGGTACGAATTCCGATTTCGTTTTTTTTCTCTTTTTTTTGTACGCTTAAAAATCTTCAACATCGCGTCCGATGGGCGAAAGTAAAGAAGGGAGGAAGTGCCAAATTGTAACAGAAAAAAACAATTTGGAAATTTCCTGTGAGCGTATTCGACGCGACGCGCGAGTTTTGGGGTCGATCGATCGACGCTCGTTCGAACGCGAGAGTATCTCTCGAGTTCAATCGCGCGTGAGTTCGAGAGGTTCGAGTGCGTCCGCGCGTCCGCGCGCGACCGATTTCGATTCATTATTATTTATTTTTTTCATAATATTTGATACGCTCTTTCTCTCGCCTCTCGATAAGAGAGAGCGAGAGGGAAAAAAAGAAAAGCCGATCGGCTTTTTCGGGGAAAGAAAAAAAAAATGAAGAGAGAGAGAAATCAGATTCAGAGCAGTAAAGTGCTCCTCTTTCTGGCGCGATTTTAATCCACGAAGCTGACCATCGAATCTTCCTTCTCGTTTGAACATCACAGGGTACCAAAGCCAAGGGTGGCCAAGCCGGTGTCGGCTACAAGGGCTCCACCGAAGCCGGTTCCGCCCCGAAGAGACGCGACGGCAAGGCTGGCTACGTCTACTCCTTGGGCATCCGCAACGGTAAGGCGAACGTTGACGAATACTCCCCGATCTACACCCCGGAAGAATTCAAGTCGGACGGCGACAAGTACGAAGGTAACTTGTTGTACTGGGCGGTTACGCTCGCCGGTATCATCGGTTCCGGTGCGCTCGCCATCTACTTGACTTCTGCCTTGTAAGTTCGCCTACCGACGAAAGAGAGAGGAGAGAGGGAAGTGAAGGAGAGGAGAGAATTTTTGTAGAACAAAGTGTTTTAGCAAACAGGAATAATGGAGAGAAAAGGAGAGAGAGAGAGAGAGTGAGAGAGAGGAAGCGGAGGACGAGAGAAAGTGAGAGTCGTCATTTTGCGTTCAACACACGCGCTTGATATTTCGTCGTCGTTTTAGATGTTTTGTAAAGAAGAAACGATACGCATATTATTGTGTTGATTATTATCATGCACACAACAACAAGACAAGCATCACGTGTTCGTATCGCGTCCTCGAATAATTATAGATATTTCACACCGTCGTTTTGGAGCGAGACAATTATGTTCACGTTTCTTTCTTAATTGACAAATAAACTATCTTTACTTCTCGCGCACCATATCCATCGTCTTGGCGTTATTATTGTTTCCATTGTTCTTCTCGTTGTTCTTGTTTTTTCGTTTTGTTTTGCTAATGTTGTTATTATATATGTATAAAAGTACTCCGTTTAATTGTTGGATTTCGTTTGCAGAAGATCACTATTGCTCTCCATTGTTTCCATTTCCAAGAGCTTCTTTGATCTGTGCGGCGTGCTTCTCCATGCCACTGACCATGCCTTCGCCTCCAAACTCCTTCATCGCTTCTCTCTGTTCTTCGATGTTGATCGTTTGTTTCGTCTCCGCTTGTAACTCCGCTCTCGCCGCCGCTCTCGCTCTTTCGCGCTCCTCTTCCTCGGCTCGGATCTTTGCTTCTTCTTCTTCCTTTTGTTTTCGGATTTTTTCTTGTTCTTCCTTTTCTTTTTGCGCTTGCTCATCTTTCAACTTTTGCTCGGCTTCGGCGATTTCTTTTTCGCGCTTCTCAATCTCCGCATTTCGATTCGCCTCAATGTCCTTCTTTTGCGTTGCTGCGGCTTCAAAATCGGACCACAAGTCATCCGGGACAGCATCGACGGCTTCCGTGGGTGCGCTTGCATCCGCCGCGGGTGCCGCACCAGTGTTTGCAGTGTCATCCTTTTTGTTGAGATCGGACCAACCCTCTGGATTTTGCACCGCAGCGACGGGTTGCTTTTGGTCGCGTTTGATGCCCAATTCGTCAACAGCGGGTTGTAAGAGCTGATTCGTCGACTGTTCGACTCGAGAGACTGGTCGAACATTTGAGGTCCCATCGTCGTTCCCGCCACTGCCGGCGGCTTTGTTACCCTTCTCGGGATTCGAGTCGCCGCCTTCCGAAGACGAAGAGTCCGAGTCCGAATCGGAATCGGAATCGGATGAGTCCGAGTTTGCGGGTTTCTCACCGGATGCGCCCGCTACAGCGGTCAAGTCGACATTAGACTTCTTCTTTGGATTCTTCTTCAAGTTCGCCTCGCAAGCTTCGAGTTCACGCATGGCTGCCGCTTCTCGCGCCTTGGCTTCCTTCACCAAATCCATCGCCGACGCCGATTTTTTGCTCTTCTTCGGTTTCAGCTGCGAATCGCAGTACCTTTGAAGTCTCCAAAGCGTGTTCGAATCGAGTTCCTCAATGTTGATTTCAATCTCATCGCCCTCGGCTTTACCCATCGCAGCTTGTCCTTCCTGAACGATTGTAATCACCATCTCTTGCTTGCTCTCCGGAAGCTCTTGCAACGACATCGTCAACGCGTGCTTCTCGTCAAACGTCATCTCTCTAGTCGGCAACGGCTCTTGATCGAGCTCAATGTACTTGCGATCTTTCGTAACTTTGCTTTGTGGTGTCGCGCGCGGTCGTTTAGGTTTCGGTTGACCGCTGCCACTGCCGACCGGTCGACCTCTTGGTTTACCAGTCGGACCGCGTTTTGCGACGGCATACTCCTCCGGATCGTCGTCGTACATGTTCGCGTCAAAGTCATCATCTAAGAATCCGTCCATATCACGATCTCGGGGTGTGTATCCACCGCCGCCATTCTTTTGTCTTTTCAGCTCCGCCAGTTCGCGTTTCATTTCCGCGAGTAACTTGGCCTGCTCTTCCGCGAAGACTTCTTCTTGTCTGATTGGATCTTCCGGCGTGTTGGCGATTTCAATGTCCTCTTTCGTGCGCATGTCATCCTCGTCGCTCATTTTTTGTTCCACGTTGTACTTCACCCACGCTTCTTCGAAAGCGCCACGGACGGTTTCGCCCATTTGTCCAGCATCCGTCGTCGTCCCGTTGTACAAGGCACAGTTATCGAAAATCAATCGCATGTCGTCCGCAAAGTCCGTCGGCCACGAATACTTCTTCCCGTCCAACTTCTCTTTCACTTTACCGAGATCCATCGGGTTCTTCACAATCTCGTAATAATCGGGAATGCCAAGCTTTACCGCATCAACGGGTTGTGCAAAAATCCAGTGGAACTTGTTTCTTTTCACGTGATTCAGAACGTCTCTGCACGACTTCATCAACGCGTTTTTCCTCTTTTGCCGTTCGTCCTCGATTTGCGCTTCTCTCAACATCCGTCGATTCTTAATGATGCGTCCATCGCGCATTCTCTTGTGAGTGCGGTCGGAACCGAGACTCAAGCTTGGCTTCAGTGATCTGTTTGCGTATGGGTCTGGTCTTTTTGCGACGTACGCATCCGCAGGCGGTAACATGTCGTTGAACATGTTGTCGTACTGGTTGAATCCGTACCCGCCTGGTTTCGCAGCGCCCGCTCGTAACTGTTCCTGTTTTCTCTCCAAATCTTCTTTTTTCTTTCTTTCGATTTCTTCAACTCTCTTCTTTGCGTTTGCAATCTCTTCCAATTTCTTTCTCAATTCTTGTTTTGCTAGTTCTTTTTCTCTTTTTCTCATTGCTTTTCTTTGTTTTTTCCTCTCTGCTAACTCTTCCTCCGTGCACTCTTCGTCCGTCTTATTGCCACCGGCCAGTGGAATTTCTAACACCGGTGTATTGATAATCGACTCGACCTTTTGAAGAATGGTAGGGTCTACCTCTTTCTTTGCCGGTGGTTCCGGAGGTGCAGACACTACCGGTTTCGGAACTGGCGCGACTGGCGCAGCGGCCGCGGCGTGTCCTCCCCCAGAATACGGCGTCGCAACTTTATGTCGATCGAAAATCCCAGACCGCCAGGACATCGGATCAATACCTCCACTCATCGTCGACGTTTGATTTTTCTTCTTCCCTTTATTCGCTTCCCAGTTTTCTTTAAACTGCTCAAACTCGCTCGATTTGATGAACGCGAAACCTTTAGGGCACCTCAACGCGAGCGTTTTAGAGAGCAAAAGTTCACCTTTTTCTGCCGGTTTCGCCCCGCTCGGGTAGTACTCCTCGTCATCGTCTTCTAATTCCACTTTCTCTGCCATCGCGGCTTCTTTTTCTTTCTGCTCCTGCGCGGCTTTCTCCGCCGGTCGGACGCCGCCGTTTCGCGTCATCTTTTTCCTTCTTTTCCTTCTTCTTCCTTCTTCCAAATCCTTCTTCGAAAAATGCGTCGTCGAAAACACGAACTCTGCTCTACTCGCTACGACGAGAGACTCTGTGGCGAAAGAATGCCAGAGAAGAGATAAATTTCGTCGCGTCAGCGTTTCGCTCGCGATCGGCCGATTTCCGACTCCTCGTTCAAAAGAGAACAAGAGAGAGAGAGAGAGAGAAAATTGATCCTAAAAAATGAAACAAAAGACACACGCCGACACGGCGCAATCGAATCGACGTAATTCTCTCTCTCGAAGAAGAAGTTCTCGTCGCGGTTCAAAAGCGCAGAAGAAGTGTTTTCTCTTCCCCAAACGGGCGACGATATAAAAAAGAGACGGAGAGAGAGAGAGACGGGGGGGGAAAGGTAGAGGTCCTTACCTTTCTTTCAAAGCGCGCGCGCGTGTGTTTAAAGAGAGAGAGAATGGGAGAGAATGGGAGAGGGACAATTACTACAAATCTGTGGTTTTGCGGCTGGAGAGCGAGCGAGAGGAGAACAAACGCAAAGAAAGGCGGAGGATGGCGGGAAAAAACAAAAGAAAAAAAAAAAAGAGAGAGTTCGTAGAGAGAGAAAGGTGTAAAAACGTCCTTCCTTCTCGTTCCCCGAAACATATGGGCAAAAGTCTATATACTTTGTCTAAAATACACGCTCGTTATTTATTACAACTCCAACTCGCTCGCTACCACACGCACACACACACACACGTTTGCTACAAATATCTCTCTCTCTCTACCGCTGAAAACCAGCACTACTACCACCGTTACCATCACCGTTCGATCGAAGAACACGAGGGCGGATCGGACGTTTTCTTTCCCAAGCACACGCTCATGTGCCCGCCGTGTTCCAACATTCTTAAAAATACCGCCTGGAAGCCGAAGGAGTGCGCCGCTTCGACGCCTTTGACTTTGTCGTGGTAGTGGTACGGGGTCGATGGGTCGGGTTCGATGCCGAAACCGTACAAGTCGACGGACTCGCACGTGAGCATGGCGAAATATAAACCTTCGACGCCAGTTGGTGGGGAGTTGCGGCCTTTGACAGAGACGGCTTTGAGGTCCGCGAACGCCAGGTAGGCTTTTTTGTATTGGCCGCGCGCCGCGCCGGCGAATTCGGGCGCCATGAAGTACACTTTTTCTTCGCTGCCCCATTTCTTGTACAAAGCGTCCATGCTTTTCGCGGCACCGGCGCCGAAAAGGAGCAACGCGTCTTCGGACGCACCTCTTGGTTTTCGTCGCAACCACGTTCGGGTCCACGCGTTGTTGATGACTCTGAAGGTGGTTTTCGAACCGACTTTGTTTTCGAAACCGACAGTCGGACCGTCGTTGAAACGAAAAACGGCGTCGTGCGCGTCGATGGCCTCTCCGTAATTGGCGTTTAAGTTGCTGCCACCGTTCCCGACGACTGCACATGTTTTGAATTGTTTCTCGTGCAAATCATCCGCCGGTAACACTTCCGGATTATTCTTGCCGCTCGGATGGTACTTGTTGCTATTTTGCGCTTTCGTCACTAAAATTCTCTTCACGTTCGCTTTCTTCCACTCCGGCGTTTTCGGTATCCACAACTGAGGGAGCACGATATCGAACGACTCTCTCAATTTTTTCATGTCCATCGCTTCTTTTGCTGCCGCGCCGGCGCGATGATCCGCGGTCGGGAGGAACGTGTTACCTCCGGCGCTCGCGGAGTCGGCGCTCTCGTCCTCGCCGCCGCCCGTATCGTCCCCTTCCTCGTCGCCACCACTAAAACTAATACCGCTAGAACTAGCACTACTACTACCACCACCTGATTTGGAAGAAGATCGCGAACGGCTTCGCCTTCGCCCTTTGCGTGCCGTTCCCACGACACCGGCGGTGGTTGCTTCTTCTTCTCCTTCTCCTCCTCGTTCTTCCGCGCCGTTCGACTCTTCTTCCTCCTCCTCCTCATCATCAGACGACGACGCCGAGGAAGAGGAAGAAATACCGGCCGCGCTCGAGTCGCCGTCGCCTTCTCGATCGAGAGCAGAAGTATCCTTTCCGTACTCGCTCGTCGTCGACGACGACGAGGAAAAGAGAGTTGCAAAAGGCGTCGCAAAACTTCCGAGCAAACGCATCGCCGATAATCCATTTTCGTTGTTGTTGTTGTTGTTGTTGTTCGTCGTCGTCGTCTCGAGAAGAAACTCGCGGACGAACACCACGAAAAAAGAGACGCACAGTAAGAGTCTGCACAAACGATTATTCCTTCTGCTGCTGTTTCGCGTTTTCGTGCGCCTGGAGGACGTCATTCCTCCCGATGCTCTGGGCGTCGCGCCCATTCGTGCGTGTCGTGTGAGTGTTCTTTTTTATTCTTTAAAAAAATGAGGAAAAAAATTAATACTCGTACTTTGATTTTCATCATCGCACAATGTGTAGTTATTGCGTCGCTTTGAATAATCTCTCGTCAAATCTTCTCTCACAACATTTGATCGTACTTCGTGTTATCCTCGTCGTATTCCGCGCGTTTTTGCTTATCGCTGAGCACGGAAAACGCGAACGCGATTTGCTTGAACCTGGTTTCCGCTTCGAGCTTCGCGTCTTCGTCCTTCGAGTGTTGCTTATCCGGATGCCACTTCATGGCTTGCGTTTTGTACGCTTTGGCGATTTGTTTCGGGCGAGCGGTTTGTCGGCAGTCGAGGATTTTATATAGTTGCGGGGTTTTGGAGGAAAATTCGTCGTCGTCGTCGTCGTCGTCGTTCAAGTCGACATCGGAGCCGTATCGTCCTTTTTTCTTGCCGGGCGCTTTTCTGTTCACTTGCGAAACAACTCTGGCCAATTTTTGTACTTTTCGAGCGATGATCGGATCCTCCGGTGAAAGCATCTGCGCTAAACGGATAGATTCGAACGCTTTCAAGCGTTTATTGGCTAAGAGGTATATTTCGTGAGAGATCACGTGCGCTTCGACGTTGTTGGCGTGTAAAAGTAACGCCTCCTTGGCGCTTTTCAACGCCGTCTTTGCCAGTCGAGACCGGTCGAGCTTTTCTTGTTCTTTTTCTCCGGCATTTCTCGACGAGTACTCGAATTCACGTTCTTTGAGAACGGTTGGCGATGCTTCTGAATCCGAATCCGAAGATGACAAGTCGTCATCTTCACTGCTGCTACTACTGCTCCTTCCGGAGGAATCGGCTTCGTTTGAACATTTTACGATTTCTACGAGATTTGACGCGCGGACGACGAGGATATTCGCGCGAAACCGCGTCGGTTGTCGACCCATGGATACTTGCTCCAGGATGTAATCGCACTTCTCAACGCACAACTGATACTCTTCCTGATCGGCTAAACTTTCGATGGATTCCAAAGTCGTTTCGAGTTCTCTCAATCGGTTCGCGAGCGTCTGGCATTTTCGCGAGTGTTTCAAAAGTTCCTCGTCGCACTCGTGCTCCGGGCTTGATGGTTCTAAACACCTCAACGCACCACTCACGTCGTTTATCCTCCATTTACACTCGGCGAGAAGGTATAATCGATCGATAGAGTCTCTCGGAAGTTTGCTTTCGCACTCGTCCAAGGCGAATAATACGCGTTGACACTTGATGCAATTTTCGACGTATTCGAATCGCGCGTTATTCTCATAGGGAGACGTCGACGACGAGTGCGCTAGGATTTGCCTCAACATCTCTTCGCTCGCGATCAAATTCTCCGCGTTTTGTTCCGCGTTTACTTCTAAAAATGCTGCTTCGTCGAAGAGAGGCTCTCTCAGTTCGCCTTTGCGCGTCGCTTCTCTCTGCTTCTTCTCTCGTTCCGTTTTGCTCTTCAAAAGTGCCTTGGCCTCTTCTCGTCCTTTCGTAGCTTCCGCGTGCGTTTGGTCGATGTGTCTCAAAATAAACTCGTACATCTCCATCGCTTTCGTTTCGTTATTTAACTTCATGTGCGCCTTCGCGCCTCTCGTCAAAGCCTTCTCGTATTTCGGATTGAGTTTCAGAGCGTTGTCGCTGTCCTCGGCGGCGATGGCGTATCGTTCCAACTTCAGCGCGCAAAACGCCCTGTTTGCAAAATACACCGCTTTCTTCGGCTCTAACCTGATAGCTTCCGTGTACGCCTCGAACGCGTGCTCGTAATCTTCTCGTCTTTGCGCATCGGTACCGTTTTTCCTTTCCTTTGCCATTTTCAAACATTTCGAACCGAGGTCGTTCGCCTCGTCCGCTTTCGTCTCGTCGTACTCTCCGTCCTTCCACCACTCTTTTTTCGCGTCGCCGCCGCCATTCTCCACCGCCACCACTCTCTTCGCCCCTTGCCTCTCTTTCTCCAAATTTCCCTTCTCCTTCTCCGCGATCTCGGCTAACTCCACGGTTAACTTTCGCATCCGTTTCAACATCTCTCGCACCTCGGGCGCATCGCGCATCTTCAACTTTTTCGCTCGAAATTCTAAATCTCTGTACGTCTCCATCCGGTATATCTCTCCGGCTTCGATCGGATCCATCGGACATAAACTATCCACGATCATATCGATTCGTTATTCTGTTATATCGTTGTTGTTGTTGTTGTTTTTGCGAATACTACTATGATATGCGCCGCGCGACTATATGTGCACATATATATATTCTCACTAAATTCAGATCTCGCACAAAGCACAAAAAACGAGAGGAGCGCGAAAAAGAAGCGTTTCGAAGAAGCGTTTTCTTCTATTTACGTCAAGACAAAAACTGGGGGGTGACACCCAAAAAAAGTAAAAAAAAAAAAGAGGGAAAAAAAAACTCTCTCCTTCTTCATAAAAATCATCAAAGCGCATTCGTTCGTTTGTGCGTGCAATCACAAATCAAAATCAATAATCATCAAACGTCGTTGTTGAGAACGAAAGAAACGCGATGACGACGACGACGATGTCAACGATGACATCGTCAGCGATGACATCATCGTCGAACAACGGACGAATCAAACCCACCAGATCATCTGCGACGAGAAGATACAGATCGCCCTCGTCGTCTTTTTCGACGACGAAAAAGAATCACGAATCGTCTTTGTCGTCTTCGAGAGCGCTTTTTTCAACGAAAACGACGGCGGGATTTGTGTTGAAATCGTCGGCGACCACCGTTCGACCTTCTCAAAAAAGAGGAGCGGCGAGTATCATCGCCGCGGCAAAAGCAGGATCGACAAACGAGAAGACGTCTCCCTCTTCTGCAAAAGATGCCGGCGTGGACGTTTGGCCGTCCGGGGAAGATCACGATCACATGACGTTTTGCGTCTTTGGCGCCTCCGGGGATCTCGCCAAGAAGAAAATTTACCCCTCGTTACTCGCGTTGTTTTACGAAGGGAGATTACCGAAGTCGTTTTCGGTGTTCGGGTACGCGCGATCGAAGATGACCTCGGAGGAGTTTCGCGAGAGAATACGAATGAGCTTAGGATGCAGAATAGACGCGAAAGAGAACTGCGATGAATTCATGGAGGAGTTTTTGAGTCGATGCGAGTACGTGCACGGGAACTACGACGAAGGCGCTGATTTCGAAAAGTTGGACGAGGAGATGTTGAAGACGGAAGGAGAGAAGAGAGCGATGAGAGTGTTTTATTTGTCCATTCCGCCGTCGATTTTCGTACCGGTGGCACAAATGAGTTCCAGGCACGTGCAATCGAAAACTGGAGAGACGAGAGTGATCGTGGAAAAGCCGTTCGGGAGAGATTTGGAAAGTTCGAGAGAGTTGACCAAGGCGTTAGCCGCCGAGTTGAGCGAAAAGCAAACGTACAGAATCGATCACTACTTAGGGAAGGAGTTGATTGAAAACTTGACCGTTCTGAGGTTTTCAAACATTATGTTTCAACCGCTGTGGAATAGGAATTACATTCGAAACGTGCAGATTAACTTTTCGGAGAATTTCGGTACCGAAGGGAGAGGAGGCTATTTCGACAACTACGGCATCATCCGCGATATCATGCAAAACCACTTGTTACAGATCATGGCGTTGTTCGCGATGGAGGAACCGGCGTCGTTGGACGCGGAAGATATTCGCGATGAGAAAGTGAAAGTGATTCGATCCATTCGAGAGATTGATATCGACAACGTCGTTCTGGGACAATACAAAGGTAAAACGAGCGGCTCGACCGTACTCCCGGGGTACTTGGATGACGAAACCGTACCGAAAGGCTCGAACTGCGCCACGTTTGCGGCGATTGCGCTGTTCATCGATAACGCCAGATGGGACGGCGTCCCGTTTTTGATGAAAGCGGGGAAAGCTTTACACAAGAGAGGATGTGAAATTCGAATCCAATTTCGACACGCGCCGGGGAACATCTACGCCGATAAGAAAGCGAAACCAATCGCGAGAGGCGGTGGGGGTACCGTCGGAGACTCTTCCAACGCGCAGTGCAACGAGTTAGTCATTCGCATTCAACCGGATGAGGCGATTTACTTGAAAATTAACAACAAAGTTCCAGGCTTGGGGCACAAGATGGACCGATCGATTTTAGATTTGACGTATAAATCGAAATACTCCGTCGGTGAATTACCGGACGCTTACGAACGTCTCATCTTGGATGTCATCCACGGCGACAAGAGGTTGTTCATCCGTAACGACGAGTTGGAAGCCGCGTGGAAGCTATTCACGCCACTTCTGGAAACCATCGAATCTGAAAACATACCGCCAGAGTTGTACCCGTACGGTTCCAGAGGTCCCATCGGCGCGCATTACCTAGCGAGCCGTTGGAACGTTAGATGGGGCGACACGAACTAAAGGCGCGGCGGCGGCGGCGAGCGCGCGTATAAAATGTGTATGAATAAATAATAAAAGAAAAAAAAGGAATCAATGAATGAATTAAGAAGAGAAAGAAAAAGAGATGTTATCACAACATTGTCGCACCGCGCTGTTGCTTTTACTGCTACTATATATATACTATGTGAATGACCCGTGTGTTTTAATGGCTATATATTAATATTACGAACAAGTTTTGCACACACGCGCGTTATTATTTCTCTCGCCAAGCCCAAAACACAAAAAAACAACTTCGAGTGGTGGTGAGTGACTCCTATTCGTCGTTAAAAACAAACGCAAAAACGCGCGCTTTCTCGTCGATACGTTCACACGCACACATACGCGCGCACACACACACGCACACGCACACGACTCGATGCGCATTCTTCGTTCGAGAGCGAAACTCCTCTCCGTCTTTCTCGTCCTCTTCCTCGCCTGCGCCTTCCTTCCTTCCTCATCTCTGGCTTTCGAAGAGTTCGAGGACAAAGATAAACTCATGGACGAACTCGATCGGTTGAAGACGTTCACGGAAACGAGGATAAAAAACAAGGAGACCGTTTTGCGGGCGAAAAAAGACGCGTGGGATCGAGAGGAAAAGTTGGATAAAAGTTTGGACGGATTAGAGTTGGAGGATAAGTTGGAGAAACAGTTCGAGGCGGACTTAGAACAGGTGCGAGAGCTAGGATTAGTAGGCAATAGGCGGATGTTGCAGTAAAAAAAAGAAACAAGAGATTTTGTATAGAAGAATGTTGTTATATGCATCACGTTAAACGTATACACATGATTCACTTCTATCGTTCTCATAAAATACATGTACATTATCAATATATATATACAAACGATATATTTAATAAACGGCGACCAACGAAGCGATGGCCACGAGCACCACGGATAGCCCGATGAACCGAACAGGGGCAGCGGCCGAGGCGGCGGCCGAGGCGGCGGCACACGACCCGGTCCCGTCGGCGTACGCAACCGTGAGAACGTGTGCAGAATTCGCGCACGACAAGCAGTCCGACTCGCCCGTTGGCGATGCAAGGTAACCGCAGGCCTTGCATGACTCGTGACAGGTGCAACCATCAGAAAAAAAATCCCCGGCGGGCAAAAGCAAAACGAAAATAACAGCACGTGTTGTGTTTGTTTATGAGACGTATTCTTTTGATTAATTAATTGATTTCATACAAAACCTTCCCTCGACTCTTACCGGCTTCCAAGTAGTCGTGACCTTCCTTCGCTTGCTCTAACGGAAAG